>Ga0272441_10000319_pt1 | contig 110587 bp, 79 predicted proteins | sample SSMProp6N_FD_193582 | JGI IMG/M metagenome (GOLD analysis project Ga0272441, IMG submission 193582) | Marine sediment archaeal communities from Little Sippewissett salt marsh, Falmouth, MA, United States - SSM-Prop-6N | ecosystem: Environmental > Aquatic > Marine > Wetlands > Sediment ...
CCTGTCTTCGTTTCTCGTCGGTTGAATACTCCCGGTATTCGCCCTCCTCGTGCCTCAACAGGAACCCAAATTGCTACGCAACTTATCGCGCGGATTTCTGATCCACCCCACTAGTCTGGGCTTCTCACCGGACTGCCGCGCCCTCGCTAGCCCGCATGTCTCACCAGATGTCGTACGATCGCGAGGGCCCCTGGTTTCCCAGGGTCTTCCGCGACCGAGGTAATACGGGCTGTACTTGCGAGGAAGCGGGAGGTCCCTGGGGGACCAGGGGACGAGCGAGAGTGCGGCCGCCTGGTGAGATATGCGGGCTAGAACAAGAAGATGTGGTCCAGCAGCTCGGCGAGGCGCTGGTGTCCGGCCTCGGTGGGCGGCACGAGGAGGGCCGCGCCGGCGAGGAGGGCGGCGAGGGGGCGGTTGGATCTCGCCGCGCGGTCCAGGGCGGCGGCGGCGGCGGTGGCGGTGGCGGCGGCGGCGGCGGTGGCGGCGGCGGTGGCGGCGGCTTTCCTCGGGCGTCGGAGCAGGTGCAGCGCCAGGGCCGCGGCCAGGCGCCGCTGGCGGTTTCGGGGGCTCTGGCGCAGGATCCGGGCGAGGGCTCGGGCCGGCTGGGTCCGGGACCAACGGGCGGCCTGGGCGAGGACAGCGGCGCGGCGGACTTCCAGGGCCGGATCCCGCAGCAACCGCTCGAGCAGGTCCCCACCCCGGGTCGACCGCGCAAGGGCGCGGGCCGCGGTCTGGCGCACGGCAACCCGCGGGTTCCTGGCCGCGGCGGCGATCACGGCCTGGACCCTGTCTACCGAGCGTTTGGAGGCGCTCCGGGCCGCACCCAGGGCAGTCAGGGCACCCAGGCGAAGGCTGTCGTGGGGGTCGGTGGCCACGTCCAGCAGCACGGGCACCAGGACCGCCGACTGCTTTGCGAGGAGCCGCGTCGCCGCGCCCAGGGCGGTGCGTCGCACCGCGGGATTGGCGTCCTTGAGGGCCGTGAGCACCACCTGGGCGGCCTTGGCGCCGCCGGCCCGGGCCGCCATTCGCAGGGCCTCGGCGCGGAGGGTCGGCTCCGGGGACTGGCTCGCCAGCCGGATGGTCTCGGCCGCGGCCACATGCCCGGCCGCTGCCAGGAGGGCCCGGCGCAGGTCCTCGGACTTGGCTTTCTGGTAGGCCTCGGCCAGGGACTCGTCGACCTTTCGGGGCAGCGTCTGGGCCGGGAGGCGGACCAGGAGGTCCAGCGCGGCGAGGCACACGGCGCCGCTGCCCCTGAGGGCCCCGGGCAGCGCCATGGCCGCGGGGCGGTGCATCAGGGGCTTTGACGCCAGCCCGGTCAGCGCCCGAAGGGCGGCGAGGACGACCCGGGCGTCCTCGTCGCGCACCAGCCTGATCAGCTTCAGGCCTGCCTTGAGGGGCGACACCCTGGCCGCCCGGGCCAGGGCCTCCACGAGGGCCAGTCGTACCGTCGGGTCCGGGTCCTTCAGGACCTTGCCGAGGGTCTCGACGACATCGTTCTTGCGCAGGTGGGCGAGGCGCCCCAGCCCGGCCACGGCGGCCCGGCGCACGGCGGGCTTGCCCGACCGCGTCGCCGCGACCACGTAGTTTTTGGCGATGGACCAGTACCGGCCGGATCGGACCGTCAGGCTGGCCGCCGTGACCAGGGCTGCCCGCAGCCGCGTGCCGCCCCCTTGGGTCATGGCCTCCAGGGTTTTCAGGATGCGGAAGGGGCGCGGGTTGCCCAGGGTGGCCATGGCCTCCACCACCGCGGCCCGGACCCGGGCGGACTTGTCACCGCCCAGCTTCATGAGCACCATGATCTCGCTGGCTGGCGCCGCGCCATAGGCGCGGGCCGCCGCCACTCGGACGTTCTCCGATGGGTCCTGGGCCAGGTTCTTGAGCCGATCGAGATCGATCTTCGCGCCGCGCCGCAGCACCTCGCCCAGGCCCCGTGCGGCCAGGACCCGCCTGGCCTGGCCGGTGGGTCGGGAGTCCGCGGCCAGGTTGTACAGCAGGGGGATCATCAGCTTGACCGAGGCGCTGCGCACTGCCAGGAGCAGCGCTGCCCGGGTCACCGCCAGGTCCTTGTGATCCTTGCCGCTGGCGAGGGTCACCAGCCGCGGCACCAACGTCTCGAGGGGAAGGTGCTTGGCCTCCACCGTGGAGAGCCAGGCCAGGAGCTGCCGTCGGGATGCGGCGTGGCTCGCAGAGATCAAGGCGTCGGTGACCCCTTTGGCCGCGGGCCCGGGGTGCGTTCGGAGCAGCCGCTCGAGGGTTCGACGTGACCGGGCGGCCGGGCGTCCGGCCAGGTTCCGGGCGCTGCCGGCCAGGACCGTGGCCGCCTCCCTGGGCGCCCGGGTGGCGCCCCAGACCGCCAAGGCGAGCGCCAGGCGTCGCAGGGTCGGGTTGGGTCGTGTCAGGGCCTGGCGGGCCAGGTTCAGGGCCCGTCCTGCGCCCAGGGGGCGCAGGTGTTGTACCAGGGTCTGCTGCACGGCCGGGTCGATGTCCCGCGCCATCTTGCGCAGCAGCGTCGGGTAGGCGCCGGCCTTGCGGCCGGCCACGGCCAGGGCGGTGCGGGTGGCCAGGCGTCGCAGGGCGCCGTCGTCCGCCGCCGCGGCCCGAGCCATGAGCCCGCGCTCGTCGCCCTTGCCGTGACCCACGATGCCGATGACCCCCAGGATCCTTCGGAGCGCCGCAGGGGTGGTGGCGGTTTTGGCCAGGAGGTTCCAGGCCTCCTTGGGCCGTCCGAGCAGCAGCAGCAGCTGTCCCCGCTCCGTGGGTTTGAGCAGATCCAGCATCTGCCCGAACCAGCGGGGCCAGCGACCCTGGCGTGCGGTCAGGTCGCCGGTGAGCGCCGTGAGCCCCCTCGACGCGCTGGGCTTCAACGCCGCGGCCGGGAGCCCGGTGTCCACCAGGACGGCGCCCACTCTGGGGCGATGGGGCAGGGGCGTCCACCGCGCATAGCGGGGCAGCCCGCGCTTGACCACGAGGGTGCGGTCCGGCGCCCCGACGGGGCCGCCCAGTCCCAGGTGATAGCCGCTCCCGGCGCGGAGGTACACCCAGACGCCGAGGCCCAGGATCAGCCCGAGCAACAGCCCCAACCCGCCCAGGCTCACCAGGCGGCTGCGTCGTAGCAGGCGTCGCTCCTGGTCGGTGGTGCCCACGGCGTGGCGGGCGGAGAGGAGCTCCATCGGGCGCAGGAGCCCACCTACGTGCTGTCGGTTCTGCAGGGTCAGCCGCGCGCGCAGGCGCCGCGCCCGGAGGGTGCCGTCCAGGGCCCGGATCAAGGGCACCAGTGCCTGCTGGGCCAGCCGGTGGCCCGCCGGCTCGCTGCGCTCGACGAGGAGGTGATCCCGGGTGAGCCCTTCCAGGGCCGGCTTGACCTTGCTGGCGTCCAGCCCGCTGGCCGCCGCGAGATCGGGCAACGAGCACCAGCCGGCTCCGGCCTGCCGCCGGTCGGCCAGCTCCGACAGGACCACCAGGGCCACGGACTGCCCCGCCTCCCGGATCCGGCTGCGCAGCCAGCGGGCGCTGAGCACCACCGCGCCGCCGGAGCGAGCGTAGCGACGCCGTGACAGGACCCGACGATCGATGGCCTCGGTGACAGCCAGCTGCAGCTCCAGGGGCCGCACAGGTCCGTCCCGGGTGAGGTCCACGGCGATGGTCTGCGACATCCCCGCCTCGAAGTAGACGCCCGAGGCGAGCACGCCCTCCTCGATGGCCTCGGTGGCGCGCTTTTCGTCCAGGGGATCCAGGTGCAATCGGCAGCCGGGCGGGATGGCGGCCTCGACCCGCTGCTCCAGCTCGGAGAGGCGATAGAAGGCGGTGCTGTCGACGCAGAAGAGCACCTTGACCTGGCCACGGCCGGCCCCCAGCAGCGCCTTGAGGGTGTCGACGAACTCGTCGGCGGCGTCGTGGTCGAGCTGTTCGTCCACGTCGTCGAACATCAGCAGTACGCCGTCGGGCCAGCGTTCGGCCAGGCGCATCGCATAGGCCACCGTCTCCTCGTCGGCCTGGGGCGGGCTGGCGCTGGCCTGGAAGAGCGCTCTTCGGAGGGTGTCTCGGACGTCCCCGCTGGTGTCCACGTAGACCGGCAGGGTCCCCATTCGCTCCAGCCTCGGGCTCAGTCCTGCGCGCAGCAGTGAGGTCTTCCCCACGCCGGCCTCACCCACCACCACTCCCGCCCGAAAGTCCGACCGGCCCACGAGGTCCACCAGGGCGGTGGTCTCTTGCCTCCGCCCGGCGAAGACCTCGGCGTCGTCACTGGCAAAGGGGCGCACGCCGCGGAAGGGCTCGGCCCGGCTCTCCCCTGTTTCCGCGGGATCCGGGTATCCACTCTGGATACGAGGCATGGCGCTATTATATCCAGAAAGGAGCCGACCGGGAGATGGTATCGTCGACCGGGCTCTGGTGGGATACGCGGGTTGGAGTTATCATCTCCGGCGCGGAGGCCGAGGGTCATGAGCGCACCCCCATTGCTACTAGACAAGCCCCTGACCAAGGCGGTCCGCGCCGCCCTTGGGACCGAGCCCGTCAACGCTCTGGTGGTGGGCTCGCCGCGGCTCGCTGCCTCCCTGGCCAAGGCAGGGCACGCGGTGACCCTGCGTCGGGGCCCCGAGGCGTTGGACGTTGGCTCGCGAAGTGGCGAGGCCGTGGGCGAGGGTATGGGCGGAGACATCGCCGGCGGAGAGTCGCTCTTCGACGCGCCACCCGCTGGGCTCGAGCGGTACGACGCGCTGGTGCTCGTGCAGGTGCTGGGGCGCCGGTCCGAGCCCCTCGAGGACCTGGTGCGCCTGGTGAGGGCCGCGCGTCCGGGGGCCCTGGTGGTCCTGGCCGATCAGGCTGCCTGGGGGCGTGGCGGGCGTTGGATCGGGCGGCTGGCAGGGCGGCTGTTGGGGCGGCCGCTGGTCTCCGACGCCTCTGAGGTGGGCGCCCTGTGTATCAACGCCGGTCTCACGGAGCTGCGACAGACCTGGCCCCAGGGCCTTCGCTCCCTGGTGCTCACCACAGGGCGGGTGCACGGTTTGACGCGCACGCTCGGCTGATTGCTTCGGTACCTGGGAAAGCGCCTCGGTGAGGTTGGGATGGAACGGGTGGTCGAATCCCCTTTTTTGGGAAGCCTGCCTGGGGAAAATGGGGTAAAAAGGGAAAATTCACCGCAAGGCGGATCTTCATGAGCGAGGGACAAGCCACAGCGTCAATCACCCTGCGGGGACGGCTCAAGTCGCCGCCCCTCGGTCGGCTGGGCCGGGGGCTGGTGTATGGAACCGGGCTGTTTCTGCTGCGTCCGCTGGTGGTGCTGTTGCAGAGGCTGATGGGCTGGCGCCGGGAGGCGCGCCTCACCTGGACGGGCGACGAGGTGCGGTTGGTCGTGCAGGTCTTCCTCCTGGGGCAGCTGATACGCACCGAGAGCGAGACCCTCCCCGTGTCGCGCATCCAGTCGGTGGCCACGGTCACTGCCCGCGCGGCAGAGCCGGTGGTCCTCGGGGCCCTGGCCGTGACAGTGTCTCTGGTCTGGGGGCTGGTGCAGATCGCCGACGGTGTCTACGGGCGGTCCTTCGGTCTGGTCGCCCTGGGGCTCGCGGCCATCGCCGGCGGGGTCGTCGTGGATCTGGCCGTCGGCTGGGTGGCGCGCGTCCTGCCCGATCCCCTGCGCCACGGTGTGGCCTTGCGGATCCTGGGCGGCCGGCACCTGGCCCTGCAGGGCGTGGTGCCTCAAACCGCCCAGAAGCTCTCCGAAGGCCTCGCCACCACCCTCCTCGCCCTTGACAAATAGTGGGAACTGACTAACTTAACCCCGTTGCAGTGAGTCGACAGGAGAGAGAGATGCCTATCTACGAGTACGGCTGTTCCGCTTGTGGTCATGAGCTTGAGGTCTGGCAGAAGATTTCGGAGAAGCCCAAGAAGGTCTGTCCGAAGTGCCATGCCCGGAAGCTCGAGCGCCTCATCTCCAACACCACCTTTCAGCTCAAGGGCACGGGCTGGTACGTCACCGACTACGCCAAGAAGGGCAGCTCCGCTCCGGCGCCGGAAAAGTCCGACAAGTCGAACAAGGCCAAAAAATCGACCAAGCCCTCGTCGGCAAAAACAGACGACTAGCCCCCAGACGCTTCGCTTGCCATCCCCCCCCTTCTCGGCGCACAATTCGACGATACTCTGCTATCCTGGGCTCCGCCAACGGGAGGTTCCATGCGCCTTGTGATGATCGCCAGCTCCGTCCTGTGTCTGCTCTGGGCCGCGGGTGGCTGCCGTCCGGCGGCTGATCCCTACCATCCCAAGACGGCGCTGGCGCAGTACGTCCGCCACGTCCAGGCCAACGACTCCAAGGCGGCCTATGGGATGCTCTCCAAAAAGATCCGTCGTGGGTTGAGCTACGAGGCGTTCGCTCGCAAGTGGAAGAAGAACTACGCGGAGCTTCGCATCCAGGCGGCGGACATCCTCAAGCAGCTGGGCAAGCACAAGCGGTACGAGGTCCACGCACGGATGGAGCTCGGACAGCGCCGCAAAGTCACCTTCTCCCACGAGGACAAGCAATGGCGCATCGTGGCGGGGGTGGGCGGCGGTGTGGAGACCCCGACGCCCAGGGAAGCCATCCGCGCCCTGGTAAAAGCGCTGGAGTCAAAGAACCTTTCATCCTTCCTCAAGCTGCTCAGCGCAGACCGGCGAAAGAGGTTCGCGCGGGAGATGACCCTCAGGCTCGAGAAGCTCAAGGCCAACCTCGACCGGGACATCGAGGTCACGGGCAACCGCGCTCGTCTGCAGTACGACCCGCGCTACTGGATCATGCTCGTCAAGGAGAACGGCGCCTGGCGGGTGGTCGAGTTCAACTGATCCGCATCCCCCCAGCCGAGCGACCTGTCACGGCCGGATCCGCTGATGCGGATTTGAAAAAATGAACCGTTGAATGAGGCTTTTGGGGTTAACCGCATGTAATTATACTGCATTACGGCTTTTTTGACCGCCTCTGGGGCCCGTGATACCACAGATCATAGGAGCATGTATCAGCTCCGGAGGTGCATCATGGAGGGTTCCCAGAGATCAGAGGCGACACCCCGACTGCCGGTGGAGTTGGAGGTGGATTGCGCCACCGAGCAGATGGCAGAGCCGGTGACCCTCACGACCCAGGACGTCGGCGAGGGCGGGATCTTCCTCAAGACCGAGTTTCCGCTGGATCCGGGCACCCGCTTCGGATGCAGGTTTCACATCGGAGATCAGCCTCTGTTGGCAGAGGGTGAGGTGGCCTGGATTCGCAGCGGGCCCCCCGAAAGTGATCCCGCGCCCGGCATGGGCGTGCGTTTCGTGGCGGTGAACCCCGATGACTCGGAGCGGCTGCGGCAGTTCGTTCTGGGCATCGAGGCCGATCCGGACGGTGAGGATGGAGACCTCCCCCGGGTGTCCTTTCAGCTACACGGCCTGGGCCAGCCGTTGCCGGGCGAGTTCCGGGCCATGTCCGATAGCGGCATCGCCGCCGTGGCGGAGCTTCCCTTCCTGCAGGTGGGCTCCACCGTCCAGGTGAACATTGATGAGCCCGGCCGCGAGGGACCCCTGGCAGGGCGCATCGCCTGGCTGTCACTGGAGCGGGACGAGGATGCAGACGAGAACGGGCCACCGAAGATCCGGCTGGGTATCCACTTCGACGACGCGCCGGCCACGGCGCAGATTGTGGACGAATACTGTTCGACGCCCAAGCCGGTGCCCCTCACGACGCGCAAGGTCGATGTGGCGGCTTCACTCATGGCCACCGCTGCCGAGCCCTCGCCCGAAGACATCGCCGCCGTGGACATCTCCTACCAGACGCCCTGGCAGGCAGACGTCGCGACCCGGCCGCGCGCGGTGGGCAGCGGCCGTCGTCGGCGGGTGCGCAGCCGTCACGGGGCCGGCGGGCTCAACGTGAGTCAGGCCTGGGGCACCCTGCGGGACCGGGCGGCGAAAAACCCCAAGGCGGCCCTGGGGCTGGGAGCCGGCGCCCTGGTGCTGGTGTTCACCGTGGGGCTGGCCTTTGCTTTCTCCGGGTCGGCCCCGAAAAAGAAGCCCAGGGCGGCCAAGCCCGCGGCCACGGCGAACCTGGCCGTGACGCCGACGCCTTCGTCGCCCGATGTTCCCACGCCCGCCGCGATGCCCGCCGCGCTGACGCCCGCCTCGCCAGGCGCCGGCGCCCCGCCGCTACCGGCCTCGGGGCCCACGGGCAAAGGAGTGCTCACCAACGGGCCGGGCGCGAGCGCGGATCCCGGCAAGGTGCTGGGCATGGGCGTCGGCGGCAATGACCTGCTGGCCGATCCGGGCAAGGCCACCAGGCCGCGCCCCAGCCGCGTCCACAGCTTCACCATCGGCGGTAAGCTCGTGGTCAAGCTCGCCCTTCAGTCCAAGCCCGGGCGCGTGAAGCACTACCTGCTGGCCAACCCAAGCGGCGCGGTCATCGACGTGTCCGGCGCGACGCCCTCCCTCAAGCCGGGTCGCTACAAGGTCGCAGACAGCCGGGTGCGCATGGTCAAGGTGCTGCACCGGGGCAAGGGCGCTCGGTTCATCGTCTACTACGGCAAGAGGGTGAAAAAGCCCAAGATCAACATCGTGGCAGCCAAGAGCGGCGTGAGCTTCGTGATGCGCGGCGTGCGTGCCAAGCGCGCCGTGCCCAATCGCGTCGTGGCCAAGCGTCGCCCGAAGCGGCCGCGCATGGGCCTGCGCGGCCGTCGGATCGTCCGGCGCACCAAGACCCGGGTCCGTCGCAAGATCCGTACGAGTCGCAAGGTCCAAAAGGTCCGTCGCAAGCCAGTGCATCGCAGGCGTGTGGCCCCGGTGGCCGACGCCAGCGACTGATCCCCCTCCGGTCAATCCCCCGCGGCTGCTCGCCGCCGCCAATCTCTGATATCATGGCGCCGTGTCCAACCCGGAGCTGATTGCCTCGCTGGAACGCGTCGTAGCACGCCTGGTCCAGGCCCCAGACCGCACCGCGGCCATGACCGCGGCGCTCGCGTTCCTCATCGATGCCTCGGGCGGCGACATGGGCGCGGTGTTCGAGCCCGCGGGCACCTCCCTGCGCCTTTCCTTCGGTCACGGCCTCCCTCCCAAGTTTCTGCGCAAGCCACCGCTGCTGGAGACCTCCGCCTGGGAAGGGGCCATGATCGTCAACCACCCAGCGGGGCCGGCCGTGGACTCGGACCTCGGGAACCATGCGCGCCTGGCCGGGGTGGCCACCTGGGCCTCGCTGCCCATCGCCTATCGGGACAGGTTCTTCGGGCTGGTCCTGGTGGCCTCGCGGGATCTGGTGGGCTTTTCGGACCAGGCCGTGGAGGTTTTCTCGATCATCTCCCGGGTCCTCGGTCTGGCGCTCTATGGGCTCAGCCACGCCACGCCGCTACGCGATCCGCCGCCCGAAGTTACGACTACAGACTGAGCGCGGCTTTTTTCAACGCGGCGAAGGCCTCGTCGGTTGACTTGCTCAGCCGTCGCCCCACAGCCACCCGGACCTTGGAGCCTGCCGCCCGGAGCTGCTGCGTTAGCCGCAGCAGGTTCGCATGGACCTGGCTCAGCCTGCGCTGCACTCTGACCCATGCCGCCTGGGGCTGGGCGCATCCCGGCCCTCGCTTGCAGGCGATGGCCTGGGCCTTGTCCGCCAGCCGGTGGACCTGCTGACGCAGCCGGGCCAGGGCCACCCGCAGGTGTCGTGGACGGGTCAGGGCTGGTCCCAGGGGCTTGGCTCGCTGGACCAGGGGTAGCCACCGGCGCGCAAAGGCGGAGGTGGCTCCCTGAAGCTCCTCCCGCCATCGGCGGACCTTGTGCTTGAAAGAGGAGGCGTCCACGCCGACTTGCACCGAGGGCGTCCGGCGGTCGATCAGGGACAACCCGATGGACTCGTTGGAGGTCCGGGCCGCTTGGTTGAACAGGCGCGTGAGCCTGGTGAGGGACGGCCCGGCCGGGCGGCCCACGGGGGGCGCGGTCAGCCGCGCGACTGTGTGGTGGGCCTCGTCGAGGAACCGCGCCGCCACCGCGAGATAGGTCCACAGGGCCCCGGTGGCGCCGGGGAACTGATGCAGGATGCAGTCCAGTCGACAGGTGAGGCGGCGCAGCTTGGCCTGCAGGGGCGCGGGCCGGACGATCCGGTCCTTCCGCTCGTCGGGCACCGCCCGGTCGATTTTCTCCATGAGGGTGCGCAGGCCGTGGTTGAGGCGATCCAGCCGCCCCACGAGCGCCTTGCGGGCCGCCTTCATGGACGCGTCGCCGGCAGGTCGCCGAGCACAGGCGCACCCGGGCCCGAGCGCGATCCGCCGCGGCGGAGGAGCCCTGCGCGCCGCGCCGTCGGGGATCGCTTTGGCGGCCACGGCGTCGCGGCGGCTTTCTCGCGCGGGTTTGGGCTTGCCGCCGCAGGCGAGGCCGGACAGTCCGACCAGCGCTCCCCACAGGAGCGCACCATGGATCAGCTTCATGGCCGCACTATTACACAGGTCCACCTGAGCCGGGGAGATGGAGAAAAGAAAAAACGTGAGTGCTGGATATTGACAGGTCACTTCATATCACGGGGGCCCGCGCTGCGCGCGGTGGGCGCCCCACCGGGCGCATGGGGTATGGACTCGATCACGTTGTCAGCGGCAGGGGTTGGGTGGCTGGGCGGTGCGGAAGGTGGTGAGCAGCTTGGCCAGGGCCTTGCGCGGCGGGCCGGTGGGTGTGGCGGGGCCGAAAAGCAGGTTGAGGTGATGGATGCGGCCCTGGTGCGCGAAGAAGACCTGCAGGGAGCGCAGGCGCCGGCCGCGGTACTTCAAGGGGTGCACCTCGTAGGCCATCGTGGCGCCCAGACGCGCGGGGGCGACCCAACGCAGGGCGCGGATGCGGGAGCCGGCGGTGGTGACCAGCCGCGTTCGGGCGAAGACCGCGAGGCTGGTGACCGCCGGCTTCTTGCGGGTGGTCCACAGGAGGTTCGCCTGGATCTTCCGGGCCGGTCCCCGGGGCAGGGAGAAGGCCATGATCGTGGCGTCGGGGCTCAGCTTGCCGCCGGTGGCGGCCATGATCTGCCAGGTCAGCGGCGCCGTGATGACGAAGCCGTGCACGTAGTTCGTCAGCCGCGCGCCCGCGGCAACCCGGTGGGCCACGCCCACCAGGTTGCGGTAGAGGTTGGCGCGGACGACGCCGCGAATCCCCAGGCGTCCGAACAGGGCGCAGATGGACCGCTGGGCCCGGTCTACGTGGGGGTCTCCGGGGGGCAGGTCGAGCACCTCCGCCGCCATCTGTAGGCCCTGGCGACGGTAGCCTGCGGCCATGAGCGCGTAGGCCTGGGTGTAGTAGTAGGCAACGTTGGCCACGGAGGTGGGCTGGCGGCCCGCATGGGGCTCCCCGTCGGCCACGATGAGCCCCTGGGGTGAGACGCGGAACTGGTTGCCCTGGGTGTCGATGGCCCGCTGCCAGCCTCCGGAGCGCTTGTCCGCGGGGACCAGTGCGGCAAGGCCGGACTGGCGGCCCTGGCGTATGACTTTCAACACGCCAGCCCGGGTCAGGCGCAGGACCGAGCCCACGCGCACGCGGGGAGGAGGCCCCGCCGCACCCCGACGGTTGGGCTGGGGTCCGGGTCTGGGCTGGCATGCCGCTGAGGCCAGCGCCAGGATCGAGCAGCCTACGAGGATCCGCATCACCGGTTCAGCAAAGCACAGGCGGCGGGGGCGGGCAAATTCGGGGCGGAGATCTGTGCAGCTTTGGGCAGCTGGCACAACAATCTTGTCAGGCTGGGGTTCGAGGCGCGCGGCTGGCAAGGCGCGAGGAGGGCGCATACCGGGCGTATGGAACCGACGAGCAACGATGCCAGCCGCGATGGTTCGGCGGCCTGAGCGATCAGGGTATTGCTGATCGGGGCCTTAGCGTCCGTCGCACAACAAGTAGACGATGCAGGACGTTGAGGCGCCCGGCTCGCGAGGCGCGCCGAGGCGCATACTTTTTGATATGCAACGAGAAGCATCCCCCCTGCCTCTTGGGGGGTAAGCCCCCCGAAGCGAGCCGGGATGGATCGGCGTTCTGGGCGATCTAGTTGTTTTGCGGCGGACGCTTACCGTTCGATGCCTGCGATGCGCGTGCCCCCGGGGCCGGGGCGTAGATGGACGCGTGCCCAGGCAGGGCTGACGTCGGGACGGCGCAGCTCCAGCACCCGGTAGCCGCCGTCCGGGGCCCGAGGGGTCAGTCGGGGCAGGGGAAGACACACCAGGGAGCAGCGGGCCCTGTGGTGACCGGTGGTCTTTGCCACCAGGCCGCGGTCCGAGCGCAGCCGCACCTGGTACGTCACCAGGCGGTCCCCGTCGTACCCTTCCCTGCGCCACAGGTCCGTGAAGCAGAGGCGGCCCATGGCGCCGAGGCGCCGGTATCCGTCCAGGGGGGCCCGGGCAGCCAGGGCGTAGCGCAGCACCGCCCGTCGACGGATCTTCAGCGCCGCCAGGAGCCGCCTGGCTTCGGCCTTGGGCAGGATTGCCTCGGCCACCACCGTGCGGAGCTGGGCCGTGGTGAGGGAGGCCACCAGCCGCGCACCCCAGAACCTGTCCCGATCGTCGGCCCGGGCAAAGGCCGGGTTCCCCAGGTGGGGTCGAAACCTCCGGGCTTCGAACCCTTCGGCCGGGAGCCAGCCCAGCCCGGGCCAGCGCTTGACCTGGTCGTGCCGGCGTCGGCGCAGGCGGCGCCAGCCCGGGGTCATGGCGCCGAGGGTGATTGCCTGGCGCACCATGTGACGCAGGTCCAGCACCGGCCGGAACCCGTCATCGAGGGGCTTGGGTTCCCCGGCGGCGGTGCTGCCGAGGGCACCCCGGAGCCGCACGAGGCGATGCTCCACGTAGCGGGGCCGGGTGGACCGGAAGTGGTCACGGCCCACTCCCCCCGAGATGGTCGTGAGGTTGAGCAGGGCTGCCACGGCCCAGAGCCCACGCAGCTCCCGTCGCCGATCGTGGTCCACGTAGTCGTTGGGGTCGTCGGCGCGCCGCCCCCGGAAGCGGAAGGGGCCCAGGTCCCTGGTGCCGTCCTCGCGGGTGGCCACGGCCCGCAGGCTGCCGTCGGTCAGGCGGGGCAGCGTCGACAGGAGGCGCGCGAGGTCGGCGCCACGGAGGGGGCCATCGGTGGCGCGACCCCGCGCGTCGGGTCGGCGCATCCGCGAGGTCGCCGTGACCTTCAGCCCGCTCTGCTCCACGAGGACCAGGTGGCGCTCGGGGACGTGGTACCCCAGCGCATGCAGCACCAGGGTCGCCACCAGCTCGGCGGTGGTGGCCAGGCGCGGGTGGCCGGGTGCGTCGAAGGAGAGGAGGAACCGTTGGCGCTGCTCGTCTCGGATGGCCACGCGCAAACCAGCGGTGGTGCGAGCGGCCCATCGCACGGTCCAGGCCGACAGGAGCGATGGACCGGCGGTCCGGGCCGCTCCCCGGCGGAGCTCGGCCGCCGTGCGCCCGCGACGGTGGTTGCGGTTGACGAACCAGCTGGAGTCTGGCACCTCGCCCCAGGCGTTGACGTTGCGGGCGGGCGCCGCGGCCCGCGCCGAGAGGAGCCGCTCCAGGGGATCGGTGACCTGGGCCGCCAGCGTTGCGGCCCAGCGGCCCCGGCGCGTGGGGGCAGGCGCCCGGTCCAGGTGTCGCCGATCGTCGTCCTGCCACAGCACCGGCCGATCCGGAAAGCGTCGCAGGGTCGGCCCTGAGCACCTGACGGTCACCAGCGCCACGGCCAGCCCGCACAGGACCCATCCGACCAGGGCCGCGCGGCGCATGCTCCCCGGACCGGTCACGGTGCGCCACCCCAGCCGAGGAACACGGCCGCGCCGTCCCGGCTGCCCGCGACCTGGAGCCGCATCCAATTCAGCCCGGTGATGCGCAGGGCCAGCGCGGCCCCTCCGGCCACGTCCACCGCCGACCAGGTGGTCCCGGCGAACGCCTCCCGAAAGGCGCCGCCCCAGTCGACAAAGAGGCTCAGCCACAGCCGCGGGTGCAGGGCCTGGTGATACGCCGCCGTGAGCGCCGCCAGGGACTCGCCACAAAACCGCCCGGTGACAAAGCCCCGCATGGAGGAGGGTCCGCCGAGACAGGGCAGATGCAGCAAGGGCACGTCGTGTTCGTCCAGGCGGACCACGGCCCGGACCACGGCGCGGAGGCCCAGTCGACGGTGCGATCCGTCCAGCCCCACGAAGCCCTCCAAGGCACCGCCCAGGTCCATGTGCCGGCCGGTGTCCCGGCTGCCCACCCGCGCCCGGGCCCAGATCCGGGCGCGGATCCCCGGGGCCGGTATCGGGCGGTCCATCAGGCCCCCCACGCCCAGGGCCATCCGGGCCGTGAAGGCGACATCCTCACGGGGCGCGAGGTCGTCGCTGAGCGCGTCTGCCAGGTCCGCGGTGGCGGCCGTGGGCTGCGGCAGATCGAAGTCGTTTTGTCGTCGCCAGTCGGCGCCCACTCCCAGGGTTAGCGCCAGGGTGCGCCACAGCCTGATGCGCAACCCGGCGTCGGCCGTGAAGACCTCGCCGTCGAACCGCGCCCGGAGGGCGTCGCTGTCCAGGCCGGCGGGGGCGCGCGCATATCCCCTACCGAAGAAAGGGCGGTCGTGGCGGCGATCATAGCGGGCGGTGAGGGCGAGGCCCAGGCGCGACCGTAGCGTGGCTGCGGGCAGGCCCAGGGGAAAGACCTTCAGCCCGGCGTGCCAGGTGTCGGTGTGCCCGGCCGCTGCCTCGGCGTGCAGCCCGGCCCGGCGAGGTCTTCCCAGCAGCAGGTTCGTGGTGACCGAGATCCCGGCCTTGGGGGTGAGGCCGCGCTCCCAGACGAACGTGGGCAGGGTCACCAAGCGGCCGCCGAAGGCGAGGCACACCCGGTGTAGCAAGGGTCCGAGGCCGCTGGTCTCCAGCCAGTCCAGGGTGGCGACGGTGGTGCGCGTTACCAGGGTCACGGCCACCCGTGGCAAAAAGAGCAGCGTCCGGGGCACTGCCTGGAGCGCCTGGCCTCCTGGGCGCGCGGGGGCTCGACCGTCGTAGGTCTCGCCGCGTCGCACGTCCGGCGGCGTCGAAGGAGCGGGGCGCGCGGTGGGGCGCGGACCTGTGCGCCCGGCGGGCGCGGGGGCGGCCCGGACAGAGTGGACCGCGAGCAACGGCGCCACCGTTACCAGGAGCACGGCGATGAGCTTGACCTTCCGGCTGCAAAACATCGTCACCAGGATTGCCCGCGCGCGCAGCAAAGTAAAGGACCCGTCCGGGAGGCCACGGTCTGCCCTTGATCCCACGGGGTTGGGTCGGCTACAAACCTGTCCATGCGTAACGTAAAGGACAGTGTCATCCTGTTGGGGATGTTGATCACCTGGGCGTTGGCCGGGCTGGCCTGCCAGACCCGGGTCCAGCACGGGCTCGTGGAGCGGGAGGCCAACCGCATGGTGGCCGCCCTCCGGCAGGCGGGCGTGGAGGCCGAGAAGGTCAAGGAGAAGGGGCGCGGCGGCAAGTTCGCCGTCCAGGTCCCCCGTGGGCAGGTGACTCGCGCCATCGGCGTGCTGCTTCAGCACGATCTGCCCCGGCGGCGAAAGCCTGGCTTCGCGGAGGTCTTCGGCAAGCCCAGCCTGGTGCCCACGGCCACCGAGCAGCGGGCGCGGTTCCTCCACGCCCTGTCCGGTGAGCTCACCCGTACCCTGGAGTCGGCCAGCGGCGTCCTCGAGGCGCGGGTGCACGTGGTGCTGCCCGAGCGACACCCGCTGGCCCTCAAGGACCATGACCAGGCGAAGCCGCGCGCCGCGGTGTTTCTCCGGGTGCGTCCCGGCAAGGCGCCCATTACGGCCGAGGAGGTGCGGCGGCTCGTGGCCGGGAGCGTGCAGAGCCTGGATCAGGCCCGGGTCGCCGTGGTGGTTCGGCAGGCCCAGGCCGCGCCCTCCATCGGCGTGGCTCGGAAGCTATCGCACGTGGGCCCTGTGAGCGTCGCCGCCGACTCCAAGGCCACCCTCCAGGCCATCCTGGGGATCGGCCTGTTGGTCATCGTGGCGCTGTCGGGCCTGCTCGTGCTGCTGGTGATCCGGCTGGGCCGCCTCCGGCGGCAGGCAACGGAGGAGCCCAACGAGGACGACGATCCGTCCACAGGGACCGTCTAGTGCTGTGTCCCACCAGCAGGGTTTTGGTCAGCGAAAGACCACGGGGAAGATGAAGGACTGGGAGGCGTTTTTGAACCTGGCGAACCGGGCCCGTCGGAAGGCCCGGGCCACGCAACGCCCGGTGGGCGTGCCCCGGAAGGTGCCGAGGATGGAGACGCCGGACACCCGGCCGGTGGAGCCGCGGATGACCACGCGAACGCGACAGGTCCCCGGGACCTTGTAGCGGTGGCCGCAGGCGCGGGCCGCGCCCATGATGCGACCCACGCCGATGCGGATCTGTCCGGGGCTCAGTCGTTTGCCGGCGTTGGAGGCGCCGGCAGACGAGGCGCCCGAGCTGGACATGGAGCCCCCGGCCCGCCGCAGCAGGTCCTGCAGGGAGCTCGAGCCCGAGCTCATCGAGGTCATGGCGGCAGAGCCCGAGCTCATGGTTCGCCCCGAGCTCATGGTTCGCCCCGAGCTCATGACCCGCCCGGCGGAGGATCCCCGGCGTCGACGCCTGCGGCGACCGGCGGTGGACATGGCCTCGCTGCCCATGGCGTTGGATCCGCTGTCCATGGCGTCCATGCCGGCGGTCATCGCGGCGCCCATGGCATTCATGGCGTCGACGCCCATGGCATCCATGGCGTCGCTGCCCATGGCATCCATGGCGTCGCTGCCCATGGCATCCATGGCGTCGCTGCCCATGGCATCCATGGCGCGCCCGGACGCCATGGACATCATGGTGTCCATGGCGCTGCCCATGGTGGCCCCCATGGTGTCGGCGGCCTTTGAGGCCACCTCCCGCCGTTCGTTCTCCCGGGAGGGTGATCGCAGCAGCAGGATCACGGCGAACACCGTCACGGCGATGGTGGCCACGCCCACCACCGAGAGGGTGGGCACCATCCACCGCGGCTGCGTGGCCGGCCGGGGTGCCACTACGAAGGGCGTGGCGCCCAGGGCGACGGCCGCCGGGGTGTCGGCGGCCTCGGGGTCGTCCAGCCGGGTCTGGACCCGGGACCAGATGGGATCGAGCCTCTCGGCGTCCACGGGCGGATCGGCGAGCCCGCCCAGGAGCGCGTCGATTCGGCGCATCTCGGCCAGCTCGGCCCGGCAGGCCGTACAGTCGGCCAGGTGCGCCGAGACCTCCTCGGCCGCCTCGGGACTCAGGCGGTCGTCAAGGAAGTCCGAAAGGTTCTTTTTCGTCTCTGGACAGTCCATCCTTGGGGCTACGTTCTCCACGCAGTGCGCGGCTCAGCTTCGTTCGGAGCAACCGTCTCGCCTCGCTGATTCGCCAGGCGACGGTGCCCTCGGCACAGTCTGCGATGTCGGCAATCTCCTTGTGGCTGCGGCCCTGGATCGCGTAGAGCACCAGGGCGACACGGAGGTCGGGTTTCAGGGTGTCGATGGCCTCGGTGACCTTGCGGTAGAGGTTGCGAGCCTCGAGGCGCCGCCGGGGATCGTCGCTGCCCGCCAGCAGCTTGTCCACGGCGTGGGGGATCAGGGCGTCGTCGTCCAGGGAGACGCTCCGGGTCCGGTGGGCCCGGTTGAGCAGGTTCAGGGTCGTGTTCACCGTAATGCGGTAGAGCCACGTGAAGAAGTCGCTCCGGAAGTCAAAGCCCGCCAGACCGCGGTAGGCTTTCACAAAGGTCTCCTGGGTCAGGTCGTCGGCGTCGGAGTGGTTGCGCGTCAGCTGCAGGGCGGTGATGTACACCCGCCGCTGGTAGTGACGGACGAGGTCACCGAAGGCCTGCCGATCCCCATCCCGGGCGCGGAGGATCAGCTCGCGATCCTGCTGGCGACGGTCACTGGTCACGATCTGGCCCGGCTCCTTTGGTTCGCATGGGACGACAAGGCGGTAGCACTCCGTGGTGTTGGACCCTCCTCGGGGCCCGGTTCTTGGCGGGTTTCCCCACCGGTGCCGATTATTCGAGTGGATTGGACCGGGCTGTCCGGCGGACCAGCTCCTCCTGGAGTACCTGGGAGGGGCCGAGGGCCGCGTCCAGCTCGGCGAGGTCCCGGCGGCACTCGGCCAGGGCCATGAGCACCTCCACGGCTCCCCCCCCACCCCACTGGTCTTCGAGCTGCTCCTCGAGGCCGGCGATGCGCTGCCGGCTCGTAGCCCGCAGGTCCCTGGCCCCGGACCCGATGACCCGTAGCTCCTCCCGCAAGGCGATCAAGGCCTCGAGGGCCGCCTCGCCATCCAGGTCCCGCACCACCAGGTCTGGCTCCAGGCGGGCGAGCTCGTGCAGCTGAGCCAGCAGCTCCGTTCGATCGATGGGCATCGCCGCTACTATACTGGAAGGGGTCGGTGGTTGGCCATAGGGGGCCCAGGGCAATCGATGCCTTGTCGTGTCCCAGCCCGACGCGCCCCGGCCCGCCCAAAAAGTTGCCCGGTGTCGGATGTTGTCCTACATTGTATCCAGGAAACATACAACCATGGAGACAGGGCCATGAAGCTGGACCGCCGACAAAACAAGATGTACCTGACCCGCAACACGGAGTATCACGTGCGCAACCGCGAGTGTGTGGGTGTGCGGGACCGCCACACGGGCCATTGGAAAGGCCATCATCCCGCCTTGCGCAGCTACCTTTTGGGGGGGATGGACCGCAAGGCCAAGGTGTTCAACCTGCCCCTCAAGGGCGCGCGGCTGGTCTTCGCGAACCAGAGCCGCGACATCCTCACGTCTCCCCTGGAGGACGTGTTCCGGCCGGAGATGCCCTGCGTGGAGCGGTACACCTGGCGCACGCGCGTCGGTGTCATCGAAGCCGCGGCGTAGTCCCCTGAAACCGTGATGCCTCCCGGGTCACTTGGCGGGTCGCACCTTGTCCAGGTACGCCATTATGCACGCCATGACCGCGTCGGCCTCGAGGTCCTGCATCATCTCGTGCCCGCTGCGTTGAAACCAGTGGATCTCCCGGTTCGTCGACGAGGCCCGCTCGTAGATCACGTTGGCCGACACCGGGGCGATGATCTGGTCCTTCTTGGAGTGAATCACGCACAGGGGGGTCGTCAGCTCGGGTAGGCGAGCCTCGATCTCCTGGCCATAGGCGTACAGGGAGGCGAAGGAGTCTGTGGTGAACTTCAGGTAGTTCTCACTGTTGACCTTGAGGGAGCGGTCGTTGAAGGAGTTGGGGCTGGGCCAGGTGCCCACGACCTTGGCCAACAGCGGCGAGAAGCTGGCCAGGGGATCCTTGAAGCGCAGGGACGCGGCCACGGTGACCGTCGTCGCCACGAGGTCCGGATGGTTCATGGCGAGGTCCAGGGCCACCAGGCCGCCCATGGACAGCCCCACCACGGCCACGCGATCCACCTCGGGGGCCAGGTCCAGCAGCGCCGCCTCTGCGTCGGCATACCAGTCGCGGGAGGTGACGCCCCGCAGGTGCTCGTAGGTGGTGCCGTGGCCGCGCAGCACGGGCATGCGGTAGGGGATACCGGCCTCCTCCAGCAGGGGCACCAGGCCGTCCACCGTGCGGAGGCTCGAGGTGTAGCCGTGCAAGAGCAGCACGCCCAGCTTCTCGTATGTCGGCAGCGCGGGCACCGGCACCTGGAGGGGCACGTAGTTGCGATCGTGGTCCACGAGGTCGGAGATGGCGCCCATGAGCCGGTCGGTCTCCCGGCGCCAGAACACGTGATCCGCCTCGGACTGGTCCGATCGCTCGAAGCGAAGGGGTTGGCCGTACCGCACGGTGATTCGCGCGCCCCGCGGCGGCTCGAGCAGCTCCAGCCGTGGGTAGATCTCCGGCGGGAAGGCGGCGCCCGTGCCGGACACGCCCACGGGCACGACCGGTACGCCCGCCTCCAGGGCCAGGCGCACCACGCCGGTCTTGCCCTGCAGCAGGCCCGTCTTGGGCTCGACCTGATGACGACCGATGTCCTCCTCGCCCGGGATGGTGCCCTCGGGGAAGACGCACAGGGCCTTGCCGTTCTGGAGGGCTGCCACGGCGTTGTCCATGCCCTGGGGATCGCCGCCCCGGTGGATGAAGGGCGAGTCGGTCAGCTTGATCAGGTGCCGCAGGATGGGCCAGGCCTCGAACTCCGACTTGGCCAGGAAGCGGAGCCGCCTGGGGCTGGTGGCGCCGATGACCTGCACGTCGTTCCAGCTCTGATGGTTCGATGCCAGGATGAAGCCGCCCGAGGTGGGCACGTTCTCCAGGCCCACGGCCTCCAGCGCGTTCTGGCTTTCGAACATGGCGCGGAGGGCGTGGCCCAGGGCGTGGTAGATGGGGTCGGACACCTGGTCCAGCTTGTCCAGCCGCTCCAAGGTGTCCACTGCGAGGCCCAGGGCGGCGTCCGCAGGGGTCAGGGCGGCGAATGCGATCTGCTCACGGTTCATTTTTGCCTCTCAGTCAGGTCCGATTGGACGGACCAGTATAACACGGCGCGTTAAACAGGGAGGCAATTTTCCGCGGACCCGCCCCTGGGCTCGATCCCCGCTGCGACGCGCTGCGCTATCACAAAAGAACGTTAAAATTTATGTGGTTGGGTCCTGTGGCTGGTCCGCCATCTCGTATTCGCCCTCTGCGTAGAGCCGGTTGCCGTCGGGATCCATGACCCGGAATCCACCGCTGTCGGCTTGGAGAGAGGCCCGCCCCGGCAGCCAGATGGCGCTCTTGAACCTGATGTTCAGCCGCCTCAGCCGCGCGATGTCCCCGCCGCCCAGGGAGCGGACCAGCCCGTGTGCCACCATGGCCTTGAGGCAGAAGCCGTGGGCGATGGGCCGCTTGAAGCCGAAGGTTCGGCTGGTGAGCCAATGGAGGTGAATGGGATTCACGTCCCCGCTGACCAGTCCGTAGCGGCGCCCCAGGTCCTCGCCGAACCGCAGGGTGCGAACCTCGGTCCAAGCCCGCGGGGGAGGATCCGGTGCCTCGGTGCGGGTGCCGCTTCCTGAGCCGCCGCCGGACTGGCCGAGCCGCGCCAGGATCAGGCTCCTGGACACCGAGGCCACCTCCCCGCCCGCGAGGTTCTCGCACCGCACGGTGATCAGGGCCCGGCGCTCGTTCCGCTCGAGGGCCTCCAAGCCCACGCGGCAGGTCAAGGCGTCGTCCCGGGTGAGGGGGCGGTGCACCACCAGCTCGTTTTCCAGGTGCACGATGCCCAGCAGGTTCAAAGCCAGGGCGTCCGAGCTCAGGACGTCCAGGTAGGGCTTGAGGAACCAGGTGGTGAAGTAGACCGGGGGCAGGAGCCCGCCCGAATTGCCCCCCAGGTCAATGCCGTCGGTGATCTCCAGGTACCGTCGCAGGCCGTCTTCGCTGACCCGGATCGCGTCCCTGCGGAACCACAGATCGGCGGGCGCCTCGGTGGGCAGGTGGTGGGTCGGCACGGGCCTGATGCTGCGCATCACGCCCTTGACGTAGGCGTTGAGCAGAGGCCTGACATTGTTCAGCAAGCCGGCGTAGGCGTCGAGGACTGGCATGGTTCGCTCCCTTGGTGAGGCCAACCTACCGGGGGGCCCCGGTCGAGGCAAGGGCCTTGCACAGATCGGCCGCGGCGCGCTCCAGGGGCACGTCGCGGCCGGCGCGGAGGGGGGCCAGGCGCAGGGGCACGGGCACCTGGGGGGCGACCCCGTTGCCTTCGATGAGTCGGCCCGAGGCTGTGCGCGACTGCCAGGACGGCAGGCTCACCACCAGCCGGCTGTGGGGCAGAGCCACCCGCACCGGCAGCCCCGAGCTCCCCGCCGTGGGTCGGCCGTAGACCTTCACTCCGGGCGCCGCGGACAGGGCGCGGGCCACGGTTTCGCAGGACGAGGCGCAGACCTCGTCCACAAGGGCTGCCACGGGCCGGCCGAGGCCGTCGGGGGCCGGCGCGATGATGTCTTTTTGCCATGTGGTCCAGCGCGTGTCCCTCGGGTCCGCGGGGAGCTTGCCGAGGACCGGCACCCTTCGGGCCAGGACCTGGGTGCGCAGGTAGCGGTACTCGCCGGCCACCACCGGGCGCCGGATGAGCCGGGCCACGAGGCGATGGGCCAGGCCCTGGGATCCGCCTCGGTTGCCTCGCAGATCCAAGACCAGGGCGTCGAGGCCACGGGCCCGGGCGAGAAGCCCCTGGAGTCGCTTCCAGAGCTTTTTCCGGGGCCCTGAGAAGGTGGACACCCGGAGGACCCCCACGCGGCTCCTCGGGCGGATCCGGATGCGGGTCCTCGGGCCGGTCCGGATGCGGGTCCTCGGGACGGTCCGGATGTGGGTCCTCGGGCCGGTCCGGATGCCGGTCCGGATGCCGGTCCCGGTGCCGTGGCCGGTGGAGCTGCCAGGGCACGTCAGGGTGCGCAGGCCGAAGTGGACCTTGTCCCGGGGCGGCGTGCGATCGCCCACGAGGGTCAGGGTCAGGCGCTGGGCACCGCGCTGGATCAGCACGCGCTCTGAGGGCATGGGTGTGTCGGGGTACCAGGGCCGGGCGATCATCACCCGGGAGGCGGCGAGCTGAAGGCCGGCCGCCAGCCGCGCCCAGCCGCGCCACCGCAGGGAGGCGCCCATCCGTGACAGGGCCGGACGGTTCCCCACCAGGAGGATCACGTCCCCGGGCCGCACACCGGCGCGGGCCGACGTGGATCCCGGGCGCACGCGCACCACCGCCACCTGCCCCTGCACGTACCGTAAGGTCAAGCCCACGTCCACGCGCACGGGGCGTGGCCGGGGCTTTGCGGGTCGATCCGTGGGGTGCGAGGCGCCGTACGTGCGCCCGAAGGTCCGGCGGTAGCCCCGCGTGATGAGGTGGCCGTCGTGGAAGGCCAGCAGGACGCGGTCCACCGCGTTCATGTACTGGTAGCGGTTTCGCGCGCGCATCACGGCGGCGCGGTGCGCGTCGATGACCAGCGGCACGTGCACCCGGAAGCGACGCTCCTTCTCGGCCAGGTGGGGGTAGCTCTGCTCGAGCAACGCCTGCAGAAAGGCCAGGTCAGCCCGGCGTTGGGCTGGCGTGAGCCGGGCGATCTCCGGGTCCACGAAGGTCCGAGAGGGCGGCGTCACGCAGGGCTTGCAGGGGCAGCCGGCCAGGGCCGCGCCCCCCACCAGGGCCGCGCCCCCCACCAGCGCCAGCGTCAAGGCGGGTGCCAGCCGGCGCACCTGGGGCAGTTCTGTCGAGGGTGGCTCAGTGCGTCTCATGTCCGACTCCACTTTCGGCTTCGTGGTCTCGTCGCTGCCAAGACCATACTACGATCTCGCACCGGCGCCCCCACACGTCTACGCTTGTCGTCACATCGTGCGATCCACCGCCAGATGCGCTAGTGTACCGTCGATGACCTCCCGTGCCATGCGGCTCGCACCGATCGCGCTCGCCGCGCTGGTCGGAGTCGGTTGCGCCCCGGCGGGCCCCACGGGTCTGGAGGGCAGGTGGGGATTTCGCTCCACGTACGGCTACTACTCGGACCTGCTGCAGATCCGGTACAGCCCCAGGGGTACCGTCAACCCGGCCCACCTCGCGGTGTACCCACGACGCTGGGTGCTGCTGCGCACCAAGCGCCGCTTCCTCGCCCGGACCTTCGCGGCCGAGACCCGCGGCACGCCCACCTCCGGCACCGTCCGTCTGCGGGATCTGAGCTCCGGCAAGCGGTACGCCGGCCGGTATGAGCGCCGGGGCGAGTGGCTGTATGTCCATTTTCTGCCCGGGACCATCGCCCCGTCGAGGGTCGTCCGTCGCTCCAGAGTCGCAGGCGCCACGTACGCGCGCCTGACATGGAGCGGCCCCGTACCGAGGCGACGAAACCAGCGGTGTCCTGTCAGGCGCTCCGCGAAGATCGCCTTCGACACGCCCCGGTCGACCTTCGACACGCTGATCCTCGCCCTCGAAAGAAGCGACGCGTCACTCTTGGCCACTTGCTTCGCGCGACCGCTCAGCACCGAGCGGGCCAACAAGCTGCTCGGGATGGTCCGAAAGCACCTCTGGCGCTCCTGCTTTCTCCGGCAGCGCCCCGGCCGCCGCTACCTGGAGTTCTGGTACCTCGTCACCGATCCCCGAAACCACGACCGGACCTGGGAGGACCGCGGCCGCATGCGGAAGGTCGGCGCCCAGTGGAAGATCCACAAGCTGTAGCGTCGTCGGGTCGGAGTTGCTCAGGGCCCGCTGCGTGGCGCCGATGAGGATTCAGCGCACGTCGAAGGGGAGCTCGATGGTGCGGCCCTTGCGCAGCACGGTGATGGAGCTGTAGCCTCCGGGGCGGGCGGCCCTTTGCAGACCCTCGCGGATGTCATCGGTCGAGCGGACGGGCCGGTCACCGGCGCGCTGCACCACGTCGCCGACCCGCAGACCGATGCGGCGGAAACCACTCGTAACGCGCCCCACCTGCAGCCCCTTGGCGGTCACCTTGGGGCTGAGATGCTCCTCGAGCTCCGCGTACAGATTGAGACGACCGACGAGCCACTTGTAGGTCACGGTCGGCCCCCTTGGGCGGTGGCGTACGCGGCGCGGCGGCTCCCGGCGCTCAGAGGTCGCGGCCCGGGTGCGCCGCTGGGTGTGCTCGCGATAGCTGACCCAGGAGTAGGAGCCTGCGCGGCGGAGCTGCACCCAGTCCAGCGATATCCTGACCACCTCGAACTCACCCCAATGATCGCCCGGGCTCACCAGCAGGTACCGATCAGCTTTTACGTCCAGCAGCGAGGCCGTGCTCCTGTTACGGCTGTGCGGCGGGATGTTCGTCGCGATCAGCGACAGGTCTGACGAGAGTGTGCCAGAGGGCCACGCATCTCCGGCCGGGGGTCGAGGGGTCTCGTTCGAAGGCGACGCCTTGGCTTTCTTGGGGGCCCCGGCGGCATGGCTCGAACGCCGCGAGGGGGTCGCGTGGCTCCGCGAGGTCAGAACTTGCGCCGGTGGACGCAGGACCTCGACGGCCGAGGTGATCGCGGCCAGGGCCGGCGCCACCAGGGCCAGCGCCCCCAGGGCCAGCGCCCCCAGGGCCAGCGTCATCAGCCCCCGCGGCGTCGCTCCGGCGGCGCGTCGGGCGTCGTGGGTCGCCGTTGCCGAATCCAGGCAGCGGCTGGTTCGGGCTGGTCGCTCCCGCAGATCAACACCGCACGGGCCGGCCGCGCGGCGGGCTGGCGAGATTTGCGGGCTACGCGGTTTCGGCTCCATACCCGAAGTATAGGAGGTGGTGACCAGGGGGCGCAAGGAGTTGGTGGGGAGGTGGTCACACGTAGGTCAGCCGGCCCTGGTGGCAGACGTCGATGATCATGGTGCTGCCGATCTGGATGGAGGTCACGTTCGATACATCACCGGTGGCTCCATCCTCTATCGGGCGATCTGGCGGGCGCGGCTGACATAGGGGCGCAGGCGGCGCCTCGACCGGCGATCGGACACGACCTCGAGGCGGCGGAGGATCTTCCCCAGGGAGGGCGCTCGCATCATGGCCAGCACCTCGGCTGCCGTGCCCCGGACGCAGGGTCGCTGCTGCGCATCCCGGGCGAGCTTCTCGAGGTAGGAGCGGCAGCGGTTGCCGAGCACCGTCAGGGCCACCAGGCCGTCGTGCACCGCGTCGGAGCTGGCGTGGGCAATGGCGCCGGTCACCACGGCGCAGGCGCCGGGCGGCCTGGCCCGGGCGAAGTGGTACAGCGCCAGGGTGCGCTCGTTGACGTTTCTGTCCAGCAATAGGGCCGTCCACCCCGCGTCCTTGCGGCCCAGGGCCTTTGCCGCCCTACGGATGAGCCGCCGCTTGTATTTGCGCAGGACCCCCGGCGCAAAGCGCCGCACGCTCTGGGCGGCCAGGGTCGCCAGGTGCTTGCGCGCGGCGGGCATCTTGAGGGCGAGGCCCCGCTCCACGGCCACCCAGGCCGTGGCGGTGCGAGGGCCCCAGGTCATGAGCTTCGGGAGCCGGCTCCGGGAGGAGAGGAGCCGCAGCCGGGCCAGGACCGCGTGGTGCCGCGCCACCAGGGAGTAGGAAAAGGACACCGACCGCCGGTTCTCCCGGTGGCGTGTGAGGCGGCTGAGCCCGCGGATGATCGCCATTTCCGCCCGCCGCCGCCGGGCCTTTCGCAGCCGGGGGAGCCGGTCCATGAGCCGCTCCAGGGCGGTGTAGGCGGCGCGCGCCTCGCGGGAGGTGGAGCCCGCGAATCGCACCAGCGCCGGGATGTCTGCGGTGGATCGCCCCAGGCCGGCTACGTAGTGGTGCGGATGCACGGGCACGCTGGCGCCTCTTCTCGCCAGGTACCGGCGATAGTGGCGCAGCAGCTTCCGGTCCCCGAGCCCCAGCCGGGCGCCCATGAGGTTGGCGTACACCAGGCGCAGGGTGACCCGGCGCCGGCCGGTCCACCGCCGCAGGGTGGGCAGCATGGTCCGGCTTTGCTGGTGCACAAAGACCGGCAGCATGGCCCGGATCTGACTTCGCGCCCACACCGTGCGCGGGTTCTTGATGCGCTTGGCCAGCCCCTTCGCATAGGTCGCCGCGCCGGCGGGATCCAGCTGGAAGAGCGCCCGACGAAGCTGCTCGTGCAACGACGACCAGTTCCGCTCGTAGGTGCGGCAGGCCTTTCGGATGGCCACTGCGCTGGGTTTGTCACCGAGGTCGGCCAGGGCCTGGGCGACCTCGCCGGTGAGCCAGACACGGGGCGGCTTGCGCAAGAGGGCCCGCAGGGGTTTGACCGCCTCACCGAAGCTCAATCGGGCCACCAGCCGCACCTCGTCGCGCAGGTGCCGTTTTCTTCCCCGGGTCAGAGACCGCACCAGCCCCTTGCGTCCGCGCACCGCCCCCAGGCACTGATAAAACTTTCTCCCGACAAGCTTGCGCTGATCGCAACTGTAGGGCCGCGGCGCCACAGACTGCGCTGCGGCGGGCGAGGCCACCGCACCCACCATCGCCAGCCCGACCATCCACCGCATCTTCGGTCTCCTCAGCGTGTGCGCGCAGAGAGGATCATGCTGGAATTCGACCGGTTGTTCAAGGATGGTACACTGCGCATCATGTCCAGCACACATCGTAGTCGGGCTCGTGCAGTTCTTCTTGCCGTTGTGCTCGTGGTGGTCCCCGCCCCGACGCCGTTGGCCGCGGGAGAGGGCAGGGAGCCGGCGCGATCGGCATGGAATCCCACGACCTTCGCCAACGTACTCGTGAGGCTGCCCAAAACATATTACGATCCAGGTCGCTTGCCCCCCAAGCGCGCTTTTCGCTCGGCCATGGCGCGCCTGGAGACGGCCGTGCCAGAGGTGGTGACGCACCGCCCCGACGCGAAGGGAGGCGTCCGTATTTCGGTGCGGGGCCAGTCCCGGGTCTTTGGGACTGTGGACCTGGGCACATGGATGGCCATGGGGGACAGGTTGCTTCAGGTCCTGCGGTGGATCGACGGCGTTCTGGGCGACCGGTCGAGCCGGGACACCTTGCAGTACGCGGCCATCAAGGGCGACTTGGATGTGCTGGACCCCCACACCACCTTCTACACCCCCAAGGAGTATCGCAGCACGCGCAGCCGCTTCACGGGCGCCATGGTCGGTGTGGGGATCTACCTGAGTGACCTCAGGGGGCGAATCGTCGTACGCGAGGTGATCGCCAAGGGGCCGGCGGCCCGGGCCGGGATCCGGGCCGGGGACGTGCTGGTCCAGGTGGGCGCGCTGACCATGACGAACCTCAACCCGACCATCGCGGCCCAGCGGCTGCGCGGCGAGGCGGGCACCAGGGTGACCGTGGTGGTGAGTCGCCGCGGGAGGCGACTGACCTTTGCGATCACCCGCGCCGAGATCGTGCTGCCTTCGGTGAAGGCGCGCATGGTGGCAGGCGGCGTGGCGCTGGTCACCATCACCGGCTTTCCGAAGAACGGACTGGCCGGGTTCAAAAGGGCCCTGGGCGCCATCCGAAAGATGCGGCCCAAGGCTTATCTGCTGGATCTGCGGGGCAACGAGGGTGGCTACATCCAACAGGCCGTGCGCATGGCCGATTTCTTTCTGGAGTCGGGCGTCCTGGTCAAGGCCGTCGGCCGGGGTGGGCAGAGGAAGGTGACCTGGGAGGTGAAGAGGCGGGCGGACCGCATCACCGCGCCCCTGGTGGTGCTCATCGACCGGCGCACGGCCTCGGCGGCGGAGATCCTCGCCGGGGCCCTGTCCACGGCGGGGCGCGCCCTGCTGCTGGGGGAGAAGACCTGGGGCAAGGGCACCGTGCAGAAGCTCCTGCCCATGAAGGACGGCAGCGCGCTCAAGCTCACGATGTGGCAGTACCTGCTTCGCGGGGACATCCCCGTACAGACCGCCGCCATCGTGCCCGACGTGGAGCTGGTGCCGGTGCGCATCAACGACAGGGGAGTGCGCTACCTCACGGCGGCGCGATCCGCGGGAGAGGCGGGCCAGGTGCGGGCCATCAGCGCCATGAAGGGCAGGGAGGCATGGAAGGGGCGGCCGGTGGTCCCGGAGGTGCGCTACCTCGCCGACGTCGAGACCGATCCGATGCTCGACCTCGGTCGGAGGGTGGTGCTGGCGAGCCCCAAGGCCACGCGCGCGGCGCTGCTCGCGGCGGCCAGGCCACTGGTGGCGAAGTTCGGGCAGGCGCAGCGTGTGCTCATCGGCGAGCGGCTGAAAAAGCGCGGCGTGGACTGGTCTCGGGGTGCGGGCGGCGCGGCGACGCTGACGGCAACCCTCGTGGCAAGGCCGTCGGTGGCCCGGGCGGGGAGGCCATTCAACCTCGAGCTCACCGTGGCCAACAGCGGTGCCGGGCCCGTGCACCAGGTGGGTGCGGTCTTCTCAGCCTACGCGTCCATGATCGATGGACGGGAGCTGCTCTTGGGGCGTATCTCGGCGGGAAAGAGTCGAACCGTGAGCCTGCCCTGCCAGGCGCCGCCTGGGATCCGTGAGCGCTGGGAGCGGGTGCGGGTACGGGTGAGCGCCCAGGGTGTCCCCAGGGCCGCGGCCGCACGGCTGCGGTTGCGCGTGCGGGAAAAGCCCCGGCCTTCCTTCCGGCTGCACTGGCTCGTGGACGATCGCCGTTCGGGCAACGGGGACGGCATCCTCGATGCCGGGGAGTCCGCGGCGTTGGTGGTGTATGTGCGGAACACCGGCCCGGGCGCGGCCGCCGAGGTGCGCGTGGACGCCACCGACCCCGTCGGGGGGTTGGTCATCACCCGGGCCCGGGCGGTCCTTGCCAAGGTGCAGCCCCGGGGAACGGCCGTCACGCGCCTGACGGTTCGGCGCGCCCACCGGCCGGACCCTCGCGGCAGGCGTCCGGGGGTCACCCTGACGCTGTATGACAAGACCCTGGGCGGGGATGTGGTGCAGACCATCGTGCTGCCCCGGCCGGGCTTGCCCGGCAGGTTTTCGCCGGACAAGCGGGTGGTCGCGCCCCTCTCCGCGCGCGTCGTGTTGTCGGGCCATGCCGGCCCTGATGGGCAGCGGGTGGCAAAGGTGACACCGGCCAGCCGGCTGGCAGTGGAGGCGCGCCGGTCGGCGTGGCTGCGGGTGTCGCTGCCTGGCGAGCGGTTCGCCTTCGTGTCGGCGTCCGACGTCAGGCCTGTTGTCGGCGCCGCGGCGAGCGACTCGGGCGTGACACCCCTGTGGAGCGTGGTGCCACCCCGGCTGCGTCTCACCCCCGGGTCCGCAGTGGCGACCACGGCGGTGTACGAGGTCACCGGTCGGGCTTTTGCCGCAGGTGGCGTGCAGGACCTGTGGGTGCGAGCCTGGAACCCCGAGACCAGGCACCGGGCGGTGGACAAGCTGGCGTACCGAGCCGCCCCCGCCGGAGGCGCCCGGAACCTCGAGGTGAGAGCCCGGGTTCGGCTGGCGCCCGGCACCAACTACGTGGCCGTTGACGGCCGGGACATGGGCGGGGCCCAGGGGCAGCGGCGCATCGCGGTCTACCTGCCCCCGGACCTCGCGGTCCGGGGCGGTGAAGGGGGGCCGGCCGCGGCCCGGAAGAAAGCGAAGAAGAACACCTCCAAAAAGCGAGGCTGTGGCTGTCGCAGTGGCGACGCGTCGGGCCGGGCGATGCTGGCGGCCGTGTTTCTTCTGGCCTTGCTGGCGCTGGTCGGACTGGCTCGTCGCCGGCGGAGACGCAGACACCCATGACCGAACGCGACGACACGAATGAGATGCCCGACTACAGGGGAGAGGTGCTCGACGAAACGGTGGCCACGAAGGAGGACGCCGCCCATGAGCGGCGCCACTGGGTGCGCATCAGCAACACCTGCAACAACCGCTGCTGCTTCTGCCTGGACTCGGACCTGGTGTTTGTCGACCCCTTCGTGATGACCGGCGAGGTGAAGCGCCAGATCGATGAGGGGCTGGCCCAGGGCGCCACGCGGTTGATCCTCAGCGGTGGAGAGGCCTCCATCCACCCCGACTTCCTGGAGCTGATTCGCTATGGCCGTGAGGTGGGATTCGACCGGGTGCAGACCATCACCAACGGTCGGATGTTCACCTACCCGCGCTTCTTTCGCCAGGCCGTGGCCGCGGGCCTCGGAGAGATCACCTTCTCGCTGCACAGCCACCGCGCGCGCGTCCATGACCAGATCACCGGGGTGGCCGGCGCGTACGACCAGGCCCTGCGGGCGCTGCGACGGGCCCTGGCGGAGCCGGCGCTCATCGTGAGCGTGGACGTGGTGGTCAACAGGCTCAACGCGTCGACGCTTCCCGAGACAGTGGCCTTCTTCGCCGATCTGGGGGTGGGAGAGTTCGACCTGCTGCACCTGGTGCCCTTTGGCCGGGCCTTTTCCCAGGACCAGGGAACGGTGCCGCTGGCCGTGGAGCCCGACCTGCTGCGAGACCGGCTGGCGCGCACCTTCGACCTGGCGCGCCGCCGGTCGCTGGTGTTGTGGACCAACCGTCTGCCGCCCCCGGTGCTGGAGGACTACGAGCACCTGATCCAGGATCCGCACAAGCTGCTCGATGAGGTGCGTGGCCGGCACGAGCACATGGTCCGGCTGGTGGAGACGGGGACCCCGCTGCCCTGCCGGGACGAGCGGTGCGACTGCTGCTACCTGATCCACTTCTGCGATCGCTTGCATCCGATGCAGGAGCGGGTGGCCTCCGGGGAGGTGGATGCCTTGCGGATTACGGTTACCGCGGGGGAGCCGGCGGCGGACCTGAGCCCTTGGGCAGAGTCACTGCGCCACCTGTGGGTCTGTGCCCCCGACGCCGCCGTGGCCCGCGCCCTGCCGGTCACACCGGCCGAGGAGGTGTGGGACCTCGAGACCGCCGCCGGGCTGAGCGATGATGATCCCTTCGGTGCCCATGGGGTGCGGCGCGTGGTGGTGCGTCGGGAAGTCGACGTGGCGCCGGCCCTGGCCTCGGGCGTGGCCGAGGTGAAGCTGCTGCTCGACAGACAGAGGTACGCGTGGGTCCTGGCGCAAAAGCGCCTGCCGCCCCGGCTGATCCTGGGCCTCGAGGTGGACGAGCGGCTCTCGGCGGTGCGTGAGCGGGCCATCGACCTGCGCGACCCCGGGCTGAGCGTCCTCGCCGCCCGTGGCGTCGTCATCGAGGACCTGCCCCCCTGCCTCGGGGGCGCCCTCCAGGAGGACGGGGCGCCCTGGTATCTGGATCTGGCTGCGCTGGACGCGCAGGGGCGGCTGGATCCCGATCGCTACGTGGAGCAGTACATCCGACGCGAGTACCGGGTGCAGTCCTTGCGTTGCGCCCGGTGCGTTCATCACCTGACCTGCCCCGGCCTGCACGTGAACCTGGTGCGGGCCCAGGGCTTCGCCGTGCTCGAGCCGGTGCTACCCGAATAGCCCATAGCGGACCAGGCAGTACAGGGCCCGCACACCGTCAGTGGGGGTGAGCTTCTTGCCCGCCGCGTAGCCGCGGGAGGCATAGTGGATTGGGACCTCCACCAGGTGGGGCCGCGGTCGCAGACGCGCGAGCTTGATGGTCACCTCGGGCTCGATGCCGAAGCGCGCCTCGCGTAGCTCTACGCGATCCAGCAAGGAGCGACGGATGACCTTGTAGCCGGTCTCCATGTCGGTCAGCTCAAGGTCGGTGAGCAGGTTCGACAGCTTCGTGAGCAGCCAGTTGCCGCCTCGCTGCCAAAGCTGGATGCCCACGGCGCTGCCCGGCTGCTGGAAACGGCTGCCGTACACCACGTCCGCACCTTGGGCAAAGGGAGCGAGCAGCACGGGATAGTCGCCCGAATCGTACTCGAGGTCGGCGTCCTGGATGAGCACGAGCTCGCCCCGAGCGGCAGCCAGGCCGGTGCGCAGGGCGGCGCCCTTGCCCTGGTTCATCGTATGGGTGAGCAGGCGGACCTCGGGGTGGCGCTCGGCCAGGCGACGCGCCAGCTCTGGCGAGCCGTCCCCGGAGGCGTCGTCGACGAGGATCACCTCCCGGGTCCTGCCGAGGGTGTCGGCGGCGAGGGCGCGGGTCACCGCGGTCTCAAGGGTCTGGGCCTCGTTGTACACGGGGATCAGGATCGTGAGCTGCACGGGCCTGACGCTGCTATGGGGCCCGGTCATTTTGTCTTCTCGATCCAGAAGTCCTCCATGGCCAGGGCGTCCAGGCCCGTGTGAAGGAGCATGTCCAAGGCGTCCGCGGGGCGCTCCACAATGGGCTCGCCGGCCCGGTTGAAGCTCGTGTTGAGCATCACCGCTACGCCTGCCTCCGCCTCGAAGGCGGTGAGCGTCTGCGCGAGGCGCGGCTCCTGCGCGGGGTCCACGGTCTGCACCCGGGCGGAGCCGTCCACATGGGTGATGGCCGGTAGCCGCTCCTGCCAGTCTGGACGCACCTCGGCCGAGAGCAGCATGAAGGGACTGGGCGCCGGCAGGGCGAAGTACCGATCCGCCGTCGCCACCAGGGTGATGGGGGCGTAGGGGCGGAAGGCTTCGCGGTGCTTGATTTCGGCGTTGAGCCGATCCTTGGTTTCGGCGTGGCGCGGATCCGCCAGCAGAGAACGGTGTCCCAGGGCCCGGGGGCCGAACTCGCTGCGCCCCTGGAACCAGCCCACGATGCGTCCGGAGGCCACCGCAGCGGCCGTAGCCTCGGGAATGTCCTCCCGCTGCTTTGCCACCAGCCCGGTGACGTCTGCCAGAGCGCGCTCGATGTCCGTGGCGCCGTAGGCGCCGCCCAGGGCCGCTGTCTCCATGTGGAACCGGCGCGGCTCCCCGAGCACCTGATGCAGACCCCAGAGGGCGCATCCCAGGGGAATGCCGCAGTCCGTGGCGGCGGGCTGCACAAAGAGCTCCCGCACCGGTGTCTCGAGGAGAATGCGGCTGTTGGTGAGCACGTTGAGCCCGAAGCCGCCAGCGAAGCACAGGCGCGGAGTCCGGGCTGTTGACACCAGGTGCCTTACCAGAAACAGCACGGCGTCGCTGGTCTGCTGCTGTACGTGTGCCGCCACGTCCCGGTGTCGGTTCGTCAGCTGGTCGGTGGACGCGATGGGCGCCACGCCGTCGAAGAGCGTGGGCAGAAACCGCTTTACTGACCGGGACTGCAGAGGGTCCTCGAAGTCGCAGGCCGTCAGGTGATCACCGTCGAAGCGCTCGAGCAGCGGCGTGCGGAACCGGCGGTCCGGCTGCCCGTGGGCGGCCAGGCCCATGACCTTGCCCGCGCCCAGCTCGCCGCAGCCCAGGTAGGCGGCGGTCAGGCCATAGAGTACGCCAGGACTCACGCTGTATGGCGGGCCCACCACCGTGCGCCGCAGGGTGTGCAGCCGGTGGCCGTGGCCCCGATACCGCGCCTGCACCTCCCGAAAGTCCGGGTGAGAGTCCCGCTGGGGAGAGGGCGCGAGGCCCGGCCCAGTCTCTCGCTCCCGGCTGCCACCGGCGTCCACGGTCAGCACGGCGGCGTCTTCGAAGGGGCTGGCGAAAAACGCCGAGGCGGCATGGGCGTCGTGGTGCCGGCAGGCGTGGATCGCCCCGCGGTAGCCCCGGTCTTTCAGCGCGGCCAATACCTTCGGGGCGCCGTCTTCGATCAGATCGAACACGACCAGATCCGCGTCCGCAAGCGCCCCAACACCCGCAGCGTCCAGCGCCCAGCCCAGGCTCCGACGGGGGAATTCGCCGTCATACTTCTGCCGGCTGAGGCGCTCCTCGCTCAGCGCCCAGACGCCGTCTGGTGTGATGACACAGGCCCCAGCCTCATGTCCAAAAGCGTGCAGTCCGACGACGATGCTCATCGTCTTCGCTCAACTGCGACGTGGCTCGGTGGGCTGTTCATGGCCCGGAGTGTACCGGGCGGAAGCCGTCGCGTCCACCGGGCCGCCCCCCAGATCGCGTGCCAGCAGTCGGCTCACAGCCCAGTGGACGGATGACTGCGCTGCACTCTCGGCCATGAGCCGTCCCTGCCGACGCGGATCGCGTGTGGACACCCCGCGGATCTGCCTGTTCTGGTTGAAACTGGCCACGGCGCTCAAGGCGGCCTTGCCCGGGCGCCTCACCCCGTAGGCGGGGGCCTGAGCTGTCGATATCCGAAGGCGATGAGGGTGTTTACCGGCAGTCCATCACAGGCGTTTTTCTGTGGGCACCGGGCGCAGCCGGCCCGTTTGTCTAGCCACCCGTCCCGCAAGAACACGTGGCACACTTCCAGGGGATCGATGGCGCCCTCGGTGTCGAACACCCGTGCCTCCAGCACCCGAGGGCGCGGCAGGTGCTTGGCCTCCGGGGCGAGGCAGGGCGGTAGGCCCACCAAGGTGAGCCCCGCCGCGGACAGCCCACGGAAGAACGCCCGCAGGTCGATTTCCTCGGCCTGTGCCCCCCGCAGTCGCTCATGTGGATCCAGGGTCAGGACCGCGCCGTCGCCCCGCTTCTTCAGGAGGTCGAGGTGTGTCGCGACCCAGGCATGGGTGTGCTGGTTCAGGCGGATCTCGTGGGTGACCAGGGGGTTCATCGCGAGGGAGGCGTCGAGCCTCTCCACGTGGCGCACTGCCAGGGCACGCAGCAAAGGGAAGGTGGTCTCCAGGGACGTGCCCGGCGGGTGCTCGAGGTCCAGGTGGGTCACCCGGTCCCGCCAACCCCGCTCCCGGGCGAAGCGCGCCAAGGCGTCGATGTCCGCCCCGGCCAAGGCGAGGGGAAGGTCGCTGTCCTTCACCCGAGCCAGCGCGCCCGGACCGCAGCGCTGAGGGTCCACGAGGATCCGGTCGCCGTCCCCGGTCTGCCAGCGCCGGGCCAGGGCCCGCAGGTAGTCGCAGAAGGGGCGCCGGTAGCAGGTGGCGCAGTCCAGGTCCTGGCAGATGGCGGCCTGTCCCGGCACCACCAGGCTCCGAAAGAGGCCCACGCGTCGCTCGGTGTCTCGCACCTCGGGAAAGAACTCCTCGGACTCGGTGATGAGGTGCTCGTGCCCCTCCAGGAAGGCGGGCGGGAAGTTTTTGATGGTCAGGGGCAGGCCGAGGGTCTGCGCCAGGTCGATGGCATGGCGCAGGGGCTGGCGGGCTATCTCGGGCGGGAAGAACACCGCCGGATCCGCAGCTACCCAGGGCAACGGCGCCACTCGGTGCAGCGCTGCGCCGCCGACCCCCAGCCCGTGGAGGAACCGCACGATGCGGGGCAGGTGTGCCACTACGGGGCGGGTCACCGTGATCACGACGCTCACCAGGCTTGGATCCATGGCCACTAGGTTGCGCACCGCGCGCAGGGATTGCGCAAAGGCGCCGGGCACGCCGCACAGGTGGTCATGGATTTCGGGTCGGTCGGACAAAAGCGTGATCACCGCCGTGGTCATGCCGGCCCGCACGGCTCTCCGGCAGGCCTCCCGGTAGGCGAAATAGCGGCCATTGGTGATCAGGCTGATGCGGCGGTATCCGAGCTCGCCGGCGGCCTCCAGCAGCGACAGGATCTCCGGATGCAGCGTGGGCTCGCCGCCGCTGAAGACGACGTTTTCCAGCCCGTGTCGGCGCCCTTCCTCCAGGGTGGCGATGGCTCGGTCCCTGGGGAAGATGTGGCCGTCCTGGAAGGTGCGATCGCAGCAGAATAGACAGCGGTTGTTGCACTGCCGCGTGACCTTCAGAAACGCCTCACCATAGCCCAGGCGCAGGCCCATGAAGAGCTCGTCATCGAAGCACACTTCAGAGGGGGGAAGGGCGGTCATCCGGCGCTCACGTCGCGTCATGGCACCGCGTGCCAGGCGCGTCCTATCGAAACTGTAGGCCCCGCCCTCGCCCTTGTCCAGGTGGATTCCGGCCCGGGGACTGTGCGATCTGCATCGTAGGGCAATGTGAGCAAATGGGATTTTTGGGGTGTCCTTGACCAATCATGGCCGAGAAGGCACCATCATTGTCCGTGCGAACGAGCGCCCCAGTGATGATGAAGGTCCTACTCGTCCAGCCACAGATCGGATACATGGACGCGCTGCGGAGCGCGCCCGGGTTGCCCCTGGGGCTGCTCAGCGTGGCGGCCGCGGTGCCCGACCACCTGGAGGTGGAGCTCATCGACGCCCGACTCGAGCCCGACCTCGAGGGGCGCCTGATGCGTAGCCTGCGACAGGCCCCGCTGCTGGTGGGGATCACTTGTCACTCTGGACCGATGATTCGCAGCGCGCTGGAGATCAGCCGGCTGGTCAAGCGCCACTCGAAAGCGCCGGTGATCTGGGGCGGTGTGCACCCCAGTCTGGCTCCCGAGGTGACCCTGACAGAGCCCAGCATCGACGTCTGCGTCCGTGGAGAGGGTGAGGTCACCCTGGTCGAGCTGATACGGGCCCTGGAGCGCCGCGCGCCGCTGGACGACGTGGCGGGGATCGCCTTCCGCCGGGACGGCCAGGTGGTTTTGACCCCGGATCGGTCGTTGCTCCCAGCCGACCAATGGCTGGAGCCCCGTTGGGACCTCGTGGACGTCGCGCGCTACCTGCCGCTGTACGACGGTCGCCCGAGCCTGTTTTACCAGGCATCCCGGGGCTGCCCCTACCGCTGCAGCTACTGCTACAACGCCCCCTTCAACCACCAGCGTTTTCGTCATCGTCCCGCCGAGGAGGTGGTGGCTTCGGTGACGCGCCTGCACCAACGCTACGGCTTTGAGGACGTGTACTTCGTGGACGACAACTTTTTCGTGCGGCTCAACTGGGCCGAGGAGGTCGTCCGCGGGATCCACGGGTTGGGCTTGACCTGGCAGGTCCAAGGCGTGGACGTGGCGTCGCTACTGCGCATGGACGGCGCCTATATAACACGGCTGGGAGAGGTGGGCTGTAGCCGGCTGACCATCGGTGTGGAGACGGGCAGCGACCGACTGCGCCGTCAGGTGGGCAAGCAGGGATCTCGCCAGGACGTTATCGAGGCCATCGGACGACTGCGTGGAACGGGCATCCGGGTCTTCACCAGCTTCATGGTGGGCTTTCCGCAGGAGCGGCGCGCCGAGATGCAGGAGACCGTGGAATTGGCCCTGGAGTTGCTCGACCGCTACGACTTCGTGCGTTGCTCGCCGGTGTACTGCTTTACACCCTACCCGGGGACCGCCAGCTACGAGGCCGCCGTGGCGGCGGGATTCCAGCCGCCGGCCAGTCTCGCGGCCTGGTCCCGTATCGGCAGCTTCGACGACTTCACCTGGCTCGACCAGGCCGGGAACCAAGAGCTTGACCGGGACACCTTCCTGGGTCTCAACGCTGTGACGCTGCTCATCGACGACAAGGTCAAGGACTACTCATCGTCGGGAATACTGGCCCTGCTGGCGGCGCTCTACCGCCCCATCGCCCGCTTTCGGGCGCGACACCTGTTTTTCCACGCCATGCCGGAGCGCCGGATCCTGCGTTGGCTCCTGGATCGGCAGGCGCCGACCCACGGCCGCTTGCCCCGTCCGGCGGATCCCCCGCTGTTGGCGTCCATCAGGCAGACACCATGCGCATCCTCCTGGTCAAACCCAACGCCACCACAGACTCGGTAGTGCCGCCATTGGGTCTGGGCTACCTCGCCGAGCAGATCCGACAGGACCACGACGTCGTCATCCTCAACTGCCTGGCGCGGGATTTGAGCCTGCCCGAGTTCGTCGACGAGGTGACGCACTTGGCCCCCGATGTCGTGGGCCTACAGGTCTACACCTCCGACCGGGAGGTGGTGCGCCGCTACCTCGGGCGGTTGCATGGGTTGCGCCCCCGCCCCACCGTCGTGGTGGGCGGCCCGCACCCGTCCTCCGTACCCGAAACGGTGCTCGACGAGCTGGGCCCCGCGGTGGACTTCGCCTTCGCGGGCGAGGCCGAGCTTTCCTTCAAGCGGTGGATCGCCCAGCTCGAGGCGGGCCCGCTTACGGCCGACACGATCCACGACCTGCCCGGCCTCATCTGGCGAGACGGGGCGCGGACAGTGGTCAACCCACCGGTCTTCCACGCCGACCTTTCCATTTTTGGGGAGCCCGCCTGGGACCTACTGAGGCCCGAGACGTATCCGCACTCGCCCTTCGCCGCTTTTGTGCAACGCCTGCCGGTGGTGCCGATCATCGCCTCGAGGGGCTGCCCCCATCGCTGCGCTTTCTGCGCCGCGGGGTTCCTGTCCGGGTACCGGATCCGTTACCGAGCCCCCGAGGCAGTCGTGGACGAGATGCTGCGGCTCAAGCGGGATCACGGGATCCGGGAGATCCAGCTCGCCGACGACAACTTCACCGCGAACCCCCGGTTGGTGGCCGAGCTCTGTGAGCTGATGGTCGCCCGGGGCGTGGACCTGCCGTGGAGCTGCCCCAACGGGGTGCGCGTGGAGCGCCTGGACGGGCCGCTGCTCGCCCTCATGCGACGCAGCGGCTGCCACAGCCTGGCGGTGGGCATCGAGAGCGGCTCCCCACGCATCCTGGCCAAGGTCCGCAAGGAGATCGACCTCGACCGCGTCCGCGCGGGACTGCACCTGATCCGACGCGCCGGCATCATCACGGTTGGCTACTTCATGCTGGGCTTCCCCAGCGAGACCGACGCCGAGCGGCGCCAGACCATCACGCTCTCCCTGGATCTGCCCTTGGACCGGGCACACTTCATGCTTTACTGTCCACTCCCCGGGACACCCCTGTACGAGGAAGCCCGCCGATCGGCGCGGTTCCGCGAGGACACCGACTACGGCTTCAACTCGGCCATCCACGTCCCGGAGGGCACCACCGCTCGCCGTTTGATCTTACAACACAAAGAGGCGTTCTGCCGATTCTACCTGCGGCCCCATCAACTCCGAGTGCTCCTCGGCAGCGCCCGTAGCCCGACGCACCTGTGGCACCTGGCGGGTCGGATCCGCCGCTGGCTCCTGTCCAGCCCCAACCGTGCGGTGTAGAGGCGTCTACCGTGCGCGTGCTGCTCCTCAACCCTCCCGGACGACGACGCTACCTGCGCGACTACTACTGCAGCACCGTGTCCAAGGCCGGCTACTACTGGCATCCCATGGACCTCGTAGTGCAGAGCGGGTACCTGGCTCCCCACGCCGACCTGAAGGTCCTCGACGCCATCGCTGACTCCTCTTCGCCGGCGGCGAGCCTGACCGCGGTGCGGCGGTTCGCGCCGGACCTGATCGTTTCTCTGGTGGGTGCACAGTCATTGAACGAGGATCTTGCTTTCCTGCGGGAGGCCTGCGCCGGGGCCGGGGCCGGGGCCAAGAGAATCCATCGGGTCGCCCTGTCCGGGGAGCCCGTCCGCGGGGGCGAGGAGGGGGCGCTGCAAGCCGCGTTGCCCCATGCGTTCCTCCTTCGGGACTTCACCAGCGACGCGCTGGTTCGATGGATAGCACAAGACATGCCGTCCCCGCTCCGGGGCGAGGAGAAAGCGCCCCGACGCCAGGGAACCCTGCGCCTGCCCCGACCACGCCACGACCTCTTTTTGTCGGACCGGTATCATGTACCCTTCGACGGCGGCCGCCGCTTCGCGTCGGTGCTCACCGCCTACGGCTGCCCTCACCGCTGCGCCTACTGCAACAGCGGCGCTTCCAGCCTGGGCTACGCCGTACGCGATCTCGACGAGGTCGCCGAGGAGCTGGACTACCTGGCGTGGATCGGAGACGTCGCCCACATCTTTTTCCGGGACATGGACTTCACTGCCAACCGCCGCCGGGCGGTCCGGATCTGCGAGATACTCCAGCACCGCGGCGCGCCCTTTACCTGGAACTGCTATGGCCGCCCCGACGAGGTCGACGATGCGTTGTGCGAATCCATGGCCCGGGCGGGTTGTTGCCTGATTCAGCTCGGCGTCGAGACCTTCGACGAACCCACACTGGCCCGGCTCGCGCGGCCCATGGCTGGGAAGCAGATCGAGCGAGCCTTCCGCCTCGTGAGGCGCCACGGCATGCGCAGCGGCGCCCACGTTGTCCTTGGGCTGGAAGGAACCCGCTGGTCAGACACGCATCGCACCTGGCGCCGAATCGTGGACCTGGATCCCGACTATGTCTCGTTCAACCTGCTACAGAGCCGCCGCGGGGCCCCCCTTGCCACCGGGGCTCCTGCGTCCCAGGCCGCTCAGAGCCGCCAGGCCGATCTTCTCACCTGGGCTCGTCGTTTCGCTACCTGGGGTTTCTACCTGCGGCCACGCTACCTCCTGCGGCAGGTCTGCCAGATCCGCTCCACAGCGGAGGCGCGATCGCTGGTCCGCTCAGGCGTGGATCTGCTTTGGCAGTCACTCCAGGGTGACGATCCGTAGGACCCGCGTCACGCTCCGTCGCGCCGGGGAGTCAGGTTGACCTGTTTTGGGAGAGGGACCATACTGATTTCGCCATGGCAGCCTCCTTCCCGCAGCGCTTCTTGGAGCGCACCCAGTCGCTTTGTCCCGAGTGTAACCGGGTGGTTCCGGCGACGCGGTTCGAGCGACGAGGCGACATCTATCTGCGGGTCAACTGCCCCGACCATGGGGCTCGGGAGGCGATGTACTATCGCGACGCCCGGCTGTACAGAGCCGTGAGTCGCCACGTCCCCGTGGACGAACGCTGCCGACGCTTGGACTGTGCGCGAGGCAGGATATGCACTCACCCGCTGCGGCGGACCCTCAACATCCTGGTGGACGTCACCCTGCGCTGCGACCTCAATTGCCCGGTCTGCTTCGCCTCAGCGGGGCCGGGGGCGGTGCGTCAGGAGCCGACCATCGCCGAGATCCTCGCCCGGCTTCCGCCACTCGTGGGGCGGCATCGCCCCAACGTGGTCCTGATCGGAGGCGAGCCCACCATGCGACCGGACCTGCCCGCGCTGATCCGCGCCATCCTTCGGCGTGGCTACGTGCCCCGGCTCGCCACCAACGGGCTCCGGATGACGGATCCGACCTATGTCCGCCGGTTGGCCGAGGCCGGGCTGCGGTGGGTCGTGCTGCAGTTCGACGGCCTCACATCGCGGGCCTCGGCGGAGCTGCGCGGGCGGGGACTGACGCAAGAGAAGCGGCAGACAATCGCCAACTGCGCGACACACGGGATGGCCGTGCAGCTCGCGGTGATGGTGGACGAGCGCTCTAACGCGGATCAACTCGGCCCCATCCTGGAGTTCGCCGTTGACGAGCCCGCCATCAAGTGGGCCAACTTCTACCCACGCACCCCGGTGGGCCGCGGCCGGAGCGAGGACAAGGGCGACCAAGATCCGGGCGTACACATCGCGGATCTTTTCGCTCTGTTCGACCAACAGACCAGCGGTGCCCTGAAGAGCGACGACTTCGAGCGGATGATGTGTCTATTCAAGTGGATGTATCGCCTCACGAGGCAAGAGGTCTTCCGGCCGAAGCTCTCCACCTATCCCATGGTGCTGGTGCGGCGAGGCGATCGCTTCACGCCAGTCACACGACTGCTGACACCGTGGCGCTCTGATTTCCATGTCGGCGCGTTACTGTCGCTACTCGCCGGCCTGCCGCGGGTGCTAGACTATCAGCGCATGCGCATGCCCTCGGAGGTGCTCTTCATCACCGTCGAGAAGTTCCACAGCCGCTTCCCGGTGGACCTTGAGGAGGCCAGCGACTGCCACATGGCGTTCATGACCCGGCACGGCTTCGTCCCCTTCGACATCTACAACATGCTGTGGCGCGACCGGGCCTGGTCCACGACCGCCATGCCCCCCGGGTGAGCCCACCATGCGGTTGCTACATCTCGAAGTGAGCGTAGCCACGGCAGCGAAGCTCACCGCGCGCGCCATTGCACAGCGGTTGGGGAGCCGTCGGCCGCTCTTCGCGTCGTTCTTCGTGACCTCGCGATGCAACCTGCGCTGCGCCGGCTGCTGTTATTACGATCAAATCGATATCGCGGGCGAACAACCCGACGCGTCCACCGAGCGCTGCGTAAACATTCTGCAAGACCTCGCCCGGGAAGGCATACCTGTTGTGGTGCTGGCGGGCGGCGAGCCGACGCTCCGCCGGGACCTCCCGCAACTGATCGCCGCTGGTCGCGCGGTCGGGTTGGGTGTCGGGTTCATCACCAACGCCATGCATGTCACGCCCGAGATCCTGGATGGAGCCGACGCTGACGCCCAGTGGGTTCTGTTCTCCCCCCACGTTCCGGAGGAGCTCACCGGGGGTGCGGGCCCGGCGGCCTGGGAGGAGGCATGGCAGGGGTTTGCCACCATGCGTCGTCGGCTCCGCCGCCCCTTTTTGGGCTGCGCCGTCACCCTGAGTCGGCTGACCATCGGGCGCCTCGACGAGATCATCGCGCGGGCGGTGGACGGCGGCGCCGACGGGGTGAAGTTCCAGCCGGTGTTCACCCCAACGCTGTTCCCTACGCCCGAACAGACGGCTCGGGCCCTTCGCATCATCGCCCGCTGGCGGCGGGCGGTTCCCGACCGGGTGCTGGCTCCGGCGGGATTTCTGGACCGCCTGCGACACTTTTATGGCCCCACACCGACCGTCCCCTGCACGGTGAATCGTCACTTCCACGTGGGCGTCTATCCGGACGGCACCGTCAGCGCATGCTGCCCGCAACGGATCCCCCTGGGGAACCTGCTCGAGGGATCTGTGGACTATGGGCGCTCCCTGCCTGTCAGGACGGACTGCTATGGCTGCCAACGCCTGGACATACTCACTTCACTCCGCGTCTGCGGCGGTGTCACCGGATGAGCCTCGGATGAAGGGACGATGACGAGCAACCGCCCATCCACAACGCCCAGCCCGCTGGATTCACCAAGGGTGCTTCTGGCCACGCCGGTCCCGCGCCGCACCGGGCTGCGTCACAGCTCTCACTATCCCCACCTTGGTTTGGCGAGCATCGCCGCAGTGCTCCAGGAGGCGGGCGCAGAGGTCGCGATCTTTGACGGCACCCTGACCCCTTCGGAGAAGGACTGGCGTGAGCGAGTCACCGCCTTCCGTCCGGACCTCATCGGGCTGTCGGCATACACCTGTCAGGTGAAGGCAGCGCACGAGTTGGCGCGGGTGGCCAAGTCCGTTGCGCCGGGCGCGCGCTCGGTCGTGGGGGGGGCCCACCCCACCGCTCTGCCGGCGGAGACCCTGCGGGAGTTTCCGGCCTTTGACTACGCCGTGCAGGGGGAGGGTGAGGTCCCGCTGCGCCAGCTCATGGTTACCGGGAGCGATCCACGGGACGTCGCTCAAATTCCGGGATTGGCCTTTCGCCGCGGCCCCGATATCCAGACCATCCCGCCGGGCGCCGCTGTCGATCTCGACACGCTCCCCCGCCCCGCCTGGGATCTGTTCGATCTGCGTCGCTACTGCAGCATGGCCTTCCTCAAGGGTGATCAACTCGATGGGACCCAGAGCTTTCGCGTGGAGACCACCCGCGGCTGCCCGTACCGCTGCAGCTTCTGTAGTCACGTGCTTGGAAGAAAGCTGCGCAAGCGGTCGGTGAACTGCGTGATCGACGAAATACGCCAGCTACAGCGCCGCTACGGGGCGCGCTCCATCACTTTCGCGGCCGACACATTCTCCGTCGATCGCCCCTACGCGCTCGCGCTCTGTGAAGCTCTCGTTCGGCTCGACCCACCCATCCAGTGGTTCTGCGGTACCCGCCCGGACTGCCTGGATCCAGAGCTCATGGTGGCCATGCGCCGAGCGGGCTGCGACTCCATCGGCCTGGGCCTCGAGTCGGGCTCCCAGGAGGTGCTCGACGCGGTGCAGAAGGGCTCACGCCTAGAGCAGAGCACAACCGTGGTGCGCCAACTCAAACGCCTGGGCTTTGTGGTCACCGCAAACTTCATTCTCGGGCTCCCCCCCGACACTCGCGCCACCATGGCGCAGACCATTGATTTGGCGCTGGCCCTCGACGTGGACTACGCCACATTCACCCTGTTTACGCCCTTTCCGGGAGCCCAGCTAACCAAATTCGTGGAGCAGACAGAGGGATATGCCGTCCTAACCCGTGATTGGGACCTGTACGACACCCAGTCCCCGCGCTACCTCATCGCACACCCCACGGTGCCGGGATGGCAGGTGGAGCTTTTGCACAAGTGGGCCTATGCGCGGTTCTACCTGCGCCCCGCCCACTTTTGGAAGCTTCGTCGCACCGTCGCGGCAGGATCCATCTGGGACTACGCACGCCACACGATCCGCAGCCGACTGCCCGGCGGCGACAGGCTGGACGCCCGGCCGCCCCACCCGTGAGGCCGCACATGATCCCCTCGAGCACCACACCACGCCGGGTCGCGCTCGTGGAACCGCGCTTCCCGCCGAGCGCTGGAATGCTGGTGCATCTAGAGTATGAGCCCTTTGGTCTGCTCATGGTCGGCGCCGCGCTGCGCCGGGCCGGTTTCACCGTCCGGCTATGGTCCCAGGGGGGCACCGAGGACCCCGGCGATTTCGCGGCGCGCATCGCCCGTTGGCAACCGGAGGCTGTGGGAGTGTCAGTCTACTCCGCCAATGTCCGCCAGGGTCGCCGTATCGCAGCGGCGTTGCGGTCCGCCGGGGTCCGGGGCCCGATGGTCTTTGGCGGTGTTCACGCCACGTCCACGCCGGATCTGGCCCTGGCGCCCGAGGTGGACTACGTGGTCCAGGGCGAAGGAGAAATCGTGGGCCCGGCGCTCTTCGGTGCCCTGGTCGACGGCCGCGAGATCGACACCATCCCGGGCGTGGTCTACACCCGGGGTGGCGAGGTGCGGTCGACGGCGCCCTTTGATCTCATAGAGGATCTGAACGGACTGGACTGGGCGAGCCGCGATCTGGGTCCGCCCACGTACGAATACTCCCTCGGCGCCTATGGAATCCGTAAGGCCATCATCATGTCCTCACGGGGCTGCCGTCACGCCTGTGACTTCTGCCTGGCGCCGCTGCTGAGCCGAGGGCGGGTGCGGAGACGGGACCCTGCGGACGTCGCCGCCGAGGCCCTCAGGCTCAAGCACGATCACGGGGTCCGCTTCCTCTATTTTGGTGACGACGACTTCTTCGCCCACCGGGATCACGCCGAGGCGGTCTGCCGCGCGCTGCTCCACCGCCGCGTGGACCTGCCCTTTTTCTGCATGGGCCGGGTGGATCGGCTCGACGAGGGGATGCTCGACCTGCTGGTCCGGGCGGGCTGTCAGCGGTTCATGGTAGGGCTCGAGCGTCCCCCCGGCGAGTCCCCATGGACGCGGAAAGCCCGGAACGAGCAGCGGGTGGCCCGATGTCTGCGACAGGCGCGGCACCGGGGGATCTTTGTCCACGTGGGGCTCATCATCGGCTTTCCGGACGAGACCGAGACCAGCCTCGCTGCCATGGCGGACTTCGTCTCCCGGGTGGAGGCCGACTACCTGTCTCTCACCCTGTTCACCCCCTTTGGCGGTACGAAGCTTCACAGACACCTGCGTGAGTCCGGGATCGAAATCTTTGACCGCGACGGCGCCTTTGCCTACGACCGACCGGCCTATCGCCACCCCACGCTCAGCGACGATTGCCTCCTGCAATGGCGCCAACGGATCTACCGCGCATTCTATCTAAGCCCGAGGTACATAGGCCGGGCCGCAGCCTTGGCCATGAGGCGTCCCCGCGTGGGCTTGGACTTTGGTCGCCTGCTGTGGCGGGGAGTGCGGGAGGGGTTACTCAAGACGTAAGACAGCAGAGCATGGGGGGCACCGATCAAAGCGGCTTTGCAGTTTCCATCATTCCCGCGAACGCGGGAATAACAGTGGAAGGACAGAGTCACTCGTATTGACCGGTGCCGCATGGGGCTCACTCCGCCGGGTCCTCCTGCATCAGGGCTCGCAGTCGACCGCTCCCGCCGGTTAGGTCCGCTGTAGACACCTGCGCGGTCCGAAACCGCGCGAGCAGTTCAGCCATCCGCTGCTGAACCAACTCCTCGCCTGAGGGGCGCGTCTCCCCGTCCCAGCCATAGTAGAGGCCCACATTACCGACCACGCCGAAGTACCGCTTACTCCGGGAGGCGCGCTCGGCGCGGACCCACCATGATCCGCCGTCTACGCGCAACGGGAGCGTAATGGCCGCAGGTGCGCGGCGGGAGCGCTGCCGGGGGCTGCGCGCGGCGGTCGGGGCGTGCGTCGTGGGTTGCGCCGGGTCCGGCTCGCGCGACACCGAAGCGTATCCCTCGCGCAAGAGACGCCCGAGCAAGTCGCGACGCCGCTTCGATCCGGCGGTGAAACGCTCCGCTGCCTCCTGTACCAGGCGGACGGTGGACGGCGACAGCACCGCATCGTGCTCGTCCTGAAAGGAGATGGCCTCCATGAGCGCGGGGCTCGCCGTCGGCAGGTAGGAAGCGAAGTCTACGAGATCCACGCCCTCGCGCAAGGCGTCGGCATAACAACCGGTGGCGAGCACCGGCCGCAGCACGTCCATGGCCTCTTTGAACCGCAGCATGCGAAACATCTCGTCGGTGGACACACCCGCGGCGCTGTAGACCTCATAGGGTGCCCAGTCTTCGGCCAGGATCCCGTAGTCCTCCCGCCGCTCCCCCATCTCGGTGCCCGGAATGGACACCAGACGAAAGATATTGAGGAACCGGATGGAACGTTGAAGCAAGGCTCGCACGGACGCCTGCAGGTCAGCGAGGCGCAGACCGGGCAACCCATACATCAGATCCACACGCAGCCCGGGGAAGTGCGGCAGGACGGCGTCGAACATTGCGTCGAACCGCTCCACCTGCAGTCCCCCACGACCCAGATCCCCCAGGGATTGCGGATCCGCCGTCTGCAACCCGAGCTGCAACGTGTCGAAGGCGCCCACCAGATCCTGCACGAAGCTCAGGTCCCGCGCCTTGAGAAAGACATAGCCGACCACGCGCACGGAGTGCCGGCGGTGCCGCCGGATGACGTCAGCGAGGAACCTCGCGTGGGACCGGCGGATGTCGATGGCGGAGTCGACGATCCAGAGAGTCTCCACCCCCGGATGGCCGAGCAGAGCCGCCAGGTCGCGCTCGATGACCGACCGGTCTCGGTATTGGATGCGGTGCGTTCCCCAGTTGCAGAACTTGCAGCTATAGGGGCACCCCCGGGTGGTCTCGTACAGGGCGTAGGACCCCAGGGTCTCCAGGTTCTCGGCCGTGATGACCGACGGCATGGAGGCCAGGTCGGGATCGGTCCTGTCGACGGTGACCTGTGGCTCGCCCTCCTCGTTGAAGTAGGCGATCCCCGGGATCTCCTCATGGCGGGGCGCGCCGTCGAGCCTGGACCGCAGCAGATCCGCGAAGGTCTCCTCACCGTAGCCCTCCACCGCGACGTGTAGGATCGCGGCGCCCAGCCGTTCGACATAGCGCCGACGCCGCACCACCATGGGGCCCCCATGCACAACCATCGTGTGAGGGAGCGCCGCTCGCACCAGCGCGCTGAGCCGGGCGTGGTCCTCGTGGTTCCAGACCTGGCAGGTCAGCCCCAGCACGTCCGGGTGCTGCTCCAGCACCAGACCCAGCAGCCGATTCATGGGGATGTCCCTCGGGACACTGCGGACCTCGATGTCCACGCGATCCCGGAGGTCGGGCTGAGCCTGAACGTAGGCCCGCAGGCAGAAGGCGCCCAAAGCCTTGGCTGCCGTGGCCCCGGGCGCGAGGGACGCCTGCCGGGTCTCGTTGATCTCGCTGAGCAGCAGGACCGTGAGCTTTGATCCGGCGGCGGCGCGGGATCTCGAAGACACGGGGCTCATCCTTCCGTGCTCCAGCCCCGAGCCTCGAGCTCGGTCACGACCAGGGAGCGGACCTGTGGCGCGTGGTCGGTGACGTCGCCGGCGGAGTATCGAGCGGCGGCCAGCCGCCGGGCGAGGTTCTCCATGAGCTGCCCGAGGGGATGCTCCGTCTCATCGCTCCAAGGCCCGTGGGATCCGTAGAAGATCCCCACTCCGCCGACCACCTTGTAGTAGCGCCGATCGTCTGTGGCCGGCTCCACCTGAACAAACCATCGGGATCCTCCCGCCCGAAAATTGACCTTCAGCGCGGCCCGCTGCCCGGGCGCCTGCCCCTCGGGCGCCTCTGCGAGCCGCCCCTGGATGGCCAACCTAGGGTCCGTGACCGGCCCGCGACCGTCGCGGTCGTTCGCGGCAGACGCCTGGGACAGATCTCGGAGCAGGGGCAGCAACGGGTTCTTGCGTCCCCCCCCGGCCGACAGGAAGGCGCCGGATCTCCCCAGTTGGCCCCGGGCCACGAGCCGATTCACCACCTGCTCCAGCGGCTCCACAGCCGGGCCGTAGCGGTGTCGGAGTGCCGCGAGATCGCAGCGCCCCTCGATCATCAGCGCCGCGGTGGCGTCGATGGTCGCTTCCAGCTCCGGCGTGAAACGCCGCCCCTGATAGTGACGCGCCTCTGGATCGAAATCAGCCAGATGGTCCATGTTCTGTAGGTGCCATGCGGTGTGCATCCGGGACTGGGCAAAGGTGCCGAGGCCGAGGGTGGAAACCGACACCCTGTCCTGCCCCGAGTAGAAGTCGAGCCACGACTCCCAGGGGCGCAGCAAGCTCTCGTGCACAAGCACCAGGGTGCGCGGTCGCAGCGCCAGGCGGTAGCCCGGCAGCTCGACGTCCAACCGCGCTTCGAGTTGCTCGGCGTAGCCCGCGAAGCGGCGGGCAACAGCCCGCTCATGTCCTCGGGAGCGATAGGCCGACCCCAGCTCGGAGTTGGCCAGCAACTGCACTGTCACCGTGTGCGGACCCCATCGGGCCACCTCCCTCAGGCCGCGGTGAAAGGAACAGGTGCGCTCCCCGGCGAGGCCGAAGATCAGGTCGACGTTGATCTCGGCGAACCCCGCGGCGTGCCCCCCCCGGACCGCTCGCTCGGCCCTGGTGGCGGACATACGGTCGCGTTGCACCGCGGCAAGAACCCGCGGGTTCAGGCTCTGGACTCCGAAAGAGATCCGGTCGAAGCCGCCTGCGCGCGCCGCCTCGAGCTTCATCGCGCTGGTGAGCTCGGGTGCGAACTCGATGCTGCGAACCGCACCTGGGCGCAGTCGAAAACAGGCGTCCACATCCGCCGCCAGGCACTGGAGCTGCGCCGGAGAGAGCAGGTTTGGCGTACCGCCGCCGACGTACAGCCGGCGCATGTGCACCGCCCGGAAGTCGTCGCGCAGGTAGCGCATTTCTGCCCGGAGGCGCTCCAGATGCGCGTCGAGTCGGGTCCGTGAGCCCAGGGGCTGGCTGCTGCAATCGCAATAGGTACAGCGGCGACGGCAGTAGGGGATGTGTACGTGAAGCCCCACCTCCCTGCCAAAGGGAGACGATCGCAGGAATGCGCGCCAGTGACGCCGCACCTGCGCCAGTGACAGGCGGCGGTCGAAGCCCATGATCTCCGAGTAGGAGTACAGGCTGGAGTAGTGGCCGAGCAGTTGCTTCGTGCGGTCAACCATCATCGACATTCAACATCCCAGCCCCGACACTGAGTGCCTGGGCTTCGTCCACCACGGGGAGCGCCCGCTCTGCGGCCATACCGCCCAGTGTGTATGCCGCCGCCCAGGAAATGGGCCTCCGGCCACCGATCTCGCAGCGCCCCGACCAGTTCACTGGCCAGGTCTGCGTGGTTGCTACCGAATACAATCATGCATGCGGTGGCGCGCCGTCCTGTTGAGGACCGCCTCAGCCCGAAATTGTACCACAATCAGTCGACGCGGGGTTCGGTAGGTCAAGGGGTCAAAGTCGCCGGACGAGCTCGGCGAGGGGCAGGCGGAACACGCCCTCGGCACCGTAAAACCACAGGTGTCGAGCGGTCTGGTAGAGCCCCTCTATCTTGGGTGTTATGAAAATGCAAAGACGGCGCACGCCACTGCGCGCGTCCAGCACTTCGAAGGTGCCGTGAAGGTAGGAGGCCAGGTAGAGCCATTTTCCGTCGTGGCTTGCCAGCACGCGACGTCCGTGCACCGGGGCGTCGAAGTGGGCTAGCGGGCGCAGAGTCCGGGCGTCGATCTTCGATACGGTACCTCGAAAGAGCGCCTGACTGTAGAGGGTGAGGCCGTCGGGGGACAACGCCATGTCGATGGCGTAGTAGGGGAGTTTTCGCGTCCTCTTCACAGTCAAATCACGCTCATCGATCTCCACCAACTGAAAGCCTGGGCCCACGGTAACGACGTACAGGACGCCGAGCTTCGGGTTGCGAAGCAACTGTACGATGGTGTCGCCGAGGCGACCGCCGGGCAACCGGGCGAGCTCGAAGGTCTTTGTGAGCTTGGAGCGCCGGGTGTCCCAGACGAAAACCACAGGGTTGTTGTTGTTTGCCACGTACACGCGCTCGAGTTGGCACGCGTGCACTGTGTGCATGATCTCGCGCACAGGGTGTCCCTGTGCCTTTGTGGGCAGCGCGTGCGCAGTGATGGTTCGGCTCGATACGTCGAAGGCGTACATGTTCCGGGTCTTCCAGGGAGTGAAGTAGATGAAGTCCGAGCACTCGACAGTGAAACGACGGTTCTGCCCCATTTTGTAGTAGACCATCTCGCCGGTGAGCAGATCCAACCAGATGAAATTCGGCTGAGAGTGGGCCTTGGCTCCCATGGTGGCTCCCGATAACAGGACCAGGTAGCTCTCGGTCGGGTCCACGTAGATGTCCCGGGCTTGGAAGGGACACGGCATGCCCGGGGGAACCGCGTCCAGCCGTCCGGTGGGGTAGACTTTTTCCACGTAGCGCGGCCGGACGCCATTGCTGAATCGCCACCAGCTCGTGGAGTGGAAATACAGCACGTGAAAAAGCAGGAGGGTGGCGAGCATGGGCAGGGCCACGCCAGTGACCCAGCGTCCGATCCGGAAACGGCACCCGAGCACGTACAGCGAGACGAGGGGCACCGCCAGCAGCGCGCCAAGGTACGGGCTGGCTATCCACATCATTCGTGTGACCCAGGGCCAGAACCCGATCTGCGGGTGGACAATGCCCAACGAGCCCTTCTCCTGCATGGGCATCCAGACGAGGATCCAGAAGCACCCGAGCACGAAGACCAAGCGCCCTACGAGGCCGACGGTGACCCAGACCCGCCAACCGTAGCGCCGCACCTCATACCACCGTGTGAAAGCGGCCTCACCGGCCAGGGGCGGGAGCGCGAGCAGCGACAGCCAGTACCCGAAGCTCGTCGTCCCCAGGTACAGCCACTGGTAGAGGAAGTGGCAATAGAAGATCTCAGCCCAAATCACTAGCAAGGGGGCGAGCCCTAGCCCGAGGATCTGTCCGAGGCGCATTCCCTGTCTCGTGATTCGCTTTTGCCACCACGCGTAGTTGTGCCGGGGGTTCCTCATGGCAGCACCATCTGGGTGTGTATATCACGATCGTACCCAACGTCGGGAGGGCCGACCGTTGCCATTTGATCACAGACGTTCGTGCGCTGGCGCCGGAGGCGCCGCAGACGTGGGCCATGAGCTGCGGGCCGTGGACGCAGGCCACGAGCCAAGGGGCTCGGGCCGCGCGCTCGTGGCTCGGAGGCGGGAAGAACGGAGGAGGGGACAGAGGTAGGGGAGGAGGCAGGGGGCCCGCTCCCCGTAGAGGGGAACGCGTTCAATCACATGGGCCTTTGGGATTGCTGGTGTAATTGAACGTATCGAGAAGTCGTGATAGGGTATTTCAGTGCTGACGGGTGGCCCTCCGATTCGTGCTGACTTCCGGCTGTCTTCTCCCCGATCGGCAACTGCAGGCGGTTCCGTCGATGGCTGATTCCCAGCACATTGTGCTTGTCTCTTCGCCGGGGCGATGCAAGCCGGATGGTGCCTACCACGCCACACCGCCCGAAGGGCTGGCACGCCTTGTCTCCTGGTTGCAGGCCCGGGGGCGCAGGGTTTCTGTCGTGGATTCGCTCATCGAGGGTCACTCGGAGCGGCGGCCCGACGGCGCCTCCATGCGCTACGGTCTGTCGGGGGCCGAGGTGAGCCGCCGCGTCGCGGCGCTGCAACCGGACCTCATCGGCTTGAGCTGCCCGTTCACCTGTACGGCACCTGACGTGCTGGAGATCGCGAAGCTCTGTCGCCGGGAGCGCCCCCAGACCCCCATCCTGCTGGGCGGACCGCACGCCGCCCTGAACGCCGAGTCCATCCTTTTGCAAGAGCCGTCTGTCGATTACGTGGCCCTTGGCGAAGGCGAGGTCACGCTGGCGGCCCTCGCCGACGAGCTGCGTCCAGGGGGGGACCCCGAGCGAGCCCCTGGCTTGGCCGTACGGACGGGGTCGGGTGTGACGCGCCGCGCGATGCCGGGGCTCATTGATCTGGACTCACTGCCGCGACCGGCCTGGGACCTCTTTGACCTCGACGCCTACGCCCGGGCCGCTGCGCCCCACTCGGGCCTCGGATCGGGCCGCCGGTTCGTGCCAATTACCATCAGCCGCGGCTGCCGCCGTAGCTGCGCGTACTGCGCTTCCCCGCAGTTCTGGGGACGGGGCCAGCTACGGACCCGCTCGCCCACGTCGGTCCTCGATGAGATCGCCTGGCTGGTGTCGGCGTTCGGCGTGGAGGAGATCCACCTGGAGGACGACTGCCTGCTGGCAGACAAGGAGTGGTTCCTGGATGTGCTGGGCGCCCTCGCCGACTCCACTATCGCCCTGCGGCTGGAGCTCCCAAACGGTCTCGACGCATCCCGGATGGACTCCCGGACGGCCGCGCTTCTAGCCCGAGCGGGTATCACGCGTGTCCACCTGTCCTTCGAAGCCGGACCCGTGGAGGTGCGCCGGCATGGCATGAGCCGACGGCTCACTCGGGACGTTGCCCTGGCGGCCGTACGCGCACTTCAGGAGCACGGCCTTTCGGTCCGAGGATACTTCATGCTCGGCTTCCCCGGGCAGACCGTCTCGGACATGGATGCTACGGTAGATTTTGCCTTGTCCTTGGGCCTTGATGACCTGGCGCTGTTCATCGTCACCCCCTTTCCGGGCACGCCGCTTCACGAGTCCTGCCGTCGGGAGGGCTGGTTGGTGGACGCGGACCGCCTCATCGATTTCCGGCTCTCGGTCGGCCACATCCGTACGGCTGACTTCGGTCCCGAAGACACCGAGCGGCTGCGTCGCGCGGGCTGGGAAGCGTTCCATGCCGGCAGACATCGGGAGCGATGATGCGGGTTCAATTCATCTGGTTCAACATCAACGCCACGCCCAAGGTGAACCTCGGGATTGCGCTGCTCGTCCAGGAGCTCCGCCAGGCTGGCCATCAGGCGGACGTGCTGCACCTCAACGAGGACATCGGGATGGGCTTCGACACAGACCGAATCGTCGCCCGTGTCGCGGGCTATTCGCCCGGCATGATCGCGCTGTCCTTCGGCCGCAACCACTTGCGGTACGTAGAGCAGCTCTTGCCCGCACTGCGGAAGGGCCTGCCGCAGGTGCCGATCCTCTGCGGCGGCGTGCACGCCACGCTTGCACCCGAGCAGGTCTTCTCCTGGCCAGAGGTGGACTTCATCTTCATCGGCGAAGCAGACGGCCTCCTGGCGCCCTTCGTGACCAGCCTTGAGAACAATGAGGATGTTTCCGGCCACCCCGGCTACTGGGGAAAGCAGGACGACCGGACGTGGCACAACGCAATGCCACTGCCTCCAGACATCGGTGACCAGACCCGGATGGCTTTCGAGGAGATCGACCACCTCGCGAGCCTACGGTTCAACCGAGGCATGTTCGAGGTGGTCTCGGGTCGCGGCTGCCCAGGCCGGTGCTCCTTCTGCTTCAACCAGTCCATGCGGGACGCCTACCGTGCCCGACTGACTCAGGACGATCGCGGCGCGCTGAGGTATTGCCGCAAACGGAGCGTGGACAACTTGCTCGACGAGATGTCGGAGGTCCTGGCCCGGTTCGGCGAAGATGTGAAGATGTTTTCCTTCGCAGACGATGCGTTCAACTTCGACCGAAGCTGGTCTCTCGAGTTCTTCCGAGAATATGCGCGCCGCATCGACCGACCCTACACGTGCAACCTGCTGGTCGCGCAGATCGATGATGAGATCGCCCGCGGGCTCAAGCGCAGCGGCGGGATCGCCAAGATCGGGGTCGAGTCGGGCGTCGAGCGGATCCGCTGCGACCTGTTGGACAAGGGATTCGACAATGCGACCCTCAAACGGGGTCTCGCGCGACTTCGTGCCCACGGGGTCCCGACGCGGATCTACCTGATGGTTGGCATCCCCACCGAGACCCGTGACGACGTCTTGGAGACCTTCCGCTTCAGCGCCGGGCTGAGGGCCGACTCCACGCGGCTGTGCATGTTCTTCCCCATCGAAGGCACGCCCATCCATGACACCTGCCGCCGCATGGGGCTGCTTACCGACCGCGAGTATGAGAACTACGACGACCTATCGATTCTGAGATGGGAGGACGGCATGGCGCTGTTCCTCGAGAAGGTGCATGACATCCACCCTTGGTTGCACAACCGCCACCTGGGCCCGGACTGCAGCGCCGCCTACGGACCGCTCATCGATCGGGCACTGGCGATGGGGGCCAACGAGTGGGCACGCCCCGAGACCCACCTCTGGATCAGGGACGAGTCCGTGCGCCTGTCTCGTTACCTGAGAGATCAGGACACTGCACACTATCTCAACCCGTTTCCTGAGCGACCCGATGTGGCCTTCCTCTACTCGAATGTATCCGCGCAGTTGCCCAACGCCGATCTGATCGATGAGCCAACCACCGATGAGCCGGGGCCGGATTCCACATGAGGATTTGCTTCTACTGGTTCAACCTGGCGGCGCCACCCGGCATGAGCATCGGGGTCTCCATCCTGGCGCGCAAGCTCGCCGATGCCGGGCACGAGGTGCACGTTCTGCACCTCAACGAACGGGTCGGCCTACCGCTTGACATCGAACAGATCCTCGCACACCCCGAGGTCGTCGGGGCCGGGCTCCACGCCCTGTCCTTCGGCCTGAACCACGCTCAGCCAGCTCTCGCCCTGGCCGCCCTGCTCAAGGATCGCTTTGGGGACAGCCAAGTGTTGTGCGGCGGCGTGCACACCACCCTGAACGCGGAGGCGGTGCTCTGTAGCCCCGGCGTGGACTTCGTGGGCCTGGGCGAGGTGGATGACATGATGGTCCCCTTCGTGGAGGCGCTCGAGGGCGCGGCGGATCCCGCCGGGATCCTGGGCTTCTGGACACAGCACGGCGGCAAGATACGGCGCAACTTCGTGCCGCCGTTGCCGACCCTGGACACCCCAAGCCCGCCCTTCTTTGACGGGATCGACTACCGTCGGATCATCGCCGCCAACCGTGGCTTTGCCGAGACCATCGTCGGCCGCGGCTGTGCCATGAGCTGCAACTACTGCCACAACGCCGCCATCGTGGAAACCCTGTCGCGTCACAGCGTGCAGCCCGTCTCGCGGGGGGCGTTCTTGCGCAAGCGGCGGGTGGAGCACGCCATCGAGGAGCTCGCTGAGTTCGAGCAGCGCTACGGCGCGGTGATCCAGGCGTACGTGTTCGGTGACGACACCTTCGCTGGCTCGCGCGACTGGCTACGCGAGTTCGGCCGGCGGTACGCGGCCGAGATCGGCAAGCCCTTCATCTGCAACGCCATCGCCGAGCAGATCGACGCCGAGGTGGCCACGATCCTGGCTGACGCCGGCTGCAACATGGTCAAATTCGGCGTGGAGAGCGGCTCTGATCGCGTTCGGCGGGAGGTGCTCAATCGCCGCCTCTCCGAGGAGCGGCTGGCCCGGGCCGTGGACCTGTTGCACGAACGAGGTATCAACAGCCGGGCCTACGTCATGATCGGTGCTCCTGGGGAGACCCCCGCGGAGCTGGCCTCCACCTACCAGCTGTGCGCCCGTCTGAGATTCGACTCGGTGCGCCCGTCCATCCTGTACCCCTTCCCGGGGACCGAGCTGCACCGCTGTTGCAAGGAGCTTGGCCTCCTTGCCGCCGAGCGCGCGACCACCGACTACTCTTCAACGACGGTCCTGGCGCTCCCAGAGCCCCTGCGCAGGGCCATAGAGCAGACCGCCGTCGCCTATGCCTGGCTGCTGAATCTGGAGCTCGGTGGCGCCGCCGCCGAGGCGGCCCGGCCGCTCATCGACGATCTACACAGCCTGGACGCCTCCGCCTGGACGGTCGCCGAGGGGCGCCGCCGGATCACTCAGTCGGGAAAGCGGGTCCACGAGCGCCTTTTGACCAACGGAGTCGATCACTACTACGCCCCCTTTTCGGACCGGCCGGACGTCATTTTTCTTTACCGGGACCGTGTACGCCCCCTGATCAATGTGGAGAGCTGAGCGAGTGCAGCAAACCGGCGTCGGGCGGAATTCGTCACCGGCCCCCAGACGCGAGACCGGCTGTGGCCATGCGCAGCGCCGCCCACAGCCCCTCGCCGGCGACACGGCAGCGCTCGGCCTCGCGCTGACGCCCCGCCGCGACGATGCCCCTGCTTCCCGTATGATCCGCCCAGATCTCGGCTATGGCTTCCGCCAGGGCCCCGTGATCTCCGGGCGGCACCAGCCGGGCATCCACACCATCGGTGACGTAGTCCGCCACACCGGGAACGTCGGAGACCACCGTCGGCACACCGAGCCGGTGGGCCGTGGCGATGGTGGTGTGACCGCCGTCCCCCAGCCCCGGCGCAAGCGCGACCACCAGCAACCGAGCCCGGCGGACCAAGGCCACGAATCGCTGCAGTGGCAGGGGGGTGAGCCAGTGAAGGTTGGGCAGGACGGAGACGCCCGCCTTTCGTAGCTGGTGCTTTTTGTATCGCAGCAGCTCGTCGATGAGATGGAAGCTCAGCTCGGGAAGCTGGGCAACGGCGCGCAGGGCCGTCACGTGGTCGCGCCGTCCTCCGCCAGGCAGGAGCACGCCGCCCACCGGGAGCCCCTGAGCGAGGTGCGCATCATCCTCATCGCCGCCGGTGAGCTGCGCCTCGATGCCAGGGGTGAACATCCCGAAGTGCGCGGTGCATCCCTGCTCGTAGAAGATGCGCTCGGCCGGGATCCCGCTCGCGGCTAGCAACTCCTTCTGGGACGAGCTGGCCACCAACCAGCTCATCCAGGGGGCTCGGCAGAGGTCGGGCCATGGATCCGGCTCGCCCACGTGCCGGTACCAGCGCCGCATCGCGGTGACCCGGAGCAAGCCCTCCACCTCCAGGGCCGCCACTGGCCGGGGCGACAGGCCGCGCCGGCGCCATTCGCCGGCGAGCAGCAGCGCCTCGGGTGTCTCGCATACAACGGCGTCGTAGGCCCGTACCGCCTCGGAGAAAGCCTCCACCCGTGCCCGCCGAACCCGGGGCAGCATCCGGGGGGTGTGCTGGTTGTAACGCACGAGCTGGTCGAACTGGGAGCGAGCGGTCTGGAGGTCCAGTCCGCGCCAGTGCGTCATCCCCGTCGAAGAGCGCTCCCGGGAACCGCCAACCACAAGCACACGCATGACCAGTGAGACTACCTGAACCGCGGCGGCCATGCACGCGTCATACAAGCGTCGACCGTAGACCGGACCGAAAAAGCAGAGGTACGACCCGCAGGGCAACCCGCTGGGGCGGGGGCCGCGAGATTGCTGGGGCGGATCGTGTTTCGGTACAGGACGGGATCGTTCTTCGGTGCAGGACACCGACCAAGTCCGCGCGGGGATCGTCCGACGTCAGCGTACGCGTTTGAGGGATCGGACCTGGTGGTGTTTCTCGTAGTGCCGGATGGTGCGTCGCAGCCCCTCCTCCGAAGAGATGGTGGGAGACCAGCCCAGGGTGCGCCGGGCCAATGAGATGTCGGGGCAGCGTCGCTGGGGATCGCCGGCGGGGCGGGGCCCCTCGACCATGGTGGAGGATGAGCCCGTGAGCCGCAGCACCTGCTCGGCCAGATCGCGGATGGTGCGCTCCTCGGGCATGCCCAGGTTGACCGGGCCAGTCAGCGATGGCGGCGATGCCATGAGCCGTAGCAGTCCGTCCACCATGTCGTCCACGTAGCAGAAGGAGCGGGTCTGTTCCCCGGAGCCGTGGAGCACCAGCGGCTCGGATCGCAGCGCGTTCAGGATGAAGTTGGAGACAACCCGGCCGTCGTTGCATCGCATCCGGGGGCCGTAGGTGTTGAACACCCGTGCGATTTTGATGGGCACACCGTGTTGGCGGTGGTAGCTGACGAACATGGCCTCCGCGCCTCGCTTGGCCTCGTTGTAGCAGGCCCGCGGCCCCACGGGGCTCAGTCGTCCGTGGTAGTCCTCGGGCTGAGGGTGCACCGTTGGATCACCGTACACCTCGCTGGACGAGGCCAGCAGCACGCGGGACTGGTGCCGGGTGGCGAGCTGCAGCGCGTTTGCTGCCCCCAAGAGGATGGCGCGGATGGTCTCCACGGGCACCTGCTGGTAGTGGATCGGAGAGGCAGGGCAAGCGAGCAGGTAAATCTCGTCCACCGCCAGCTCTTCGTTCAGGGGCATGGTGATGTCGTGCCGAAGCAGGGTGAATCCGGGCGTGGAGCGCAGGTGCTGGATGTTCTGCTCATCGGCGGAAAAGAAGTTGTCCAGACACAGCACCTCGTGCCCCTCGGCAAGCAGCCGATCACAGAGGTGGGAGCCGAGGAATCCGCCGCCGCCAGCGACGAGGCACTGCTTTTTACCGTGCGATGGCATTGCTTGAGATCCCTCTACATGCTCCACCACAGGCGTTGAATCGAGGAGTCGGGAGGCGCTCATAGGAGAGCATGATGTGGCCAGAAAGACAAGGGCTTCGACAACGGCGGGAGGGGACCTCGGGCGGTGAGGCCGCGTCAGACAGCTGGTGATGCTGTGGTGTGACGGGGCGCCCTGGGGTGTATCGGCCGCACAGGTCAGCCCCGTTGCTCAACTCCCCTGCCGAGTCCGGTTGAGGAGCCGGGCGAGATCGTCCAACTCGTCGATCTTTACGCCATGGGCGGCGAACCCCTGGCACAACCGGGGAATCAGCTCGTCGAAGAAGGGGGGCTCCGCCGCGTGCTCCAGTCCGTGTCGGGCGTAGAGGTGGCGGTACTTCTTGACGTGGTGCATGCGATCCACGCGCACGGCGCGCACCACGGGCGCGACCCGCGCCACCAGCCGATCCGGGTCCATGGGCAGCACGGGCTGAATGACGGCGGTGGTGTGAAGGCCCGCCTCCCGGCACCGGGCGAGGGCGTCCAGCCGATCCTCCAGGGGGTCGGCGCCGGGCTCGAAGCGCTGGCGCATGTGGTCGTCGTCCGAGGGAATGGAGAACCCCACCGACGCCTGTTCGAAGCGACGCAGCAGGGGCAGATCCTCGAGCACCAGGGCCGCCCGGGTCAGGATCACCGGGGTGAAGCCCGCGCCGAGCAGGACCTCCAGGCACTGGCGCGTGATGCGGTAGCTTCGCTCCAGGGACTGGTAGGGGTCGGTCACGATGGGGCTCAGCCGTACGATCCCCGGTGGGAACCGGGACACCTCCCGACGCAGCACCTCGGCGGCGTTGACCTTCACGTCCACGTACCGCCCCCAGGGCAGATGCGGCAGCCCCTCGAGCTGGCGAGAGAAGTCTGCTCTTGGCGCCGCGTAGCAGAACTCGCAGCCGATGAGGCAGCCCACGTAGGGATTTATGTAGTAGTGGCCGGCGCCCTCTGGGATCAGCACCCGATCCACATTGATCTCGCGGAGCCACATGCGTCGAGAGGTGGTGGGACGCTCGAACTCCGGTAGCCTCACTTCGCGCCTTCGGACCACCCGCACCACCGCGTCCACCAGCCGGCGGTCTGCGTCGTTCAGGGGTGTCTGGGCGGCGAAGTGCCGGCGTGCACAGACATTGAATCGCTCGGTCCAGGCGTAGCAGTCCAGCGTCGGGTCGGCGGCCTCGAGCTCCACGAGGATCAGGTGTCGGCCCCGGGCGAGCACCAGGCTCAGCCCCTGCTCTACGTCCCAGCTGATCAGTCGCCAACCCCGGTGGGGGCGCGGGGGGGCGATGAGCGGCGCCAGCAGAAACCGCCCCACGTCCTCCAGCTCCCGACGGACGGAGGCGCCTTTCATGCGCTTCGGGCGTGGCGCGGGGATCCGCTCATGGTCCGCAGTGTACCGGGCGGCGGGGCAACCGTCCAGCGGAGGGCAACCCCCAGGCGGCTATGCTACACTCCGGGCCATGAGCCGTCGCCCACCCGCCGCCGCCACCGCGCCTGCGCAGAGCCTCGCCGACCTCCAGGAGACGTTCCCCACGAGCGAGCTCACCGTGCGTGACGGGCGGTGCGTCGAGGACGACGAGGACCTGCTGTTCCTCTTTCTGAGTGAGCGGGAGGTCTTCCTCAAGCTGACCCGGCACTGCAACAACCGGTGCCGTTTCTGCTGTGACACAGTTTTTTGGAACGGCAGCAATATGGCCCCCGAGCGGGTGCGGGCCAAGATCGCCGAGGGCGCGGAAAGGGGACTCCGCTCCCTGTTTCTCTCCGGTGGTGAGCCGACCATTCATCCTCAGTTCGTGGAGTTCATCCGCTACGGCTCCGAGCTCGGATATACGGAGATCATCACCATCACCAACGGCCGGATGTTCTGCTATCCGGAGTTCGCCGCCCAGTGCGTGGAGGCCGGGCTCACCCTCGCGGTGGTGTCGTGCAACTCCCACGACGCCAAGACTCACGACTCCCTGGTGTCGGTCAAGGGGGCCTTCGGTCAGGTGCGGCGTGGCCTGCGGAACCTGCGGCGGCTGGGCTGCCCGTTCAATATGAGCGCCGTGGTGAATCGCCAGAACCTTCACCAGCTACCCCAGATGGTGCGCGCCTTTCTCCGGTGGGGGGCCGGGGCTGTCACCTTCATGCAGCTCATCCCCAACGATCGCGATTGGGCCCGGTCCCGACGGACCATCTACTACGATCTCGCCGAGGGGAGGCGCCCGGTGCGCGCGGCCCTTGAGACCGCACGGGAGCTTCGTTTTCCCTTGGAGCTCAAGAAGTTCCCCGATCCTTTCCTGGAGGACTTCGAGGAGCAGATCCCCGAGCCCTTTACCTGGGCCCTGGAGCTGACCGAGATCGACTGGCGTCGGCCCGAGCGCTTCGCGCCCTTCCGCAGTGGAGCGCCCATACTTTGCTACGGCGAACGGTGCAGGCACTGCGCCTATGAGTCCTTTTGCGCCTACTTGATGAACCACCAGTCCCGGCGCCGGGAGGGGCGCTTCGATGGCTTCGAGCTCACGCTGGACGGTGCGTCCGCGGACGGTGGGTCCCCGGACGGCAACCCCCTGGACGAGGCGGTGGTGGAGGGACTCGCGCGTCAGCCCGAGGCGGTCCTGCGGCTGAAGGCGCCGGATCTGGCGGCGGCCCAGCCCTGGATCGAGGCCGCCGGTCATCGCCCTCTGGTGGTGCAGCTCGCGCGAACAGACGGCGTGGCGGCGCTGGCCGATGAGATCACCGTGGTCGTGGAGGACGACGTTGGGCTCGAGGCCATGCGTGACGCGGAGCGGAGCGTGGAGGTGGTGTTGAATGTGCTCACCGCCAGGTGGCTGCGGGAGCACACCGGGTGGGTGCGGGAAAAGGGCTCGAGGCTGACCCTGGTCCCGCAGTTCTTCCTACGGCTGGAGACGGCTCAGCGAGGTCAAGTGGACCTGCCGGCGGCGTTGGAACCGCTGCCGCTTCAGGCGGCCCGTCTGAGGGCCATGCCGCCGTGCCTGTCGGGGCGGGAGGACTCGGGCCGGCTCCCCCACCTGGTCACGCTGCCGCTGCTCGCCACCCCCGAGGACATCCCCGCCCACGCGCGCCACTACTACTGGCGAAGGTACCTCACCAAGAGCCACCGGTGCGGCGGCTGCCGCCTGGATGCGCGGTGCGACGGCGCCCACATCAACTACGTCCGCCAGTTTGGCTACCGCGCATTGAAGCCCCTCGGCTGACAGGTTCGGCGCTGTGCGGCGTTGTTGGGTTTGGGTTGTTGGGCTATGCTCGTGTCGGGAGTGTGCCGTGGCGGGTGCAATTGTGGACCGGACCCGCCGGGCCGAGAAGGAGAGGAGCCCTTGACCGATGCACGAGAGAAAAGCGATCTGATCCTGAACGTCTCCAATCGCTGCAACCTCCGGTGCCTGTTCTGCTACGAGGACGGGTGTCGGGTGGACACGCAGCCTTCCTTCGAGACGGTGCGGGCGATCCTGGCCGAGCCTCGCGACACGCCGCCCTCGATTCTCATGTACATGGGCGCCGAGACGCTCCTACGACGAGACCTGGATGCGCTGATCCGACTGGGCTCCGAGTACGGGATCGAGCATGTGGGCTTGGCCACCAACGGTACGCTCCTGCGCAAGCGCACGCAGGTGGAGTCGCTGCTGCGCGCCGGTCTCAACCATCTGGAGCTGTCGATCCACTCCTTCGACCCGGAGCACGCCGCTGAGCTGTCGGGTCGGCGGTTCACCCGCGAGCGTCAACAACGGGCGCTCGGCCTGCTGCACGACCTGTGCGTCGACTACCCGCTCACGCTCACGATCAACACCGTGGTGTGCTCGCTCAACCTCGGGGACGTGGCGGCGCTCATGGAGACCCTGGAGCGGGACTATCCCCGGTTGGCGCCCATGTACCACGTTAAGTATCCGTACTCAGTGGAGGAGATCATCGACCGGGTGCCCCCGGCCTCTCTCGACGAGATCCGGACATCCGGGCTGGTGGCGCACCTTCCCGACTCCCTGCGTCCGCGCGTGGTTTTCGAGCACTTTCCCCTGTGTGCGCTGGCGCCGCACTTCGCGCAGAGCTGTGAGCTCATCGGCATCGGCTTGGACCACACCGCGCACTACCACCTGACGCTGCCGGAGCTGCAGAGCGCGTCCCAGGGATTTGCCCTCGGACGGTCCTGCGAGTTCGCCCCCGTCTGTTCCGAATGCTCGCTGCAGGTGCTTTGTCCCGGCCTGGCGCCCGGCTACGTCGCCAGGGTGGCCGGGCCGGACGATTGTATACCCCAGACGGTGACCCCGGCCGAAGTGCTTGGGCAGGTGGCCAGGTTCCGCCGCGCACACGCGCTGGAGATGTCGTTGCCCCTGGACCGCCCCGAGGTCGCGGAGAGCGTCTGCGCACGGGCGAAGGAGGCCCTGCAGTGGCGCCAGCGCCCGTTGCCTTCGCCGTCGTCGTCGCAGCCCCCGACGCGCTGGGAGGACCAACGGCCCTACGCAGAGGTCCTGCAGGAGTACCGCCGCGACTACGGCGGACTGACTCCGCGGGTGGTGGAGTTGATCGCCCTGCGGGCGGGACTACAGTCGGCCCTGGTGTTGCCCGTGCCCGAGGGCGCCGCCGGGGACCGCCGCGTGGCGCAGGCGCGGGCCTTCGCTGCACGCGCGGGCCTGCGGGTGGTCGATGGTGTAGCCCGCGGCCGTCGCCAGGTGATTCTGCGTCCGTCCAAACCGTCGCCCGAGCCCCCATCGCCGTCCATGATCCCTGCCTTCGGGAGGCCGCCTGCCTGCTGCGAATCCGCTAGGATGCAGTACAAGGACCAGGCATTGTCCGACCGGTTTTGGGATCTGTTGGCCGGGCGCACACACGCCTCTTGGCTGATGAATCCCTTCTTGGTGGGTACGCCCTTCCAGCTTTTTCGCTACCTGCCCTGCTCCCTCAACTGCAGGGCCACCGGCCATCGGGCGTCGGCGCTGTTCGAGGCTCTGGGCCAGCACAATCGGCGGCTCCAAGAGCACCTCAGGCGGTTTCGTACCGCGCCTGTGTTGTACACCGACCTGGGCGGGGCGGCTTTTTTGTTTGAAGGTGACTGCCTGGGCGAATCCATCCGGTATGACGCCATGTATCCGGGGGGCTTTCGGAGGGGGGCCGTCGAGGGGAACGTGGACAGGACGACCAGGGACACGGCGCACGGGTCGCTGCTGACGGAGCTGACGGAGGCGCTTTTTGCCGGCGATGGTTTGACCCTGGCCGACCGGTACCTGACCATCCGCCGTGGGCAGCGCGTCGTCGCCCGGTTCACCCGCCCTACCGGCCTCCACTGGCGGCTGGTGGATTTCATATAGTCCGCTGCGGGTTATGCATGTCAGAAAAAGCACCAGCTCGACCAGGCGGGGGTCCTCCCCCTTCCCAAATTGCGCGTTGTGAAGCCGTTGTCGCTGGTGCGGTTCGTAGCCTTGGTGCGGCGGGCCCGGGTGTTGGTTGTGGCGCTGAAGCCCGGCCTGGGTGATGGCGGTTACACCACCATCGCCACGGCTCACCGCCTCGGCGTGCCGGTGGTGGTGACTGACGTACTTGGGACTTCGGACCATTTCACTGACGGACTGGAGGCTCGGCTGGTTCCCCCGGGGGAGCCCGGTCCCCTGGCGGAGGCCATCGCCGGGCTCTGCGCGGATCCCGCCGATGGCGCGCACTTGGCCGCGGCGGGGCGTTTGCGCGAGGCCCAGCGGTGCAGCGTCGCCGAGGAGCGACTGCTTGAGGCGGTGCGGGCGGCCTGCGACGGGCTCGCTGACCTGTCTCAGAGAGGCGGCACCGCGCCGACGGGGTAGCCGAATTCCTCCTCGCCGAACCACTCGAAATAGACGGTCCAAAATCCGCTACAACGCCCGCGTAGGGGGCAGTGGGCGCAAACGGCCGCGTAGCGTCGGTTCTCTGGTAGCCCGGCGAAGCCACGGTGGAACTCCTCGAATCGGTGCTCGTAGCCCGGCAGGATGCACATGGGCAGCCCGCAGAGCCCGGGCACGGTGATCTGCATGGATTTCTCTGCGCAGGTGTCCAGGGCTGCCCGTAGGTGGGGTCGTACGTCTTTGAGCCGCGGCGTGAGATCGGGGTGGTCAAGGGCCCAGCCCTGGGGGGCTATGTAGCTGATGTTGCCCTGGATGTTGGGCGCCGCGAACCGCTCGGCGATCCAGGCCATGAGGGGCGCCAGGTCCTCCAGGTTCCGGGTGGTGATGACCGTGTTGTAGGCGATCTCCAGCCCGGCGGCCCGCGCGCGATCCACTCCGCCCATAGTGCGTCGGAAGGCGCCCTTGACCCCGAGCAGGTCGTCATGTACCGCCTCCCGGTGGCTCAGAAATGGAACGAAGAGGCTTGTGACGCCGGCGGCCACCAACCGGTCCAGCAAGGGGCCACGAGCCAGCCGCATGGCGTTGGTCAGCAGGGAGATGGCGGTGAAGCCCTCCTGGCGGGCCTGGGCCACGAGGTCTGGCAGGTCTTCGCGCAGTGTAGGCTCGCCACCGGTGAGGGCCACGGACGTGCGGCCCCGCCGACGCATGGACCGAAAACGCCGCGCGATCTGGTCGGCGTCCAGCACCAGGTCGGGCAGGATGCCGCGGGCGCTACAGAAGCTGCATCGACCGTTGCAGCGGGTCTCGAGGCGGATCAACTCCAGGTTGCCGGCCGCGGCGTCCCGATCGGGATCGTAGGTCGCGTCGGGCAGCATGACCGCCGGTTGGCGCGCTGCCCAGCCCAGGAAATCGGCCCAATCCTCCTCCCGTGCGGCGTGGTGCAGCCCCCGCCGCAGTTCCCGGAGCCAGGTCCGCTCGGTGGTGGTGACCTGGCCCTTACAGCGGAAGCTCAGAGCGGCTTGCTCGGTCTGGATGGGGGCGCGACCACCGGGGACCGCTGGCTTCACCACCACGTGCAGCAGTCGCCCGTCCACCCCCCGCACAAGCAGGTGGAACCCCTTGCCCACCTGTGCCTCCAGATGCGCCGGGGGCGTTTGGGTGGACGCCAGGGGGAGTGTGAGGCGGCGGGTGAACCGTTTCACGGCGGTGGCGGAGTACCTCTGTGTCGCGGCGGTCATGGTACACCGTCACAATACACGAGATCGATCGTTGCGGGGCGCGCTTCATTTTCGCCGCAACGATTCTGCGCCGGATACGTAGGATTTTGGTGTGAGCAGTGCTGTGGAGTACGGCTCCGTAGTGAGTCGCAGCCATGTGTTGCTGTTCGTGCTCCAAAGGAGGCGCTGCTCGCAGTACCGGATGGCGCGGATGGCGCGGAGCTTGCCTCCCCGTGGGGCTGCCCGTACACTGGGCGGCAAGCCCTGTCAGGAGGCTATTTCCACGGTGCGAGTCTCTTTCTTTTTTCCGGCCTACAACGACGAAGGTACCGTGGAGCCCTTGGCGACGCTGGCTGACGAGGTCCTGGGGGACCTCGTACAGGAACACGAGATCCTCATCGTGGACGACGGGAGCCCGGACCGGAGCGGCGAGATCGCCGACCGCCTGGCCGCGCGGAACCCGCGGGTACGGGTGGTGCATCACCGGCAGAACCGTGGCTACGGTCAGGCGCTGTGGAGCGGGTTTCAGCACAGCCGGTACGAGTGGGTGGCCTTCACCGACGGGGACATGCAATACGACGTCCGGGAGCTCGCCTCCTTCGTGGCCCGCGCGCGAGAGGGCGCCGACGCGGTGGTGGGCTACAAGACCCACCGCGCCGAGGGGTGGCGTCGAGAGGTCACCAGCCTGGTGTACAATCGCGTGGTGCGCTCACTGTTCGGACTGCGCTTGAGGGACGTGGACTGCGCCTTCAAGCTGCTGCGGCGGGACCTGCTGGAGGGCTACCGCTTGTCCACGGACTACACCGAGGCCTTTCTCATGGTGGAGGTCCTCTACCGCGGGCTTCGCCGGGGAGCGCGCATCGATGAGCTGCCCGTGTCCCACCGCCTGCGCCCCTCGGGGGAGTCGCAGTGCTTTACGTGGCGCACCAGCCGCCGCCTGGCGTGGTACGCCCTTCGGGGGGCTGTGGTGGGGCGGCTGCTGGGGGCGTGGGCATGAAGGCCCTGGATCAGGCCGTGGTGGTGTGCGGCGGCCGGGGTACGCGGCTGGCGCCGGTTCTCGGAGACCTCCCCAAGGCGCTGGCCCCGGTGGCGGACCGTTCGCTGTTGGCCCACCTGCTCGGCGACCTCGCCGCCGCCGGCGTGTCCGAGGTGCTGCTCCTCGCCGGAGTGGGAGGGGAGCGGCTGCGGGAGGCGGCCCGGGCGGCGGCCCCAGCCGGGCTCGAGGTCCACACGGAGATCGAGGCCCACCCCCTTGGCACGGCCGGGGCGCTGCACCCCGTGGCGCACCGGCTGCGGGAGCGGTTCCTGTACGTGCTCGGCGACGTGTTCACCGCCCTGGACTGGGCGCGGCTGGCCGCGGCCGGCGACGCCAACGGTGGGCTGGGAACACTTTTGGTGCACCGCTCGAGCCATCCCGAGGACAGCGACCTGCTCGCCCTGGATGACGGGGATCGCATCTGCGGGTGGGTCGGCCGTGGTCCCGACGGTCGATCCACCGCCGCCGTGCCCACCGCGGCGCTGACCAATGCCGGCGTGGCGGTGCTGCACCGCCGGCTGTTGGAGCTCGTACCCCGGGATCGGCCGTCGGATCTCTTCTGCGAGGTGATCCCCCGGCGAGTGGACGCCCGGGCGGCCCTGTTCGGCTATCGAACCTGTGAGTACGTCAAGGATCTGGGCACCCCCGAGCGACTGCGTGTCGTAGACGCTGACGTCCGGTCGGGGCGGGCGCACCGCCGCGCCGAGGTGGCTTTGCTGGATCGCGACGGGGTGCTTAACGTCGAGGTGGGCCCCCTGTCCCATCCCGAGCAGCTCCGTCTGCTGCCTGGCGCCGCCGAGGCCGTGGCGCGGCTGAACCGGGCCTCCATCCGGACGGCGCTGGTCAGCAACCAGGCCGTGGTGGCCCGCGGAATGTGCAGCATCGAGGAGCTGGACGTCATCCACCAGCGGCTGGCTGACCTGCTCGGAGAGTCCGAAGCGCACCTCGATGGAATCTATGTCTGCCCGCACCATCCCGAGACCCACCACGACGAGGGGGATCCCTCCCTGCGCGGCCCGTGCCGCTGCCGCAAGCCCGCCGTCGGGCTCGTGGAGGCGGCGCTGACCGACCTGTCGGTCCCGGCGGGCCGGGCGGTGGTCGTGGGGGACTCCACCGTGGATCTGCAGCTTGCCGCCAACGCGGGGCTGTCCGCCATCGGCGTGGGGACGGGCCGCGCCTGCGCCGACGGACAGCACGCGGCCCGGCCGGTGTGGTGGTTCGCCGATCTGGCCGAGGCCAGTGACTGGCTCAGCGGGCGCGGAGCGTAGCATGCGGATCGCCCTGGTCTGGCTCAACATGGACAGCCCGGTGGGAGTCAGTCACGGGGTGCTGATTCTCGCCCGGGAGCTCGCCGACGCCGGACACGACGTGCGGGTCCTCCACCTGCACGAAGGACTGGACCGGTCCGGTGGCCAAGGAGCGGTGATTTCCGACCTGGCCGTCGCGCAGGTGGGCCTGGTGGGGCTCTCCTTCACCAGCCCACACGCTGCTCCGGCCCGGCGCCTGGCCCTCGCCATCAAGGAGGAGCTGCCCGACGTGCACCTGATGTGCGGAGGCATCCACGCGACCCTCGATCCCGAGGGCGTGGTTCGCTGGCCCGGCGTGGACGCGGTGGGCCTCGGGGAGGTGGATGGGGGGGTGCTGGTGAGGTACGTGGGGCGGCTCGACGCCGGTGAGGTCCCCACGGACCAACCCGGCTTCTGGGTGCGCGTCGGCGACGTGGAGCACAGAAACCCCATGGCGCCCTTGCCAGACCTGACCCACCAGGCCCTCCCCCGTTACGAGGGTCTGGACGTCGAGGCGCTCGTACGCGCCAAGCGGGGATTCGGAGAGGTGCTCAGCGGCCGGGGCTGCCCCTATCGGTGCCGCTTCTGCCAGAACCACGCGCTGGTGGAGCGGTACCGGGAGTCCCTCGGCACCGCGCCCGGCGCCTGGCCCTACGTCAGGCAGCGCGGGGTGGAGAACCTACTGCAGGAGCTCGTATTGCTCCGGAGCCTAGCGCCCTCCCTCAAGGCCATCATGTTCGCCGACGATCGTCTGGCGGGTGATCGGGCCTGGCTGCGTGACTTCGCCGATCGCTACCCCGCTGAGATCGGCTTGCCCTTCATCCTCAACGCCACGCCCGAGCAGGTGGACGACGAGGTGGCCGGCCTGCTGTATCGGGCCGGCTGCAACATGGTCAAGCTGGGTGTGGAGTGCGCACCTGGGCGCTTGCGTCGCGAGGTGCTCGGGCGGCCCTTCGGTGCCGAGCGGATCGAGTCGGCCTTCGCGAGCCTGCAGGCGGTGGGGATCAACACGATGGCGTACCTGATGGTTGGGATCCCCGGCGAGACAGAGGAGGACCTGCTGCAGACATTCCGGTTCTGCGCCGGGTTGCGCCCCGACGCCGTGCGGGTGTCGATGTTCTGTCCCTATCCCGGGACCCGAATCTACCGGGATCTGGCGGAGCACGGCGTGGTTACGCCCGCGGTGGCGGGGGGGGATTTCCTGAGCTCTTCGGTGCTGACCTGGCCACCGGCCATGGCCGTGCTGTTGGACCAGGCTCTCCGGGTACACCCCTGGCTGCTCAACCAGCACCTCGTTCCGGCCCCCGAGGGCGTGGAGGCGCTGGTGGCTTGGATCCGGGAGGTGGACGGGGAGGCCTGGTCCCGGGAGGAGACCCGCGTCGAGCTGGAACGTCGGGAGGCTGAGCTGCTGCAGACGCTCGGCTGCCTGGGCGTTCCCCACTACCGGGCGCCCTTCCCGGAGCGGCCGGACTACGCCTTCTTGCGGGCGGATCGACGCCGGCCGCTGATCAACGTGGATCCGGACCCTCGGACCCCGGACCCTCGGGCCCGGCGTTGACACCCCCTCCTCCGCGCCAGTAGGATACGCCAGGCTCAGGAGGATCAGCTTGGCAGGCAGGTACGTACAGGACTTTCTCTTCACGTTGAGAAGCGGGCTCGACGAGATCAGCGAACCGGACGTGCGGGCCGTGGCAGACGTGCTGTGGACCGCCTTCCAGGAGTGTCGTCGGGTGTTCGTCATGGGCAACGGCGGGAGCGCGGCCGCGGCGTCCCACTTTGCCTGCGATCTGAACCTGGCCACCCGTGAGCGCAAGCGGCTGCAGGCCGTGAGCCTCAACGACAACACCGCCCTGCTCACTGCCCTCGCCAATGACTATGGCTACGACGAGGTGTTCTACGAGCAGCTCGCCAACCTGGTAACCTCCGGGGACGTGGTCATCGTCCTCTCGGCGTCCGGAGACTCGGAGAACGTGGTGAAGGCCGTCGCACTGGCCACCGAGCGCGGTGCCGTCACGGTGGGCATCCTCGGGTTCGGGGGAGGGAAGGTGCGGTCCCTGGTGGACCACGACCTGACCATCTCGAACCGCGACTACTACGTGGTGGAGTCAGTTCACGCCACCCTGACACACCTGCTGGCGGGGCTGCTGCGGCGTCGCATCCGCGGATAGGTCCGGCCTCAGCTTTGCGCGACCGGACCCTCGACATCAGCGCCGTGCTCCCCTGCTACGAGGAGGCGGAGATCCTCGCCGATGTGGTGGCGGGGCTGGCCGCGGAGCTGGCGCGGCTGGCGGTCCGGTGGGAGATCCTGCTGGTGACCGCCGCCGCCGCCGCCGATGGCACGCCGGACCTGGCCCAGCGCCTGGCCTCCGAAGCGGAGTCCGTCCGGTGCGTGGTCCAACCTGCCCGGGATCCGGGCTATGGGCGCGCCGTGGCCCTGGGCGTGGCCGCCGCGCGGTACGATTGGCTCGTGCTCATGGACGCCGATGGGCAGCTCGATCCACAGGATCTGGCGCGACTGGTGCACCAGGCCCCGGTCGCCGGCCTGGTGGTGGGCTACCGCGCCCCCCGGCGGGATCCCTGGCCCCGGCGAGCGGCGGGCGCGGTCTACTCGCGCGCGGTGTCGACGCTGCTGGGGATCGACGGCGTGCGGGACCTGGACTGCGCGTTCAAGCTCATCGAGCGCAAGTGGTTGGGCGCCGCGCCTTTGCGGAGCCGTACAGGGGCCGTGAACGCCGAGGTGCTCCGCCGCGCCCTGGACCGCGGCGTGCCCGTGGTCCAGGTGCCCGTGACCCACCACGCCCGACGCACCGGAAAGGCGCGGTTCGAGATGCGGCTTGGCATCTTGTCGCACCTGCCCCATCCTGTAGAGGTCTGGGCCATCGTCCGAGACGTAGCGGCGCTGTGGGCCCGGCGCTGGCGGGCGCGCCCGGGCGCGCCGACGAGGTGATCGTGAAGATTCTGGTGACCGGAGCGACGGGCTTCGTTGGCAGCCACCTGCTCGACGCGTTGCTCGCCGAAGGGGGGCTCGAGGTGCACGCGTTGCGGCGATGGTCGTCGCGCATGTCGCTTGTGTGCCACATCCCCGACGTGGAGGAGCGGGTGCGCTGGCACCTGGGGGATCTGACCGATCCCTTCTCGGTGGACAGCGTCGTCGCCCGCGTGCGGCCGGATCGGATCTTCCACCTGGGCGCCCAGAGCTACGTGCACCCCTCCTGGGATGCGCCGGACGTCTACTTTCGCACCAACACCCTGGGGACCCTGTACCTGCTGGAGTCCCTGAGGCGGCTCGGGCTCACCGACACGCGGGTGCTCCTGCCGGGGTCGGGGGAGGAGTACGGGGACGTGGACGAGGAGGACCTGCCCATCACCCCCCAGACGGTGCTCAAGCCCGTCAACCCGTACGCCGTCAGCAAGGTCGCCCAGGACCTGCTCGGCTATGAGCACCACCGGAGCTACGGGCTCCACGTGGTTCGGCTGCGCGCCTTCAACCACGAAGGTCCCCGGCGGGACCGTGTCTTCGCCCTGCCCACCTTCGCCTGGCAGATCGCGCGGATCGAGGCGGGGCTGTCCGAGCCGGTGCTGCGGGTGGGAAACACCGAGGCCTTGCGGAACTGGACGGACGTGCGGGACATGGTGCGCGCCTACCGGATGGCGCTGGATCACTGCCCCGCGGGGTCGCTGCACCTGGTGGGCAGCGACCGGCTGCTGACCGTGGCCGAGTGTCTGGACAAGCTCTTGAGCTTGTCACCCCGGGGTAGCGAGATCCGCGTGGAGACAGACCCCGAGCGGGTGCGCCCCACCGAGCCTCTGCGGCTGGTGGCTGACACCGAGCCCTTTCGCTCCTTGACCGGCTGGCGCCCCGAGATCCCCTTCGAGAAAACCCTGGCGGACACCCTCACGTACTGGCGCGAGCGGGTCTCCGGGGAGGGGGTCTAGTCGGCGTGGCACGGGTGGTTGTCACCGGCGCCGGCGGTTTCCTCGGTCGCGGGGTGTGCCGTCGGCTCGCAGGATCGGGGTGGGAGGTCGTCGCCCTGGACCGCAGCGCCGACGTCACCGACCGCGCGGCCCTGGTTGGCCGGGTCTCCGCCGCCGACGCGGTGGTGCACCTGGCCTTTCCCACCCGCGGCAAGGCGCGCCGGGATCGCCCCTTCGAGACCTTGCAAGAGGTCCTCGAGGGCACGAGCAACGTCTTGCAGCTGGCGGTGGGCTGCGGCGCCGTCCACGTGGTGATCGCGTCCAGCGGCAAGGTCTACGGGCCGCCGCGCAGGCTGCCCATCTCCGAGGACCATCCAGTGGCCCCCGAGACCCAGCTCGGCGCGTTGAAGCGTCTCGCCGAGTCCGTGCTCCACGACGGCGCCCTCGCCGTGGGGGGCGCCCCGACGATCGGGGTGACGGCCCTGCGGATCTTCAACGTCTACGGCCCCGGCCAGCGCGAGGGGTTCGTGGTGCCGCGCCTGGTGGCCTCCTTGAGAGGCGGCGGTCCCCTCAGGCTGGGTGAGCTGGACCACCGAAGGGACTACATTCACCTGGAGGACACCTGCGCGGCCTTTGGTACGGCGCTGGACCACCCGGCCTCCGCTGGGACGCTGCGCGTGCTGAACGTGGGCAGCGGACGGACCGCCTCGGTGCGGGAGCTGGTGGAGCGGCTCGGCAGGCTGGCGGGCGTCACGCCGGAGGTGGTCCAGGACCCGACCCGCCGGCGTCCCGACGAGGCCCCTGAGGAGTGCGCCGACGTGACCCGCCTGCGCGCGCTGGGGTGGGCGCCCCGGGTGGACCTGGCCGAGGGGCTGGCCGCCCTGTGGGAGGGGAGGGCCCTGGTGCCATGAGCCGGCACAGCCCACGAATCTCATCCGACTGCCGCGCCCTCTACGTCAACCCGCCGCTGTGGGTGCCGCCGGACCCCATCGACTACCCGCCCTTTGCCTTCCTGGGCGCATTGCACGGCGCCGCGGCGCTGAAGCGGCTCTGCGTGGAGGTGCGCCTGTGCGACGCGTTCACCCAGGCGGCGCCGACGCTCGAGTCGGATGGTTGGGTGCGGCTGGGCCCCGGGGTGCCTGCATTTCTGGCGCAGCTCGACGACCCGGAGGCGTCTGTGGTGGTGGTGCACTTTCCACCCTTCGCCCGGCTCGAGCGCAACCTGAAAGAGATCCTCGCGCCGCTGCTAGAGGGGCTGGCGAGAAGTGGCCGGACCCTCGCGCTCGCCGACGGCTGCCTGGGCGAGACCCACTACGTGGCCGCCGAGCCCGCCTGGTTGTTCCGACGGTTTCCCGCGGTGGATGCGTGGCTCGCCCGGGAGCCTGAAAAGCCGCTGGAGGCCCTGGTGACCCAGCGGACACACCCGCGTCTCTTCCGGCGGGGCGGGGCCGAGGCCCCGGGGGCCCAGCGGCAGACGGCGAAGTGGCACAGTGGCCTGGACCTGTGCAACATCGACCGCACCGTAGAGTGGCTCGGCGACCCCACGCTTCGACCGCTCATGCCGGGTCACGATGGGACCCGGCGGATCTTTCCCTACCTGGCGAGCCGCGGCTGCCCCTTCCAGTGTCGCTTCTGCACCTCGGAGCCGGGGCGACGCTTCGCAGGGCAGCCCCTGGATCGCGTGCGGCTCGAGCTCGGGGTCCTCAAGGACCACGGCGTCGAGCAGGTCTGGCTTCTGGACGCCATCGCCAATGCCAACCGCCGGCGCTTCGGCAGGCTGTTGGCGCTGTTGGACGAGCTGGACCTGGACGTGGTGATCCCCAATGGTCTACGCATCGACCGGCTGGATCGGGCGGCCCTGTCGCTGCTGGCGCGTCGGGCCGGCACCGTGCCGCTGTCCATCGAATCCGCGGATCCCGAGGTCCTGGCCTCGTTGGGCAAGAAACTCTCCCTGCGGCGGGCCGAAGGCACCCTCGCCGAGGCGGCCGACGTGGGTCTGGCGACCCAGGTGCACTACCTCATCGGTGCCCCCGGCGAGTCCGCCGTCCAGGTGAACCGCACCCTGTCCTTCGCCTTCGAGGCCCTGGGCCGTTTCAGGGCCGAGCCCCTGGTGCAGTACTACGTACCTCCCGAGCGCCTGGCCGTGCCCGCCCGCGGTGGCCGGGGCCTGGCCGACGACTTCTACGAGGCCTTCCGGCGGCGACCCGTGGCGGTGGAGGGCGGCCTCAGGGTCGAGCAGCTCGTGAGGTTCATGGACACGGTCGAGCGTAGGCGCGCCGCCCCCAGCCAGTCCAAGCTCATCGTGAACCTGAGCTACCGCTGCAACAACGAGTGCGTCTTCTGCTCGGTGGGGGACCGGGAGCGGGTGGACGGCCGCCTCGCCGATCAGCTTGCGGCCCTGGAGCGGGCGGCGAGCCGGGGCGTGCGGCTGCTCGACCTCGACGGTGGTGAGCCCACCCTCTACCCGGCGCTGCTGCAGGTGGTGGATCGGGCCGTTGACCTGGGCTTCGACCGGATCACGATCACCACCAACGGTCGCATGTTGGGCTACCAGGGGCTCGCCGAGCGGTTGGCCCGGCGGGGTGTGGACCTGCTCATTTCCCTGCACGGCTCCGACCGGTCCACGCACGAGCCGCTGACCCGGGCCCCGGGCAGCTTCGCCGAGACCGTGGAGGGGATCCGGAGGGCCCGGGAGGTCTTCGGGCGGCTCGGCGTGAACACCACCGTGGTGGCTGCCAACCTCGCAGACCTGCCCGCCCTGGGGGACCTGCTGGTGTCTTTGGGCGTGGACACCTGGAACGTGCAGCTCGTCACTCCCTTTGGCCACGCCATCGCCCGGCCGGATCTCGCGCCCGACTGGGACGAGGCCGTCGAGGTCCTGCGCGGTCTCAGAGATCGATTCGCGCGGCGGCTGACGCTGCAGATCGTGGGGCTGCCCCCCTGCGGTCTGGGTGACCACGAGGACCTCGCCCTGGATGACCACCACAAGGGGGTGCGGCAGATGCTCTTCGTGGACGGCGCCCAGGTGAGCCTCGGGGAGTACCTGGACGATCGCCGGGCCCACGACGCCGCCTGCTCCGGGTGCGAGCGGCTGCTTTTGTGCGGGGGATACTGGGACTTCGAGACCGAGTTCGTCGATGGTCATCGCCAGGGGCCGGCTTCGAAGGCCACCCTGTCCGGGGCGTCCGACGGCAAGCACGATGCCGCGCCTGGCCTGCCGCACCAGGGGGTGGTTCGCATGGTCGACATCATCGGGGGCTACGCCTGCAACGCGGTGTGCGACTACTGCTCGGTGACCGACCAGATGCGCCAGGTGCAGATGACCACCGCCGAGATCCTGCCCTACCTCGAGCAGGGGCGCGCCTTGGGGGTCGACTATGTCAGCTTCGGCGGCGGCGGGCCCACCATCCGGCCCGACATCCTGCGGCTGACCCGGGCGGCCAGCCAACTGGGCTACGGGACCATCCGGTACCAGACCAACGGGTTTCTGTTCGCCTACCCGGACTTCACGAAGAGGGCGGTGGACGCCGGCCTGAACCGGCTGCACCTGAGCCTCATGACCTGTCGCGCCGACCTGTACGACCGCATCACGGGGCTCCCCGACTCCAGAAAGATCGTGCTCGAGGCCCTTGGGAACCTCCGGTCCCAGCCGGTGACCCTGGTGGCGGATCTCATCCTCAAGGCGGACACCTATCGCCACATCGCCGAGACCGTGGCTTTCTACGCGGACCAGGGCGTGCGCGAGGCGTACCTGTGGCTCGTGTCCCTCACCGACAGAAACGCCGACAACATCGCCTCGCTGGTGCCCGTCTCCGAGATGCGGCCCTACATCGCCGAGGCCCTCGACTACGGTCGGGACCACGGACTGACCGTCATGTCCAGGCACATCCCAGCCTGCATGTTGCCCGGCTACGAGGATCAGGTGGTGCGCCTCGGGGACGAGGACGTGTGGGTGGTCACCCCGCGCTCCTCCTTCTGGCTGCTGGAGTCGGTGATCTCGGCCAACCGCTTTGGCCCAGGGTGCGAGGGTTGCTCCCGCCAGGGCGTGTGTTTCGGTCTGCGTGAGGACTACCTCGCCCGCTACGGTGATGGCGAGGTCAAGCCCTACGGCCCGGTGCAGCGATGAAGAACCTCGAGCTGAACCTCGGCAAGCCTTGCAACAACCGCTGCGTGTTCTGCGCCACCGGGGAGCGGAGCCGTGGGGATCGGGGCTGGATGGACGTGGCCGAGGCGGAGCAAGCCCTGGACCGAGGGCGACGCGAAGGCGCCGCGGCGGTGGGCTTCGTCGGTGGCGAGCCCACGCTCTACCGGGACCTGCCGCGGCTGGTGCGGTGTGCCCGGGACCTGGGTTATTCGCGGGTGTCGCTGTGCACCAACGGCCGGCGCCTCGCCCGCCCGGCGCTGTTGGAGTCGCTGCTCACCGCGGGGCTCACCCGGGTGGCCTTGTCCATCCACAGCCACCGCGCCGACCTGGAGGACCGCATCACCAGGCGTCCGGGAGGCTTTGCCGAGAAGCTCGCCGCCATCGACCTCCTCACGAAGGCCCGGGACGCCGGACGGCTGCCCGACGGACTGTCCCTCAACACCGTGCTCCACGCCCAGAACCTCGCAGCGCTGCCCCGGCTCGCCGGCTTTTTCGGCCGGCTGGGCATGCCCGACATTCGCTTCAACTTCATCCGACCGGAGGTCTCGCCGGACCAGGCGCGCCGGTGGGTGCCCACCTTCACGCGCACCACGCCCCGGGTGATGGACCTCGTGGTGCACAACGAGACCGTCCTGGGGATGCGGCTCACCCTGGCGGACTTCCCCCTGTGCCGCCTGCCCTGGGAGGTTCTGGCCAACCCGCGGCTCCGACACCGCTACCTGGGCGAGCCCCAGGACCTGGAAACGAAGGTGGCCATGCACCGTCCGGCCGTCCGGGGTGGCACCAAGCGCTTCGATTGGCAAGACCAGCGCGTGGGTCTGCTCAAGCAGCACGTGCCCGCCTGCGACGCCTGCGCGGCGCGCCCTCGCTGCGAGGGGATCTGGCGGGGCTACGTGGATCTGTACGGCGACCGTGAGTTCGCCGACGGGCCGACGGTGGCGCGAGCCTTGATCGCAGGGTGAGCGCGGGGGTTTTTCCATTCCCTGGCGAGCGGCTATACTGGCCCTTGCATGGAGGCGCGACAACAGGCGAAGCTCAATCAGGTGGTCTGCACCCTGGAGGGCATGGCCACGCTGCTGCAACGCACGCCCGGGGACTTCGCCGTGGTGATCCACGGCGATCCCGACTGCGCCAATGTGCTGATGCACGGGATGGATCACCCGGGAGCCCACCGCTTCTTCTGTACGCACCTCACGCCCGACGAGGCGGTGGCCGGGCGGACCCTGCCCGTGCTTCGGGACTGTCTGGACGCCCTCTGCGAGGAGTTGGCCCCCGAGGTGGTCTTCGTGCTCGGGACCTGCCTGTCCACCCTGGTTGGCGATGACGTGGATCCCGTGATCCGGGCGGCGTCGGCGCGGCACGGGGTCCGGGTGGTGGACCTGGCCGGGGCGGGCATGCGCTTCGTTTCCCAGGCCGCGGTGGTGGACCGGTTCGCGCGGCTCATGGCCGGCGCGGCGCCAGCGGCCGTGCCCGCGCCCCGGTCGGTGAACCTGGTGGGCTTCGATCCCGGGCGCGAGGTGAGGCAGCAGCTCGCCGAGCTCGGAGTCGTCATCAACGCCGTGCTGGACCCCGGTGTACCGGTGACCGAGTGGCAGCGGCTCTGCGCTGCCCGGTGGAACCTGGTGCTCGACCGGGTGCTCTTCGCGGGATTTCTCTCCGACTGCTCCGACCGCGGCATCGAGCCCCTTGAGGTGGCCTACCCCGTGGGCGCTGGCTCTACCGACGCTTTCTTTGACCGGGTCCTGGCGGCAGTGTGTCCCGGGGTGGACTCAGACGCCGTCCTCGCCGGGCCCCGGGAGGCCGCCCATCGCGAGGTCGCGACCGGTCTGGAGTCCACCCGCGGTGTGCGCCTGGGCTACAACCTCGGCTCCAAAAAGGACCTGAGCCCGCGAACCCTGGCCCGGGAGGGGCTGGCCGAGGTGTCGGTCTTCGAGGAGCTGGGCTTCGAGGTGCTGCTGCTCGTCCAGGGCGACGACCGACCAGCGCGGGTGGCCGCCGTGCGGGAGACCCTCACGGCCCTGGGCTGCGAGGCGCCCCTGGCTGTCTTTTCGGACACCGTGTTCTACGCCGACCTCTGCGGGGACCAGCGGGTGGAGGTGACCTACGCCTCAGATCACCTGCGGGACCTGGTCGCGGGGGCCGGCGTGGGGTTAGTGGAGCAGGGCGTGCTGCGTCCCGGCTACGGCGGCGTGGCGGGGAATGTCCGGCGGATCCTCGCCGCGATGAAGCCGCGGGGGGGTCGACCATGAGTGGGCTCCGACGGTTTTCCCTGGCACCCCTGCCACACACGGGGCTCTTCGGAGTGTTCCTCGGAGTTCACGCCGTGGGGGACGCGCTGCACGTGCTGCACACTGGCGTGGGCTGCAAGGGCAAGACCCAGCGTCAGCTCGTGGATCACGACCTCGGCCGGGAGGCCCACCCCCAGGTGGGCTGGACCGAGCTGGCCGAGGAGGATCTCATCAGGGACGTGGCGGCTCGCCTGCGGGAGGCGGTGCCCGACCTGCAGCGGCGGCGTAGGGCGGCGGCGCTCTTCGTCACGGCGTCGGCGGCGGTGGAGCTCACGTCCACGGATCTGGCAGCAGAGACCGCGCGGCTTCAGGCCGAGGTCGGCGTGCCGGTGGTGTGGCTGCCCGGCGTGGCCACGGCACCCGACCTGTACGCCGGGTACGGCGCGGTCGTGCGCGCGTTGGTCGAGCGGGTGGACTGGCACCGCCCGCCGGCGGATCGAGAGGCGACGACGCATCCTTTGGTGTCGCTGGTGGGATACCTCTTCCATCGCTACGAGCACGAGCAGACGGCCAACCTCGCCGAAATGTCCCGGCTGGTGGAGGGGCTCGGCGCGCGGCTGGGACCGACCTTCCTGGCCGGGGAGTCCTTCGACACGTTGCAGCGCGCCCAATCGGCCCGCCTGGTGGTTCGTTTGCCGTACGCCGGTGTGGACGCCGATGACCTCGGCGTCCTCACCTCTCGCCCGGTGTGCGCCGCTGGCCTGCCCCTGGGGCTGCGCGCCACCGGGGCCTGGCTCCGCGGGGTGGGCGCGGCACTGGGCGTGGCGTCTGGGCGGGTGGAGGCGCTGGTATCGGCGCGCGAGGAGCGCGCGGCTCCCCGACTGAGCTTCGCCCGTCGTTGCCTCGGCGGCCAGCGGCTGGCCATCCTCGCCGACACCCCGCTGGCCGCGGGCTGGGTGCTGCTGGCCCAGGAGCTGGGCTTGGACATTCCCCTGGTGGCGCTCCTGGACCGGTCCCTCGGCGGCGAGGCCTCCCTGCGCGCCCAGGTCGCCGCGGCCGGAGGGGCCCTCTCGCCGGGCACCCGCGTCGTGGAATCTCCCACCTTGCTGGAGCTGCGCGACCTCGCCGGCGCCCCTGGGGCCGCCGCCGCCTTCGATCTGGTGGTGCGCCCCGACCTCAGCCTCGCCGACACGGCCTGGGCCGACCTGCCTACGCTCGAGACGGGCTTCCCCGCCACGCACAAGCACTTCGTCTTCCCCCTGCCCGAGCTCGGGTACAACGGCGCCGTGGCCCTCGCCCAGCGCCTCCTGGACGCGGTGGGCGGGAGGTACTGACCCTCGGTGCAATCGGCGGCCGTGGCGCGGATCGTCCTGCGATTGCCGGGCTCGACCCGGGGAGGAATGCGCGCTACTCTGCAGGGCAGCCATGCGGGTGCCGATCGCCGGGTTGGGAGCGGCACCCGGTGGACCTGGAGGTATCCTTGAGCGCCGACAGTGACTTCGACCGTGTGATCGTCATCGTCCTGGATTCGCTGGGGTGTGGTGAGCTGCCCGACGCCGCGGACTACGGTGACGTGGGCGCGTCCACCCTGACGCACATCGCCGCCGCCGTGGGGGGGCTGTCTTTGCCCAACCTGGGGCGGTGGGGGCTGGGCAACATCTGCGACGTACAGGGTACGCCGTCCTCGCCCAGGCCCGAGGCGGCCTGGGGTCGCATGGCGGAGGTGTCGGTGGGCAAGGACACCACGGCCGGCCACTGGGAGCTCATGGGTCTGCCCGTGAGCGAAGCCTTCTCCACCTGGCCCGACGGCTTTTCCACCGAGATCCTCGATGCCCTGAGGAAGGGTACGGGACGCGGCGTCCTCGGCAACAAGGTGGCATCGGGCACGGCCATCATCGACGAGCTCGGCGCCGAGCACCAGCGCACAGGGGATCTGATCGTCTACACCTCGGCCGACAGCGTGCTGCAGATCGCTGCCCACGAGGAGGTCGTTCCCCTGGAGGAGCTCTACGCGGCCTGCAAGCTCATGCGCCAGGTGGGCGACGAGCACCGTATCGGCCGGATCATCGCCCGGCCCTTCCTGGGAGAGCCAGGGGGGTTCGAGCGCACCTACAACCGGCATGACTTTTCCCTGGAGCCCCATGGTCCCACGGTGCTGGATCGCCTGGTGGACGCCAGGGTGCCCGTGCTCGGCATCGGCAAGATCAAGGACATCTTCGCTGGGTTCGGCGTGCCCGAGTCCATCTCCACGTCGGGCAACACCGACGGCATCCGGCGCACCCAGGAGGCCATGGAGCGGTTCCACGAGGGGTTCATCTTCGTCAACCTGGTGGATTTCGACATGCTCTACGGCCACCGCAATGACCCGGAAGGCTATGCCAAGGCCCTGGAGGAGTTCGACGCCGCGGTGCCGGCCATCAAGGCCCGGGCCCAGCCCGGGGACCTGATCTTGATCACCGCGGATCACGGCAACGACCCCACCTTCCCCGGCACGGATCACTGCCGGGAGTACGTGCCCCTGTTGGTGTGGGGTCCCCGGGCCCGGGCGTTGGATCTGGGCGTGCGGGCGACCTTCGCGGACGTGGGCGCCACGGTGGCCGACGTCTTTGACATTGCGCCCCCCGTCGTGGGCACCAGCCTGTTGGGCGACATCGGAAGCGGGTCGTGAGGCGGCTGAGCGCGGTGGTGGTGATCGCGATTGGGGTCACCCTGGGCGCGACCAACGTCCGGGCCCAGCTCGAGCGCACCGGTGCGCCGCCTTCCACGGGGGTGCTCCAGCCCGGCGCCAGCCTCACCCTGGGCGCCGATGCTGGGGACCTGGAGACCAATCCGGCCCAGCCCGGGTGGCTCCGGTCCTGGAGCGTGGTGCTCGTGCACACCGAGCTGCAGGACGGGGCCCGATACCTGGGACGGGGAACCGGGGCCTTCTTTGGGTTCCGGGCGCCGCTGATCCCCGTCTCCTTGAGCCTCGGCGCGCAGGTGTTGCGGCCGGGGGAGGGGTTTGGCGACCGCTACCCCACCCTGGGAAAGCTGAGCCTCGGCCTGGCGGCCCAACCCACCGAATGGCTGACCTTCGGGCTGGGCGGGCATGTCTTCGTGGCTCCGGAGAGCCTCGTGCACAGCGGGCTCGCCACGCTCGACGCCGGGATCACCGTGCGGCCGACCCAGTGGCTGTCGCTGGCCACGGTGGTGCGGGATCTCACCAACCCGACCTGGGCGGGGCTGCCCCTGCAGCGGCGTTGGGAGTTCGAAATAGGTGTGCGGCCCTTGACGAGCGGTCGGCTGGCCTTTGCCCTGGGCATCGCCGTCGGTGAGCGGCGGCAGGATCTCGCCCCCAGGGCGGTGATCCAGGGGGAGCCTTGGCCGGGGTTCACGCTCTTCGCCGATGCCACCTGGCTGCGTCGGGACCTCGCCAGCGGCGACGGCGTGGAGCGGCGCGTGGACGACGTGCGCTTCACGGTGGGCGTGCGGTTGGACTTCGAGCGCGTGGGCATCGGCGCCGCCTTCGTGGGCGGGGCCCCCGGCCTGCGGGGCGGCGTGGCCGCCGGGGTGTCGGTGTCGCTGCGCATCTCTGGGGACCGCTACCCTACGGTGAATCGGGACCGCAAGCGGGTGCTGTTGTTGGACCTGGGCGACGGCGCGGACACGCGCACGCATTGGCGGCGGCTGGCCCTGCTTCATGGTGCCGTCCGGCAGCGGGGCGTGCGCGGGGTGCTGGTCAAGATCAGCGGGGGCCTGGGCTGGGCCGCCAGCGAAGAGGTTCGGCGCGCCTTTTTTGCGCTCCGCAAGCGCGGCAAGAAGGTGATTGTCTACCTGTACGCGGCCACCTCCCAGGGCTACTACATGGCCCTCGCCAGCGATCGCATCCTGCTGTTTCCCGGAGGCGGGCTCCGCTTTGCAGGGCTGGTTTCCATCCGGATGTACTTCAAGAAGGCGCTCGAAAAGTTGGGCATCAGGGCCCAGATCTTTCGGCACAGCGAGTACAAGAGCGCCCCGGAGGCCTTCACCTCCGAGGGGCCCTCGCCGGCGGCCGCCAAGGTGCGCGACTCCCTGCTGGACGACATCGCCGGCCGGTACTACGCGGCCCTGGCCACGCGGCCGAAGATCCGCTCCGCCGCACGGGCGCGCAAGGTGTTGGAGAAGGGCCCGTTCACGGCCAAGGAGGCCTTGGCCCTGGGGCTGGTGGACAAGCTGGTCTTCCCGGACAAGGTCCGAGACGATGTCCGCAAGATCCTGGGCTCGGTAAACATCGAGCGGCCACCTGACAAGCCGCGCAAGCGCAGAGGTTGGGGCCTGGCGCCGGTGGTGGCCGTGGTGGCTGTGGAGGGGGATATCATCGATGGGGAGAGCCGCACGCTGCCGCTTCTCGGCCGGCGCCTCGCCGGGGCCCGCACCCTGATCAAGCTGCTGACCGCCCTGGCGGACGAGGTGCGGGTCAAGGCCGTGGTCCTGCGGGTGGACACGGGCGGCGGGTCTGCCCTGGGCTCCGAGGCCCTGTGGAGAGCGGTGCAGCAGCTCGCCAAGAGCAAACCCGTGGTGGCATCTCTGGGCAACGTGGCGGCGTCGGGGGGGTACTTCGTGGCGGCGCCGGCCAAGGTCATCTACGCGGAGCCCTCTTGCATCACCGGGTCCATCGGCATCTTCGCGGGCAAGGCCGACCTCTCCGGTCTGCTGGCCAAGGTGGGCATCAGCGTGGACATCAAGAAGCGGGGTGGAGCCCGGGCGGACGTAGACACGATGTTCCGGCCCTACTCGCCCGCTGACCAGGCGGCCCTCAAAAAGAAGCTTCGGTACTACTACCTGCGCTTCGTGGACGCCGTGGCCGCCGGACGCAAGAAGCTGGGCACGCGGGCCAAGGTGCTCCCCGTGGCGGGGGGACGGGTTTGGACCGGCGCCCAGGCGCGGCGGCAAGGCCTGGTGGACCGGGCGGGCGGGTTCTACGAGGCCGTCCAGGCCGCGCGCAAGCTGGGCGGCCTGCGGGCGGGTGACGGCCACCGGGTGGTGGTGCTGCCCCGGCCCGGAGCCGGCCTCCTCGGCCGACTGGTGAAGCTCTTCGTCAAGAGCCCCCGGCCCGTGAATCGGCTGTCGCCGGTGGTCAAGAAGCTGCTCGCGCCCCTGTCCCGGATCCCGCCGTCGCTCCTGCTGTCCCGGCCAGAGACGCCTCAGGCGCGCCTGCCCTACGACATCACAATCCGCTAGCTTCGCCGGAAGACCCGCTTGACGGCGTCGAGATCCTGCCTCCCCACCTCACCGGTGAGCCAGAGGATGACCACGAATGCGGCCAGGGTGGCCAGACAGCCGCCGATGATGGCCGGCGCCGAGCGGATGGGCAGCAGGGCCCCTCCTGCGGCGGCCAGGGCGGCGGCCAGCCCCACGCGGACCACGGTCTTGACCGAGGGGTGTGCCCCGAAGGTCCGCCACACCACACCCACTGCTGCAAGGCCGCCCAACAGCAGCGCCATGGCGGAGGCGGCAGCGGACCACTGCAGCACCTGCACCGTGGTCGTGGACCAACGTAGGGCAACGGCGACGCCGCAGACCTGGGCGAGCCAGGTGACGAAGGTGATCAGCACCACCCGGAGGGTGTAGCCAGCCGCGTTGAGCATGGCGCAGCCCAGGGTGATCAGCGACAGGCCAAGGATGCCCCAGGCCAAAAATCGCAGGGCGGCGCCGCCGGCACGGTAGGCCTCGGGGTAGACCACGTCGATGATCCCCGCCGGCTGGGCGGCGAGGACGGCGGCCAGGCCCGCGCCAAAGAGCAGTGCGAAGCGCAGGGCGCCCGTGGCCGTGTCCCGCATGCGGTCGGTGTGCTTGGACGCGGCGGCGTCGGCCACCAGCGGGAAGACCACCATGGACAGGGCGATGAGGGCCTGGTAGGGCAGAAATGCGAACATCTGGGCAGCGGCGTAGTGACCCGACAGCACGGATGTGGTCGTCGCCTGAGAGGCCCCTGCGCCGGCCACGTGGCCGCCGAGGGCCTTGATCAACAGCAGGTCGGTGCGCAGCAGGAGGTTCACGCCGAGCTGGTGCAGGGCCAGGGGCGCTACGAAGATCACCATCGCCCGGCCGATACCGGGCGAGGGGGCGCGGTCGGTGAGGGCGAGGCGACCCACGAGGCCCAGACCCACCAGGCAGATCAGAACGGCACCAACAGAGTAGCCCGCCACCACGCCCCAGGCGCTGGAGAGGAGCACGGCGCCGAGGATCATGGCGCCCATGCGGATGGTGGCATAGCTGGCGTCGAACCCCGCCTGGAAGCCGAATCGCTGGCGCCCGTTGAGCGAGCCCACGCACACGGCGTAGAGGGCGTAGGCCAGGGTGATGGGCGCGGCGATGCGGTACAGGGGCGTCAGGCTTGCGTCGGCCTCGGCTCTGGCGAGCCACCCCGCCCCCAGGGTCAGAAACGCCGCAGCGGCGGCCCCGATGAGCAGAAAGAGCCCGAGTCCCGACCGCAGGACAGCGCCTCCGGCGCCAGGGCGGGCGGCGGTGAAGCGGGAGGTCCCCTGGACGGCCGAGGAGACCATCACGTTGTTGAGGATGGACACCAGGGCGATGACGATCATCAGCTGCCCGTACTGCACCTGGGACAGCTTGTGTGGAAGGTAGGCGTAGATCGCCCACCCGGCGAGCATGAAGTGTAGCTTGGCTGCGGTGAGCCAGAGGAACCCCCGACCCGCGCGGCCTTTGGACATGGTCTCGCTCATGATGGTGTCGGACCCGCTCGTCGCCGCCTGTGCGACGATCCCGTGCTGACCAGTATCACAGCCTGGGGTGGGTTGTCACCGGATCCGCTCGTCCTCGATTCGGAAGAGGAGCTGCTCCCCTGCGCCGGCCGCCAGGCTGGCGCCGTCGGGGGTGGTGATGGACGGCGACAGGCGCAGGGTGTAGCTCTGGCCTGGCTGAAGGGGCGTCAGGGGCAGGACGCGGAGGCGGTTCTCCGCGGCGTTGTAGCGCATGTCGACGGTGACCGGGCCCGCCTCGCTCGACAGGGAGACGGCCTCCACGGTGAGCCGTTCGACGTCCACGGCCTCGGAGAAGTAGACGAGCATCTCGTCGGGGTCTGTGGTCAAGAAGGCCCGGCCGATGGTCAGGGACTGGCGGGTGGTGAAGGGAACCCGGAGCAGGCCCGAGGTCTCCCAGACAGCGCTGAGGCTCTCATCGTAGCGCAGCCCGGCGTAGGCGCTGCCGTCAGCGTCGGCCAGGGTGGCCAGGTCCAGCTCCAGCTCGTAGTCGGACTGGGGCTCGAGGCGCGCCGTCGGGCGCAGGATGATCCTGTGGTTGGACTCGGCCAGGTCGAGGGAGGCCTGGACCAGGTGCCCGTCGGCGTGGCGTAGCCTGACGGTCTCGGTGGTCACGGTGTCGGGGTCCACCGGCCGCTCCAGCTCGATGGTCAGGGGCTGGTCCACCGGCACGGAGGAGCTCCCCAGGTCCGGGGTGATGCGGTCGATGACCGGGGGCGAGGTCGACGTGGCCACCGACAGGAGGGCCGCGCCGGCCAGCAGCAGGGCCACCACCAGCGTCCGGCCGGTCTTTTGTGTGCTTCGTGGGACTGGTTGCTCCATGGCTCTGTTCCTCGCTACCTTCGGGTCCCAGACACTGCAACCGGGGTGCCAAGGTCAGATGCACTGGTGTTAGTTGTTTGTATTTACAGAGATATTCTAGGTGGGTTTCAAGGTCAATGTCCTGAGCGGATCCTGGCGTTTGCCGGCATTGTGACAGCGATGTCAGAGTTGGGCGTCGTGGTATGTCGGCTCGCTTCGTCCCCGCTCAGGACATTGACCTTGGCCGCTCTGACCGCGGGGACGCGGCCAAGATCGGCTGCGGCCAAGCCCTTCGCGGGGACTGCGCTCGCTGTTTGGTAGGTGTGGCCTCTGATCGGGCGAAGGACCGCGATCGAGGAGAACCTTTTCAGGTGCCGGCCACGGTCATGTTCGAGACGCGGAAGGTGGGGGAGGCTGTGGAGGAGCGGTGGTCGAGGTCGTTGGCCACCGCGTCCACTGATTGGAGGAGGTCGTCGAGGTTGGCCGAGATGGTCACCTCTGAAACGGGGTAGGCGCGGTTGCCCTTTTCGATCCAGAAGCCCTCGGCGCCCTTGGAGAAGTCGCCTGTCACCGGGTTGAAGCCGAAGCCCATGAGGCGGGTCACGTAGAGGGCCCGGTCGGTGTCGGCCACCAAGGCCTGGGGGGTGACGTCCCCGCCGAGCAGATAGAAGTTGGAGGAGGTGACACCGGGCGGGCCGGAGATGCCGCGTCCGGCGCTCCGGGTGGACGGGCGCCCCAGGCGACGCCCGGCGTAGGTGTCGCACAGAAAGCCGGTGAAGGTGCCGCGGTCCACGACCACGTTCTTTCTGCTTGCGAGCCCCTCACCGTCAAAGGGGCGCGATCCCGGACCCCCCGGCAGGAGGGGATCGTCCACCACCGTGACGAGCGGTGAGGCGATGGCGGTGTTCTCCCGTTCCACCAGGTAGGTGGACCGGCGATAGGCGGCGCCGCCGCTGATCACTCCGAAGAGGGTGGAGATGACCTGGGAGCCGGCCTCGGGAGAGAAGATCACGGGCACCTCGCAGGTGTCGACCTTCCGCGCGCCGAGCTGCTCCACGGTGCGTCGGGCCGCCTCGGCGCCGATGTCTTCGGGGGAAGCGAGGTGGGCGAGGTGGCGCCGGCCGTCCCACCACTGGCCGTTGCGCTTCTTGCCATCGGCGTCGTCGGCCACGGGCTCGACCACCACAGAGGCGTAGGTTCCACGGTAGCTGCCAGCGAACCCACCGGACGTGACCAGGATGCGCTGGCCCGCGCCGACCGAGCAGGTGGCGCCTTCGGAGTTGGTGATGCGGGGGTCGTGGTCCCGGGCGGCCTGCTCGCCCGCCACGGCCAAGGCCAGGGCCCGGTCCGCGTCCACCTCGGACATGGCGGGGTCATAGATGTCCAGGTCGGGGCGTTCGCCAGGGCCGGCCAGGCTCCCGGGGTCTGGGGGACCGGCGTCGGGGTCGGGCTCACTGAGCCGGGCCGCGGCCACGGCCTGGGCGGCGAAGTCTTCCAGGGCCGCGGGAGCGAGATCCGCGGTGTGACACACGGCGGTGCACTGGTCACGGATCACGCGCAGCCCCAGGGCGCGGCTCGACGCCTGCTGCACCAGCTCGGGCTTGCTCAGGCGAATCTTGGCGGTCAGCTCGCGGCGGGTCACCACCAGCGCCTCCGCGGTGTGGGCTCCCAGGTCCACGGCGCGGGCCACGACAGCCTCGGCGGTTTCCATCATCTGGTCTGTGGAGTCGCTCATGCCTGGGTCCCTCCCACGGTGATGCCGTCGAGCTTGATCGTCGGTGTGCCCACGCCCACCGGGACGGACTGGCCCTCCTTGCCGCAGGTCCAGATGCCGTCGGCGGCGGCGAAGTCCGTGCCCACCATGGACACCCGGGTGAGCACGTCGGGGCCGTTGCCGATGAGGTTCACGCCGCGCAGGGGCGTGGTGATCTTCCCGTGGTCGATGAGGTAGGACTCGGTCAAGGAAAAGACGAAGTCACCGTTGGAGATGTTCACCTGGCCGCCCGAGAAGCGGCAGGCGTAGATGCCGCGATCCACCGACCGGATGATCTCCTCGGGATCGCGCTGGCCGGCGAGCAGGAAGGTGTTGGTCATGCGCGGGTAGGGAGTGACCGTGAAGTCCTCCCGGCGGCCGTTGCCCGTGGGGTCTGTGCCCATGAGCCGTGCGCTCAGCCGGTCGTGCATGTAGCCCTTGAGAATGCCCTCCTCGATGAGCACCGTGCGGCGACCGTCCAGCCCCTCGTCATCGGTGTTGACAGATCCCCGGGCGCCGGGCTGGGTGGCGTCGTCCACCACGGTGCACAGGGCCGAGGCCACCGGCTCACCCACGCGCCCGCTGTAGTTCGAGGTGCCCTTGCGGTTGAAGTCCGCCTCCAGGCCGTGCCCCACGGCTTCGTGCAGCAGGATGCCCGAGTCCCCGGGGCCGAGCACCACGGTCATCTCGCCCGCGGGGGCCTCCCGGGCGTCCATCATCGCCAGGGCGATGCGCGCCGCCTCCCGACCGATGATCTCGGGTCGCTCGCCGTCGAAGTAGGCGAGCCCCTGCCGCCCTCCGCCGCCCGACGAGCCGGTCTGGCGCTTGCCGTCTTTTTCGGCCACGACACGCACGAAGAACCGGAACAGGGGCTGGCTGTCGGTGACCAGCCGCCCATCGCTGGTGGCCATCATCACGTGACGCAAGCCCTCGCCCAGGCTGACCTGGACCTTGGTCACGGCCGGGTCGTAGGCCCGCGCCGCCGCGTCGGCACGACGAATCAGCGCGAGCCGATCGGCGTCGGGGGCCAGGAGGGTGGGCGTCTGCACCGGGTAGTAGGAGGGGCAGGCCACCTCGGACACGGCCACGGCCTCGGTGGCGCCTCCGCCGGCGGCGATGGTGGCGGCGGTGTGAGCCGCCTCGCGCATGGGCGCGGCATCGAGGTCCTGAGTGTAGGCGTAGCCGGTGGCCTCGCCGTCCACCACCCGCGCGCCCATGCCGAGGCTCACGCCGCGACCCACGTTCTTGACGCGTCCGTCCTCGTGGGTGAAGCTGCCCGAATGGCTGTGCTCGAAGAAGAGGTCCGCGTAGTCGCCCCCCCGGCTGAGGGCCTCGCCGACCAGCCGGTCACAGTGCTCGGCGGAAATCTCTGTTTCGCCTCGGGACGAGAAGGCCGGTGCGCTATACGAGGGATCGCTCATTGGAGGTGTCGCTCCTGGGGAAGTTGCTTCGCGGGTCATCACTTCTTCCGCGGCTTGGTGGACCTGCGGCGCGACCCGCGGTCACGGTGGTTCCCCGGCCTCGGCCGGGATCTGGATCCCGGGCGTCCCCGCGGACTGTCCCTTCGGCGGCCGGGGCTCTTGTGGGGCCCACGGCCGGGGTCGCTGCGGTTGCGGACGGTCTTGTGCTCCAGCCCTGCTGTTGCGCGGAGCTTGCTGATCTCCCTGGCCGAGAGCGGTCGGAAGGTTCCGGCGCGGAGATCGTCCACCTTGAGGCCGGCGAACTCGCTGCGCAGAAGCCGCATGACCGTCAGGTCGAGGGCCTCGCACATGCGGCGGATGAGTCGGTTGCGTCCCTCGTGTACGGTGATGTCCAGCCAGGTGTGGCCGCGGGTCTCGGCGCGCACCAGCACCTTGGCCTTGTCGCTGCGGCCGTCCTCGAGGTCCACGCCATTGCCCAGGGTGGCGAGCTGATCCTCGCTCACGGTGCCGCGCAGGCGCACCAGGTAGCGTTTGGGCACGCGGCGGCTCGGGTGGGTGAGAGCGTGCGCGAGCTCCCCGTCGTTGGTGCACACCAGGGCGCCCTCGGTGTAGAAGTCCAGCCGGCCCACTGGGAAGATCCGTGATCCGTCCTGGGGGAGCAGGTCCACGATGGTGGGGCGCCCCTCGGGATCGTCGAGGGTGGTCACCACACCCGCGGGCTTGTGTAGCAGCAGAAAGACCAGATCCTCGGGCCGCACGCGCTTGCCGTTCACCTCCACACGATCCTTGCCGGGGTCTACCTTGGTACCCAGGGTGGTGACCCGCTGGCCGTTGACCCGGACGTGCCCGTCGGAGATGAGGGTTTCGGCCTTGCGACGGGAGGCCACGCCGGCCTGAGCGAGGAATCGCTGCAGTCGGATGGGGGCGCTCATGATGCGGGTGGATCCTTCGGCGGCTCGTCCGGCGACTGGGGCCTGGCCGGCGGCTGCGGCGTGGGGGCGGTCTGGGGGTCGGGGGTGGCCTTTGCGGGCGCCTCTCCCCCGGTCGTCGGATCTTCGCTGCCGGACGTCTCACCGTCGGCGGACGTCTCACCCTCGGCGGACGTCTCACCCTCGGCGGCTTCCTGGTCGGTCTGGTGTTTGCGTTTTCGCCGGCTGGCCACCAACTGCTCGATGGACTCGAGCATGCGGCCGGCCTCGGGGCTGGAAGGGCCGGCCTCGGCCTCGGCCCGGGCCATTTTTTTGAGGGTGCGCTTGACGCGGTCGGCGCCCCGGGCAGCATCCGACGCCGCCTCCAGGGCCTCGAACACCTCGTCGTCCCCCTCGTCCATCTCGTCGAATTCGTCCTCCCCGGCGGCGATCTCCTCTGGGGAGATCTCCGGCGGCTCCTCCGGGCGGGTCGGCGGGTGCGGTGAATCGTCGTCATCCTTGGCGGTCGCGGCCGCGCCGTGGACGGATGGCTGCCCCTCGTCGGGGGCGGGTGGCTCCTCTTCATCCTCGTCTTCGGCCTGGGTGGCGGCCAGGTCACTCACGTCCCGCAGGGGCGGCAGCTCGCTCAGGCTCGAGAGGCTGAAAAAGGAGAGGAACTCGTGGGTGGTGCCGTAGAGGAAGGGTCGTCCGGGCTCCTCCTTGCGGCCCAGGATACGCACCAGATCCCGCGACAACAGCAGCTTGAGAGCGCCGCCGGAGTCCACGCCTCGGATCAGGTCGATCTCGGCCCGGGTCACCGGCTGGCGATAGGCGACCACGGCCACCACCTCCAAGGAGGCCCGGCTCATGCGCACGGGCTTGACCTCCTCGAGGCGGCGCACCCAGCGGGCGTTTTCGGGGTTTGTGCGCAGCTGATAGCCGCCGTCCACCTCCACCACCGTGATGCCCGAGTCGGCGCGTTGCTCCACCAGGGCGCGCAGGACGCGCCGGAGCCGCGCTGGGCTCCGCTCGCCGAGCAGCTTCTGGATCTGAGAGGGGCCGAGGGGTTTTTCCGAGGCGAGCAACAGGCTCTCCACGATGGACACCAGCCGGGGCGGCACGTCCTCGTCCATTGCCATCCGTGTCTGTCGACCCCGACGCTGGTGCCGCGGCGTCTCCGGTGCCGCGTATTCGGTGTCGGCCGCCTCGTCGGTGTCGGCCGCCTCGTCGGTGTCGGCCGTCTCGTCGGCGTCGGCCGTCCCTTCGGTGTCGGCCGCCTCGTCGGTGTCGGCCGCCTCGTCGGTGTCGGCCGTCCCTTCGGCGTCGGCCGTCTCGTCGGTGTCGGCCGCCTCGTCGGCGTCGGCTGCCCCTTCGGCGTCGGCTGCCCCTTCGGCGTCGGTCGTCTCGTCGGCGTTGGTGTCCACAGGGGCGCCGGTCTCGGGATCGTCCTGGGGACGCTGGTCGTCTTCGTGTGTCGTCATGGGCTCAATCGTAGCTGTCGTCTATCTGCAGGTCATCGGCGTCGAGTTTCACCTCTAGCGAGGCCTGCTCCAGGTAGATCTCCTCGCCGTCGGCGGGCTGGTGGATGCGGATGAGGTGCTGCCGGGCCATTTCCAGGATGGCCAGGAAGGTCACCACCACCGTGATCCTGAAGGCCGGTCCCACCTCCACGTCGGAGAACATGGACGAAAAGGTCATTCGTGGCGTCTCCTGCAGCCGGTCCACCAGCTCGTGGATCCGGTCCGCCAGGGAGATTCGGTCCACGAGCACGTCATGGGTCATCTCCGGCGTGGCCCGGGCCAGGATCTTGGCCATGGCGTCCACCAACCGGAAGAGCCCCACCTCGGCAAAGGGCGCCGGGCCTTCCTCGCCCTCGGAGCCAGGTTCCGGCGACGCGCCGCGCAGCCACACCGAGCGCCCGACTTGAGGCATGGACTCCAGGTGCTCCGCCGCGTCCTTGAACCGCTGGTACTCCAGCAGCCGCTCCTGCAGGAGCCTGGCCGGATCCAGCTCCTTCTCCTCGCCGTCGGCGGCCTCCTCCTCGTCGGGCGGCAGCATCTGCTTGGACTTGATGTGGGCCAGCAGGGCCGCGTAGTAGAGGAACTCGCCTGCCACGTCCAGGTTCAGGGCCTTCATGAGGTCCAGGTACTCCAGGTACTTGGCCGTGATGAAAGCGACCGGGATGTCGAAGATGTTCAGCTCGTGCTTGCGCACCAGGTGCAACAGCAGGTCCAGGGGACCTTCGAACATTTCGAGCTTCACCTCGTAGGGCAGCTCGAGCTGGACGTTTTGATCGTTCGACTCCGGCATGAGGGTCATCAAGCTAAAGTTCCACCAGCGTCACACCCGAGAGGCTCGCCATCCACCCGATCCACGTGTCACTGAAGGCCATGATCGGTGAGAGGATGTAGGGCAGCATCGGAAACAGGAGCAGGAATACGAAGAGCCCGTACTGCTGCAGCCACCGGGACCAATGGGGATGGGTTCGTTCAATGGAGTGCACCAGGATCTGGCCGCCGTCAAGGGGCGGAACCGGGAGCAGGTTGAAAAATGCCAGCAGGAAATTCAGCCCGGCGAGCGCCGCGATCCACAGGGTGGTGGCGTCCACCAGCTCGTAGCCCGTGCCGATCACGCCCAGGGCCAGCAGCCCCACGAGCAGCGCGGAGTAGACCAGGGCCTGGAGGATGTTCATGAAGGGGCCGGCGAGGGACACCAGGATCACCATCCGCTGACGGGAGACGCGAGCGCGGGCGGCGAAGGGATCGAAGGGCACCGGGCGGCCCCAGCCGAAGAGCGCGCCGCCGGGCAACAGGAAGATCGCGAAGAGCGGCAGGACCACGGTGCCGATGGGATCGGCGTGGGCCGCGGGGTTGATGGTGTAGCGGTTGTCAGAGCCCCGGGTCACGCCCAGCAGGGCGCCCAGATCCGTGACCCGGCCCCGCAGGAGCCGCGCCGGTGACCGGGGCGTGGGATCTCCCAGCCACACGGCCATGGCGGCATGGCCGAACTCGTGTAGGCTGATGGAGATCACCAGTCCGACGAAGAGCACGATGCCCGTGCGCACGACATCGTGGGGCATCAATGCGGCCAAAGTGTCCGAAATCACGGTTTCCATGGGATCGAGCCGTCGCCAGAGCGATCAGGGTATTGCTGATCGGGGCCTAACATTACGTCCAGGCTTTGCCGTGTCAAGGTGAACGTCCTGGCCTCGACCATTGACAAGGGGCCAGGGCCTCCTCTATTCAGGGGGCTTTGGTATCGGAGCCCCAGTCCATGTTCGTAGTCTACACCTTTGCCGCGTTGATGGGCGCGCTGTTCGCGGCGCTGGCCTGGCTTCGCGTGGCGCCTGCCCCGGCGGATCCTCCCTCGGACGAGGCCGCGCCCAGCCCTGCGGGCTGCCGACGGACCTGGGCCCTGCCCCTGTGCGTGTTCGGCCTGGTGGGCCTCACGCTCCACCTGCTCGATCGGCCCTTTTTGCACACCCTGGCGCTGAGCCTGATCGTGGGCCCTCCGGTGGGGCTGGTCGTGGGCTGGGTGAGCGGGCGAATCAACGGCGAGTGATCGCTAGATAGTTTCCATCCCAGAAGTGGCTTCGAAGCGAAAGCGCGACAGGGGCGTCGGATGTGCACTACCAGATCTGGTGGTCGTACCGGGCGTACTACCCCAGATTTGGTGGTGTGCAGACGGCGTCCATGGCGCGGTTGCAGCCGAAGTCCACTTCTGGGATGGGAACTAGATAGCCACGAAGGCGAGCGGGGACCGCTGGCGGGCGAGGTGTCAGGGGCTCGGCCCGCCAGCGTCCGCGCTCGGAATGGTACCGCCGATCGGTGCCCGGCTCAGAAGGCCAGGACGAGACCGGCGTTGACGGTCACTCCCCGCAGGGTCAGTCGCCCCAGGCCCGCGCGGTAGTCGTCCACGAGCCCTGAGCTGTTCTTACCTCCGTCCAGGTCGAAACGCCCGAGGTGCACCCAGCCGGCCTCGAAGACCAGGCCCATGGTGAAGATCTCCGAGCCGAACACCTTGCGCATCCAGGTGCGGCGGATCGTGAGCTCCACCCCGCCCAGGGCATAGGCTCCGGGGGCAAAGGCCCTTCCGCCCAGGGACTGGGTGTCGGTGTGCACGCGGGCCCCCAGCCAGGTGGCCGAGAAGCCGCCGCGCACGTAGGGAGTCACCGAGTCCCACAGGCGGTAGCCCACCCGTGCCCCGGCCCACAGGGAGTGGGCCTCCACGGAGGTGGTGTCCGTGTCGAAGACCGCGTCGGTGAAGCGGCCACCCACCCAGCCGACCTCCGCGCCCACGACCAGCCCCGGCACCAGGAAGAACTCGATGCCGGCGTTGAGGCCCCCGGAGGTGCACAGGTCGTCGGCCTTGAGGGGGTTGAGGCTGGCGTGGCGCACGAGCAGGTTGTGGCTCTGGGCCGTCAGTCGCAGGTGCCACAGTCGCGACGTCCCCACCGGTCGTCGGCGGTACAGCGTGGGCGTCCCCGGGTGGGTGTCCACCACGGGCGGTGTCTGGGTGAGCGGCATCACCGGGCGCGGCGAGGGCGCCGGCCGACCGGTCCGGTGGGTCCCTGGCCGGCGAGCGGCGCGGCGCGGGGCATCCGGTGGTGTGGCGTGTCGTGGCGCGACCCCTCGTGTGGCACGTCCTGGCGCCATCGGCGGTGTGGCGCGTCTTGGCGCCACCGGTGGTGCGGCGCGTCTTGGCGCCACCGGTGGTGTGGCGCGGGCGCGGGTCGGCGGTGTGGCCGGTCGCGCGTAGGGGTCCTTCCAGCCCTCCCGCGGGGCCGGGGCGGCCAGGGCCAGGCCCGGCAGACCCACGAGAATGGCGATGGTTGCGATGGGGATTCTCACGTCGTCCTCCTTGGGCTCACAGCGGGTCGCTCAGGAGCCCCTCATAGAGGAAACCCGACAGGACATAGGTGGACGTCCGGCTCGGGTCCGAGGGATTCGGGATCACCGACAGCCGTCCTGCCGGGTCCCCGTGGTCCACCACCACGACGCGGGACTCCGCGTCCGCGGCGGCCTCTGCGTCGGGTTGCAGGGCGAAGATGCGTGCTGGCGCGTGGGTCAGCTGGAGCGTGCGCACGGCCAGGTTCGACAGGTCGATGAGGCCCACCTGGGTGTCTGCGTAGGTGAACCCGGCGAGGTGCGCGCCGTCTGCGGTGAACACGTAGCCGCCGAGCTGCCCTTGGGCCGTGATGGGCGACAGGGTGCGCTGGGTCAGGTCCAGGACCGACATCACCGAGCGGCTGTCATCGTGTAGCACCAGGGCCTGGTCCCGGCCGGGGATGAGCTCGATGTTCTGCACGGGCTCGTTGGTCTCCAGGACGTCGTGGTTCTGGCCCACCTGGGTCTCGACGTCCTCCAGATCGAGGAAGTGGATGCGCGTGCGAGCCGAGCCCTGGCTGAAGATCACCGCGACGGTGGGGCTGGGGTCGGGGTAGAGGAGCACCCGGTCCACCGGGTCCCCTATGGGGATGCTCACGAACTCGGAGGTGAGGGCGTCGATGATCGTCAGGTCCTCGGATCCCTGGTTGGCCACCAGGATCTTCCGCTCCGTTCCGTCGGTGAAGACACCCACGTCCCCGGGCACCGAGCCGGTGGCCAGGGTGTTGATGGAGATCACGAAGTCGTTCTCCGTCGGGTCGGCGGGGCTGCGGGCGGTCAGGGTGAAGGCGTAGATGTCGTTGGCTCCGGCGCAGCGCAGAAAGACGGTGCCCGCCTCGGGGGCGAAGACGATCTCCTGGGGGATGACCGTCTGGGGGTGGTCCGGCAGGGTCAGGTGCACGGTCACCTCGCTGCGTTTGGGATGCTCCATGTCCAGGAAGGTCACGTAGCCATCGGCGAAGACCACCGCGAGGGTGCGCGGCGTGCCCAGGGTGCCGTCCGGCTCCAGGGGGGCCATGTCCGGCCCGGAGAAGAGCACTCCCAGGGGCACGTCCCCGAAGGACCGCACGGTCTTTTCCACGGGCAACCCATCCGGCTCGTCCAGGTCCAGCAGGGCCACGGCGTTGGGGTTCCGGAACACCTCTTCTGCCCCCGGCGTGGAGGTGGAGGAGAAGAAGGCCACTGCGAAGCGGCTGTCGGGGGACACGGCCACCTCGTCGAAGGGACTGCCCAGGTCGTAGGACACGGAAGCCTCGGGCGCGGTGGGATCGATGAGCACCATGGAGGGCAGCTCGTCGAGCTCGTCCCGCGCGGTGGCCACCCAACCCTTGCAGATGACGATGAGCCTCGCGCCGTCGGGCGTGGGCAGCATGAACGAAGGCTGACGGCCCACGTCCACGTGGGTCACCTCCCGGGTGTAGGGCCGCACCAGCGTGACCCGCTCCCGGGTCTGGTCCAAAAAGGCCAGGTGATGACCCACCACGATGGGCGCCGAGACCTGGAGCCGCTCGTCGTACGCTTCGCTGCGGCCGCCGCAGCCGGCTCCTCCGGTCACCAGCGTCAGGGCGACGAGGGTCCATCCAATCAACCAAAGTGCCGTGCGCATAGCGTCCTCCCTCACTCGACGATCTGACTGTTGAGCTGGAACCCCGTCACCGTGTGCACCTGGCTCGATTCCACATCGATGAAGGAGATTCGACCCAGGTTGTGCTCCTGGGAGACGTAGATCTTGTCGGTGCCCACCACGGCTCCGATCTCCACGGGGTGGGAGCCCACCGCGACGGAATCCACGATGAAGTTCTCCAGGTTGAGCCGGGCCACCTCCCGCAGCCCGGCCAGGGGGTCGGCCACGATCAGGTACACGAGCAGCCCGTCGGGTGAGAAGGCGAAGGCGCCCGGGTCCGCGTCGGTGATCTGCAGCTTCACGAACAGGCTCTCCAGATCCACCAGGGAGAAGCCGTACCGCTTGTCGAGCTGGGTCTGGAAGTCGTCCGTGGGCAGGGGATCGCCCGGCACCTTGTTGTGCAGCACCAGGGCCGACGTGCCGTCCGGCGCCAGGGCCACCCACCGGATGCCCTTGCGCAGGATCGCCGTGCGCCGCTCGTGGGTGATCAGGTCCACCAGGGTGATGGACTTGACGTTCGAGGCGTTGGTGTACAGCAGCGCCTGGTCCCCGTCCTCGGTGATCTGCGCCGAGCCCACCGTGAGCGGCGTGCAGTCCAGGGTTTCGACGGCTGAGGCGTCGCCGATGTCGGCCGGGACGTCCACCAGCGCCAGCTCGGACTGGCTGCGGATCACCGCCAGCAGGGTGTCGCCACTGGGGGTGAGGTCCAGGTCTGTCGGCGGGCCGGACAGGGGGGTGTCCGTCAGGTCGCCGGTCGCCAGGTCCACGGCCCGGAAAAGTGGCAGGTTGGACCAGCGCGCCAGGGCGTATTGCCCGTCGGGGGTGATGACCACCTCGTCGGGTTCCCCTTCCCCCAGCGGGTCCAGGGTCATGGGCACTGTCGGCGCGAAGAAGCCCACCGATCCCCCGAGGTCCAGGATGGAGACGCCATCCTCGGTGATCACGTAGGCGGCGCTCTCGTCCGGGGCGAAGTGTACCTCCCGGGGGCGGAAGCCCACCGAGACGTTGACCACCGACTCGCTGCCCGGGGTCAGGTCGATGATGGTGACGTCCTGGAAGCTGCCGATGCCCTGGGTCTCGGGGGCCTCCAGCTCGAAGTAGGCCACCGCGTGTAGCCCCAGGGGCCCCATCTCCAGACGGTTGAAGTGCGGCGGCGTGGGCAGGGTGACGGTGGTGTTCACCCCCGCGTCCGTGCGCAGGATGGAGACCGTGGAGGAGCCGTCGTTCAGGACCAGGGCCAGGTCCTGCCCCGGGGCCGTGGCCAGGACGCCCGGGCGATCGCCCACGTTCACCGTGAGGATGTCCAGGGTCTCGGAGTCGATGCGCGCCACAGAGTCCTGGTCGGTCAGGGCCACGTACACGTACCGCTCGCCGCTGGCCGGTGGGCCGTACTCGTACTCGGTCTCGGGGGGCACGAAGGGCTCGCCCGCGTCCTCGCCCACGCCGGCGTCGGGCTGGAGCGGGGGCCAGACGCAGCGGTGGAACTCGTTGCAGTACTGCCCGGGCTGGCAGTCGTTGGCGCTGTAGCACTCCCAGGTGGTGGAGTTGTTGCTGTTGGCGTTGTTGTAGTAGGAGTCGCCGTTCGTTTTTGACGCGCAGGCGGTCAGGGAGCCGCCGGCGAGCCCGGTCGCCACCAGAATCACGAGTAGCCGTCTCATGGCGCTGTTTGCTCCTTTTTGCATGGAGCACCACCATCGCAAGAGTCGTGCCGATGGGCGGCCGACGGCTTTTTGGGCAGTGATCTCGTCTCTATGTCGAGCGGCGCGCTGTCTGGGTCAGCGGCACGCGGATCCACCCGATCCAGCGGATCCACGACACGGATGTCGCTGTCTGTCGTGGGTTGGCCAGGACTTCTCACCGGATGGTGTGCGATCACGAAGGCCTCTGGTTTCCCAGGGGTTTCCGCGACCAAGTGAATAGGGGCTGTATTTGCGAGGGTTCGGGAGGTCCCTGGGGGACCAGGGGACGAGCGAGCCTGCGGCAGTCCGGTGAGAAGTCCAGGCTAGCGGCGGCGGCGGCGGAGGAGCCACACCAGCAGCACGAGCACCAGGAGGGGACCCGACCCGCCCGCGCCTGGGGTCTGGCAGGAGCAGCCCGAGTCTGGGCTGTCCGGTGGCGTGGAGGCGTCCGGTGACGTAGAGGCGTCGTCGCCCGGGTTCGGGCCACCATCGACCGTGGGGCCAGCGTCAGCCGCTGTGCCGGCGTCAGCCGCTGTGCCGGCGTCGTCCGCTGTGCCGGCGTCGTCTGCTGTGCCGGCGTCGGGCACGCCAGCGTCGGGCACGCCAGCGTCGGGGTCCGGGGTCACGCAGCCGGTGTTGCTCTTCTCCAGGAGGATCTCGTCCAGGTCGCCGACGATGGAAGGGCTGCCGCAGAGGCCCGCGAGGCACGATCCCAGGTCCCTGGTGGTGACCCGCAAGGTGTCTCCGTCGACCTGGAGCACCGAGTAGTTGAGGTTGTTGGTGCCCACGGCCGAGCCCTGCTCCGATACGGCGAAGATGGGATTCAGCAGGGCTCCTCCTCCTCCGCTGACGATGTAGCTCACGCCGTCGGCTTCGCCGCGGGTGTTGTTGTCGAAGGGCAGGGGGTTCACCACCCTTGGGACGGCGTTGTAGCCGCCGTAGGAGGGGTGGAACCGCTCGAAGTCGTGGTCGTGGCCGTTGATCACCAGGTCCACTCCGTGGCTCTCGAGCACCGGGATCATCAGGTCCGCGCGGGGGGTGCCGTCCTCGTTCGAGCCGTGGGCGCCCGAGGACCAGATGGGCACGTGGAAGAAGACCACCCGCCAGTCCACGGTGCCGGCGTGGGCGGTGAGCTCGGCGTCCATCCAGTTGATCTGGTCCACGATGTCGAAGGAGTGGGTGGACAGGCAGATGACCTGGACATTGCCCATGATCAGGCTGTAGTAGTCCTCGACGCCGTCGGGGTTCGTGGCCGGGTACGAGAAGATCATGTTGTAGTGGGCCGTGGGGCCCTCACCGGGCCCGTCGTCGTGGTTGCCCTGGGCCAGCAAGAAGGGAAAGAGGGCCGAGATCGTGGGGAGGTCGTCGAGCTCGGTGACCCACTGATCGATCTCGACGCCGTCGTGCACGTAGTCCCCGGAGTGGAGCACGAACAGGGGGTTTTCACCGACGATGTGTCCCATGACGCCGGGCCACTGCCCGGACTGCATGTAGCCGAAGAGGTCCTCGCCGCGGCCGTCTCCTACGGCCACGAAGGTAAAGGGCGTGCAGTCCCCGGGCGCAGGCGCGGTCCGCGTTGCCTGCCAGCTCGTCCAGGTGGCCTGGGACTGGACGCGGTACTCGTAGGCCGTGTCGGACAACAGGCCGGTGAAGGTCGCCGAGTGGGTGTAGCTCAGCTCGGCCACGCCGCTGGTCACGGCCGTGGAGGTGATCGTCGTGGCCGGGCCGTTGATCGGTCTGATCTCGGCCTCCCCCACGGCGCCGTCGTCGTTCCAGGTCACCGTGAGGCTGGTGGCCGGGGCCTGGGTCCAGGAGAGGCGGACCCACCGCGGCGCGGCGCTCGCCGCAGAAACCATGCCCAGCAACAGGCACACAGCCAACGCAGGGCCCATCCCGCGCCTGATGAGTTTTTTCCGAAGCTTCATGGCTCTTCCTCCGAGGTGTCCGATCCTGGGAGTATCCTAACATGACTCCTGCAGATTGCGGTTCGGACGGCACGGGGTTTGCGGTAGGCTGGGTCCAGCGAAGGGAGCGAGCCATGCGGGTGCTGGTGACCGGAGCCACGGGATTCGTGGGCGGGCGGCTGACGACGTTGCTCTGTCGGGCCGGGGTCGAGGTGCGGGCGTCGGGACATCCGTCCGATCCCACCGATGACCTGGAGCGGCTGGGGTGTGACTTTCGGCCGGCGGACCTGACCGACGGCGACGCCGTGGCGCGGCTGGCCGAGGGAGTGGAGGCGGTGTTCCACGTGGCGGCCCTGGTGACCTTCCAGCCTCGGCTCTACGAGCGCCAGTGGCGGGTGAACGTGGACGGCACCCGCCATGTGGTGGAGGCCTGCAGGCGGGCCGGCGTCGGGCGGCTCGTCTACACCTCCACGGTGAACACCCTGGGCATCCCGCCGCCCGGGACCCTGGGGGATGAGGACACGGACTTTGACTGGGGTCGCTTCGCGTTGGGCTACATGGACTCCAAGCGAGCGGCCGAGGCCCTGGTGATGGAGGCGGCGCGTGGGGGGCTTCATGCGGTGTGCGTGCTGCCCGGCACCATGTTCGGCCCGGGGGACCGGTTCTTCTCCGCGGGCACCTATGTCAGGGAGGCGGCCCGGGGCCGGCTGGTCCTGGCGCCCCCGGGGGGCACGACCGTGGCCCATGTGGACGATGTCGCCGAGGGCCACTGGCTCGCCCTGGAGCGCGGCCGGTCGGGCGCACGGTACGTGCTCGGCGGTGACCACCTCTCCTACGAGACCCTCTTTCGGGTGATCAACGAGGCCGTGGGGCGCCCGGGGCCCTTTGGCGTGATCCCGGCCTGGCTGGCGCGGTTTGGCGGTCGCGTGGGTGACCGGCTTCGCGGCCTGGGCCTGCCGGTGGAGCTCAGCGAAGGCCTCGCCGAGGCCGGCTGCGCGCCGCTGTACTACGACTCACGCCGCGCCCGGGAGGCGTTGGGATACCGTCCCCGTCCCGCCGTCGAAGGTATCCACGACGCCGTGGCGTGGTACCGTTTGCGTGGGCTGATCTAGGAAAAGGGACTTTTGTACATGGCCGACCCGAAGCGTCCACCTGACACCACACGAAAGCGGAATCGGCGGCGAAAGCGTCGACGAAAAAGCGATCGAGAGGGGAAGAGGCACCAGCGGACCAAGCCAGGGTCTGAGCCTGAGCAGAAGGACGGGAGCCTGGTCGAGGGACCTGGTATACGTGATTTCCATGGTCCGTCGCTCGTGGACACGGATCGTCCGGCCGATGAGCCCCTCACCCCCGCGGAGGTCGAGGAGATGCGGCGGCACCTCGCGTTCATGCGGGAGTTCCGAGCGTCTCTGCGTCTCAAGCTCAGTGCCAAGGAGGACCTGCTCGTCAACGGCGCTCGAGAGCCGGATCACCGTGGAACGTGCAAGTACCTGCTGTCCAAGGTGGACCGGGCTTCCATCGTGGGAGCCATCGACCGGGAGCCGCTGAGGTCCGATCCCGCGTCCCGCGTCAGGTTTCTGGCCGGTGGGGCCAGCATCACCGGGAATGTGGGCATCCTGCTGCGGTACCTCGAGGCGCTGGCCTCGGCCGATCGCACGGGACAGGCCACGCAGACCTTCGCCAAGACCGTGGCGCACATCGAGTTCGAAGGTATCTCCGCCGCCCGGATGAGCCTCCTGCTCGATGTGATCCAGAAGGCGTTCGGGCGTGAGGACCAGGCCGGAGTCCTGTTCGGGCTGCTGCAGAGCCGTGGCTTTCGCCAGGCCTTTGACGCCTGCGCTCCGGACCTGAAGGAGGCGGTTGCGCGGCAGTTCGTACCGCTTCGCGCGGTCGAACAGGCGCTGAGCCGAGGCGGCCCGAGGCGACGCCGACGGGACGGACGCCCGGATCCTCGGCCGAAGGATCCTGGCGGTCGGTCTGACCTGGAGGAGGGGCTACGACAGATGTTTGCATCACCGGATGGGCTGCGGGGCTACCCGGCGACCACCCGGGAGCGACTGGTCAGGTTGGCGTTGGCGCTGGACCAGGACTGGCCTCCGGCGGATGCGGGGGTCCTGGCGCTGCTTCATACCTTTCCGAGCCATGGCCCGGTCTTTCAGCGGTTCGCGCTCGACTGCGCGTCCCGGCTGGCGCGAATGGGCGAGGACGGTACGGCGACGGACCTGCTGGCCAAGGTGGCTTTGAAGGGACCCAGCGCCGACCGGGCGGCGACGCTGCTGACGCACCTGAAGCGGCCCAGGATCGGTCGGTTCGCAGTTGAAAAGAACCCCCCAGGCAAGGGCGCGGCACCGCTCGGGCGCGCCATTTGGCTCGACAAGCTCGAGCCGGTGCTGATCCGCCTGGGTGCCCCGACACAGGTCGAACAGGTAGCGCGGGAGGCGCGCCTCCAGGGCGACGTGTGTCTGCCGGGGGTCGCCGACGTGCTGGACTCCGGCACAGCCGATCACAGACGGCCCTATGTGGCGGTGCCGGGCGATTGTCGTCTCGACGAATGGCTGCGCGCTCGGCCTGGTTCGGCTTCGCTGTCCGAGTCGCTGGCGCTGGCGATGGAGGGCGTCAGGATCATCCGCGCCCTCGGGCTGGCCGGAGTCACCATCCCCGACGCCGCCCCGGACCGCTTCGTCTGCGCCGGGGCCGGACCGCAAGGTGTCGCCGGGAACCAGGGCGGTGCCGTCGCCTGCGCCCGGTTGCTGATCGGCGACCTCCGGGGCGCCGAGGAGGCGTCGCCAGCCGACGCGGCGCGGTCCCTCGGTCCGGTTGCCGTTCAGTGGTGTCACGACGCCCTCGCCTACCCACCGTTTCGCGGGTCGTCCCTTCGGCGCGAGGTCCCCGCCGGCCTCCGGGAGTACATGACCGAGGCCAGGGATCGCCCCCCCACCCCCCAGGCCCTGGTCGCCCAGCTGGCGGACGCTGCCGGACGCTGCCGGATCCTGCCGGGAGTTCAATATTCAACTTTCTGCTGCAGCATTCCGGCTGGTGGCTGACCCTGGCAAGTAACTCGAAGCTGGCGGAAGCTGCCGGGAGTTCAATATTCAAGCTGGCGGAAGCTGCCGGGAGTTCAATATTCAACTTTTGCTGCAGCATTCCGGCTGGTGGCTGACCCTGGCAAGTAACTCGACTAGCTCGCCAATTTCATGATGAAAAGTTGAATATTGAACTCCCGGCAGCGTTTCTAGCGGAAGCGGATCACGAGTTGGCGGGTGGCGGTGCCGCCGGTAACCTCGAGGGAGGCGGTGGAGTCCACCGCCAGGGTGCCCGTGCCGGTGATGGTCACGGTGTCGCCCGACATCGGGGCCGGGGCGCCGTTCCAGGTGACCTCTGTGGCCGGGCCGGCCCAGCCCGACGCGGACCAGGCGTAGGCCAGGCCGTCGGCCTCGGTCCAGTCGGAGTCGCCGCCGGGCCAGAGCCAGACCTCGCGGTCGTCACCCACGTCGGCCAGGGTCACGACGTTTGTGGCGTCGGCGCTGGCCAGGGTGTCCACGCCCTCGGGCAACAGCACCAGCACCGTGCCGGCAGGCACGAAGGCCGGGCACTCCTCCAATGGCGCGTCCACGGTGACGGTGTCGCCGCCGGCGTCGATGGTCAGCCGGTCTCCACCCTGCAAGGGGTACCAGGTGCCGCCCGGGAGCTGTAAGGTGCGGGAGGTGGCGCCGGCCTCCACCACCGGGGCCACCAGGATGCGGTCGCCGACCAGGAACTGGTCGGTGATGGTCCAGGCCGGCTCCCAGTCGGGGAACTCCAGAGCCAGGCCGCGCATCATGGGCAGGCCGCTGTCTGCGCCCTGGGCGGCGAGGCCGTACAGGTACGGGAAGAGCCGGATGTGCAGGTTGGCCCAGCGGGCGAAGTGCGCGGTGGACTCCGGGTCACTCTCCCAGCTCCAGTTCTCGGCGGCTGACTTGCCGTGGTGGGTTCGCATGACCGGAGACAGGGCACCCAGGGACACCCAGCGGTACCACACCTCCCGGCTGGCGGGCTCGGTGAGCTGGGACATGTAGCCGGCGATGTCGTGCCCGTAGAAGGGGAAGCCCGTGAGACCCAGACCGATGCCCATGGGGATCACCGAGGGCAGCCCGTCCCCGATCGAGAAGTCCGTCTGCTGGTCCCCTGCCCAGAACACCGACACCAAGGGTTGGGAGCCGAGGTAGGCCGAGCGCACGAAGAAGAGCCGTTCCACGCCGTCCTCGGCGTACAGCTCGTCGAAGACCTCTCGGGTCAGGCGCTGAAACTCGACGGGGTACTGGTTGTGGAAGGCTTCGGCGTCGCCGTCGTACAGCACGCAGTCGGTGGGCAGCCACTCGGCGAAATCTGCCATGTAGCCGTCGGCGCCCAGGCGCAGGCCTGCCTTGTAGATTTCCTTGGCCCAGTCCCAGGCCGCTGGGTTGGACAGGTCCAGCAGGGAGGCGTCGTCGAACTTGGCGCTTTGGAACAGATAGGGCGTGCCGCCCGAGGTCTGGATGGTGTAGCCGCTGGTGGTGGCCTCGTCCCAGATGTCCACGCCCTCGCTGATGAAGGTGTTGTTGTAAGTCAAAAACTTGAAGCCCAGGTGGTGTAGGTCATCGGCCACGGCCTCGAAGTCGGGGTAGACGGCCCGGTCCACCGACCAGTCCTCGTCGAGGGTGTAGCCCATGGCGTCGAAGTCGCCGCCGCGCCAGTCCTCGGTCCAGATCACCGAGGAGGGTACGCCCTCGTCCCGCAGCTTGGTCGCCACCCGGCGCACGTTGTCCGAGCCATAGATGGCGTCGAGCCAGGGCGCGAAGGCGAAGGCCGGCGGCAGGTCCGGGCGACCCAGGTGGGCGGTGAGCCGGGTGACGGTCTCGGCGGGGCTGGGTCCGTAGAAGAGACGCAGTCGCAGGGTGCCCTCCCACGCCTCGACCCGGACGGTGTCCTCCCGCTCGGAGCACAGGGCGAAGAGGGACCGGTGCACGGTGTCGACCAGGAGCCCGTAGCCGCGGCTGGAGACAAAGATGGGCATGGGCGCGTGGGTGGAGTGCCGCCGCCCTTGGAGGGGCCATAGAGGCGGCTTGTCGTCGTCTGCGCTCTTGGTGATTCCGTCCTCCTGCACCCAGATGGGAACTGTCTGGCCCCGGTGGTCCACGTCGAAGCTCTGGCCCCCCAGGCCCCCGAAGTGCTCGCCGGCGTCGCAGCCGAAGGCCGCGGTCATGCGGTTGTGCGTGGCGTCGGCCGCGATGAAGGTCAGGGTGACCTCACCGTCGGTGACCTCGGCGATCTCTCCGGTGCCCAGGGGCTCGCCGTCGACTCCCGCGAGGCCGAAGAGGATCGACGGACCCTCGACGTGGACGTCGGTGAACCGCGTGACGGGCAACCACTGTTCGGCCTCCTCGTCGATGTCGAAGGAGCCGAACTGCATGGAGTAGGAGGCCTCGGCTCGACGTACGGCCAGGGCGCCGTAGGGCCCCGCGCCCGACCCCGGCCGCCCGTCGAAGAGCACGGTACCGTCGGGTGCGTGGATCTCGATGCGCGCCGGGTCCTGGGAAACCCGCACGGTGAGGCCTCCCAGGTCCGCCTCCACGGGCTGGGGCCTGTCATTGTCGCCGCAGGCAGTCACCAGGGCGAAGAGGACCGGGATCGGCAGAAATCGAGCACGCATCGTAGTATCTCGGCTGAAGTGGCGCGCCCCATCTTCGCAGACGATCGGCTGTAAAGGCAAGCGACTGGGCAACCCTCCTAAGGCTGCCACCAGGGACGCAGGGGTAGGGAGGCGAGGCCGTGGGGGGTGGCGAAGGGGGGGCCGTGGCCGGGCAGGACCTGGCGGACATGGAGGGCGGACAGGTTGGCGCGGGTGCGCTGGTAGGCGGCAGGGTCGCACTGCAGTGGGTTCCACTCGCCGCCGAGAAAGTTGCGGAGCGTGTCGCCTGAGATGAGCCAGCCCGCGCGGGAGTGGTACAGGCAGAGGGAGTCGTCGGAGTGGCCCGGCGTCTCTAGGAGGGTCCATCCGTCGAAGCCGGGGAGGGATGCGCCGTCTTCGGGTAGGGGAAGGAGCTGGGCTCGGAAGCGGTTTCTGCTCCAGGGGAAGCCGAAGCCCAGGCCGCCGCGCCAGTCGGCCGACGTGAACAGAGGCATGCCCTGCATGGGCCAGGTGGGCAGGGCGCGCAGGGCGGCGAGGCGTCCGGGAAAGCGAAGGGGGCGGCCGGTCCGGACGTGGTCGATTGCGGTGGGACCCAGGGCCACGGGCACGCCGAGGTCGTGGGCGAGGCGGTCCACGCCCATGATGTGGTCGAAGTGCAGGTGGGTGGGCATCACGAACCGCACCTGGTCGGGATCGCGGCCAAGCCAGGCCAGGGCCCGGCGGATCAGGGGCAGGTCGTCGGCCGAGCCGCAGTCCACCGCGGCCACCCGGCCGGGTGCGAGGATCAGGTACGTCACGCAGTAGCGGCCGGCCATGGCGTAGACACCGTCATCGCCGTCGGTGACCAGGTGGTCGCGCGCCGGTCCGGGGGGACTGAGGAGGCAGGCCAGCAGCGGTGGCGTACGGGGCGGGGGCTGGATCACTGGCCGACGACCTCGAGCCCCTGGTCAGCGACGAGCGACACGCAGCGGGCCACGTCTTGGTCGGACATCCAACGGTCGTGCTGGTAGGGCAGGGCCCCGGCGCCGGCGGCGAGCCCCTGGCGCTTGGGGATCCACAGCGGGTTGTAGGGCAGCAGAGCCAGGCGCGTCAGGCCCAGCCCGCGCACGTGTTGGGCGATGGCCGTGAGGTTCTCGGCGTCGTCGGTGACCCCGGGCACCAGGGGCGTGCGTACCAGCAGGTCCGTGGAGTGGTCCACCAGCCGGCGCAGGTTCGCCAGGATCCGACGGTTGGAGTGGCCGGTGGCCTCGCGGTGGCGCTTCTCGTCGACCAGCTTCAGGTCGAAGTAGACCGTGGTGACGTGGGGGAGCAGGAGGCGCCCGACGGCCGTCCAGCCGAAGAGGCCGCAGGTCTGAAGGAGCACGGGGATGCCGGCGTCGGCCAGCCGGGCTGCCAGGCGCCCGGCGAAGGTCACGTGCACAGTGGGCTCTCCTCCCGACAGGGTCACGCCGCCACCGGAGCGGCGGTAGAAGGGGGCGTCCCGTCCCAGCAGGCGGGCGAGGTCCTCCACGTCGGCTGGTGTGCCCACCAGGCGTCTGGCCCCCTGCGGGCAGGCCTGGACGCACCGGCCGCACCGCTGGCAGCGGCGTGGGTCCTCGGCGTCGGTCCCGGGCCGGGCCACCTGCACCGGGCACGCGGACTGGCAGGCCCCACAGCGAGCGCAGAGGTCGCCGCTCCGTTGGATCTCGGCCCGGGTGGAGAGGGTCTCGGGGTTCTGGCACCAGGAGCACCGCAGGGGGCAGCCCTTGAAGAAGACCACCGAGCGGATCCCCGGGCCGTCGTCCAGGGAGTTGCGCTTTACGTCGGCGATGAGCGGAGGGCGTCGAGTGGTTTCAGTGGTGGTGGCGGTGGTCAAGTCAGGCTGTGCTCCATCCGATCGATGAGCTCGGACTGCATGTCGGCGTTGAGCTCGACGAAGTAGGCGTTGTAGCCGGAGATGCGCACGAGCAGGTCGCGGTACTCGGCCGGGTTCGCCATGGCGTGCCGCAGGGTCTCGCTGGAGACCATGTTGAACTGGATCTGCATGCCCCCCAGGTCGGTATAGGCTTGGACGTAGGCGGTCATGCGGTCCAGGATCTGCTGGTGCCGATCGGTGGCTCCGGGAACGAGCTTGAGGTTGAAGGCGATGTTGTTGGGCATCTTGAGCCCGTCGAGCTCGGCCACGGTGCGGATCTGCTCGGTGAGGGGCGCCCCTGCTAGGGGCGACGGCGTCAGCCCGGGCGTGAATGGCTCGCCCCGACGGCGGCCGCTGGGAAGGGCCCCCGACAGGATTCCGAAGGCCACGTGGTTGGACATGGACCAGTAGCCCGGCAGGTACTGCCCGCCGCGGTAGTTCCGCTGGGCCGTGATGTGGTCGTAGAACGCGTCCATGAGCCGGTGGGCGATGTCGTCGGTGAGGGGATCGTCCATGCCGAACTTGGGCACCGACTGCGTCAGGGCGCGGTGCACCGATCCGTGGCCGGTGAAGTCGGCATCCAGGGCGGCGAGCAGGGTGTCCATGTCCACCTCACCCCGGTCGAACACCAGGTGCTTCATGGCCGCCAGGCTGTCGACCACGTCGGTGAGGGACACCAGCGCCGCGCCCGTGGTGTTGTACTCGGCGCCGCCGTCCACCACGTCCCGTCCCTTGGCCATGGGCCCGGAAAAGACCGCCGACAGCAGCGGCGTGGGGTGGATGGCCTGGTGGGTTCGGCCCAGCAGGTTGTTGCCCTCCACCACCTGGTCGAAGAGCCAGCGGAACTGGGTCAGGTAGGCCTCCCAGAGATCATCGTAGGAGGTGAATCGCCGCGGGTCACCCGTTCGCGGACCGATCTGCTCGCCCAGCAGCGGGTGCACGCCGTCGTGCAGGGCCATCTCCAGGGGCGCCACCAGGTTGAACATGATGCAGCCCGTGTGGCCGAAGTGGCGGCCGGCGCTGGTGGGCTCCACGCAGCCCGTGGCGCTCCAGTCCCGGGCGTGGTCCTCGGTGAAGCCCTGCTCGAGAAGGGCCGGGATCATGGCGTCGTCGTTGTGGATGGAGGGTGTGGCCCGGGTGAGCAGGTTCAGCTCGCACAGCCGCCGGAGGTAGGCCTCGGAGTTCACCTGCGGCGCATAGCGGGCGTTCATGTTGGGGTCGCGCAGCCGGAGCATCTCCACACCCTTGAGGAAGATCCAGGTCATGTCGCTGACGGCGTCGGTGCCGTCGGCGTGGACACCGCCGAGGGTGATGACCTGATCCGACGAGGAGCCGCCGAAGAGGCGGTTGCCGATGTCGGGCACCAGGGGCAGGTGATCGGTGGCCTTGAGCATCAGCGCGCCGCAGAGCTCCACGGCGCGGTGGGCTGCCCGGCGCCGGGCCGACGGATCGGTGATGTCGGCCAGGTCTCTTTTCCAGTAGGGCGCGAGCACCACGTCCAGCCGACCGAAGCAGATGGCCGCGTTGAAGCTCTCCTGGTGCAGGCACACGAAGATGATCCAGATGGCCTGGACCGCCTCGTGCAAGGTGTCGGGCGGCGCGGCCGGGACCTTTCGGCAGATGCGCGCCATCTCCTCGAGCTCGGCGCGGCGATCCGAGGCGGCCTGGCCGTTGACCATGCGGGCGGCCAGGAGGTCCGCCTGGTCGGCCAGGCGGCGGGCATAGTCCACCACGCCGTCGATGGCCACCTGCAAGGCGCGGTAGAAGGCGCGCTGGTCGGCCGCCTCGGCGTCCCGCTCCCGCTCGCGGGCCTCGTCGTGGATGTCGGCCAGGCCTCGGGAAAGCACGGTGGGCCAGTCCGCCATGGTGTGGGAGATGGCGTAGTTCTTCCACAGAAAGTACAGCACGAACCGCTCGTCGAGCCGCATGGGCAGCGGGTTGCCCGCCGCCGCGCGCGTCCACTCGCGGATGTCGTCCTCCATCCAGAAAGGGAAGACCCGACGGTTCAGAATGTCGGCGTCCTCCGCGGTGATGCGGTAGGGGTTGAGCTCCCGGGCCTGGACGGTGAGCAGCTCCGGCCAGATGGCCGTGGCGCCGAGGTCGGGGTACAGGTGCACGCCCACGCGCTTGGAGGTGGTGGTGCCGGCGAGCACGTCGTCGTCGTGGATGATGGCCTCTTTGCGCGTGAGCACATAGTGCAGCGCCTTGGCCTGGTGCAAGGCGGCTTCACCCTGGGCCGTGGACCGCTGCCCGGCGGCGTGCTTGAACTCGGTGAGCAGGAGCGCCCGCTCGGGGTCCAGCTCCGCCGTGCGGGTTCGGTGGGTCCACAGCAGCTCCTTGAGCCGGGGCCAGTCGTCCAGGGTGTGGGCCGCGAGGTAGGGCTCCTCCAGGTAGGTCACCTCGCCTTGGGGTGGATCGGTGCAGGGCTCACCCGTGGGGGTCACCCGCAGGTCCTGCCAGCGGCCGGGCGGGTCCGCGGCAGGGGGCGGCTGGGGCACATCGCCGAGCTTGAGCACCTTGGACAGGTGGTCGAACCTCGCCAGGTAGGCCAGGTTCCCGTCGAAGGACATCTCGTTGTCCAGCAGCATACCCAGGGGGTCTGTGCGCGGGCTGAAGAACTTACGGAGGGTGGCCTTGTCCCTGAGGCGCACGGTGACGCTGGGGCGCTCCAGGGTGCCGCGACCCACGCGCATGCGACCGCCTGCCATGATGGCGTGGACCGCCACGTCGCCGTCGGACGTGGTGAAGACATACCTGCCCGTGAACGGCAATCTGGTGCCGTCGGATAGCACGCCGTACAGGTGCTCCGACGCCCCGGGCTTGAACCGCAGCCCCAGGGCCATGGCGTTGAGCGCCGCCAGAGCCAGGGCCCCGGTGGTCTGGTCCAACATCCACGTCTTGACCTCTTCGGTGGTGGGAATCTCGAACATCGCCGCCTCCTAGGTCCCGAATTGTACAACGGAGGCCTGGGGTCAGGCCAGGAGCCCCTACGCGGGTACACGTCCGATCACTCATCCGCCTGCGCTGAAGCAGGCTGACGTCCGCGAGCCCCGCAGGGGCGCTGCGGACGCGCTGACGGCGCAGCTGTCGCTGGCCCCGTGCAGTGGGGAAGGTTTTTTTACGA
>Ga0272441_10000320_pt1 | contig 110338 bp, 95 predicted proteins | sample SSMProp6N_FD_193582 | JGI IMG/M metagenome (GOLD analysis project Ga0272441, IMG submission 193582) | Marine sediment archaeal communities from Little Sippewissett salt marsh, Falmouth, MA, United States - SSM-Prop-6N | ecosystem: Environmental > Aquatic > Marine > Wetlands > Sediment ...
CAAAAACAAAGAAGGATTTAAACGAATTTGTTATTACCGCTTAAATCCTTGATTTACTTTAATTTTACTGGTGCGCCTGGGAGGACTCGGACCCCCGGCCTGCGGATTAGAAGTCCGCTGCTCTATCCAGCTGAGCTACAGGCGCTTTTGAATGAATCTATAATATATATTGAATGGAAGTAAACAAAAAATATTTCTTTCAAATCGGGTTGGGGAGGAGGATTCAAAGACCCAAGGGGCCAATGATTCAGGGGAATGTTTTCTATCGATCTTATCAGTCGTTATCCGGAACTTTTGCCGTTGTTTTTCCCGTTTAGTACCTCTCTGAGAACCCTGTTCGTCCTTTTCTCCATATCATCCATGATATCCCTCATGGTCTTGAGCTGCAAGATGCTCTTTTTGGACTTTTCCTTGAAGGGCAGTTTCAAAGAGGGTTCTTCGAGTATCTGAAGGAGTCTGTTCAGATAATTTGAATCCAGTTGATCCCTGTCGTTGTATATCAGATCCACCCATTCCTGTTTGAGCGAATCGGACATGGCGCCGTAGGCATTGAGATTATCAGGGTCTTTTCCTTGATAAAGGGACCTCTTAAGCTGTTCGAGGTTGTCTTTTATCTCCTGCCTGACAGAGTCTTCAAGAGCTGCCCTTTCGAGTAATCTCATCCACCTCTTTTCTATCTTCATCCGGATCCAGTTCTCTCCCCTTTCAGGAGGAAGAGAGAATTCAAGGAATCTTTCCTGAAGCTCGACCAGCTCCTTTGCCAGTTCACCTGCTTTCCCGTCCACCCTGGACAGGAGGCTGTTCAGATTTTCCACTGCCAGCTGCTTTATCCCCTTTTTACCAATCTCCTTGAGCAGTTCCTTTTCCCACTGGCGTCTCAGAAAGCCCAGCTCCAGCTTTATGAGAGAAAGGATGAGGCCCGATTTGGTTATGGTGTTTCTGAGCGCGTCCGCCAGTATGTTACATGAGTTAAGCCTGTCTTCTGCCAGATGCTCCATGGCATCCAACGATTCCTGTCTCAGTTCGTAGGAGAGCAGTTCCGTGCCCAGGGTCCTTGAAAGGCGTTTTATGACCTTTGTCGCAGGCCCCCCTATCCTGATGCTTTTTTCCTGAAAGTGTATCTTTATGACGGCTGCTACCAGATATTCACTGTCCTGCCATATCGTGCCGCCCTGGACGACCTGGGGGTACCTGATCTCATTCTTACTGCCCTTATACAGATCCTCTTTTCTTATCAGAACCGGCTCCATGTGATGGGTATCATTCTGAATACCTTCTAGCTGGAGTTTCACGCTTCGCTGGTCGTTTTCAGGGTTTTCGGCGGTCCAGCTTCTCTGCTTTTCAACGCACCATGCCATGGCCTCGAGTGCCCGGCCTGTTTCATCCCTGTATTGAAGCCATGGCTTGCCGGGCGGATTGTACTCCGAGTCCTCGGGAAGGCCCCAGGAAATAGTCTCCCTGTCGGAGCTTATTATTCCGGAAGTGATCCTTGTAGCCGTAAGCTTGGGGGGACTTCCTATCAGGTATACTGTTCCCTTGTAGGCGTTGGGCAGACAGAAAAGGATCGTTTCAATAATCTCCTTGCAGGCCTGCTCCAAAAATGCCTTGTCAAGTATATTGTCAAGCACTACCTTATATAGCCTCCATAAAATATAAGCGCCTTAAGGCGCTGCCATGCGTCAAGATAAAACCTTTTCGCCTCTGTATGGTAAAAGTTTTGTTAATTTATACCTTTTTTCATCTTTGTCAATGATAAATAAGGCCTCTTGACATTGCATTTCAAGGGTGTCAAATAGTTTCTATGGAAAATAAAGGAATAATAATTGAAAACCGGCCTGAATCGAACGCCGGGGTCCTGGTAGCCGGGTTCACCGGATGGGGAAACGCCCTCGAGATCTCAAGCTCCATGATGGATTATCTCATAAAAGGGCTTGGCGCGGTTAAATTCGCCAGGTTAAACACGGATCTTTACTGCCGTTATATTGAAGAGCGCCCGGTCGTGCGAATAAACGACGGCGCCCTGACCTCAATAAGTCATGGCTTGGGTGAATTGTATTTCGCCGACTCCACCCCTAACAATATCGTCATACTCAAGGCTCAGGAGCCCGCATTGAGATGGTTTCACTTTACCGAAGCGCTCTTATCACTTTGCGGGCAGATGGGGATAAGGACGATCGTCACCATAGGCAGCATGTATGATAATGTCCTTCACAACGACAGGATAATGTCAGCGGTCAGCTCCAATGAGGAGCTCTCGCTCAGGCTCAAGGAAAAAGGGATCCTTCCAATTTCCTATGAAGGCCCCTGCTCCATACACACGATCGTCCAGTCGGAGGGGGAATGGAAAGGATTTGAATGCGCAAGCATCTGGTGCCACTGCCCCTATTACCTTCAGGGAACGACCCATTACGGCATACTCTCCCATCTCGGCTCTTTTCTCTCCGGTTTCTTCGGATTTGATCTGGACCTGACGGAATTAAACACACTTTGGAAGGAATTAAAGGAAAAGATTCAGGAAATAATCGACAATAACGGGGACCTCCAGGATATGATCGCCAGGCTGAGAAAAGAAAAGGTGCGCGGATCATGGGCGCATATGAAGGAAGATGACCCGGGCCATGACAAGGTACTTGATATAAGGGATTTTATGAAGCCGAGGTGAGAGTTGATCAGGAATCGAGCCTCTTATCGCTGTCTCTTTTCTTTATTTCCTCTACAAGCCTGGTTATCACTGTCCCCGCCTGACCCTGAAGAAAGATATCCGTGACACTGTCCGTGAGATGGGTCCTCTCGGTGTTGATCTCTATAATCTTTGCCCCGTTCTTCTTGGCTATGGAAGGGATACTGTTTGCCGGGTACACCACCGCAGAGGTCCCCACTACCAGTACCGCCTGGCATGAAGAAGCCAGCCTGAAAGACCGGTCCATCGCCTCCTGGGAAATGGCCTCCCCGAAGAATATCACATCCGGCTTGAGAACCATGTCACATTCGCATCTTGGAGGATCGGCGCCCCTTCTCTCGTTTCCCTTGTAACTTCTGCCGCAGCGCAGACAGGAAAGGTTCCTTGAGTTCCCGTGGTATTCTATGACGTTTTTTGAACCTCCTGCCTGATGCAGGTTATCCACATTCTGTGTAATGACGCAATCCAGATACCCCATCCGTTCAAGCTCTCCCATACCCTTATGAGCGCCGTTCGGCTTGGCCCCGGATACTATCGTCTCAAGTTCCCTGAGCATGTTCCAGACCTTCTCGGGATTTTCGCGAAAGGCTTTTATGGTGGCATATTCGGCCGGGTCGAACCTTGACCATAGACCGCCGGCACTTCTAAAATCCGGAATCCCCGATTCAACCGATATGCCTGCTCCTGTCAGAGCCACGGACAACCTGGAATTTAAAATGGCGTCCGCGGCCCGGTAAATCAGTTTTTCCCATCCCATTTCAGATCTCCGGGCATGTAAGACAACGTCGCGTCAAAAAGAAAGGCAGCGCCTGATCAGGCCGGTTCAAACAGGATCTTCCCCTCGCTGTTGTTGTACAGCCTGAATTTCGCGTTAAGCGATTTCTGCTCTCCGAATATGCTGGTAAGCAGGATATGATCCTCCTTGAATTCAACGAGATCCACGCTTTCAAGGATCTTTTCTTCCTTTCCATCCCTTAACATAAATGCATGAGCCTCACACATCTTGATCCCCCTCGCCAAAAAACAGTTAATCCCTGTTGTTCATATTCATCAATCTTCAAGACAGGCAAGCGCCTTGCGGAGGCATTCGGTACTCTCAGCGGTGAGCCTTACCATCTCCCTGATCTGCCCCGCGCTTTCAGCTTTTCCAGACTGCTCCAGCTGTTCGGCGAACATCTCGTATTCTTCCTGATGGTGTTCATTGTGACTTACCCAGTGTTCTATCCGGATCCTCGCCTTTTCTGCAAAATCCATTATGACATTCCTCCAAGTTCAGATATTATTTTTTCCCCGCGACAACCAAACCTCTTTGAGGCACAAGGCAATGCCCGGACTTGCTTTAGTCTGTCAGGTTTATCTTTCACCTTGCTCACGTTATTGAAACGTTAAGTAAAGCGTCTTTGATTGTCAATAAAATTTACTTTATATCAAGTTTGAATTGAGTTGGTAAAAATCATAATAATTAATGAAATCATATGTTCATTAACTATAGGATGCTTTTAGATATTGACTACAAATATCTGCCGGAGTAATATCCTTTACTGCGAGGATTCATCGACTCAGACCAACATGGTATAAAAGATTTTTTCCGGCCAAATTCATATCCAAACATCCCAGGGGAGGATTTAACATGGATGAAATGCTTGAAGGCAAAAAAATCCTTATAGTTGACGATGAACCGGATATCTTGGAGACCCTTGAAGAGATACTCGACATGTGCTCCATTGATACGGCCCCTAATTTCGAGACAGCCCAAAAATTCCTGAATAAATACAAGTATGACGTTGCAATCCTGGATATCATGGGTGTCAGAGGATATGACCTGCTCAAGCTTGCCAATGAAAAGGGTATCCCGGCCATAATGCTTACCGCCCATGCCCTTAACCCTGAAAACCTGGTAAAATCGATAAAAGGCGGGGCACACTCCTATGTGCCCAAAGACAAGATTGCCGAGATCGACACCTTTGTTGAAGATATAATAGCGGCCAGGGGAAAAGGGCCTGAGAAGCAGGTAAAATGGTTTGACAGGTTGAAGCCCTTTTTTGACAAGAAATTCGGTGCGGGATGGAAAGAACAGGACAGTGAGTTCTGGGAAGAATTTGACAAGAGCTACCGGGTTTCAAAGGATGAAATCGAAAAGATGATGTAATCCCTTCTTTATTCCACAATCTCACAGACATCTTCAGATAAAGGAATCCTTACGATAAATTTTGCGCCCTTTCCCTGATCACTTTCAAGGGAAAGGCTGCAATCCATGTCCTCCACCAGGACCATGACCCCGGCAAGGCCCAGCCCGTGCCCCCTTACGGTATAGGTATCGCAGGCGTCCATCTGAAAATAGCTTTCGAATATCTTCTTGTGATAAAATTCCGGTATACCTTCACCGTCATCCTTCACATAAAAAAGCAGGGATCCGGGATACTGCTCGATTCCAAGCTCAACCAGAGTCTTTTTATATTTCAGGGCATTGGTAAGCAGATTCCTGAGGATCTGTTTCAGTTTTGCCTCATCGAGCTTGAACTGCCTGCACCAGAGCTCATCGGTCACATTGAGCCTTATACCCTTGACCTCCAGATTCTCCCTGAGAACCCCTATGCCGGTGCACGCTTTTATCTTTTCGGACGTGGCCCCGTCCGCCAGATCGAATATCTCCACGAGTGACTGCTCTATGAGATCGGAGACCGTGACTTTCGACCTGTTTATTATACCCTCCCTGGATCTTCCCAGTTCAAGGGCGTCACTTACCAGAGTCTGAATTACCTTTATATTTCTCAGTGCCCTGACAAGCACCTTTTCCTGTTTGTCTGTCAATGGCCCGTATTTTTCAGGCCTTCTGAAAAGGGAAGTGATTCCCGCCTCTATTACCGCAAGAGGGACTTTGAAATCATGAATGAGAAGGTCCAGCTTTATCCTCTCGCGCCTTTTTCCTCCTCTTCCGGCCGCCTGTTTATCTTCCTGTCCTGTCATCTTTTCAGCGCTGGTACTGGTCATTTTTTTTAATATTTTTACTAGATTTTTGTGTATTGATCTTCGAAACAGCATCATAATTATACAGGATCTCCAAATCAGCCGGTCGACCGGATAGTTTCAATCCGGAAAACACACTCATACTCAAGCAGAGGGGGAATGGATGTTACAGCAATAAAATGCTCAAATATCACCTAGTTGAACGCTTTTTAAATAATTGCGTTGAAAAAAATTTATTATACAAAATTTAATTCTATTTATCTAGTGTTCATCCAAAAATTAAAGAACGGGCACTCATCACTGCCCAACAGGCCGGTTAGATCATCAGGAGTAAAACAGGAGCCCGGCATAGCCCACGAAGCTTGAATCAGGCCTTACATCATAACTTGTGGCATATACCAGCTCTTCTCCCTGTACCGCTCCCAGGGTATGGGCCGCCTCCACGGCTGCTCCCGCGGCACCGCCGCAGCAGGCGTTACGGCTTTTAAGGGATTCCAGGACAATCCCCCTGGCATCCATATTCACCATGAGCTCCACGGCTTTCCTGTCGTTTTCCTCTCTTACCCATTTGAGCGCCTCTTTTCCCGACCCCTTAGGCGTAAATCCGTAATTCATGCCGTAGTGGGTAAGATCGGTTGAACCGATAACGATCATTCTTCTGCCGAGTGAAGTGCCTATCCCCGCCACCCTCGCAGCCAGATCAAGGCTGGTCAATGAAGGCGGAACACCTATCGGCAGGATCCTCGTTTCAGGGAAAAAATACTTTATAAAAGGCAGTTGAAGCTCAATCGTGTTGTCCTGCTCATAGCGTGATCCGGTCTCAACGACAAATTCATACTCCGACTCGATCCCAGCGGCAAGCTCACTGTCGATCTCAATAGACCCCAGCGGGGTCTCCCACGCACCCGAGGTCATGATATATCTGTTGCCGGATGGAGGAAGGTGCCTGCCGAAGATTACGCATGTGTCGGGATCTTCATCCCCTTTAAGGCACCTTATGACAGAGCATGCTATCCTTCCCGAAAACACCCAGCCCGCGTGAGGGACTATACCTCCGACAGCGCTTCCACCCTCCGGGGGACAGGGGATGCCCTTCTGCATGAACTCCTCTATCTGCCTGCGGCACTCCGATTCTCTTCCCGGGTACCACGCGCCTGCCAAATCGGCCCTTCTGGTTTCCACTTTCATACCTCCTTAAAACTTCCGTAAAATTTCCGGTAATGACCGGCTGCCTGACAGGTAAAGAATTTTGGTTGAAGCATCCGGTATTTACTGATATTAATCGATCCATTACCCTGTGGCTTAAATGCGCACAGGGTAGTTTATTTAAAAAAAAGACTGAAAAGAGACATCTATAATGCACTTTGATATATCGGCCCTGATAGTAAAGATTCCGGTCCTGCTTTTTGCCATAACCATCCATGAATACGCCCACGGAAGGGCGGCCCTCTGGCTGGGGGATCCCACCGCGAAAAACATGGGACGGCTTACGCTCAATCCCATTCCCCATATCGACCCGATAGGGGCAATCTGTCTGTTTCTGTTCAGCTTCGGCTGGGCAAAACCGGTTCCGGTAAACCCCAGGTATTTCAGGGAACCGAGAAAGGGCATCATCTTGATGTCCTTAAGCGGTCCTTTTGCCAACCTCTCGGCGGCACTTCTGGCAGGCCTGTGCCTGCGTTTTTTTCCCTTTCCCTTTGAGGTATATCTCAAGGCCCTTTTATGGCTGATCCTAATGAACATAGGCCTTGGGCTCTTCAACCTTGTTCCGATTCCGCCCCTTGACGGCTCGCATGTGCTTGAAAACATCCTGCCGCAGAAAATCGCCCTGAGATACAGGCAGATGGGACGCTACGGCGCAATATTCATAATAGGGATCGTGATGCTGGACAATTTCGCGCACACCGGAATCATCGCCAAGCTCCTTGTGGGTCCGATCTTCAGGCTCGCCCACCTGTTCGCGGGCGACATACTCTTTCAGCTTATTCCCCTTTTGAGATAGCCCACTGCGTAGGCGGACATTATCAATGGCCTCTTAAAGGAATAATTCAAGATTATCAAGAACAGGTCTAACGCGCAAGCCCTTTCAAGACCCTCACCGTTCAAAATCCTCAGCCATTATGAGCCTGTCCATATCCCCTCTTATAGCTTTTTCATCTTCTTTTATACCAATCTTCTCATCATACTCATTCAGATTCTATATACACGATTCATAAGGCATCGAAGTCAACGACGTCCCTCATGTCCTCCCAAAAAAAGAATAAAAGCATAGGTGCGCCTTTTTTTTGCATAGATCCCAAAGCATCCGATCCACCCGACCGCGGGGCGTCCCGGTCGTTTGACACGCGGGCCGCAATTACCTATACTCCGCACACAACAGGAGAATTCCAACGCCGGGGGGGCTGCATCCGGCCGCGGGTGCGACCAGCATACAAAGGAGGACAACGGGCATGAAGGCATGGGTGCTAAGAGAGCAAGCCGCGATCGAGGAAAGACCGCTCACGCTTGAGGAGATCCCCACGCCCGATCCCGGAGACGATGAGATCCGCATCAAGACCCTGGTCTGCGGAGTATGCAGGACCGATATCCACATCGCCGAAGGAGACCTGGCCCTCAAGAAATCCCCCCTTGTCCTCGGCCACCAGGTCGTGGGGGTGGTGGATGCCGTCGGAAAACGGGTCCAACGGTTTCAGAAGGGAGACCGGGCCGGGGTTTACTGGCTCTACCGTTCCTGCGGGACCTGCAGGTACTGCATGTCCCGGCAGGAAAACTACTGTCCCCGTTTCGAGGCCACAGGCTGGCACCAAAACGGCGGGTACGCGGAATACATGACCATCCCCGAGCGCTATGCCCTGCCCCTGGGGCATCCGTCCCTGGATCCGAGGGAGATCGCCCCGCTCCTCTGCCCCGGAATCGCCGGGTACGCGGCCTTAAAGTTGACCGGGGCCGTCAAAGGGGACAGGCTGGGCCTCTACGGCTTCGGCCCCACGGCCTACTTTGTACTCAAGGCGGCTCAATCCCTCGGGATGGAAGTCCTGGTCAGCACCCGCTCGCCCAAGAACATCGAACGGGCCAAAAAGGAGGGGGCTCTCTGGGCCGCGGACGCCTCCAAGGAAGCCATGCCTGAGCCCCTGCAGGCAGCCATCGTCTTTCCGCCTGCCGGCAACCTGGTCGAACCGGCCCTGGCCCAGGTGGAAAGGGGCGGCACGGTTGTCCTGGCCCCGGTGAGCTCCTCTCCCATCACCATCGACAATTACAGTGAAAACCTCTGGGGCCGCTCAATCCAGACCCTCTACAACCTCAACCGCGTGGACGCGGAGGAATTCCTACATCTGGTGGAAGACCTGGACCTTGATATCGCCACGGTCGTGGTCCCCTTTAAGGACCTTGAGGACGCCCTGATACAGGTCAAACATGGAAAGGCTGAGCAGCCTAACGTGGTGATCCAGGTGTCGGAACCCTAGGTTTCTGGTTCACCCGGGGGCGGCATCGGAAGGCCGGATGCAGGAGCCCTGATAAAGGGAAGCGGAGGCCTCAGAAAAGTACGCTGGAGCCTTCCGGGTAAAGGGAAGAGCGGCTCAATCAGGATTATTTACTATTGGATTTCACCTGACAGTATCTTAATTAACTTTCCTTATAAAAAAAGCGAACAGGAAGATCTCACACCAGAACAGCTTAGGGTTCTGCATGAATTGGTAAAGGAGTTTTTAGGATGAAAAATGAAAATTTCGAAAAACTGGTTTCAAGTATAAAAGAAGCCGGCCAAATAATGGCAGGGGAAAAAGAACCAAGCCGCATTTTTGAAATTGACGCACCGGATATCAGGGCTGTAAGGGAGAAGCTTAATGTCTCGCAGAATGAATTTGCCCTGATGATTGGGGTAAGCGTCCGTACTCTCCAGAACTGGGAACAGGGAAGAAGAAAGCCGGAAGGCCCTGCAAAGGCATTGCTTCGAATCGCATCCCGGAACCCGCAGGCTGTAATTGATGCTTTACATTCAAAATAGACTACAAATAATCAATTTTATTACATTTATATTAATCTACTGATTGTAAGTGCACTCCTGTGTCCCGCTGATTTCATTTTGATCCGCCCTGCTCTTCTTCACATATATCGCATACCCGATCGAACCAGTCCTCGATCTGGTCCCGGTAATCATCCGGCTTTGCTTCCATTCCGCACGACCTGCAGACCACTCTTGCGCTGCATCACCGCCCTGTAAGCTCCGCTTCTCCTCCGCAGAATATGCAAATCAGGTTGTCCATATCTCCCCTTATAACTCCGTACCCTTAGTCATTACATCCAGCAAAGCCGGAGGCTTGATTTTGTGAACCGCTCAAAGCGGTTAGTTCCGGACCACCTAAAGGTGGCTAAGATTGAAACAGCCCTAATTGGTCGAGCTTCTTATCTATTTCTCGGTGTTTTTTGATATACTGCCGGATCACCTCTTCATCGCGCCCGGCTGTTGAAACGTAATATCCCCTCGCCCAGAAGTGTTGACCGCTAAAGTTTTTTCGCTTTCCCATATTCTGACGCGCAATATGGATAGCGCTTTTACCCTGATATAACCTACAACCTGGGAGACTGCATATTTTGGCGCGATATCAGCATATGAAGATGGTCGCCCTTCATATGACCCTCATGAATCTTGCTCTCCTTATGGGATGCAAGCTCATGTACAACCTCTCCCAGATGCTTGCGCAATTGCCCGTAAAGCGTCTCCTTCCGATACTTCGGTATCCATACCAGATGATACTTGCAATCCCATTCTGTGTGGCTTAAGCTCTGAATATCGTTCATCGTAAGCCTCCTTGAAAGTGATTTTTGAGCGGTTCACAATCGGGTAGGCTTTCGTATTTTCCCGTAACTGTCAAACTTTGCGTGTCTCCCCGGCAAAGCCGGGGGTTTACCCGGATTAATTAAAGCCTATGATTTTGCATTTTTTGCCTCCGTTTGTCATTCCTTCAAGAAGCGCCTCTACTTGTTCCCCCTATGATATTACCCATGGCGATTTACCTATCTATTCTTTGTGGATACCCTCATATCCGTGTCAGACGCCTGTGATCCGGCCGTACACCTCAACAATAAAGGCCTTAAGGGCTATTTCAATTTCTCGCCGTGTGTCCGTGCTCATGGATGCAACCCTGTTTTCAGTTCGATTTTTATCCTTTGACTATTTCTTTATTGACTCCATCAAGTGTTTTCCGGCTGAGGTCAGCCTGTACTTCTGCAAACGGCTAGTGGGTTTGTGCGGAATGGTCATTTCGACTAAACCAGATTTCATTGCCGGCTCCAGGTAAAGGTTGCGGAAGTTTTCTTCCCCTTTTAGTCCCAGGGCATCCTGCAGTTGTCTCCGGCTCAATTCGCTTCGACAGGCATTTAGAAGCCTTTTGACTTCACCCGTGACTTCCAGGGATATTGGAGTATCCTTAGCTTTTTCAAATTCCGGCGTTTTGATGACAATCCGAAAAACATCGCCCGCCAGCAGTTCAGGATCACTACCGCCATAGGCTTTGCCGTATTTCATCAGCCTCCGCACACCTGAACCGAGTTCATCCGCCCGCCCGATTTCCCGGAAAAAGAGAGCAATCACCGGGTTTTTGGGAAAGGGCGAAAAGGTTTCCGGATTGATGAGGCCGAAACCGTGTGGCTTGTCACTGTTTTCAGTACGAACCTGCCCGCGCTCAAGGATGAGTTTGGCCGGAAAAAGGTTCGTGTATTCACGGTGAATCAAAATATTCGATGCCACTTCCCGTAAAATGGTGTCGCGGATACTAATACGCATGTCACCTTCCAGATAAAAAGGATCAGGCAGGTGTTTTGCCACAAATGCCATGATGCGCTCATAAGTCTCAATCAAATTGGTGCTGACAAAATCACGATCATCGTACCTGCGGAGATTGATCTTGCGCAGGATCAGATCGGTACGGTAATGAGGCACAGCATAAAGGATGACCTCATCTTTACTTTTCTTTAAAAAGCCCTGCTGCTGTCTCCTATCCATCCTTTGGGGATACCCTCATATCCACATGCACCAGAAATCCGGCCGTAGGCGAGGCTATGCACCGGTAAGAGGCGAAATTAAAGGGGCCAACGCCCCGTAATGATGTCGGTTATCGGTTCAAATGTAGCGGGAGGGTTGAACTCCAGTGTTGTGCCGGGGGCGTTCTCTGCTGCGAGCCTTAAGAGGCATCCTGTGAATCTGGCTTTTGTGGCAGGCCTGTTCTTTTGCATATTCCGCCAGTGTGAGTCGGAAAAAGGTGCGCAGGGAAATAGAGCTTAAATACAAAATCGTGCAAAAAATGAGCATATTCATAAAAGATTAAAATTTACAAACATTTTCATAGCAAAACCTAGTCAATAAAGAAAGAATCATATTCAGATATTTTTATGGCCCAAGGCGACCAGCCGGCAAGACAGTGGAAAATAATCCGGACCTTGATTTCCTAAAAAAACGGGTAAATCACATCCGATCCGGCACAGGTACCTGGAACGCCACCCAGGGACGGTTTCCAGGGACCTTTAGGCCCTTGATAAGGTAAAGTTTTTTCCAGACTTGGCTTTCACGATCAGGTTCTCTATAATAAGACCTGCAGGGCATCTTTAAAAAGACCCGGCATACGGCAGTTAAATCGCGCTTCAGGCCTGGTGGAGAGATAGCCGTGGAGGAAAAAAACCACAGTATTGATTCAAAAAAGTGTAAAAAACGATTAGGCGTCCTGCAGGTTCTGGGCCTGTTATTGATCTTCACCGTTATTACCTCAGGCATAACCATACTGGTCTTAAAGTTCTATCTTTTCCCGTCAGAGTTTAAGCCCGTACGCCTCAATCCGCGCGAGGAGCAGGTCTTAAGCTCGAAACTTGAACACCTTGATTCAATGGCAACAGGAGCCGATTCAGCTCAAAACCGGACCAGTGGAAAATCATCCCGAAAAGAGTCTTCCGATTCGAGTGTCTCACTTACCCCTGAGCCCTACAGCGAAAAAGGCGCCAAAAGACAGATCAGTTTCACTGAGAGGGAGCTCAACGCCCTTCTTGCCAATAACACGGATCTTGCCGGAAAACTTGCCATCGACCTGTCCGAGGATCTTATAAGCGCAAAGCTCATATTACCTTTGGATGAGGATTTTCCAATATTTGGAGGCAAGACCCTCCGCGTGAGGGCGGGAGTGGTTTTTTCCTTTGATAAGGGCAAGCCCCTGATCATGCTCAAGGGCATCACCATAATGGGAGTGCCCCTTCCGAACGCCTGGCTGGGAGGCATTAAGAACGTGGATCTGGTTCAGGAATTCGGCGCTGACAAAGGTTTCTGGAAGGCCTTTTCAGACGGGGTTGAAGACATAAAGGTGGAGGAAGGTCATCTGAAGTTGAGGCTCAGGGAGTAAGCCGGGCCGCGCGTAAGCAGCATACTTTTAATCGATTCCGATACAATCATCCACGACAGCTCTTCTGATAAAGGAACCGAGGCGATTTTCAAGCTCGAACTTTCTCCTTAAAGGACCACTATGCCGGTGCGACCTGTGGTAAGCCGCGGTTAACAGGGCTGCAAAACATGGCATAAGAAATACATACGCAACCATGGGAACATTTTCAGATGGAGATTTACAGGCCCCTCAAAATTCAAAACCGGAAAAGCAGAGGAGGTTCTTTTATTACAGCTTAATAGAAAACAGGGGAATTTTTCAACCTCAAAAAAAGGAGGTGCGTCATGAAAAAATTTAAACGCTTTATTATGCTGACCATGGCTATAGGCATTTCAGTAGCCCTTTCAGGCTGCGGGGTCAGCAAAGAGGAGCATGAGAAAACAGTCTCCGAGCTGAACAAGGCCAAATCGGACCTGGCTCAGGCCAATGCCAGGATTACAGAGATGGATAAAGAGCTGAGTGAGGCCAAGGCTCAACTAATGACCGCCGCAAAGGAGCTCAAAAACGAAGAAAAAAAACCGGTGGCCGTTGAAAAGCCGGTAACAGAAGACACAGGCATGAAGGACAAGCTCGCAGCCCTTAAGGAAAAAGCCGCCAGCCTTACTGAAAAGGTAAAAGGCCTTACAACTGAAAACAGCCGCCTCAAGGAATTGCTTGAAAAATTAAAAGCCAAGATATCGGAATTCAAAGAAAAGCTTGGAGGGATGAAAACCCCTGAAGCTTCTTTACCTGCCAAGGATCTGCAAAGTGAGGAACTTCCGGCCAAAGAGCTGCCTAAGGGCATTATGGAAAAGAAGCCCTGATATTTTGCCGGCAGGGCTGTACCAGGGATACGACCCATTTCCCGCCCCAGGAGAATTACATCTGTTAAATATTTTAAGGGCGGTGAAAGGTACCCGTTCAATAAGGGGAAAGGTTTTTTCATTTTGATTATGTGCGAATTGAACGGCATCTGAAATCGATTCAAATATAAACAGAAAAACCAAGGACTCTGGAGGAACAATTTTGAACTTAACCTGAACCAAACAGAAATAGGTTAACCGTTAATACCGGTTAACCTATTGAATTTTCTGGTGCCTAGGACGAGAATCGAACTCGTACGGTACTAAGTACCGAGGGATTTTAAGTCCCTTGCGTCTACCAATTCCGCCACCCAGGCACAAGCCGTATCCAAGGCAATGTCCGCTGCGAACAGAAAAGACACTTCATGGATGTTTAAGGTGACAAGCAGTTTAATAGGTAGATCTTTGAGAGTCAAGAATAGATATTCGCCCTTGAGCCTGTGGTTTTGCCGATGCCGGGTGGTAATCCGTAATCCCGGCTCATTATCGTTTCGGCTCCAAATTTTAAGGCAAAAATCCACGCATTACCGGCATTGAAAATCCATTAGGATTACATATGCTTTTCAGTTGAAATTGTTGGCTGTTATCCCATTTTTTCATCTATTAGCCGTTTTTTTTGCCGCTATTTGTTCCATTCTCCGATTTAATACTTATATTAAGTAATATTCCAAAATTTTTCAGGAGGTGTGATGATGACACGAGGAATTTCAAAAGGTGTAATATTTTTTATTGCGGCATTATTGTTTTCACTGTTCTCAACCCACAACCTAACGGCAAAAGCCGAGATGCTTTCATTTGACCCTGTAGATCTAAACCCGAAGGTCGAATCAGGAGAATATTCTCAGATAATCGACACCTTCATGGTAATCTTTGATTCATCAGCCTCCATGAGTAACGCATATTCCGGTATTGCCAAGATTGACATAGCAAAAGAGATAGTTGCCAGAATGGCGGCCACCATCCCCAGGATAGAGGTCCTTTCAGGCATAAGGACATTCGGAAATAGCCTTACGTTTTCTCCGAAGACCACTCTTGAACTTGAACTAGCCCAGTTTGATATGGCCGCGTTCAAGGGCGCGGTGAAAGACCTTAAGGCGGCCGGACCAAGCCCTCTTTGCATGGCCTTGGACGAAGCGGGAAAGGACCTGACCCAAGGAAAAGGCGACATGGCACTGATCGTGATAAGCGATGGTCTGGATATGACCGGAACACCTGTTGCCTCGGCAGAGGCCCTGAAACAGAAATACGGCACCCGCCTGTGCATCTTTACGGTACTTATAGGTGATAACTGGGACGGCAGACAGGTCATGCGAAAGATATCAAAGGCGGGCCAATGCGGGTATTTCACCACCGCCGATGAGATCGCCTGCGGAAAGGGAATGGCCGACTTTGTCAAAAACGTATTTTTTGCCGCATCCGGTGACAGGGACGGCGACGGTGTCATGGACCCGAAGGACAGGTGCCCCGGGACCCCGAAAGGGGTGAGGGTGGATAAAAACGGATGTCCCCCGGACTCCGACGGTGACGGCGTTTATGACTACCTGGATGCCTGCCCTGGCACACCAATGGGAATAAAGGTGGATGAAAAAGGATGTCCTCTTGACTCCGACGGTGACGGCGTATGGGACAGCCGTGACAAGTGCCCGGGAACATACAAGGGTGCCAAGGTAAACGAGATGGGCTGCTGGGTAATCGAAGGGGTGAATTTCGATACCGCCAAATGGGATATCAAGCCGAGCTTCTATCCCGGACTGGATGATATCGTAGAAGTCCTCAACAAGAACCCCTCCCTTAAACTGGAAGTGCAGGGGCATACCGATAATGTCGGGACCAAGGCCTACAACCAGGGCCTGTCTCAGAAAAGGGCCGAATCGGTAGTGGACTACCTGGCGCAGAAGGGCATTGATAAGGCAAGGCTTACATCGGTGGGTTACGGTCTTACCAGGCCGATGGCGGATAATTCAACCGAACAGGGTCGGGCCCAAAACAGAAGGGTCCAGCTGTCACCCATCTACTAAAAGTCCGCTTTAACGACTCCTCATCCTTCGAGGAAGGCGCTTGCGCCTTCCTCGCTTACTATCTGATTCCGGGAGGAAACCATGCAATCCAAAAGATGTCTTGCAGCGGTAATGCTTGCCGCTTTGGTTTCATTAAGCGTCCCCTTTTCAGCCTCAGCCGGGTTCGGCGATATCCTCAAGGGGGCCAAGGAAAAATTTATGGGGGGCCAGGGAGCTCTTTCCGAAGGCACCATTATTGACGGTCTTAAGGAGGCCCTTCAAATAGGCTCGGAAAACGCAGTGGCATTTGTTTCAAAGGCCGACGGTTATTACAATAACCCCAGGATAAAGATACCTCTTCCCGACGCGGTTAAAAAGGTTGAAAAAATACTGAGGGGCGTCGGTTACGGCCCCAAGATCGACGCATTCGAGCTGAGCATGAACAGGGCTGCCGAAAAGGCCGCACCCGAGGCCAAGGCCATGTTCTGGGATACCATAAAGGGGATGTCTTTTTCAGACGCGCGAAAGATCCTTGACGGCAGGGAAAATGAGGCGACCCTATATTTCAAGGACAAGACCCACTCCGGATTGTTCGAGAAGTTTAAACCAATCGTTCATGACGTAATGTCCTCGGTGGGTGTAACAAAAAGGTATCAGGAACTTGACGCGAAGGTCAGGACCATACCCTTTACCGATTCTCTAAGCTTTGACCTGGATAAATATGTGACGGACGGCGCGCTGGACGGGCTGTTTCTGATGCTGGCGGAGGAGGAAAAAAAGATCCGGCAGAATCCTGCGGCCCGCGTCACTGATCTGCTTAAAAAGGTGTTTGCTAAGTAGGTTTATTCATAGTCCCTGAGCGCTCTTAGACCGTGATTCATCGATTTTACCACCGCAAGTACCGTGAGCGCGAACGCGGCCGTAAAGGATGCGATTATGTATATCCAGCGCCAGGAGGATATGGCTGCGTCATTAAACCGGGACATAAAGAGCACGTACACGGGGCCTGCCTCAAGCACTATCAGTGCGACTATATAAAGGGCGCTTAACATCATATACACAAGGCCGCCGAAACTGGTAGACACCTGTGAAATGTTCTCGTGCCTGAAACGGGGGTAGACCGCGCCAAGCCCGACACCCATGGCCGTTATTGCGAAGACCGCGAAAAACATGGTAACGGATGAAAGGATCATCATGAATCCGGTTACCTCAAGCAGGTAATTGGTGCACACGATCAAAAACTCCATCAATATCATTACAGGGAAGACAAAGAAGAAAAATTTCCCCCACAGGTAGCGCTTGAGCCCAATGGGAGATGCCTGGATTATCCAGTAAGACTCCCCTTCCGCACTCACCGCCGTAAATATGAAACGGGCCGATATGGCTGAAAGCACTAGCCCTGCCAGCCCCATATTGAGAAACCCGAGAAGGTTCTGCAAAAAATCGACCCTGAAAAAACTCTTTTCAATAGGCAACACGCTGAAGTTATAGAGATAAACGACTACCAGGGCCACCAGCAGAAGGAGTTGAGACCACTGGGTATTGTCCCTGAAAAAGGTCCTTACATCCTTCTCCAGCACGGCCCCCACATCCTGACTGAAGGGCTTTTTTATAAGGCCTGCCGCGATATCCAGGAGCCTTCCGGAACCCGCCATCCTGCTTTTTGCCTCCTGGGATTTTGAAAAACCCTGAAAATAGACCGCGCCTGCGACCCAGATATCTATTACCAGGAGGGAGGCGGCCGTAGTCCACATGAGAAGGATCTCAAAGACGTGCCCTTTTTCCGAAGAGGGCATGAGCGCGCCCCAGAGGGTCTCGGTTATCCATTGGCTGGGAAGATAGGGTGACTGGGGGGCCTTGAGCGCATCCATGTACTGCATGACGGTAAAAAAGGATTCAGGGTTCACGAGCCTTTCAGGCCTCATGAATCGGAACATGAAATAGAGCGCTATAATCATTATTACGGAAAGAAGCAGAATCAGGTCTCTTGTCCTTCGGGCAGGGAATATATACACCAGAAGCATCGTAATGAAAATGCCGATGGATCCGGCGATCAAGGCCATTGCCAGGCTCATGTGAAAAAGCGCAAAATAAAATCCCGGCCCCGGCCTGTACACATAGCCGTAGGCCAGAAGGATCGGCAGGCCGAAAATAATGAGCATCCAGGAGCTGTCCATGAATGTGTAAATGGAACGGGAGACGAAAAGTTCCTGAAGGCCCACAGGCGTTGAATGGCACAGTTCAAGGTCTTTTGAAAGATAGAGATTTGAAAGCGCCGTTATAATGTGGCTGAATAGGAGGAGAGAAAAAAAGACCAGAAAAACCATGCCCAGAAGATGCCTTGCCAGCAGATTCCCGATATCTTCAACAGACTGAAAATATATCAGCACACGGCAGGAAAGAAGGAAGCTCAGGCCGCAAAACCCGGATCCGAGAAGGCCCATGAACAGCACGCGTCTGTTTTTTGTCCTTCCTGAGAACCTGAGCCTGTTGATAAAAGACATGAATCCGGGTCTAATAAGAAGAAGGAGATCTTTCATGAGCAATACCTCATCCTTCGGTCAGTTTCAGGAAGATAGCCTCCAGATTTCCCTCTTCCCCCGCCTGTCTTTTCAGGTCCCCGGCACTTCCCCTGGCGATTATCTTTCCTTTCCGGATAATGGCGATGTCGTCGCATACCTCCTCAGCCACCTCGAGTGAGTGAGTCGACATGAAGATCGTGGTTCCCTTCCCCGCCTCCTGTCTGAAGATATCCTTGACAAGCCTTGCGCCTCTGGGGTCAAGCCCGACCATCGGTTCATCCACTATGAGCAGATCAGGGCGGTGTATCAGGGCCGAGCACATCACGAGCCTCTGCTTCATTCCGTGAGAATAGCCTTCCACAAGCTCGTTTTTCCAGCCGGTAAGATCGAATGTGTCAAGCAGCAGGCCGATCCTTTCTTCTATAAAGGAGTTGTTTACTCCATATAGCCCGGCGATAAAATGAAGGAAATCAAGACCAGTGAGTTTTTCATACACAAAGGGCCTGTCAGGGATAAAACCGACACATCTTTTGACCTGTGAAGGCATTTCGGCCAGATCCATCCCGTTTATTATTATCCTTCCCTCACTCGGCATCAAGACCCCAGCCATCATCTTGATCGTGGTGGTCTTTCCCGCCCCGTTGGGACCAAGAAACCCGAAGATGGTCCCCTTTTTTATGTCAAGATCTATCCCGTCAACAGCCCTGAGGCCCTTGAAGTCCTTTGAGAGTTTTTTCAACCGTATCATTTCCATATGAACCCCGCAGTCAATGCGCCCGATCTTTCAGGGCAAAAGAAAACCCTTTCTTTTACACAGGGATGTTGTCGATTCAATAACCGTATTCGACTACCTTTAAAGAAAGCTTGCCTATAACCCCGATCAGCTTTGCATGTTCTTCCAGCCCGCCTTGGATCAGTTTTATATGAGTCGCGTCCGCGGGCATCTGGTTCATGGTGGCGTCCATTGAAATCCATGCACCCACATAACACTCGTTCCACGCGTGATAGAAAAATTTTTCCCTTGCATACACGATTCCCACACAAAGCCGGGACGGGATCCCCGCGGCCCTTAAAAGGGCACCCAAGAGAACCGCATGTTCGTTGCAGTCCCCTGTCATTGTCCGTATGACATCTGAGGCGCTCGGTACCGATACAAGAGGTCTTTTTTCCATGTTGGCGTGGACCCATTTCATCAGCCTTGACGATACGGTTATCGGATCATCTGATTTTCCAGCTATCTCCAAAGCCTTTTTGACCACAAGCGGATCATCGCTCTCCATGTTCATCTCAGGGGCAAGGAACCGCTTCATACCGTCTTCATGCCCCTCAAACGGTATCCTGAAAGAAGCCGCAGCCGGGATCTCCTCTTTTCTTATCTCAAGTATCCCCCCCTTATAGACCTGTCTTCCGCGGTTCAGCATGATCGGATCAAAATCTGCACTATCCGCCCCTTCCACTTCAAGCCTGAGAAAACTTGTCTTCTCCGCACTCCTGAGCCTTCCTTTCAATCCTACGGCGGCCAGCTCGTAGAAATCATCTCCTCCACGCTTGTCTATGTCAAAGGGGGCACTTGCGCCGCTTGATCTCACAAGGGTAAGCCCCATAAACCCCTCCTCTTTAAGTACCCGGCCCTGTTTATCGACCCAGAACGTCACGGCCTGACCGTACAGATTGCTTTCAAGCCTGAAGGCATCGTACCCGATGCGGTTGATAACGACCTGTTCTTTTGCCGCAACCCTTATCTCCATTTTCCTGTTTGACATGGTGGAGGGATCAAAAATCGGAAACAGGAACCGGCGTCCCAGAAGTATCTTTTCCCCCCTTAGGAAATACCCGATTCCGGCGGCCAGCATAGGAGGCTCATCCACGGGGATACTGACCTTTCTGCTCCTTTCCCCCCGGCCGATCTCGATATCAAGCGCCTCCGACCCGACACTTCCAGATACCAGAAAATCGACCACCCCGGAGCTTACCGTGAAACGGAAATTCTTGACTCGAAAACCCCTATCAACCACTGATCTTGTCACGGTCCTGAGATTGTTCGTCTGCCCCATGAGGTTCAGCTTCAAAAATATCTCCTCCTGAATCAGATAGTCCTTTTCAAGTGCCGTGGCCTGACTCATTGAATATCCCACCTTTTTACCCTTCAGATATATCTCCATCCACTCTCTTTCTGAAGATATCTCCGGCAGGGACTCCCCTGCCTCAAGCCGAGGAGCATCGGGGGGCCGGCTGAACCCGGTCTTCTGGATCAGTACGCCCAGAAGCACTATCCACAGGGCGACTATGGACAAGCCTAATATATTGAATACATGCCTTCCCCTTATCTTTCCCATGCCTTTAATTTCCCCTGTTTTAACATCGAGATACAGACACCCGGCCTTCGGCTTTAGGCAAATCGGACCAGGCACGAATGTTTCGGCTTTCTGCTGAAACCTGCCGGCGCCATCAAGAAACAGGCCGTTTCCGGATTGACGATATCCTGATATATTAACAACGGTTAAACGTATTCACAAGACCGTGTGCAGCATTTTGAGCAAAGCCCCCGGGTCTCCCCGACGCAGGCATAGCCGTTCTTTTCAGGCCCGGCTTGAAAAGCCGGGTTTTCCATAATAAAATAAGATAGGGATCTGTTTTTGCTGCCGGTTGAACATGGGGCGGTTTCTGGTTTAAACCGTGATTCGGGGAAGGTATATTTTTCTCGTATATCCGGCTGGTTGCTACATCTTGTACTTGCCGAAATCCTCTGGATTGAGGCTCTCCAGGATCTCCTGCCACTTTTTGCCTTTTTCCGATTTATCCTGAGGTTCGGCCTTCAGGTCTATCTGGCTGGAATTCTTTATGACCTCTTCTGCCACGAAAATCGGGGCCTTTACCCTTAGAGACAAGGCCAGAGCGTCACTCGGACGGGCGTCCACGGTCATTATCTTGTTGCCCTGCTTGAAATGGATAAGCGCGTAATAGGTATTGTTCTTGAGATCGCAGACCTCGATCTTCTGTACCTTCAGATCGACCATTTCCATTACATCCTTAAAAAGGTCATGGGTCATAGGCCTGGAAAATTTAATCCCCTCCAGCTCACTGGCAATCGCGGTAGCCTCAAGCAATCCTATCCATATGGGCAGGGTCTTTTCACCGTCGACTTCCTTGAGTATGACGATAGGGCTGTTAGTTATCGGGTCCATTGTCAACCCTGATATAACCATCGGTCGATACATGTTTTCCTCCATTGGTTATAAAATCTCCTAGGCCTTATATCTTTATGTTTCATTCTTAAACATAGACTCTCTTTTGTCAACACCGCTGGTCTAAAGAAAATTAATTTGGCTCTTGCCACCTGAAAAATTTAATTGATACAATATCGGATTATGTACTACCTTTCCACTAAAGTTGACGAACGCGCCTCGAACCGCCGCCCTTAACTCCGGCGCTGAAAGGTATTGATCACGGTAACGGAGGTTCACGGCATCTGGAACCTTTCACCATGCCGTCTGCATTTTGACTCTTACTAATACATCAAGGTTGACATCTTATGGGAAAAGACCCCAAAAAGCCCCTTTTCACCTGTGTTGTAGATCATAAACCCGGGTTCTTTCTGAACTGGCTCCTTTACAGGCTCTTCAGGCGGGTAAGTTTTGAAGAGAGCATGAAGTCATCCCTCAGAGAGATGCACAGGCAAGGAACCGTGGTCTATTCCATCAAATACAGGGGGGGCCTCGACTACCTCCTCTATCATTTCAAGTTCAGGCGAAGCCGTCTGCCATATCCGAAAATCGCATTTGACATGAACATGTCGATGATACTCCCCTTGTCCCAGCTTTTCAGTGTATTGAGTTCACAGATCTCCTATCTTCTGAAACATGGCCGATTCCCGTCCCCGCTCAAGACCGGATTTATAAAAGAGGCGATAAAACAGGGAGACACGGCCCTGTTAACACTCATAGACCCGAAGGAATTTTCAAGGCACTATATCAAGGAGGAAAAGGGTTACCTTCATTTTCTCCTTGAGACCCAGCAGGAGATGAAGCGGCCCATATTCCTTGTCCCGCAGATAATTCTTTACAGAAGCACCCCGGAGAAGGCCCATCCAAACATCATGGACATCTTTTTCGGATTCAAGGACAACCCCGGTTTCATCAGGAAGATAGGGCTTTTTTTCAGATACAACCGACGTGCGTTCATCGATTTCGGCACACCGGTCAACATGAAGGAGTACCTGGAATCCCAGGACCCCGACCGTCCCCTGGAGGATATCGCAACCGACCTAAGGCAGCTTCTCATAGAGGGCATTGACAGGCAGAAAAGGGTCGTACTGGGCCCTGTCATGAAGTCTTTGCAGCAGTTCAAGGAGACGGTATTAAAGGACCGTGATGTGGTAAAGGCGATAGAGGAGAGCGCAATCGGGAAAAAGAAAGGCCCCAGGTATCAAAGAAAGAAGGCCGAGGAATATTTCGAGGAAATAGCCGCCGATTTCAACATCACCTATGTGCAGTTTGCCCATTACATGCTTACCTGGCTATGGAAAAAGATGTTCCAGGGGATAGAATTCGAACCGGATGAACTGGCGATGGTAAGGGAACAGGCCAGGAAAGGTTCGGTGGTCTACATACCTTCACACAAAAGTCACATAGATTACCTTGTGCTCAACTATGTCCTTTTCCATTATCATATGCATGTGCCGAGGGTCGCGGCGGGAAAGAACCTTGCCTTCTGGCCCATGGGAAATATATTCAGAAAATCGGGGGCCTTTTTTATCCGCAGGACCTTCAGGGGCGCGAGGCTCTATGCCACGGTCTTTAAAAGATATGTCAAGGCCCTTCTAAAGGAGGGCCATCCGCTCGAATTTTTCATCGAGGGAGGCAGAAGCAGGAGCGGAAAGCTTATACTTCCCAAGATAGGCTTTCTCTCCATACTGCTTGAGGCCTACAAAGAGGGATATTGCGACGATCTCATCTTTGTGCCTTCATCCATTAGCTATGACCGCATTATTGAAGAAAAGGAATATCTGAGAGAGATCGGAGGCGGGAAAAAAGAAAAGGAAAATTTCATGCAGGTAGTAAGGGCCAGACATTTTCTCAAGCGCAAGTATGGAAAGATATATATCCGATTCGCGGCCCCTGTCTCTTTAAGGCAGTATCTTGCCCAACACCGCGATTTGGGAGAAGAAACCCACCGGCCCCTGGCCCTTCACCTCATAAGATCGATCAACAGCGTAACCCTTGCAACGCCGCTTTCCATAACCGCCACCGCGATACTTACAAAACACAGAAGGGGTTTTCAAAGAGAGGAGCTGATAGAGACCTCCCGCATACTGTATAAATTTCTGGACATGTATGGGGTTCCCACAGCCACCAGCCTTCTCGATTTTGATCAGGCCATTTCCGATTCCCTCACGCACCTGATCGGCAGAAAGGTGGTAAATCACCTGGAGGAGGTCGAAGAAAGCGGGACCTTTTACTATGTGGACGATGACAAAAAGCCGGATCTGGAATACTATAAAAACAGTATAATACACAACTTCATAGGCCACTCCTTTGTGGCCGTATCCCTTCTCAAGGGTACCGATGAAATCAAGCCGGCCGATGATATCCTGTCTGATTACCTGTTCATGAAAACACTTTTCAAATATGAATTCATCTACAATGAAGAAAAAGATCCGGCTGAGGAGCTCGATGAAATAAACCGTTTCTTTCTGGATGAGGATTATATCGAATGGAATGAGGCAAAAAAGGGCTTCAGAATGACCAGGCTAGGCTTTGATCAGCTTCCGATCTGGGCCGAGCTTGCCAGGACGTTTCTCGAATCATACTGGATCACCACGCGTTCCTATCTGTCAGGAAAGCAGGGAAAGGTGGTGCCTGAAGACAGCCTCAAACAGATGAAATACCTGGGTCTGAGGTTTCATAAGCTGGGCATAATCCAGCATATCGAATCCGTATCACAGCTGACCTTTAAAAATGCGATCAAGTTTTTCAAAAAAGAGATTATGGTACAGTCCCCGGATACAAATGACCCCGGGATCCCCATGGAAAAGATTCATCAAATAGGCAAAAGGATATATGAGTTATCCAACTATAAGGACTGAATATTCCGTGCGCCTTGAAGACCGGGTTCAAGGCGCACGGCTTTTTTAAATCAGCACATATTCTTCTTCCGTCAGCTTTGCGTGCGCCGCGGCCAGCCTTGCGATAGGTACACGCAGAGGTGAACAGGACACATAAGACATCTTAACATGGTGACAGAATCTTATGGCGTCCGGGTGGCCTCCCTGCTCCCCGCATATACCGATCTTCATTTCAGGCCTGGTCTTTCTGGCCCACTCTATGGTTATCATCATCAAACGGCCCACCCCTTTTATATCGAGATAGTCAAACGGATTGTGCTGCAGCACACCCCTTTCATTGTAGAGGGGCAGGAATTTGTTTTCCGCATCTTCTCTTGAAAAGGAAAAAGTGGCCTGAGTCAGGTCGTTTGTACCGAAGGAAATGAATTCCGCCAGTTCCGCTATCCTTCCCGCCCGCATGCACGCCCTGACCACCTCCACCATGGTTCCGAACTCAAAGGGCACTTTTATTTCAAACTTTTTTTCCACCTCTTTATGTATCTTTTTCACATACCTATGCACCCAATTCAGTTCCTCGAGAGTGCATACCTGAGGGATCATTATCTCTGGGCGAACGCGACCGCCCTCCTGTATATATTCCGCTGCCGCCTCGAGCACCGCCCTTATCTGCATGGAATAGATCTCAGGATAGGTAATTCCCAGTCTTACCCCCCTGTGCCCAAGCATCGGATTGGTCTCGGAAAGAGTCTTCACCTTGTGAAGCATGTTTTCTTTTTCCTCGATAAGGGTATGGGCAAGATGCTTGTTCTTGAGTTCCTCAAGGCCGTGGGTAATCATCTCCAGATTGTGGGCATACCTCTGATGCAGCTCCGGATCCATCATCTTTAACGTGTCAGGCAGATCAGCCATGCCTATCACGGTCTTTCTCATTTCCTTCAGGTGCCCTATCTCATGGACAATCTCTTCTGCGGATGGCAGAAATTCATGTATCGGAGGATCCAGGAGCCTGATCGTAACCGGGTAACCGTTCAGGATTCTGAATATCTCCTTAAAGTCCTCCCTCTGGAAAGGAAGCAGCCTTTCAAGAACCGCTTCTCTTTCTTGCGTCGTGTCGGCCAATATCATTTCCTGTACAATGGGCAGCCGTTTAATGTCGTTGAACATCCTTTCAGTCCTGCACAGTCCGATACCCATGGCGCCGTATTTCTTTGCCTTTTCCGCTGCCTCCGGCGTGTCCGCGTTTGCCATTACCTTTATGTCGGCTATGTCGTCGGCCCACTCAAGAAGCACCAGCAGATCTTCGACAAATTCCGGTTCTATGGTGGCGACCTTTCCCTTGAAGACATTTCCAGTCGTCCCGTCAATGGTAATCGTGTCGCCTTCCCTGAATGTGACCCCTGAGATCACCGCCTCTCTTGAGAGATCGTCTATGACGATATCCTCACAACCTGAGACGCACGGTTTTCCCATGCTCCTGGCAACAACCGCGGCATGTGACGTCTTCCCTCCCCGGCTCGTGAGGATCCCCTGAGCCGCAAAAAAACCATGGATATCCTCCGGCTTTGTCTCCTCCCGCACCAGTATCACCTTTTCACCCAGTTTTCCCTTCAGGGCGGCCCTGTCGGCGTCAAAGACCATCTTCCCGGAGGCTGCCCCTGGGGAGGCGGAAAGGCCCTGCGCAAGCACTTCGGCCTTTGATTCGGGATCAAGCCTGGGATGAAGCAACTGCTCCAGCATATCGGGCTGGATCCTCAATATCGCCTCCCGCTCCGAGATAAGACCTTCATTTACCATGTCGATGGAGGTCTTTATGAAGGCCGCCGCATTCATCTTGGCGTTTCTGGTCTGAAGGCAGTAGAGCTTGCCCTTTTCTATGGTAAACTCAAAATCCTGAACCTCGCAGTAATAATCCTCAAGCGTATGCCTCAGGGCCTCAAGTTCCCGGTAAGCGGCCGGCATCTGCCGTCTCAGCTTGGATATCGGTTCGGGGGTCCTGATACCCGCTACCACATCCTCACCCTGGGCATTCACCATATATTCGCCGTACAGCCTGTTTTCTCCGGTGCCTGGGTTTCTTGTAAATGCCACACCGGTTGCGCTGTCATTGCCCATGTTTCCGAACACCATGGTGCATATATTGACCGCGGTGCCGCTGGCCATCTTGGACGTGATCTTGAACTGCTTTCTGTAATCCACAGCCCTTTTTCCCATCCAGGAATCAAAGACGGCCTGCACGGCCAGTTTGAGCTGAACATACGGGTCTTGAGGAAAGGGCTTTCCCGTCTCCTTTTTTACCAGATCAAGGAAAAGCCGGCACGCCTCCTCAAAGGCCCCGGCATCCAGCTGGGCATCGTTATCCGCCTTGTTTTTCTTTTTTATCTCATTGAATATCCTGTCAAATTTAGCATCAGGCAGGCCCAGGGCAATGGAACTGAAAAGTTGTATCAGGCGGCGGTAGATGTCATAGACAAACCGTTTGTTATCCGTGAGTTCTATAAAGCCCTTTACTGTTGTGTCATTCAGACCGAGATTAAGGATCGTGTCCATCATTCCCGGCATGGAAATGGCCGCCCCCGATCTTACCGATACAAGAAGGGGGTTTTCAGGCGAACCGAAGCCCTTTCCGGTCTTGTTTTCAAGCTCTTTCATCGAAGCGTTGATCTCATCCATCGAGCCCTTGTCAAGTTCTTTTTTCTTCCTTCCGAGATAGTCGAGACAGGACTCCGTGGTTATTACAAAACCGGGAGGTACAGGCAGGCCTATCTGGGTCATGCCGCAAAGATTGGCTCCCTTGCCCCCAAGGAGCTTTTTGTTCATGGCGTCGCCGTCTTCAAATGCGTAAACATGTCTGCGATCTTCCATCAAATCCTCCAAATCAATTAAAATTTTGACTCAAAAAGACGAATCTCATGCTCAGACCGGCCCGGATCATTTTCTTTTTTTCAGATATTCCAGGATATATGCAAATCCCAGAAGTACAGATGCAAGCCCTGCCACCTTTAACAGGGAAAACTCACTGAAGAAGAATCTTGAAATAAGCAGCCCGAAAAGGCAAGACAGAACAGCTCTTATGACAAATCTTTCAAAGGCCACCATCTATAATGCCCCCAGGTGCCTGGTCACGATTTCTTGAAAGGGATAACCCTTCCCCCTCTGTCTCCGCCCTTGTCCTTTTGACCGGTGCCGTCAGGAGATATCGGCGGCTCGGCCCGCTTAACCTTTTCCAGCCTTACCGTGCGCCCACCCATGGTAAACTCGGCACCATCTATGTATTCATCCCTTAAGATCCATGTAGCCGTTTGAGTCGGTATGGTGAGAAAAAGGAGCGTAACATGATACCAGTCTTTTTTATAGTCCGCCTCAATGTCCTCTATTCTGGCAAACAAGGCAGGACTGTTCTGATAATATATTAAAACCACATCACCTTCTGCTGACATAATATTTCCTTTTAGATAGCAGTAAAACCGGACACAGGAATGCCCCTAGGAATCTTCTTTCAACACACTGCCCGGATCAGTTCTCAGCCCTTCAAGTTTATTTTCAAAACCGCTTCCCAGATCAACTCCCATCTGTCTCGCCCTCTTTTTTGCGTTAAGCCCTATGTTGCGGGTGTCACCGTAGAAGCCTTCACTCTGTCTGGCAGCAGGGTCATAACCTTCCAGCCTGTCATTTTCAGACTGATGATATGAGACCCTGGAGATGAGCCTTTTAAATCTTGTCCCGTCGCATCCGGGGCATTTAAGCGATTCAAGCTCCTCGTCTTTCATGACAAGCACCTGAAACCGCCTGTTACACCCAAGGCACTCAAATTCGAATATCGGCATGGACCCGGTCTCCTCAAAAGGGCGAAAAAGCCCGCTTTTATTTTTTTATGTCGCAATAAAAACCTGCCGGAGCAACCCCTGAAACCGCCCTTTTCAAAAACAAGGGGACGTTTTTTCACAAATATGGATTTCTTATTTAATCCTTAACAAAATGAGGCATGATTGGCAAGATTTCAAATACGCCCTTATCGTGCGTTAATATCCCTTCTGAGACCGGCACAGGTACGCCCCCGATCCGGGTGTGTCCATCCCCGGGCCGATGATCGCCCCCAACCACACCCTGTCGGCCCTGAGCATTCAGGTTTCATGATGACCTTTACTGTAAATGGTTTTTGACTAAAGGAGACATCCGACTGACGATAAATATGAATCACTAAAAGGGCCTTTCAGGATAAAAATCAACCTAAACCTGAGCGTGTCTTGATCGGATGGTAACTTTTCGTTCACCTGCACATGTGGCAGGGACATGAAATATTCCACATTTTCCTTGACACAAAACCTTTCCCTGTGGCATGTAACAGCACATAATTAAACCTAGGGAAAGACGCCCCAGATTATTCCATCAAATCATTTCCGACTTGTTTCAGGGCCTTTCCCCCCGATGTTCGAAATAGATCCGAACGCATTACCCCTATCACTATAAATTTTTCTTCCGCAGGAGAATCAGCTCATGACCCAAGGTAAAGCAAAAGGTTCAGTAATAGTTATGGGGGGTGGTATTGCAGGGATGCAAGCGGCCCTTTCACTCGCAAACGCAGGATACGGCGTCCACCTGATCGAGCAGTCCGCCTCCCTTGGCGGTATGATCCCGAGCCTTCACCGCATCTATCCAATATGCGCATGCTGCAGGCTGGATCCCAGAATCGCCGCCTGCCGACAAGACCCCAATATCAGGATACACCTCAATACAAGCATCCGGGATATTTCCGGGGAGACAGGAAATTTCAAGGCAGTGCTTGATTCGGACGGCCGGCAGGAAACCGTGGATGCGGGTGCCATCCTCCTAGCCGCCGGCATAGAGACCTTTGAACCCTCGCGCTATGACACCTATGCCTACGGCCGTCTGCCTAACGTGATTACCAGTGTTGAATATGAGCAGCTTCAGAAACCGCTCGGCCCCAACAGCGGCCTGCTCAAAAGGCCGTCCGACGGCAAAAATCCTGAAAAGATCGCATGGCTTCAATGCGTGGGCTCAAGAGAGGTCAACCAGTGTGACGCGCCATACTGTTCAACCGTATGCTGCATGCACGCACTCAAAGAGGCTATGACCACCAAAGACCAGGATGAGGATATAGACACAAGTATATTTTACATGGATATGAGGGCGCAAGGAAAGGGATTTGAAGATTACCTCAACAATGCCGTTCAAAGAGGTGTCAATCTGATTCGAAGCAGGGTTCACACGGTTGATACCGTCCCCGGAAGTGACGATCTGGCCATAACCTACGCGGATGAAAGTGAAGAGCTTCATATTGAAAACTTCGACATGGTAGTGCTGTCCGTCGGTTTAAGACCATCTTCGACCGCAGTTAACCTTGCAAAAAAATGCGGAATAGAGCTCAAGGAAAGTCAGTACATAGCCACAACGCCCTTTATGCCGGTATCCACAAACATACCGGGGATATTCGTGAGTGGAGGAATCGAAGGCCCGGCAGACATCTCCGAATCGATTATCCAGTCAAATGCAGCGGTCTCCGAAATCATATCGGTTCTTGCCCCTGAGCCGTTCAGCGCCCCGGCCTCTTACCCGGAGATAAGGGAACTGGATGATCAGGAGGCATCTATATTCGTGTCATACAATCTCTGCCCGGGAATGGACCCCAAGTTCGCGGAAAAAATCGCGGAATGTGCAAAGGCCCTTCCGGGGGTCGTCGCGGTCTCACAGGCAGAAGGAGACTTACTGGATGCGATCTCACAGGGAATAACAAAATGCGGAGCCAACAGGCTTGTCTTTGCGAGCTGCACCCCGGTTGTCCATGAAGGTCTTGTCAGGGAGGCCTTGAGGCTTGCCGGGATCAACCCCTATCTCTATGAGACGGTTGATCTCAGGGCGATAGGAGATGACACGATATCCACCCAGATCGAGGACCGCCTCCGCATGGGCGCATCCAGGGTTTCACTTATCTCCCCTCCATCTTTAAGGGAAATCGCCGTTTCAAAAAGCGCCCTTGTCGTGGGAGGAGGTATTGCAGGCCTTGAAAGCGCGCGTGCCCTCTCTCTGGAAGGTTACCAGGTAACGGTCATAGAAAAGGAGAAGGAACTCGGAGGGCACGGCCTCCATGTAAGAAACACCTGGCAGGGCTTTGATGTACAGGGGTATCTGAAGGACCTTATCTCCTCGGCCCGTAAGGATAAAAATATCACCATAATGACCGGAACCGAGGTCACTCAAAACAGGGGCTTCGCGGGCAACTTCGCAACTACCGTCATACAAAACGGAAAGGAAAAGGGCCTTTCAAACGGAGCCATAATCCTGGCCCCCGGAGGAGAGACAAAGAGGCCTGAAGAATACCTCTACGGAGAGCATGACAGGGTCTTTACCTGGCAGGAATTAAGCGCCCGGATGATTGAGGACCCTTCCCCCTTTGAAAACGCCTCAAGCGCGGTATTCATACAGTGCGTGGGATCAAGACAGCCGGATTGTCCTCACTGCAGTAACTTCTGCTGCACCTTTGCCGTCAGGGCTGCGATAGACCTTAAGACAAATAATCCCTCCATGAAGATCTTCATCCTCTACAGAGAGATGCGCACGTTCGGTGAAAGGGAGAACCTGTACAAACAGGCCAGGGAAAAGGGCGTGATATTCATACGCTATGACATGGACTCAAAGCCGGAAGTTGAGGCGCTTGGGGATAAAGGGCTAAAGGTTACGGTCTTTGATCCTATACTGCAGAGACAGATTACCCTGGAAGCAGACTTTATTTCGCTTCAGACGGCGATAGTCGGTTCGAACAACAACCGGATTTCTGATATCTTTAAGGTCGACCTTGATTCAAACGGATTTTTCGCGGAATCACCTGAAAAGCTGAAACCTCAAAGCACGACCGTTCCGGGAATCTACACGGCCGGGCTCGCGCACTATCCCAAGGACACTCTCAGCAGCATAGGACAGGCAAAGGCAGCCGCGGCCTGCGCTCTCGAGATCCTATCCAGGGACACGGTCCAGGTAGGCGGGGCGGTCGCAGAGGTTAATCCTGAAAAATGCGCGGTCTGCTGCACCTGTGTAAGGACCTGCCCCTTTCAGGTGCCTGTTATCGACCATAGCACGGGCGCGGCATATATAGATCCCGGACTTTGCCAGGGATGCGGCATGTGTGTCGCGGAGTGCCCCGGAAAGGCGATAGTCATGTCCACATGCAGCGATGATATGCTGGTTGAGGCCTCCTCTTTCCTGACGGCGTCATCATGAGATTTATCCGCCGATTCGGGGATCAGGGATCCCGTTTCCATGGTCTTTAATGTCTCAGGGTCGATTCCGTTACGGCGGCAGGTGTTGCCGAGCCAAACAAACAAGGAGAATTTTCCATGAACGATTTCACACCTAAGATAGTCGCCTTCTGCTGTTCAAACTGTGCCTCTTCCGCAGCGGAGATAGCCCACGGCATGTCAAAGACAATGCCGCCCAATGTTAAGATTGTCCAGGTTCCGTGTACGGGCCGTATAGAAATCCTCCATCTTCTGAAACCCTTTGAAAACGGTGCGGACGGAGTCTATGTCGCCGGCTGTCAGGAGGACAGCTGCCGGTATGTCAATGGAATCACCAAGGCGGCTAAAAGGGTTGAAAGCGTAAAAAAAATCCTGGAAGAGCTGGATATCGAACCGGACAGGATAGACGTCTTCAATCTCTCGGCAGCACAGGGACAGAGATTCGTTGAAGTCGCACATGAGATGGTTGAAAAAATCAGGGATCTAGGGCCAAGCCCAGCCAAATAAACCCAAGACATTTTGCGAGGTAATCATAATGATCGTTGCTGAGTCAAAACCTATAAAGGAAATCCTCGACATGGTACAGCAATTCCACAGGATACTTGTGGTAGGCTGTAAAGGGTGCGTCACAGTCTGCAATGTCGGAGGCGCAAAAGAGGTTGCAATCCTCGCCTCCGCGCTCAGGATAGCCGGTAAGAAAGCGGGACATGCATTTGAGATAGAAGAAAGGACCTTGGAGAGGCAGTGCGATCCGGAATATATCGAGGAGCTTGATCCTGTAATCGAAGGCTATGATGCCGTCGTTTCAATGGCGTGTGGTGTCGGCCCGCAATTCCTTTCAGAACGTTACCTTTCCGTCAGGGTATTTCCCGGTGTGAACACCAAGTTCATGGGGGGGGCCGTGGAACATGGAGTGTGGGCGGAAAGGTGCGCAGGATGCGGGCAATGCGTTGTACACCTTTTCGGCGGTATCTGTCCCATTGCCAGGTGTTCGAAGAGTCTTTTGAACGGTCCCTGCGGAGGGTCCAATAATGGAAAGTGTGAAATTTCCGATGATGTAGACTGCGTCTGGGACATAATTGTGAGAAAAATGACGGAGCAGGGTCGGCTTGACGATTTGATCGAATTCGTTCCACCCAAGAGCTGGACCACTGCACGTGACGGAGGACCTAGGCGTATGGTCAGGGAGGAACTGGTGAAATGAGCGAGGTTAAATCTGGAAGCAACCTGGAAAAGGTTTTAAGGGCTGGTCATTTCGCATTCACAGGTGAGTGTGGTCCGCCTCAAGGCGCCAATGTGGAGCACCTCAGGGAAAAGGCCTCTCACCTGAAAGGCTGTGTTGATTCGGTCAATATAACCGACAATCAGACCGCGGTCGTCCGCATGTCCAGCTGGGCTGCGTCCCTTTTGATACTGAATGAAGGGATTGAACCCAATTTTCAGATGGTGTGCCGGGACAGAAACAGGCTTGCCATTCAAAGCGACATACTCGGCATATACTCTCACGGCATAAAAAACATGCTCTGCCTTTCCGGAGACCATCAAAAGTTCGGTAACCATCCTGACGCCAAAAACGTCTTTGATATCGATTCCATGCAGCTTATTCATACTGCCAAGACCATGAGAGATGAAGGTAAATTTCTAAACGGTCAGGATATAGACGTGCCGCCCAAGATCTTTATCGGGGCCGCATCCAATCCATTTGCCGAACCCTTTGATTTCCGGGTATACAGGCTGGCAAAAAAGATCGCCGCCGGTGCCGATTTTGTTCAGACCCAGTGCATATACAATATGGACAAATTCAGGGAATTCATGAAAAGGGTCGTTGACATGGGGCTTCATGAGAAGTGCTTCATACTTGCCGGTGTCACCCCCATGAAAAGCGTAGGTATGGCCCGTTATATGGCAAAACAGGTACCAGGCATGGACGTGCCCTCTTCTCTCATAAAAAGGCTTCAGGGGGCTGGAAAGGGTAAAGTGGCGGAGGAGGGAATACAATTCGCCATAGAGCAGATAAATGAGTTCAAGGAGATGGAAGGAATAGCAGGGGTTCACCTGATGGCCATAGAATGGGAGCACCGGGTACCTGAAATCGCCGAAAGGGCGGGTATGCTGCCAAGGCCTCAGTAGAGTTTGCCAGAAGACCGTTTTTTTTGTATTTTCACGACAGTAAACTACAAAAGTCCTTTAGGGAATCCTTACGCGATGAGGGGGTAAAACCGGAACCCGGCAATCTCCTCGCGGGTAAGAATTACCCAAAAGGGCTTTTTTTTATTAATCCTTTCTGATATACGTGTATATGCTTGTCACCTTTTGCTCACCATGTTTTATCTGAAAAAAGTTTTTGACGCATATAAGGGCGCCTGTCTTATGATCATAAAGACCAAAAACGGCAGATCTTTTGATACTGAAAAGGACCTTAATTCCGCTGAGCGGCATATAGTGCAAAAGCTTTTTGCCTGGGAACAGATGGCCGCAAGCCTTGAACAATTCAAGGGGAAAAAGGAAGAAGCACTCAAAAAAGGCTGGAACGGCTCCGGTCCCCTGCGTGAAAGCATCGCGATAAGGATAATTACAAGAGACATGGAACAAAAGGTTAGCGCACGTTTGGCGACCGGTTGACGAAGCTCACAAAACGACGATCACCATGATCGTCCAAAAGGCTTATCCTCTGTGATGCCATGAATAAAAAGGCCAAAGACGGCGGGACCCGCGCGGCGACTTTCCCTGCCTCGGAAGTGAACATCCACAAGCCGACCATCTGTTTTGCAATCGTCGGCGGTGGAAAGGAGTGCGCCCTGCTCCTGCAGAACCTTTACCCGGACGGATTTTCCAGATTAAACATGGAACTGATCGCAATAGCCGACCGGCAAAAGGATGCACCGGGTTACGCATTTGCCGAAAAATCCGGTTTATCGGTTTTTACGGATTATAGGCGATTATTTCAGATTAAAGGCCTGAATCTGATCGTGGAATTGACCGGTTCCGATCCGGTCGCGAAAGAGATATACGGAACCAAACCTGATAATATATCTTTCATAGACCACAGCCTGGCTCACCTCATATTTTCTTCCATATTCAGTGAATCCCCGGACAAACTACTTGACAGGATATCCATGGATATCTGCATGAAGAGAAAGGAAAAGACCCAAACCGTCCTTGATTCCCTTCCCTATCGCGTAATGGTAGTTAACAGGGATATGACCATAAGCATGGTCAACCATACCTTTCTCAGGGAGAAAAATCTTACCTGGGAAGAGGCCATAGGCAAATATTGCTACCAGGTAAGGTACGGACTCAAAAGACCCTGCTGGCAAAGCGGCATGACCTGCTACCTAAAAGAGGTAAAGGAGAAGGGTGAGATCGTAAGCTCCATACACGAATACCGGGATGAAAAGGGTGAGCAGCGTTTCGATGTGATCACCGCATCGGCCATACTGGATGATACCGGGAAAATCACCCAGCTCCTTGAGGCCTCAAGGGATGTCACGAAGAGGATAAAGCTTGAGAAAGACGCCCAGAAATCGAACGTATTTCTGCAGAATGTCATTCAGAGCACGGTAGACGGAATAGTAGTGGTTGATACCAGAGGTTATGTCCTTCTTTTCAACGAGGGCATGGAAAGGCTTACCGGATATACGGCGGAGGAGATAACCGCAAAAGGTCACGTAAGTTATTTCTATGACATCGACGTGGCCAGGGAAAACATGAAAAAGATGCGCAGTTCCAGGCATGGACCCGTAGGCAAACTTAACCCCATATCCATGTCCGTAACAACAAAACAGGGGGAAGAAATTCCGGTTACCCTCTCCGCCTCCGTCATAACCATAGATGGAAAGGAGGTGGGAAGTGTCGGTGTGTTCACCGACATGCGTGAAGTCCTGAAGATGCGCAAGGACCTTGAAGAGGCCCACCTCCAACTGGTGCAATCCGAAAAGATCGCCTCAGTGGGAAAGATGGCGGCAGGAGTCGCCCATGAAATAAACAACCCACTTTCAGGAATCCTTTTATACGCGGAACTTTTGAAGGAAAATCTGGTCCATAACCAGCAGCACATGAGCGATATACAGGAGATAATCGATCAGACCCTGAGGTGCAAGAAGATAGTCTCCGAACTTCTGGAGTTCAGTCGTCATTCGGTTGGAAAGGTTTCATCCTTCAGCCTGAAAAAGCTTATAACCAAGTGCATGGACCTGCTCATAAATCAGGCCATTTTTCACGACATAGACGTAACAACCGACATTGACGGCGACATGCCCGACATAGTCGGGGACATGGGACAGCTTCAACAGGTCTTTACAAATCTTTTCATAAATGCGGCCGATGCCATGCATGGCAAGGGGAGGCTTGACATTCACGCCTCGTACAATCATGAAAAGGGTTCCTTCAGGGTACTGGTCGCAGACACCGGTCCCGGCATACCTGTCCGGGTCAGAGACAAGATCTTCGACATATTCTTTACGACCAAACCCACTGGAAAGGGAACAGGTCTGGGCCTGAGCATATCTCAGAACATCATCAAGCTTCATGGCGGAACTATTTCCGCGCAATGCCCGCCAGAAGGAGGCACTACCTTTGTGATCGAGATACCGAGGGAATACATGGAGCCGTTTGCCGATGAAGAGGTATTTATAGGGATGGAAGGACCATGAATGAAAAGACAGCCGTACTGGTGGTAGATGATGAAAGGTCGATTAGGGAAGGATGCCGCCGCCTTTTGACTGGAAGAGGCTTTTCCGTTGATACCGCTGAAAACGGACGGGTGGCCCTGGAGATACTTTCAAAAGCCCGCGTGGATATCATGCTCCTTGACCTTAAGATGCCTGTCATGGGAGGAGAAGAGTTACTGGGCATAGTCCGGAACAGCCACCCCCATATCCCGGTCATAATAATAACGGGACACGGAACGGTTGATACGGCGGTTGAATGCATGAAAAACGGGGCCTATGATTTCATAACAAAGCCCTTTGAGGTCGACCAGTTTCTTCTTACCATAAACAGGGCTGCCGAAAAAAAACGCCTTGAACAGAGGGCAAGGCTCTTTGAAGAGGAAAACATAAAGAATCTATATGACATCACACTAGAAAAGAGTCGCCTCAGGACGATCATCAACTGCATGGCAAACGGAGTAATGGTAACCAATCGCAATCTTGAGGTGGTCCTTCACAATCCGGCGCTCATGAGGCTGATGGAAATCCCGGAACAAACCAGGACACCCGTTCCTATAAGCAAGATAATTGACAGCAAGTCTCTCATAGAGACTATAAGACAGATTCAAAACGGCGAAACCGGCCAGAGTGAGTTTATCGCCCAGGAGATTCGGGTGGGGTCAAACATCCTGAGGGCGATTTCGGCGCCCGCTTTCGGGGTTGACCGGCATGTCTTTTTGAGTGTGGTAGGCGCGGTCACCGTACTTGAGGACATTACGGCCTTCAAACAGCTCGATTTGATGAAGACGAACTTTGTCAACATGGTTGCACATGAACTCAGAAGCCCTCTGGTATCGATAAGGCAGCTCAACAGCGTACTATGCGAGGGCCTGGCCGGGGAACTGGGTCTGAAGCAGAAAGACTATGTGGAAAGGGGTATAAAAAAGATCGATGTATTGCTGGAACTGATAAACGACCTGCTTGATGTCGCCAGGATCGAGGCGGGAAAGGTCGTGCAGCACAGGGTGCCGACCGATCTGCTCTCAATCATGGAAAACACGATTTCCCTCATGGAACAGCATGCCGCAGAAAAGCAAATAAAGATAATCCTTGAGTGCGGCGACATACGGCCTATCCAGGCGGATCCAAAGAACATGGAGGAGCTGTTCACCAATCTTCTCAGTAATGCCGTCAACTACTCCCCGGGAGGTGGTGAAATACGAGTCTCGGCCAAAGGACACGCCGGGTACGTGCAGATAATGGTCGAGGACACCGGCATCGGAATACCGGTGGAAGAACTTCCCAAGATTTTCGATCAGTTTTACCGAGTAAAACACCCAAGTACACGCCAGGTAATAGGTACGGGTCTCGGGCTCTCGATCGTAAAGGGCATAGTCGAGGCCCACCATGGGAAGATAGAAGTGGAAAGTGTCATCAACAAGGGGACCTCATTTAAGATTCTTCTGCCCTTAACAGCTGAAACGGTCGATCAATGACGCACGATATGCAAGACAGACAGGTTCTGGTTATTGACGATGAATCCGTTGTCAGAAAGGCGATAAGCAGGGCACTTCAAAACAAGGGCATGATGGTGAAGACCGCTAAAAGCGGCCACGATGCAGTGGATCTGCTGAAAGGCGCCCCGTTTGACCTCATTCTGCTCGATATCCGAATGCCGGACATGGACGGAATAAGCCTTTTAAAAATAATCCGCTCCAGTTATCCCAAAACCCCGGTTATCATGATAACCGGTTATCCCAGCATTGACTCGGCCGTTCGGTGCGTCAGGCTCGGCGCCCTTGACTACCTTGTCAAACCGTTCCGGCTCGATGATCTGGATGCGGCCCTTGCCAAGGGCCTCACCCCGGAGCGACCCGATGCGATCCGGGGAAAAAGCCCGCACGCAGTGCCGATCGACTCCAAAAGGAACCTCATTATCGGCGAAAGTCGCCCAATGGCAGATCTTTATGAAAAGATATTGAAGGTGGCTCCCACTGACAGCACGGTACTTATCACGGGTGAGAGCGGTACCGGAAAGGAACTGGTAGCAAGGGCCATACATGTCAACAGTCTCAGAAAAAACAGGGAATTCGTTGCGGTTGACTGCTCCTCACTTGTGGAAAGCCTTCTTGAAAGCGAGCTGTTCGGTCATGTAAAGGGTTCATTTACAGGGGCTCATAATACCAAGCATGGCTTTTTTGAACTTGCCAACCAGGGCACATTCTTTTTTGACGAGATATCCAACCTGAGCCTCAATATCCAGGCAAAACTCCTGAGGGTGGTTCAGGAAAGGGAATTCATGAAGGTGGGAGGCCACAAGAGGATAAGACTGGATATCCGAATAATTTCCGCATCCAATAAAAACCTTGAACAGTCGATTCAAACAGGTGATTTCAGAGAAGACCTCTTTTACCGTATCAGCGTTGTCCCGATTCATCTGCCCCCCTTAAGACAGAGGAAGGCGGATATCCCGATCCTTACTCAACATTTCCTCAACAGATTCAGCCGCAAGATAAAGCGCCCCAAGCCTGAAATAACTCCCGACGCAATGGAGATACTGATGGAGTATTCCTGGCCCGGTAATGTAAGGGAGCTGGAACATACGATCGAGAGGATACTCATACTTGAAGACACCGACATAATACGCCCGAGTGATCTTCCCTCCTTCATATCTCAACGCATGGGCGAATTTCAGATGTATTCGGAAGAACCTTTCAGCCTGGAAGAGCTTGAAAAAAAATATATACGTTTCGTGCTGAGAAGGACAAAAGGGAAAAAGGCAAAAGCGGCACAGGTGCTCGGCATCAACCGCAAGACCCTTGGCCTCAAGATCAAAAAATACGACCTCTACTGAGGTGCAAAACCGCCAGTGCTACGAGTAATATTGTCACATTTGAGATATTTTATCGCCTGTGATAATTTCTCTTTATTTTTCAGGCAGTTATGCCAAAACATAGTTAAGGCACCGTTACAAATTGCCCCGAAAATTTCCTGCCATGGCCTGTTATGCCGGCTGGACCATATCCCTTCCGGTTTTCTCTCAAGCCGGGTCAACAAATATTTCAAGGGGATATTCACCTCTTTTTGGTTAAAATGCCTTTCACCGCCCAAAATAAATCGGATCTTTCATGAGCCATAATTCAAAGGTACGAATATTGCTGTGTAATCTCTTAACATGTTATTTCCAATCCTGATTAGATGTCCATCCGGAAACCGGATTACAGGCATCGGCAAATTTCCGGACTGAACCTGGAACCTGGACATGTGACAACAAACGATATTTTGCCGTGTTGTCTTTACGATCCGCCGTAATCGACCCGTCCGATTGGGGGAAAGCAGTCGACCATGGGCATTTCAGAATCGATATTAATCGCGGAACCTGTTGAGGGAATCTCAAGCGAACTGGACCGGTTTCTGAGTGAGACAGGTCTCAGCAGCGTGAGGGCGAAATCGCTTAAAGAGACAATACTCTGCCTCCAGGCTCAGAGATTTGATGCACTAATCCTTGATTCATCCCTTCTTGAACAGGACTGCGGATTCATATCCATAATCAAGGGGATAGAAGAACAACTCCCCATCATAATCTGCGCCGACGTAAACACGCCTCAGCTTGAAAGCGATATACGTCAGCAGGGTATTTTCTACTACCACATAAAGTCCTTTGGAATCCAGGAACTGGAAATGGCAATTTCCAACGCCATCAAGAGGCAATCCTGTTGACTCAGGAGGTCGACCGAATGTCTATCAGTGAAAAGATCGAAGCTGGAAAATATGTTCTTCTAGGAGAATTTGAACCACCTAAAGGTCCTAATTTTTCGGGCCTTTTACGTAACGCCAATCACGTCAAGGGGCGGCTTGACGCCCTTGTAATTCCTGAGATGGCAAATGCGGTTGTCAAGGCCAGTTCCCTGGGCGGATGCGCGTTTCTGGCAAGACACGGCTTTAATGCCGTGTTCCAGGCCTCCTGCCGCGACAGAAACAGACTGGCCCTGCAGGCCGATCTGCTGGCCGCTTCCGCCCTCGGCGTATCAGATATGATGGCGGTTAACGGCGAGGATATAAGATTCGGAGATCAACCCCAGGCAAGATCGGTATATGACGTTGATCTCATGCAGCTTATTGAAACCATGGCCGGTCTTAGAAAAGGAAAGGATATGGCCGGGATAGAACTGAACAGCACCCCGCGCTTCTCAATAGGCGCCACGATAAATGCGGGCGCTATGGGCGGGGCCCTGGACATAGAACTTGAGAACCTTGAGAAGATGATAGATCAAGGTGTTGAATTTGTTATCACAACTCCCGTATTCGACATGCACCGCTTTAATCAGTTTGCAAGGAGAATAGCAGGAATGAGCATCTCGGTCATCCCAACGGTCCTCTTGTTGAAATCAGCGGGAATGGCCCGCTATATCGACAGGAATATAAAGAACATCTCCATCCCCTCAGACCTAATAAGAGACATTCAAAAATCGCCTGATAAACTAAAGCAATGCATTAAGATTACTGCTGATCTTATTGTAAAATTTAAGGAAAAAGGAATGGCAGGAGTCATGATATCAACCATGGGGTGGGAGGACAGGCTGCCCCTGATCCTTGATGAGGCCAGACTCTGATAATCAAAAAAGGCGAGGTGTTTTCATGACGGCATCAGGTAAGGCTCCAAGCGGTTCGGTCATGGTCGTCGGTGCAGGGATAACCGGTATGCAGGCGGCCCTGGACCTGGCTAGTTCCGGCTACTATGTTCATCTGGTGGAGAACTCATCAAGCATAGGAGGAATGATGGCCAGGCTGGACAAGACCTTCCCTACCAACGACTGCGCCATGTGAATAATCTCGCCCAAACTGGTCGAGGTCGGCCGGCACCTGAACATAAACATAATCACCAACAGCTCAATAGAATCCATAAGCGGTGAGCCTGGAGATTTTTCAGTCGCCCTCCTTAACCGCCCGAGGTATGTCGACACGGAAAAATGTACCGGTTGCGGGGAATGCGCCAAGTATTGTCCCATATCCGTTAAAAATCTCTACAATCTCGGCCTTGACCGCAGGAATGCAACCTATATGGAATATCCTCAGGCAATTCCGCTTGCATTCGCAATAGACGATGAGTCATGCATCGGCTGCGGTCTCTGCGAAAAGATGTGCATTGCAGGAGCCATCAACTATGAAGACAGGGCGAGGACCTCGATCCTTGACGTGGGCGCCTTGATTCTATGTCCCGGAAGCAAGGGGTTTGATCCTTCCGGGCTGGACATATATGGCTACGGCAGGCACGCTAACGTTGTTACAAGCGAGGAGTTCGAAAGGATTCTGAGCGCCTCAGGGCCATATAGAGGCAACCTGATGAGGCCGCTTGACAGGGAGGCGCCTCAAAAAATCGCCTGGATCCAGTGTGTGGGCTCAAGAGACACGAATCGATGCGACAAGGGATACTGCTCCTCCGTATGCTGCATGTATGCCATCAAAGAGGCCATGATAGCCAAAGAGCACTGCCAGGGCCGGCTGGAATGCAAGATCTTCAACATGGATATGAGGACATTTGGAAAGGATTATGAAAGATATCTTCTCAGGGCCAGGGATGAAGCGGGAATAAAATTTATCAAATCAAGGATCCATACCATAGATGAGATAAGGGAATCCGGGGATCTTTCCATAACATACTCGGATGAGCTGGGACAGCTGCTCACCGAGACCTTTAACATGGTCGTCCTGTCGGTGGGGCTAGAGATACCCCCATCCGTAATAGAGCTTGCAGGGCGTATAGGGGTGGAAACCGACTCATACGGCTTCGCAAAATCATCTCCCCTTGATCCGGTTGAAAGCTCAAGGCCGGGTATTTTTCTGGCCGGAGTCTTTCAGGGCCCCAAGGATATCCCCGCCTCCGTTACAGAGGCAAGCGCCGCGGCCTGTTCTGTTTCCACCATTCTGTCCGATTCAAGGGGCAAGGACGCAAAAGATTTTCACGTTCCGGCCGAAAAGGACGTGTCTCTGGAAGAGCCTAGGATAGGGGTCTTTGTCTGTAACTGCGGAATAAACATAGCAGGGGTGGTGGATGTGCCGACGGTGACGGCCTATGCCGCACGCCTGCCTTTTGTGACCTTTGCCGATCACAATCTATTTACCTGCTCTCAGGATACACAGGACAAGATAAGAGAGGTTATAAGGAAAAAGGGCCTCAACCGGGTAGTGGTTGCCTCATGTTCTCCAAGGACGCACGAGGCGCTTTTTCAGGAGACCCTGCAGGCCTGCGGCCTCAATAAATACCTTTTCGAGATGGCCAACATAAGGGATCAGGACTCATGGGTGCATGCAAACGATCCGGAAGCGGCCACGGAAAAGGCGAAAGATCTTGTCAGGATGGCCGTGGCACGGGCGGGGCTTCTCAAACCTCTTAAGGAAAAACGGATACCCATCAACAAACGGGCACTGGTGATAGGTGGAGGCGTATCCGGGATGAACAGCGCCCTGGGGCTTGCCGATCAGGGCTTTGACGTCGTTCTTGTCGAAAAGGAGGTCGGGCTGGGGGGACTGTCATCAGAGCTAATCAGGACTATTGAAGGTAAAGACATTCAAAGATACCTTCTTGAGACGATCGAAAAAGTGAGCAGCCATGAAAGGATTCAGGTGCTGCTTGGATCCCTTATCGTCGGCTTCACCGGATTCAAGGGCAACTTTACCACAGAGGTAATTGTAGGCCCAGGCATGTATGAACGCAAGATTGACCATGGAGTGGCCATACTGGCCACGGGCGCAAAAGAATACCGGCCCACGGAGTATTTTTACGGTCAGGACCCTCATGTCCTAACCCAGATAGAACTGGGGCAGAGGCTCGACCTGAAAGGGGCTGATGATCTCAAAAACGTGGTAATGATCCAGTGCGTCGGATCAAGGAACAGGGAAAACCCAATATGTTCCCGTGTGTGCTGTCAAAGCGCCGTAAAAAACGCGATCCTAATAAAGGAACTCAACCCTCAAACCAACGTGTACATACTTTATCGTGACATGCGCACCTACGGCATGATGGAGAGATACTATTCCGAGGCAAGACAGAGGGGTATAATATTTGTCCGCTTTTCAGAGGAGCGCCCTCCCCTTGTCGAACAGGGTGAAGAAGGACTGTCGGTCACCTTCAGGGACCATATAATAGATATGGACTTAAGGATCAATGCCGATCTGCTGGTATTGAGCGCCGGCATGGTACCTGAAAACACCCGGGAGCTGGCCTCGATAATGAAATTGCCCAGGAACGGAGAAGGATACTTTATTGAGGCCCATGCGAAGCTTCGTCCGGTGGATCTGGCAAATGAAGGCATATTCATATGCGGGACAGCACACAGTCCGAAACTGATATCCGAATCGATTACCCAGGCAAAGGCTGCCGCATCAAGGGCCGCGACCTTCTTATCACAGCCGGAGATAGTGCTTTCCGCCGTGACCGCGAAGGTAGATCCGGACATGTGCGCCTCATGCCTCATATGCGTAAGGTCCTGTCCTTACGGGGTGCCCAGGATAAACCAGGAGGGGGTAAGCGAAATAGACGAGGCCCTGTGTCACGGATGCGGCATATGTGCTGCGGAATGTCCTGCAAAGGCAATAGAACTGAGATGGTACCGGGACGATCAGATTATGAGCAAACTGGACGCACTGTTCGAAGGAGTCATCTGATGAAGGATAACGAACCGATAATAGTGGCATTCTGCTGCAATTTCTGAGGTTACACCGCCGCGGACCTGGCAGGTTCGATGCGCATTCATTACCCAGGCTCAATCAGGATAATAAGGGTTCCCTGTACCGGCAAGGTCGACCTGATCCATATACTGAGGGCCTTTGAAAAGGGTGCAGACGGTGTCTATGTGGTAGGCTGTCTGGAAGGAGACTGCCGCTTTGAAAACGGAAACCTGAGGGCGAAACTGAGGGTCAGGCAGGCGAAAAAGATCCTGGACAGCATAGGAATAGGCGGGGAACGGGTACAGATGTTCAATCTCTCATCAGGGGAAGGACCGAGGTTCGCGGAGATTGCAACTGAAATGACGCAGAAGGTGAAAGAGCTGGGTCCGAATCCGGTCAAGAGGGTAAACACGGATAGGGCGGCGTAGGATTTACAATCCAAAAAAGCGAGGTAACCCTTCATGATAGTCGCGGGAAAAAAGCCGATAGAGGAAATCATCGAGCAGGTGGAGCCATTCAGCTCAATCCTTGTGGCCGGATGCAACGAATGTGTGACAGTGTGTGAGGCCGGAGGGAAAAAGGAGGTGGGGGTGATCGCTTCCGCCCTCAGAATGTATTTCATGAACCAGGGCAAAGAGGTCAAAATTGATGAGATAACCTTTGAGCGCCAATGTGACCGTGAATTCCTGGAAGAGCTGAGGGACCGTGCAGACAGGTATGACGCGATCCTGTCCCTTGCATGCGGTGCCGGAGTACAGTTCATGGCCGAGACATACCCTTCCCTGCCGGTATTTCCGGGAGTAAACACCTCTTTCATCGGGGTGACGGAACAGAGGGGATTGTGGACCGAGCGCTGCCAGGGATGCGGAGACTGCATCCTGGGCCGGACAGCCGGGATCTGCCCTATATCCAGATGCGCCAAGAGGCTGCTCAACGGCCCGTGCGGCGGATCCACAAAAGGAAAATGCGAAATCAACAAGGAACTCGACTGTGCATGGCAGCTTATTATCGAAAGGCTCAAGGAACTGGGCCGGCTTGAGGATTATGAAAAGATAATTCCGATAAAGGACTGGTCCTGTGAAAGGGCGGGCGGTCCGAGAAAAGTCGTCAGGGAGGATGTAATACTATGAGCGGCACACCCAGCAGACTTGAAAAGATTCTCACCCAAGGCCACCTCGCAGTCACCTCTGAATGCGGTCCGCCCAGGGGCAGCGATCCGGAGGCGATTACAAAAAAGGCGGATATGATAAAGGCCCATGTGGATGCGATAAACATCACGGATAATCAGACCTCGGTGACAAGGCTCTGCAGTCTGGCAGCCTGCATTCATCTCAAGTTGAAGGGGGTTGAACCGGTCCTTCAGATGGTTACCCGCGACAGGAATCGAATAGCACTTCAAAGCGATATACTGGGGGCATCCTCTTTTGACATACACAACATATTATGCCTGTCGGGAGATCACCAGCAATTCGGGGACAACCCGAAAGCTCAGAACGTATTTGACCTTGATTCCATTCACCTGATCCAGACGGTAAAACAGATGAGAGATGAAGGAAAATTTTTGGGCGGAGACGACATCAACAGGCCACCTAAGATGTTCATAGGTGCCGCCGCCAATCCCTTTGCAGACCCTTTTGAAATAAGGGTCCCCAGGCTTGCCAAAAAGGTCGCAGCTGGCGTCGAGTTCATACAGACCCAGTGTATCTACAACCTTGATCGCTTCGAGGAGTGGATGAAACAGGCAAGAGACAGGGGGCTTCACAAAAAGGTCTTCATACTGGCGGGACTCACCCCCCTGAAGTCCGCCGGTATGGCCAAGTATATGAGAAACAGGGTGCCTGGCATGGATGTGCCGGAGGAGGTCGTAAAAAGGATGAGCGGCGTGCCGAAAGAAGAACAGGCCCGGGAAGGAATAAAGATATGCGTGGAGTCGATCCAAAGGCTGAAAGAGGTAGAGGGGGTGAGCGGCTTTCACATAATGGCCATAGAATGGGAGGAGATGGTCCCGGAGATAGTTGAAAAAGGGGGGCTTTATCCGAGACCCGAGGCCGGATAATATAGCAGGGGCCCTTTGGACCTCCTTGCTCTGATTTTCTCACTCATTTTCAACAGTAAAAGTCAATTATTTAGCTGAATTTAGTTTTCAAAATTGTTATAATAAATTTTATGGGGTAAATCGTTGCAACTAGCTGATATTCATTTACAGGAGGTTACATTATGTCCAGGAAATATATACTCGTAGTTGATGATGACCCTGATCTCGTTGAAACAGTTGCCATGATGCTGGAGAGTAAAGATTGTGAAGTAGGCCGCGCATATGACGGGGTTGAAGCCGAGCAATCTATAAAGGAGAGACGCCCCGACCTGATAGTCTTAGACGTAATGATGCCCAGAAAGGACGGTTATGTGCTCTGCTCGGAGTTAAAGGCGGATGAACAGACCAGGAATATCCCTATTGTGCTGTTGACCGCCGTGGGTGAGGCGGTCCCTACGACCACCTATACACACGCGGACGGCATGTCCACGGAGGCCGACGATTACATCGCAAAACCTATTGATACTGAAGGCATGTGGGCCGTTGTAAGCAATCTGCTTTGATTAAATATCAGGCACCTGATGACCCTCAATACAAGACTCGGCGGATTCAAGATCTTGAAACAGGTGGGCTGGATTTCGTTCAGGGCGTCTGCGGGACAAAAGGCTGCTGCTGCGAAATTCTCCCACCTCATGGCAAAAGAGAAAATAAACATTTCATTCCTTAACTGCGCTTACCGGGGGCATTGCTGGAACCTGGACGCAGTGGTCGATGCTGCCCAGGCACGGTCTCTATCCGCCAAAGTGGAAAAAATAGTTGGGGTCGCGAATCAAAAAAGCAACAGGAGTTCGATCCTTTCCCTTTTTCCCCACAAAAGCAATCCCGAAATAACTGCGGAACTCATAAGACTGCTTGTCGACAAATCGATCCAACCCGCCTCAATCGCACAATCGAGTTCATCAATATCCGTGGTCGTCAAAGAGAGTTTAATTGAAACGGTTACTAAGGCCCTTTTCAGTTCCTTCGACTTCAGCACCTACAGGACACCGGAGGACTGGAAACTGGCCCAAAAGGGAAAGGAGCGGCTATTTAAAGAGGTCGTTGCATCCTATCAGGAAAAAAAACCCAAGGTCTACAGCCTCGATCTGCATGAGAATCAGGTCCTGTTCAGACTCGACCTTTACCGGGGTCGGGTTCATCAGTTCTGCCTTCTCCTGGAAAGGCTGGCACGGGAAGAAATCGGCATTCCCTTCTTTATATCAAGCCCTTTTGAGAAAAAGGAGGGCTGGAAGGTCTTTCTCTGCCTCCCGGGACCGGATCATAATTACCGGCGGATGTTCAAGGACATGTCCTGTCTGAATCAGATTACTTCAAGTGTGCCGGTATCGGTGTTTTCAATGACAGGACCTCATTTCGGTGACCGCTACGGCATAGCAAGTGAGATATTTCTATCCATTGAGGATTCAGGTAGCGATCTGATGGGGCTGTGCTGCTCAATCGCCACGGTAACGGGCCTGCTACCCCAAAAACAGGTCCGGAAGGCGGCAGGCTCCCTTCAAAGACACTTTGATATCCCCGCGGTCGTTATAAAATAGTCCGGCCCCGGAAGGTTCATCCCCTTTCACCGTAATTTTTCTCCATCCATTTCAGATAATCGCCTGATCGGATAGATTCAACCCACTCCATGTGGTCCAGGTACCAATCGACCGTTGCCTCCATGGCCGTCTTGAATTCGTTTTTCGGTCGCCAGGCAAGCTCTTCACTTATCTTTGAGGCATCTATGGCATAACGTTTATCATGCCCCGGTCTGTCCGCGACAAATCGAATCAGCCTCCTGCCGGAATGCTCCCCTGTCCTTCCAAGCCGTCTGTCCATTACGTCGCACAGGGTATGTACTATCTCAAGATTCGTTCTTTCTTCATTCCCTCCGATATTATAGGTCTGGCCGGGCTCTGCCAGCTCAAACACCCTGAGAAGCGCATCGCAGTGATCAACCACGTACAGCCAGTCTCTGACATTGCTGCCGTCCCCGTAAACCGGCAGAGGTTTTTCTTCCAGTATATTGAGTATCATCAAGGGGATCAGTTTTTCCGGGAACTGATAGGGACCATAGTTGTTGGAGCAATTGGTTATGACAGCCGGAAGGCCGTAGGTCCTGTTATAGGCCCGCACAAAATGATCTGATGCGGCCTTTGAGGCGGAATAAGGACTTGAGGGATCATAAGGGGTCTTTTCCGTGAAATAGCCGTCTTGACCAAGACTTCCGTACACTTCGTCAGTCGATACATGGAGAAACCGGAAGCCTTCTCCCACCTTCCCGTTCTCCCAGGCCCTCCTGGACGATTCAAGCATGCGGAAGGTCCCGAGCACGTTCGTCTCTACAAACCGGTCAGGTTCATAAATAGACCTGTCAACGTGCGATTCCGCAGCAAGATGAACGACCCCGTCAAAGATTTCCTCCCGGAACAGGTGATCAAGCGGTTTTTCATCCCTTATATCGCCCCTGATCAGTCTGTGACGACTGGACAGTTCAGGCGAAAGGTCCTCAAAATTGGCCGGATTACCAGCATAGGTCAGGCAGTCAAAACTAACGATACTCCATTGTTTCTTCTGCTCGAGTACGTAACGGACGAAATTGGATCCTATAAAACCGGCGGCACCGGTGACAAGAAGTCTTTTCTGCATAATCTATTCCGATCATCTTAAAGTGTTATCATCTTTTGATTAATTTTCTCTTTCTGCGCCATTATCGTGTCTTATCCCTGCCCATATAGATATGGGCAGGGATCTTGACATCGGTCAAGACGTTTGATATGAGGCAGAATTCATTCGGCTGAGGGCGGTATCTGACACTGTTGACCAATCACTGACATACTCGGTCTTTTCATGCTCTCCGCTCCCGCCGTTAGGCGGTCCCAGCGCCGGCAAGTAGGCAAGACCTACTGCAGCCTTATTACCTCGTCTGCGTATCCATCGATTATCCGGTGAACCGTATCCATCTCATGCATCCGCCCTGCCCCCCGCGTTGTCTTTTATCCGTTGTTTTCCGCCAGGCCTGATAGTTCGGCTATCGATTTCATTATCCTTTCAAGAAAGAAATCAGGCGTCTCATCTTCATTCAGGTAAAGGGGCCTGCCGAAGTTTATTCTCACCGATGTTCTCAACCATCCTTTGACATACCTCACACCCACGGGAATAAAGGGAGGTGCAATATGGGAAAGGATCAATCTTACCATTCCCACTTTTCCCGGCCCCATGCACCTCTTGTAATAAGTACCTTCGGGAAAAAGGACGAGCCCCTCTCCCTCGGACAGGCAATTCAAAACCGCTTTAAGAAAACGTCTGGTCGCCAGAGGATTCTTTCTGTTGAGAGGTATTCCGCCAAGAGAGCTTATAAACCACATGGTAAAGGGATTTGAAAACAATTCATGTTTTGCGATATAATAGAGGGACCGGGGCGTGGCCAGACTCATCAATGGAATGTCTTCCCACCGCTGATGTTTGGGCAGCAGGACAAAGCCATCCCTTGTAGGCAGATTATCTATCCCCCTTATTTCCAGATGAAAGAAAAAAAAGAGGATCACCCTTCCGAGATATCTGGTGATGTTAAAAACCCGGCTACTTCTTTTTATCAGACCGGCGTTAAAGTTCTTTCTGGATGCTGACATAAGTTTCATCCATAGATGGAATAGATACGGCTCTTGCCCCGATTCAGCAACCTAAAAGCGATTCAGGGACACCGGAGCGAATTTCCACTTTTTCCCACCGGGGTTCACCCGGCATTTTGAATCCTGACGTGCTGCACGGCGCAAAAAGGAAATCCCGATTATCCGACCGCCCCGGAGATGCTCAATCCGTATTTATTTCATTATGCAAGACCCGACCCAGTAAGCCTGGTCGACAAAAACGGGCGCTGTCTTACTCCACTGTCACACTCTTTGCCAAATTTCTCGGCTTATCGATGTCCCTTCCCAGGAAACTTGCACAATAATAGGCAAGCAGCTGACATGGTATCACCGCCAGGATGGGATTCAAAAAATCGAGCGTGGCTGGTATCTCTATAACGTCATCGGCTATATCCCTGATCTTATCATCCCCCTTGGTAACGATAGCGACAACAGGCCCTTTCCTGCTCTTTATCTCGTTTATGTTGCTTATCATCTTTTCGTACATGTCGTCCCTCGGCACGATCGCCACGGTAGGCATTTCAGGATTGATGAGTGCGATCGGACCATGTTTCATTTCGCCTGAAGCATACCCTTCGGCATGTATGTATGATACCTCCTTGAGCTTCAGCGCTCCCTCGAGTGCAATCGGATAGTTGAATTTCCTGCCGATAAAGAGCCAGTTTCTCCGATTATAATATTTTTCCGCCACAGCCTCTATATGATTGGCCTGAGAAAGCACATCCCTCGCAAGCTCGGGAAGTTTCTGAAGAGACCTGATCGCCTCTATCCCCTCTGTCAGAGAAAGGCTCTGATGTCTTCCAAGAAGCAGGGCCAGCAAGGTCAGAATAACGAGCTGCGATGTAAAGATCTTTGTGGAAGCCACACCGATTTCTGGGCCGGCATGATTATAGATACCAGCCGCTGTCTCTCTTGAAATGGAGCTTCCGACCACATTGACTATACCCAGCAGACTCGCTCCTTTTCTTTTTGCCTCCCTTATGGCTGCAAGGGTATCAGCCGTTTCACCCGACTGGCTGAGAGCGATTATAAAGGTGTTGGGAGGAAAATTAAGTTTCCTGTATCGAAACTCAGACGCCAGCTCGACCTCCACATCGATCTCCGTAAGCTTTTCAAACATACACCTGCCCACGCATCCGGCGTAATAGGAAGTCCCGCAGGCCACGATCACGATATGTCTGCACTTCTTGAGCATATCCCAGGCAGGCTCTATCCCTCCAAGCCTCGGAACCCCCTCTCCCGGCTCCAATCTGCCTCTCATTGCGTTGTTTATCGTTTCAGGCTGTTCATATATCTCCTTGAGCATGAAATGGGGGAAACCGTTCAATTCCGCATCATCAGCCTTCCATTCCACTGTTTCGGCTATCCGCTGTATAGGTTTTGCCTGAGCCGTTGAGATTGAGAAATCATCCTTCGTAATATGGGCAATTTCGTTGTCCTGAAGGTGAACGACCTGATTCGTATGTCGCACCATTGCGGACACGTCGGAAGCGGCGAGGTTACCCTCGGGGCTTATGCCCAGGATCAGGGGGCTTCCTCTCCTTGCCACTACGATCTCACCGGGAGCGTCGGCATGAAGAACGGCCATACCGAATGTCCCCTCCACCTGAGAAATCGCCTTTCTTACGGCCCCGCTCAAATCACCTTCGAAATTGAGGCCTATCAGATGTGCGAGGACCTCCGTGTCCGTGTCGGACGCAAACCGTATACCTTCTTTTGCAAGCCGTTTTTTTATGGACAGGTAGTTTTCAACGATTCCGTTATGTATGACAAAAACCTTTTTATCAGAGTCAATCTGCGGGTGTGCGTTTTCCACCGTGGGCTCCCCGTGGGTTGCCCATCTGGTATGCGCTATACCAACCGTTCCTTTCATCTCGATACCGTTTATCTTGCCTTCCAGGGCGGATATCTTTCCGGTGGCCTTTTCACAAGCTATCCCTTCTTCTCCCTGTATGGCCAGTCCCGCCGAATCGTATCCCCTGTATTCGAGCTGTTTCAATCCCTCTATAAGAATCGGTTTTGCCTGCTTGTAGCCTATGTAGCATACTATACCGCACATAATTCATGCTCCTGTCCTGTTAAAAATCAAGTCTTTCCAGGATCCCAAATGAACCTGGTTATAAAACAAAGGGGTGCTCTCCGGGTCATGAAGCAAAATGGTAATGGATTATCGCCCTTCCAAGTTCGTTCGCCCTTACTCCCAGTGTCTTTCCATGAACCCCCAGAACCGAGATACAGATACCGTCTTTTCCTTTCTCCGGGAGTGCATAGGCGCTCAACCAGTCATACTTGTATCTGTCGTCCATATCGTTGATTGTTCCGGTTTTAGCGCCCAATTCAACCTTTCTGAACAATTTTTTTCTTAAAAGTCTCTTAAGGGACTTCCTGCACGTGCCGTAAATCACGGTGCCATTCATGAGGACCCTCATCTGAGCGGCGGTTTTTTCCTTCATTACCCTGCCAAGCGCTTTGGGGGAACCCCTGTAAACGGTATTGCCCGAGTCTTCACTGGCATCCTTAATGAACCATGGCCGCATCATCACACCCCGGTTAGCTACCGCCGAGGCCAAAAGCGCGGCATGAATAGGGCTTATCAATGTCTTCTTGTTAAATCCTGATGCAATCTCTGCGAGCCCGAATTCATCTTCCGGGACTGAAACGGTACTGACACCGATCTGAAGTTCAAAATCGATTGTCTTGTTAAATAAAAAGCGTTGCGCATAATCACCCATCAAGTCTTTTCCGAGATGGTAGGTCCCCAGTCTCCCGAATACCGGGTTAATGGATGAAGCAAACGCATTTCTGAGGCTCGTGGTTGTCGCATATCTTCCGGGGCTTTTTTTGAGCTGACTCTTATAAAGGGTATGCTTTCTGCCCGCATATGCGATCTTTTTTTCAGGAGTGAAACCGGCAGACTCAAGCGCTGCTGCGGCGGCAATGATCTTGAAAAGGCTGGCCGCCGGAAATTTCGACTGCAGGTATACGCCATTGCCCAGTCCTGTCTCGTCATAATCGGCCATTGCAAGGATCCGGCCGTCTTCCGGCCTTATGACGACCACTGCCGCTTTATGAGTTTTGGATCGAGCCAAAAGGCCGTTTATGTAGTTCTGAAGCTTAGGATTTATTGTGGTCTCTAGATTTAGCTTTCTGCCCCCGATCCGGATTCCGATCTTTTCCCATGGACCATGTCCTGCCAGCCCCGATTCTTTGAGCGCAGCTACTATGTGGGCGCGGGAAAGTTCCCCGGCAGAGTGTCTCCGGTCACTTTTTGGTTCATCTTTTATGGAAGGCTCTTCCTTCAGGTGACCTGAGATCCACAATCCGGAGATATAAAAAATGCAGAGAAGGATAAATCCTCCCGCGGAAACAAGCAGCAAAAACGGCAACCTCTTTAAGAGGTCTTTTTTCCTATCATTCCTCTTGATCCTTCTCTGGTAATCCCGCCAGCCGGCATATGAATGTATCTCTTTTCCTATCATCTTGTACCGGGCCGAATATAATCGATACCGCCCATATAAGGTCTCAATGCTTCGGGGATTTCAACGGTTCCGTCAGGCTGCTGGTAGTTTTCAAGTATCGCGACCAAGGTCCTGCCCACCGCAAGCCCGGATCCGTTAATGGTGTGAACCAATTCGGTTCCCTTGCCGCCCTTTTTCTTAAAACGGATTCCCGCCCGCCTTGCCTGAAAATCGACAAAGTTGCTGCAGGAAGATATCTCTCTGTACAGCCCCTGCCCCGGCAACCAGACCTCAAGGTCATAGGTCTTTGCCGAAGAAAACCCCAAATCACCGGTACAAAGGGTTACGACACGGTAGGGTAGACAGAGACGTTTCAATACCTGTTCAGCATTACCGGTAAGCCGTTCCAGCTCTTCGTAGGAGGACTCAGGATTACAAAACTTGACCAGTTCCACCTTATTAAACTGGTGTTGTCTTATAAGACCTCTGGTATCCTTTCCGTAAGACCCGGCCTCTGATCTGAAGCACGGGGTGTATGCCACATAGTATAAAGGCAGGTCATCATCTGAAAGGATCTCTTCCCTGTGGATGTTCGTTACGGGAACCTCTGCTGTAGGGATCAGAAAAAGGTCCCATCCGTCTATCTTGAAAAGGTCTTCCTTGAACTTGGGAAGTTGACCTGTTCCGGTCATGGATGCCGAATTCACAAGAAACGGGGGAAGAACCTCAAGATAGCCATGTTCCCCGGTATGCAAATCAAGCATGAAATTAATAAGAGCCCTCTCAAGTTTTGCTCCCATCCCTCGGTATAATGCAAATCTTGCCCCTGCAAGTTTTGCTGCACAGGAAAAATCAAGGATCCCCAGATTTTCACCGATCTCCCAGTGAGGCAGCGGCTCGAAATTCATCTCCCTGATCTCCCCCCAGGTCCGTATCACGGGATTATCTTCATCCCCCTTTCCGACCGGAACCGAATCATCAGGCATATTGGGTATAATCATCAAGAGACTTTCAAGCTCGGCAATACATTGAGACAGTTCTTTCTCCTTTTCCTTGATCAGGGATGAGACCTCCTTCATTTCAGAGATTACAGAAGAGGCGTCCTGGCCCGACTTTTTCATTGAGGCGATCTGTTCGTTCACCTTGTTTCTTCGATGCCGCAGATCCTCAAGAAAGGAAAGCCCGTCACGCCTCTGTTTGTCCAGAGACTCAAATCCCGAGAGATCCAAATCGTAGTTTCTGTTTTTTACCATATTTTTGATGCCATCCAGATTGGATCTGGCGAATTTAAGATCAAGCATACACTTCTCCTTGCAATGTTTATGATTTCAACCGGACCCAGCAGCTTCAAAAGGCTTCCCCGAATCCGCCGGTTGTTCCGGATCGTCCTCATTTTGTCGCGCGCTTCCGGGCATATCATTTTACCTGATAAAAGAATCCGGAGAGATGCCGATACAGTTCGATCGTCATGAACCATACAGGGATTCGCCATATCTTTCAATAGTAGATATCAATTTTATATCCGATCCGCACCCCGAATCCACCGTCTAATTCAAATAGGCACGAAGATAAAAGGATTTTGTGCACCTGGGCTCACGCTGCCCCTTTTCTTCAATCCTATCTGTAAATGGCCTCTCCTTCTTAAAAAACCCTTTGATGTTTCAATTTCAAGCCAATATAATGATACAGGAAATCGGTTCAAATTAGATAAAAGAGTCAAAAAGACCTTAAGCAGGAGGTAACTCCAGGGCATGTCCTTTCTTTTTGTCGGCTCCACAGGGGACAATGCGGGCCAGAGCCTTTTTACCTGGGCCCTTGCAAAAAGATTCACGCAAAAAGGTGCCTCGGTGGGCTTTTTAAAGCCCTTTGGTTCCAACCGGGTGAAAATCGACGGCCGATGGGTGGATCGGGACGCCATCCTGTTCAAAGACTTCCTCAACCTTGATGTCCCCCTTGATACTCTATGTCCCCACCCTTTCGTTGAAGACGATATCAAAGAACCTCAAAAGATCCTTGAACGGATAGAGGCTGTGGCTCATGAGCTGTCTGTTGAAAAAGACATTATCCTTGTCATGGGTTGTTCGCATATTTTTTTCGATAAAAACATGAATAATGTGAACGACATATCGATAGTCAATAGGCTCAATGCCGACTTCATCCTTGTCAACAGATATTACAGTGTCTCAAGCTCCCTTTACTCAATATTTTCCGTTTGTTCAATGCTGGAGAGGACCAGCGGCATATTGATCAACAGGGTACCGGAAGCGGACATGAGAGAGGTGGAGGAAAAAATGGCACCTCTTCTCAAGGCCAAAGGTCTTCCGGTCACGGCGGTCGTGCCGGAGAAGGCGGCCCTGTCACTTCTTTCCGTTGAAGAGATAAGAAGGCGTCTGGCAGGTGAGATATTGTCCGGAAAAGGAAAACTGGAAGGGCCTGTCACAGGCATGACCGTGGGATCATCCGACCTTTCAGACGAACTGCGCATTTTCAAAAGGGTCTATAACAAAATCATACTGCTGGGCCCGCACGATAAGGCTCTCGGCGTTGGCAACAGCCATGTCACTCGCCCCATTGCCGGGATTGTAATTACAGGGGGGATAAAACCGGCCCAAAAGATATCCGACCTGGCGGAGAAAAACGCCATACCTCTGATTCTTGCAAATAACGATACATTTTCAGCACTTAACCTCCTCGATAAAACCTCATCATCTCTGTCTGCAAAGGACGAATCAAAGCTGGATCATTTTATTGAACTTCTGGATAAAACAGAAGCCTTTGAAAATCTCCTGCACCTCCCGATCGTTTGAAGTTCATCAGACAGGGTAAAGAATCTCCAATCTAAACCGGAGAACGACCTTCCCGTTCAACCTATCGTATCTGTTATTATTGAAAGGAGCTTTTCAGGAGAAATCGGTTTTGAAAGGAAGAGGTTTGCGCCCACATCCAGACCGAGTGCCCTGTCCTCTTCCCTGCTTTTGGCCGTAAGGAAAACAATCGGAGTATCTCCGCACTCATCCTTTTCCCTTATTCTTCTGCATAGCTCAAATCCATCCATCTCCGGCATTATTATATCCAGCATCAAAAGATCGTATCCCTTCTTCTGCAGCTTTTCCAACGCCTCGACTCCACTCTTCACGGTCTGGACATCATAACCCTCCGGCTTCAGTAGTTCATCAAGGGCCATGAGGACCATTTCATCGTCATCAACAATCAATATGCTTTTTGCCATCTTAATACTCCTTTTCTTCTCTTTTGGCCGGAATAATGACTATAACCTCCGTACCCTTGCCTTTCCGGCTCTTTATCTCGATTCTGCCGCCATGAGCCTCAATGATACCGTAACACAGCGACAGCCCCAGACCGGTACCCTTTCCGACAGGTTTGGTGCTGAAAAACGGTTCGAACAACTTATGAAAATTCTCTTTGTCAATTCCGATTCCGGTATCTTTGAAAGAAACCGCTATCAATGTGGCATCATCCTCTTTTATCGAGTAACTCCTTATGTTAAGCCCCCTTTCCCCTTTTATTTCATCCATCGCATCCCTTGCGTTTGAAATGAGGTTCAGGAATACCTGTTCAAGCTGATTCGAATCCGCCATTATTACAGGCAGGTCACCGGAAAGGTCTTTTACCACCGAGATGCTGTGATTTATCAACTGCTGCCCTGTTATAAGAAGCGCCTTTTCTACCGGCACATTAATATCCAGTTCCTGAAATAACGGCTTTGTCTGTCTTGAAAACTCCCTGAGGTGTTCAACTATCTTTTCTATGCGGTCATTGCACTCCTTTATCAGCTCAAGCCTTTCTCGGTCGCCGGATTCAAGGAGGCTGTTTTTCAATATTACATAAAGGATGGTCTTTGACGCCATCAGAGGGTTGTTCAGTTCATGGGCGACTCCTGCGACAAGCTCTCCAAGCGCCCTCATCCTCGAGGCCTCAAAAAGCCTGACCTGCGCAGCCTTTAATTTTTGTTCAAGTATGGTCTTTTCGGTAATATCCTTGAATATTCCCGCAGTACCTATCAGCTGGTTGTCTTCATCTCTCAACTGGAAAAGGGATGTCAATATGGAAACGATGCCGCCGTCCTTTTTATTGACCTGCATTTCATAATTCTCAGCCCTCTCGGCAGCCTTCAGATAGGTCACTATATCCCTTGCCTCATCCATGCCCCTTGTATAGATATACGATACATGCCTGCCCAGGACCTCCTTGCGGCTGAAACCGAGTATCTCTTCCATTGCCCGATTCATATATGTGATATTTCCCTTTAGATCGGCGGTCACGATCCCGTCCACAGAGCTTTCCATTATATTTTCCAGGAATTCCTTGGTCTCTCTCAACTCCCTTTCAAGACCCTTCCGCTGAGTAAGGTCCCTGTCTATCTCTACAAATCCGGTAGTCTTGCCTGTACGGTCCTTTATGGCTGTAATGGTCGTATGAGCGGGGAAATATTCACCATCCTTTCTCACCCTGACCATTTCCTGCTCGCATAACCCCTCGTGCCTGGTGCTTGCCGACATCTCTGCCTGAACTCCGCGCGCGACCTCTTCAGGCAGGATGGTTATAGCAATATTTTCTTTTCCGAGAAGTTCCTCCTTTTTCCACCCATAGATCTTTTCAGCACCCTTGTTGAATTCGATTATCTTTCCATAAAAGTCCAAGGCTATTATGGCATATTCGGTGGCGCTGTCCAGGATGCTGTTGAGGAAACGGGAAAGGTCCCTGTATTTTTCCCTTGATTCCTTCAGCTCCTGGGTCCTGTCCTCGACAATCCTTTCAAGATCCGACGTATAATGCTGAATCTGGGAGATCATCCTGTTGAAAGACCTGCCCAGCATCCCTATCTCATCCTCACTTCGAACCTTGACACGCAGGGAAAGATCTCCACCAGCCATCCTGGTGGTTACTTCGGTCAAATCCTGTATCGGTCCTGTAAGGACCTTGGAGACCGTCACGGTCAAAAGCACAACAAGGACCAGAGAGGCCATGCCTACGAGAAAGATAAACTGCTCCGTTTCATAGAGGGAGTGATAGATCTCCTCTTCGTATGTGCCTGCGGCGATTATCCAGTCCCATGGTCTGAAATAGGTATATTTGTTTATCTTCTGTCTCGCCCCTTTTTCACCCAGTTCAGGATTTACCCATGGATACCTTATCGTACCCACTTCACCGTCAAGGAGCGACCTGGAATCCTCTACAACCGCCTTGATATATTCAAAGCCTGAAGAATCCCTCGATTCAAGGATGGAATCGCCCTCTTTGGCCGGGTGGACCTTCAGGATGCCCTTGCTGTCCATTATGTACACATAGCCTGTCTCACCCACCCGTATCTGCTTTATCTCTTCTTTGAGCGAGTGAGCGCTCTGCTCCTTAACTCCCACGTAAAGGGCACCTATGACTTCCCCCTTGCTGTTTTTGATCGGTTCATAAGCCGCTATATACCAGTCATCCACGACAAACGCCCTTCCACGGTAAGGATACCCTTTCACGATTGCTCTTGCCACAGGACTTTCTCGGGGGATATAGGTTCCGATCCCTCTTTTACCCTCCTTGTCTATTACATTTGTCGATATTCTCAGAAGACAATCATCTTCTATCCGCTGAAATACGGTGCATGTTCCTCCGACAAGTCTCTGTACCTCGTCGACAAATGCATCGCTTTTCGTAATCTTCAGACCGCCCAGATTCCAGGCCGGCACCATAACCTTATGGGACTTCTTGGAAAACTGATTCACCGCATTGAAGCTGACCATTTCATTAATATCTATCTGAATTTCACTGCCGCGGAGAGATAAGAGTTCTTTTGCGACATTGAGGTCGGAGATTACCTTTTTTTGAATCATCTCCTGCTGAATCTTACACATGGAATAGATATTTCTTACCAGATGCTCGAGGTTTTCTTCCGAAGTACGCCTCAGGGCCTTGCCGAAGCGGTTCATGGATAGATGGGCGACGCAAAGGAGTGGAAGCAGGACCACAAGGATGGTCACACTTATCACTTTTGCTCTAATTCTCCAGTTGCGGAGGGGGGGAATAATCATTTCATCAAGGGGAAAATCCCGCTGCCGATTAAAGAGTCTGTTTTAAGCGCAATTCCGCCCTAGACAGGGCAGTTGAACCTTTTGTAAAACACCTGTTATTAAAACACATGCGGACCCTTATGCAAAGCTTTATCTTAAATACCGAAATCAGAATACCGGATCGGGAAAGGTTACCATCGCTCTGGGCTTATCAACCATGCGATACATCACAGGTGACACCCAACCATCTTCCAGGACTTCATCTTCCAACTGTTCAAGGATCTGATCATGGATGGCCCAACTCCTCCCTCTCACGGTTTGGGCAAATTGGGGCATCCTGAAAGGAGATCCCCCATCAAGCCTGTTGTGGAGTTTTCCACCCGGCTGAAACAATTCGTTGATCTTCATCATCTGGGGGTAGCCGCTCAAATAACCGAATCCATATCTTTCATAGACAATGGCATTGTGGTAGAATAAGGCCTCAAGCCTGATGCTCTTGATGTCGAACATTCTGCAGAACGATTCCAATACGTTTATGACCTCGCCGGTGATCCTCAATCCCTTTCTGGTCTGGCCGGGGCAGAGCCCCTGTTCCATCGCCCTTTGCTCTTCAGCAATGTTCCTGGAAGCCCATCCGAACATGGTGTCCCTCCCCTCCTCGTCCACATTTGTATTATACCTTTCTGATCCAGGATCATTTACGATAAGGAAATCCCAGTCGATCCGGGTAATATCCGAGGTATCTGAAATCTGTATTGAATATAAAGGATCTTCCATCGCCTTAAGGGAGATTTCTACCAGGCAGGTACTGTCTCCGTGGGGAGAAAAGAATCTGACCACCTTTTCCCCTGTTATATCGCGGAGGCTCACCGGATCGATCGAAAACCGGCGGTAAAGGGACGGGGGAAGCAGGATCCTGTAGATACCCAGCTTATCAGACAAGGAACTTCGGCTTATTCTATTTATCCATGCCATCTTTGGTCCGCTCCCTTTCTATTTTCATTAAACGATTTCCCGAATTATGTCAAAAGAAAGAATTTATGCAAATATCAACCAATAAGAAACGATATTTTCTATTGACCTCTAATATAGCCCTCTGTTAATCTTGCATGCATTAAAATTTATCATAAATAATAATCAGTTCTGTTTATAGCACAATCAATGAGACAGTGAGCATCCACCATAAAATGAACGGGTAAGCGGAAACAGCCTGTACAGCAAAAGGCGGTAAAGGGGGTATCGGCATTGGAGCAGGTGGATGTCCGAAGAACCGGATCTGTATTTATCTATTCGGAAGAAATGGGCTGGTTTGATTTCGGTCCTGACCATCCTTTTAAACCTGAGAGGGCCACAAAAACCTTTGATCTTTGCACCAGGTATGGGGTCATGAATTACCCCTGGATGAAGATCATAGAGCCTGAGCCACTCAATCCCGACCTATTAGGACTCTTTCACGGATCAAAATATCTCTCCCTGCTTGAAGATGCGAGCAGAGGCAATATAAGGCTTGAGATGCTTGAGAGGGGGCTGGGTACCGCAGACAACCCAGTGCTGCCAAGGATATATGAGTGGTCTCTTATGGCTGCAGGAGGAACATGCAGGGCCGCAAACGATATCATGAACGGCGACGCCCTTGTCGGGTTCAATCCTCTCGGGGGATTCCATCACGCCATGCCCGATAATGCAGAGGGTTTCTGCTACATCAATGATATTGTAACCTCAATAATGTTTTTACTTAAGACAAGAAAAGAGCAGAGGATAGTATATCTTGATTTTGACGCCCATCATGGAAATGGGGTCCAGGAGGCCTTTTACGGTGATCCAAGAGTCCTGTTCATGTCCCTGCATGAAACCGGCAGAGAGCTTTACCCATGGTCAGGGTTTGAAACGGAGACAGGGACGGGAAAAGGTAGAGGGTATAACGTAAACATACCGCTTGAACCGGGCACGGACGACGAGGTCTATTCCTATGTATGTGAAGAAGCGGTTTATCCCCTTATCAGATCCTTTTCACCCGACATGATCTTTGTCCTTCTGGGGGCCGACACCCTCGTCTCCGACCCGCTTACTCACCTCAAACTTACCAATAACGGTTACCAGAGCGCGCTGAAAGGTATAATAGATATATGCCCCAGGATTCTCGGACTGGGAGGGGGGGGGTATGATCTCTACAGGACTGCCAGGTGCTGGACGCTCGCATGGTCCATTCTCAACAGGGTGGTTCCCAAGGACGAATTTGCAGGGCTTGTGGGAGGCATGATGTTCGGACCGGAGATGGAGGTCGGAAGCCTTTACGACCACCCATACCAGAGCGAAGGTGAAGTCAAGGAAGTCGCTTTCAGGGAAGCCCGGAGGGTGGTCGAATTCATAAAAAAGGAAATCTTTCCGTTTTACGATCTATAGATTTTACCGGGACTCATCTGCATTCAGACCCTCACGCCCAGGGGCAGCATCGTCCTGCCATATACCTCGTTTAGTACCTGCGCCACAGCTGCATAGATGGCGGAAAAACCGCAGAAGATCCCTTCCCATCCGGCAAGGATCCCTATGACCCTGCTGCCGGTGATGTGGTGAAGGGCAAGCAGCCAGAAAAGCAGGGACAGAGAAAGGAATATCGTTTGAAGCGCCCTGTTGAGTTTCAAGGTACCGATAAACATGCAAAATGTGAAAAGCCCCCACATGAACAGATACCAGCTGAAAGATACGTTGCTCTGTTTGACCTCCCACCATCCCAGATTAGCGAAAACCAGCAGGAATACGAGTGTCATCCAGAAAAGGCCGAACGAACAAAAGGCCGTCGTACCGAAGGTATTTCCTTTTCTGAATTCCATTACACCGGCGATTATCTGTGCAAAGCCTCCATAGAATATCCCCATTGCGAGTATCATGGTATCAAGGGGATAGAAACCGGCATTGTGGATATTGAGAAGCACGGTGGTCATTCCGAATCCCATAAGCCCCAGCGGGGCAGGATTTGACAGCGAATCTGATTGGGCCATTAGTTCACCTCCTGATGAGATAGGTACAGAAGCGGACTGCTCTCATTTTCATATGATTTTTCTCAAGTTCAGATCGAGCTGATTATCCCGGCCCTCCGGTTTTAGTGAGAAGCCGGGATATTGATTAAAACCGCCTTCCTTGAGCCTCTACTGTCTTCCTGATACCAGACTTTCCACTACATCCGGATCCGCAAGAGTGGAGGTATCACCCAGTTCGTCGATATGACCTTCCGCTATCTTTCTAAGAATTCTCCTCATGATCTTGCCGCTTCTCGTCTTTGGAAGCGCCTCGGTAAAATGCAGTTTGTCGGGAGAGGCGATCGGACCTATCTCCTTTCTCACATGAGCGACAAGTTTCTTTTTCAGCTCATCGCTGGGCTCATAGCCATTCTTAAGGGTCACAAAGGCATAAATCCCCTGCCCCTTTATCTCATGAGGAAATCCCACCACCGCGGACTCCGCTACGGCGGCATGGGCCACGAGCGCGCTTTCTACCTCGGCGGTTCCCATCCTGTGACCCGAAACATTTATGACATCATCCACCCGGCCCATGAGCCAGAAATAACCATCCTCGTCTTTTCTGGCTCCATCCCCTGAAAAATAGTACCCGGGATAGTCTTCAAAATACTGCTTCTTGAATCGTTCAGGGTCGCCGTAAACCGTACGCATAAATCCCGGCCACGGTTTTTTTATGCACAAATGGCCTCCCTCATTAACATCGCATTCGGTACCGTCCTGCCTCAAAATCACCGGTTCAACACCGAAAAACGGCACCGTCGCCGATCCCGGCTTCATAGGCATTGCCCCTGGAAGTGACGCGATCAGGTGCCCCCCCGTCTCGGTCTGCCACCAGGTATCCACAATGGGACACCTTTCCTTCCCGACAACCTTGTAATACCACATCCATGCCTCGGGATTGATCGGCTCACCAACGCTGGCAAGGAGCCTGAGACTGCTCAGGTCCCTTTTGTTGACCCACTCATCGCCGTTTCGCATTATCGCGCGGATTGCGGTCGGTGCCGTATAAAATACATTTACACTGTAACGCTCGACCACCTCCCAGAAACGGTCCGGCTCAGGATAGTTGGGAACCCCTTCAAACATCAAAGAGGTTGCCCCCAGGGCTAGCGGCCCATATACGATATAGCTGTGGCCAGTAACCCAGCCGATATCCGCCGTGCACCAGTACACATCTTCATCTCTTAAATCAAAGACATATTTCACGGTAAGCATTGTGAAAAGCAGGTACCCGGCCGTTGTGTGAAGTACTCCTTTAGGTTTTCCGGTGCTGCCGCTGGTGTACAGGATAAAAAGAGGATCCTCGGAATCCATCGGTTCCACTTCACATTTGTGTGAGGCGCCTTTCATAAGCTCATCCCACCAGTAATCCCGGCCTGATACCATTTCAGTATCCTTGTCGATCCTCCTTACCACAACGCAGTTCTTCACACCTGGACAAGCCTTAAGCGCTGTGTCCGCGTTCTTTTTTGTGTCGAGGACCCTGCCTGAACGGTACCCGTAGTTGCAGGTGATTATCGTTTCCGCCTTGCAGTCCAGTATCCTGTCCTTCAGGGCATCAGCGCTGAATCCGCCGAACACCACACTATGGATAGCGCCGATGCGGGCGCATGCGAGCATGGAGATCGACAACTCAGGGATCATTGGCAGATAAATGGACACGCGGTCACCTTTTTTTACTCCAAGCCCTTTGAGCACATTGGCAAACTTGCAGACCTCCCGGTGAAGCTCCTGATACGTATAAGTGCGTGAATCTTCCAGAGGCTCACCCTGAAAAATAAGAGCGGCCTTGTTTTTTCTCCATCCCCCAAGGTGGCGGTCAAGGCAGTTATAACAGGCATTAAGCTTGCCCCCTGCAAAATATCGCAGAAAGATGTCATCCCTGAAACTGTACTGTTCAACAGGACCGTCCCATTTGACAAACCAGTCGAGATTTTCTTGCGCCATCTCACCCCAGAATCCTTCAGGATCTTCGATAGACTTCCTGTAAAGGACCTCATACTCTTTCATAGTCTTTACCCGCGACTTGGCCACAAAATCCTGAGGTGGTTCAAATATCCGCTTTTCCGCATATACCGATTCCATCCTGTTCGTAGTTTGTTCGGCCATTTCAATCCCCCTGTTTTAATTTGAGATGCAGTTGGGAAATCACCCCTTAATTATTTATGGCTGTCAATCAGTATTGAATGATCCGGATGTATGTTTCCCCGGATCCCGGCCATCCGGTCCGTAACATGAAAAACCTGACAGCGATAAACAGGCATATTCTCGGACATGCTCTTGGACATGCCTGCAATCAGGCTTCAGTGATTATAATTAGATATTAAGAAACCGAGGATGTCTATCAGGACAATCCTGTTTTTCAGGTAGGGAGTTTTACCGGTCGGAACGTTTGAATCGCTCCGGTAAAACATGAGAGTCAATAAGATTTTAGCTCATATATTCAGGATGTTAGACTTATGCTTAAGCCTTTTTATTTAAGATATCTCAGATTTTTATCAGGTTTTTTCTGATTGCGATCTTTGTAAGCTCTATGATTGATCCTACGTTCATCTTTTCCATGATATTATATTTGTGGGATTCAACGGTCTTACTCGAGATACAGAGCTTCTCGCTGATATCCTTAATCGCAAGACCTTCGGCCAGGAGGAGGAAAACCTCCCTCTCTCTTATGCTGAGGCTCTCCAGCAGATCCTTCTTCCCCTCGGCAAGTTCCCTGATATGGTCCTGCAGGATCGCATGGACCTTTTCACTTAAATAGACACCTCCATGCATCGCGGCCTTTATGGCAAAGATGAGTTCCGTCATGGGGTCTTCCTTGAGCACGTACGAACTGATACCGGTCTGAAACAGATCGATTACGTACTCCCGGTCCGAATGCATGGTAAAGACGATTATACGGATATTAGGTTCGATCTTTTTTATCTGCATGGCAATCGCAATGCCGTTCATATCAGGCATGGATATATCGGTTATAACGATATCCGGTCTAAGCGACCTTACATACATCATCGCCTGCACACCGCTTGTGGCCTCTCCCACCACCTGGAATTGAGTCTCGCCACTCAATGCGGCCTTTATTCCTTCAATTACCACCCTGTGATCATCGGCAATTAAGACCTTTTTCCCGCCCAATTCACCTTCCCTCCGCCATGACTCGTTACAAAACAGACGATACCTGCGCTTTTGACAATGCTTTCCCCCAACCGGACGTCCTTTCGCCGGTAAAAAAGATCACACCTCTTTATACCGGGATCTCCGCCCAAAGGTGCGTGCCTTTCCCGAGGCTCGATTCCACGGAAAATCTGCCCGAAAGCTGCACCGCCCTTTCCTCCATTATCAAAAGCCCCAATGTTTTTTTACCATCGGCCCCGGCACCCTTGTCCTCTTCAAGTTCAAAACCATTCCCGTTATCCTCTACACTGGTCAGGATATAATTGTCTTTTCTGATCAGATTTACAAAGACTTCATCTGCTCCGGAATGCTTCATTACATTGTTAAGCGCCTACTGGGTAATACGGTAAACGGCCAGTTCACTTTCAGGATCAATCATCTTGGGGATATTTTTGGTAAAGAAACGTACATTCACCGACCCCCGGCGCCTCATTGCGTCGCACAATTCATTAACCGCCGGAACAAGGCCCAAATCGTCCAGCAGCCTGGGCCTGAGGCCCGCGGCGATCTCCTTTATATCCCTTATGGTATGTAATGCCTTTTCCATCGCAGACTCGGTCCGTATTCGCAAGGGGGTCTTTTCAATACCGATGTCTTCAAGGATCATCTCAAGGTCCATCTTCAGGGTGGTCACGGACTGACCTATCTGATCGTGGAGTTCCATGGCCACGAGCTGTCGGTCTTTCTCAAGCAGATTTATAAGGTCCCTGGACAATTGCTTCCTTTTCATATGTTCCTTAAACAATATCTCATTTGAGCAATGAAGGGCCTTTTCCGCCTGTTTCTGACCCGTTATGTCCCGCGAAAAAAGCGCCACCCGTGCCACATCGCCCTCGGCGTCGAATATGGGATAGAGCTGGTTGTCAAATACCCTGCCGTCATTATTATTAACGAACCTGGAAGACATCTTTGCGGTAAGCACGGCTTCAAACATTACTTTTGCTGAGGAACCTAAAACGGGAAAAAGGTTTTCATCGGCACAAAGACCTATAAGTTCTTCGGAAGGCCTTCCCAAGGATTGCGCCCATGTCCTGTTTATTGAAAGTATATTTTTCCGGCGATCCAACAGGGCCGCCTTTTCATTGGTCGCGTTTAACAGGGCCCTGGCCGTTTCCTCGCTCTGTCTCAGGGCCTCACCCGCGATCTTCTCCTCTGTGATATCAACTATGACGGCCTCTATGTACCCCTTATCCGGATATATCCTCCCGGTATAACGGACCCAGATTATGGTATTGTCTCTTCGTGTAAGCCTTGCCTCTACATTTTTTATCTCGCCTGTCCTCAGCGCCTTTCCAACCATCCGTTCTCTTGCGCCCGTTTCAAGATAGTGCTCTGAGAAGATATACTCCGTCAGGAGCTCTTTCCTGCTGTCATAGCCGAGCATCTCCGCCAGCCTGTAATTGGCCTCGAGTATCCTTCCATGATCAATCGTGGTCCTCAGAAAACCTACCTGGGCATTATTGAAGAAATTCCTGAACATCTCTTCACGGCGCTCATCCGTCTTTCTTTTCCCCGCCCCCTTTTTACTTCTTGAGACCATATATTTTCCCTCTGGCCCATATGGCAATATCTCGCTCGAAGATTATCCCGGCGTCCAACCCTGAATGGGTTTCAGGATCGGGTGCTCAGATGTCGGCATTCAGGTTTAAGCTAATTGATTTGTTTCTTAACCGCCTTTGCAGGCAGCCTGCCCCGGCTGACGATAGTGCCGACCGCAACAATGGCCTTCCAGGATATACGCTATTTCAGTATCTCATTCATCGCAAAAAACAGATCCTGCTCCCTTATCAGACCGACCAGTCTGTCCGCCTTAAACACCGCCAGACGCCGCACATTTTTGCATACCATGAGATATGCCGCTTCCATAAGATTGGAGTCCCCGGCTATCCCAAGGGGCGGGGGAGACATAATCTCCGTTATCTTCTTTTTTCCAAGCTCCTTTACCTGGATAGAGAACATACCCTTCCAGAACATTGGAGAATATTGGATGGAATCCGCCATGGAAGGTTTAGGCGCGCTCAGGTAGGCCGGCATGATTGCTTCAAGCAGGTCCCTTATCGCCAGGATACCCTTCAGGTTCCCGTCCTTGTTTAATACCAGTATCGATCTGTGGCCGGTCTCCATTATCTTACTTGTAGACATCTTGGAGGCAAAGGACTCCCTCAACCTGACAAGCGCGTCCAGGACCGTTTTATCCTCATCCAGGCTGGTATATTCCTCCAAGGGTATCATGGCGTTTAGGATGTTCTGTTCCTTCATCGATCCCTTTTTAAAGCCAAGCCTGTAGGCCTCTGAAATCTTTGTTGCAAGAAGCTCCATGTCACAGGGCTTTGAAAGATAATCAAAGGCACCCTGGGCAAGGGCCTCCTTTGCCGAAGACTCTGCGCCATGACCCGTGAGCATGATAACCGGAACCTCCGGCGATCTCTTTTTGATCTTTTCAAGTGCCTCATGCCCATCCATCCCGGGCATCTTTATATCCATTATTATGACGTTGGCCCCTTCCTTCAATTTTTCAAGCGCCTGCTCCGCGCTACCGGCCAGGATCGTCTCGAATCCTCTTCTATTAAGGAGTTTTTTGGTGGTTTCTCGAAACTGTTCCTCATCATCCACCATGAGTACCCTTATTTTTTCGTTCATCCTTACGGCCTCCTTTTTCTTTATGCGACTTAAAGACTTGCTATTGAATCATAAGCGGTTTGAACAACTGAATAAACAGAAGCATTATCGTCGCTGCGGCAAAGACATGCAGCGCCGCCTTCAGGCCTCCTATCCCCCCCTGCCTTGCCATACCGACACCAACCAGACAAAACTTCCAGACCCCGGTTATCATGGCAATCCCTGGAATCCAGGAAAAAAGCAACGTCACGCTGGCATAGGCGGTTATCGAAAAAATTCCGCTGAATGTATAAACCCCTCGATGGCTCAGCAGGGACAAAAGATAGAGGATAGAGGCCAGAATAAAAGGGGTGACAAAGGCATTTAAAAAGAAAACAAGACCAAAGATCAACCTGCTTTCCGCCACAAAGAGACTCGCGGCCATGGCGTAGACAAGGCTCATTGAAAAGAGGAATACAAGGGAAGATCCGTATCCCCCTGTTGAATCCGGGCTTTCAAAGAAATCTCCCGGTGCCATCAGCAGCCTGGGTATGAACCGGACAAACCGAACGTATCCGTAAGTGCGCTTATCTCCATGATCCGCATACATAGCCGTTTCCATTTCTTAAGGGCCTCCCTGTGTTATTTGCCTTCACACCATTTAATACGACCTGTCTAATCCGCCTAATATGCCGGAAGGCCGCTCCATCCCAGCCATCTCCAGTATGTTGAGGCAATCAGGGTCAATACCGCCATGTTGGTCAACCACAATATAACACCCACCCTCAGATAGTCTTTTGATTCCAGATAACCGCTGGCATAGACAATGGCATTCGGTGGCGTTCCGATGACAAGGCAGTAGGCAAATGAAGACGCAATCGCAGTACCCATTGCCATGAACGGGATCATTGACGTGCCTGGGTGAACGATACCTGCCATTGCCAGAGTTACCGGACCTACTGCGGCGCAGGCAGGCCCGTCGGCCATGAGTTGGGTCAAAAGGCCCGTGATCACATTGCCTGTAAGCAAAAGCCCCAGGCCCTCTCCCAGGCCCAGGGGTACGGTCAATTCCACCAGAGAGCGTGCAATCCAGTAAGCCCCTCCGGTCTTTACAAGCACACGGCCGAAAATAATCGCGCCTGCATAGAGCCACACGACTCCCCAATCGACCTTTGTCTGGTAATCCCGCCAGTTGACAACACCCGCAAGCACATAGGCAATGGCACCCATAACGGCGATTACGCCTATACCGAAGCGTATACCTGTCAGTTTCAGGATAAGATTCTTTTCGGTAACCCAGCAAAAGAGCATTACCACAAAGATGGCTACCGCAATCTTCTGCTCTCTGGTCCACTTGCCGCCTACCCGGTTGACCTCCTCCTTGACCACTGCCAGGGCATCGCCAAGGCTTCTGATACGCGGCTTGAAACGCCAGTTGATAACGAACCAGGTGATCGGGACTACGAACAGCAGGAGGGGCATACAATAGAGGCACCACTCCCCGAATCCCATTGAGATACCGAACATATCCTCGGCATAACTCATCATTATTATATTTCTGGCCGCCCCTGACGGTGACAGGGAGCCTCCTAGGTTACAGGCCATGGCAATGGTAATCATGAGCATCTTTGCCAGTTCCGGGTCATCACGGCCGTAAGCGGCAGTCGATGTCGTGTAAAGTAATATACCTATGGGCAGGAACATCGCGGCCAGCGCATGATCCGACATGAACATGGTCAGGGGGGATATGACAATTATTATGATAAGTGTGATGCGCTTGATATCGGGGTTCTTCATTTTTCCGAACATCATCATACTGATGCGTTTGTCCACACCTGTCTTGACAAAGGCGGTTGCAAACATGAGGCTGCCCATGATAAACCATGTGGCATCCGACCAGTATAGCCCCGCAATGGTCTTTCTTGTAACTATCCCGCTCAGCATGGCTATGATACCGATACAGAAGGCAACCATCGGAAGGGGCATGGCCTCGGATACGAAACATAACACCACGAATAATACTATGCCCACCGCCACCTTTACATGGAAGCCTGCCTTATAGGCCTTTTCCTTTTCTTTCTCCTTGAGGCCGTCGATGCCAAGATCGGTTGTCCTCAATTCATAGCCTTTTTTCATGAGCCCTTGAAATCTCTCCGGCCCTATCTCCTTTGCAAAGCTGTAAACCTTTTCAAGGTGCGCCCTTGTACAGGGTATTTCGTTGGTTTTGCACCATTTCGGATTTCTTTTTAAAAATGAGTTATATTCAAAGGCGGATTTCTGGACGCTTATCTCCATCATCCTGACCATCTGGATCTGCCACTGAGAAATATCATCGGTTGATTTTTCAAAGAGTTCTTCGGCAAAGAACTCCTGAACATACTTGGGGCCCATTACATATTCCACTCCCACATCCAGCATGCTCTTGGGGGTCGGAATCATGAGTAGAATAATCAACAATCCCAAAGGTATTGAGAAGAGCCTCCAGTTTATATACTTGTCATAACCTGTAGCCTTCTCCTTTTTATTGACTCCTGTCATCATTTCCTCCGCTTATTGAATCTCTGCCGTCACGAGTAACAAGAAAATACAGATATCGTGCAAAATATTCCGAAAGACAGGCCGGTAAAGATACAAAGCCGTCATTCTCCCAACAGTTGCGTAATTCCGTAAAGCAGGAACATTGCTATGGTGGCATAGAAAAAAAACCTCCTTTCAAACTCTTTCGTATATCTGAAGACCCCTTTTCTGGCAGTCGAACCGCATTGTTTTTTCATATCCTATTCTCCGTCCGGCTCCCCGGCCTTTTTGATAATTTCTCTCGGTGATTTCATAAAACTCCTTGTCTGTGCCATTCTTATCTTTCTTTCCAGCAACTGACGTTTTTCAAAGGCCTCTTCAGCCTTTGTTATAAGTTCATCTATGTCGGCAGGTTTTGTGAGATAATCGGTAGCCCCTGATTTCAGGCCGTCAACCGCAGATTCGACAGTACCGTGACCGGTAAGCATTATCACCTCAACCAGCGGAAACAACCGTTTGATCTCCTTCAAGGTGGTTATCCCGTCCATACCGGGCATCTTGACGTCCAGGATAACCACATGAATCGAACGCTTGTTAAGGTTCTCAAGCGCATCGGCACCGCTCACTGCCGTCAGGACGTCATAGCCCTTTTTCTTCAGCAATTTTTCCGTCGTAATCAGGAATCGTTCCTCATCATCAACCAGCATCATCTTCATATTTTCCATCCCCTTTTCCCCCTGCTCGCCTTTATCTATTTGTGTAAGACAGGTTATTGCGCTTTACCCGGAAGCCTTATCAAGAATGTAGTGCCATGCCCTTTCCTGCTTGAGACCTCCATGACACCTCCCATATTATCTACAATGCCGTAACATACCGAAAGGCCCAGGCCTGTTCCCTTACCCACCGGCTTTGTCGTAAAAAAGGGCGTAAATATCCTTTTCCGGTTTTCATCACTTATGCCGGTGCCATTGTCGCTCAGAGATATCTCGACCTCTTCATTATCCTTGATGGCGGCGCCGAGCCTGATCTGACCGCCTGATGAACCGTGCCTTTCCATGACTGCGTCAATGGCATTGTTGAAAAGATTTACCATAACCTGCTGCAACTGAGCGGGGTCGCCCTTTATACATGGAAGTCGGCCAGCCAAGTCCTGACTGATTTCTATTCCGTGCACACTGGCCTTTTTTGAGATCATAGAGATTACTTCAGGCAGAAAGACACCGAGATCAAGATCTTCGTATGTCGGCTCGGCATGCCTGCCGAACTTCAATATACTCTGGGTGATCTCTGCGCAGCGGTTCACCTGCAGATCGATCTGACTTAATGAATCATCCAGTTCCTTGAAAGAATCGGCCGGTTCCGAACAGCCGGACTCCTTAATCTCCGAAACAAGGATCTCAATCAAGGAATATTCACTTTTTATTATCTGAAGGGGATTATTGATTTCATGGGCAAAGCCCGCCGCCATCTCGCCCAGTTCTGCCAGCCTGCTCGCCCTGATTAACTGCTCCCCCAGCTGTTCTTTCTCCGAGTCGATCCGCTCCATGCGTCTTATGACTCTGCTGCTCAGATAAAAGGCAACGCCCAGGATGGCGCCTCCGAATATTAGGGTAATCAACACGGTCGGATAAACTGCCGCGTTGAGGGCACTGAAGGCATCCGCCTTTTCCTGCCTGACAACAAGGAGCCACCTTTTTTGTTTCATCCATGTAGTAGCATAAAGGTGATCGGTTCCTTCCTCATCCCTGCTCAAATAGGTATTTATGGCATTTTCGCTTGAGGGGTACCTGATCTTATCCGAAATTTTCTCCATCAGCTCACCGGCCGAGCGTCGATCGGTCTGGAGTACGCCTTCTTTGTTTACGATATAGGCCTCTCCGGTCTTACCCACACGAACCCTTTTGACCAGGTTATTGAATGTGAGCGTGTCTATGGTAGCCCTTATGATCCATGTCTCGGAATTGTAAGATCTCCTTATGGCGATTATAAAGTGCGGCACACCCCGGTAACCCAGGAAGACATCACTTATGTAATAACCCCGCCTCATCACCTCCTTGAACCAGTCGGCCGATGCATATACCTTTCCCGTCAGCATGCTTTCGTAGGGGCCTTTGTAGGAAATATGAACGCCCGCCTCGTCAAATATGCCCAGGTCGACAAAGGCCCTGGAAGTCATCTCCAGATTATAGAAGATTTGATTCAGTTCCTCCGGGTTCTTCAGGGTTTCATAATCGTATGAATCTCCGACAAACTCTAAATCGGCCCTTCTCTCATCGAGAAAGGAGGTGATCATCTGTCTGTGATCTTCGACGATTCGCTTGAGATTTGAAATGGTGCCGGTTTCCAGGGAAGAGGTGAAATAGTAGTATCCTATGCCCAATATCGTTATAAAAGGGACAAGAGGCACCAGGATCATACTGAGAAGGATGGTCCTCTTTAGTGCTCTGTAATATCTATTTTCCATTTTTCAATGACCGGAAAGGGAACTTCCTGTTCTCAATATTGCATGCACATCTCTTTGCGCTTTTTTGAGATATCTATTGTCTGAACAGGCAGACGGCAGGGCAATTGTCTTTAGAGCTTTTTGATTCATTGCCGCCCTAAACCGATTTGTTCTGAAATTCTGGACAATTTTAGGAAAATGCATATTTTAACCAGGACCCCCGAAACAGATTGAATAGGAAGAAGAACTGTAGAAAGAAAAAGCAATTTGGAAAAAATGCAATCAGAATCAGAGACAACAATCGATTCAACATCAGCTCAGGAAAATTTTGGGGTCCTGGTTGTTAAGCAGCTGAGAGGCTTTATCAACTAAAATGCAACCTCCATACCAAAAAAGCATTCCTTTTCTTATTTGGCATATATGGTTGATTTTAATGCTTTATTTATTTTTTTAAAAGACGTAATCAAAAAGGATAACCGCACATTTTGTGTCAATAATTTTTACAATATGTAAAGCAGGTTTCAAGGCCATTTTCCACCTAAACCATTGCACGCGCAGAACTCCGATTTGCTCCTGTTCAGGAACCCAAACAAACGGCGCTCATTAATTTCAGACGCCGGGACATATTTTGACGTATTGGAATTGAAGTTACCCCTTATCCGTGTTAAGCATATGCCCTGAACTTTGGATACTTGGCCCCTCTTCTCCGATCTGAACCGGAGAAGGACCATTTTTGTTAACTGAATGAATCAAATATTGACGATGATATGAAATCCTTTAACAAAACGATGTTTTATCCGCTCTGGAACCTTCTGCGGTCCGTCAAACTTACCATTCTGCTGCTGATCATCCTGGCCGCCTCATCCATTATTGGAACCGTTATCCCTCAAAGAGGTCAGGGTGCCATGGAGTTTGCAAGGGAACTGAGCCCCGAGGCATTCAGGTTGTTAAGCAACCTCGGCCTTTTTGATATGTATCACGCCCTCTGGTTCAGGCTGATCCTCATATCCCTTGTATTGAATCTCATTGTATGCTCCATAGACCGGTTTCCATCCTCATGGAGGTTGTTCAAGACAAGCCCCGACCCTGACAGGAAGGCCCCGTTCAAGGATATTCCCCCTGAGCAGAGCTTTATTGTCAACAGCAATGAGGTCAAAGACACCGACATTGTGAAATCATTGATAAAGGCCCGTTTCAGGAAATTTCAGGACATCAAAAGGGACGGTGATTATGTCATTTCCGCTGAAAAAGGCCGCTATTCCTACTTCGGGGTTTATCTGGTTCATTTGAGCGTCCTGGCCATCCTTTTGGGAGGTATGACAGGCTCCTTTTTGGGATTCGAGGCATATGTGAACATACTGGAAGGCACCCAGGTAGACACGGTAACGCTCAAAAAGGAGCGCAGCCCCCTGAAGCTTGGCTTCAAGGTGGGTTGCGAAAAATTCCATGTTGATTTCTATGAAAACGGCGCACCAAAGGAATACAGAGCAGAGCTCAGATTCATAACCGGGAAAAATGAAATAGAAGACAGGATCGTCAAGGTCAACCATCCGGTAAAATTCGGTGGGGTTACATTTTATCAGGCCAGCTACGGCAAGGTACCTTCCGGGAATGTGATGCTGAGCATATTGAACTCCGAGAGCAGGGAAGAGATTCTTCAGATCAATACCGAGATGACAAAAACCAATTCACTGCCCCTGAAAGAAGGGACATTTCAGGTAGTGGATATAAGAACGGATTTCATGCATACAGGGCCTGCAGCCTTGATATCTATTACCCCCGATAAAGGCGTAAAGACCAAATTCTGGATTTTTCATTCCCCTGAAAAGATGAAAGAGGCCTTACCCTCACCCATGCTTCTTTCAAAAAGATTCAATGCCTCGGCTTTCGCTCCCTATACCTTTGTCCTTAAATCGGTCGAGAGCAGATATTATACAGGCCTTCAGGCAAACAAAGACCCTGGAGTACCGGTTGTGTGGGCTGGCTGTGTCATCATGCTTGCCGGATTTTTCATAACCTATTTCACCTCTCACAGAAGGATCTGGGTAAGTGTCAAAAGGGACGATAACGGCACACTCATAAGGGTTGCGGGAAGATCCAATAAGAATCCGGTGGGACTGGGAAGAGAAATCACTCAATTCACGACAAACCTGAAAGAAAATCTAGACGCCAAGGAACACAGACAATGACAAGCTCCGCAGTACTTAGCTACATAACATTCATCTATTTCGGGGCCTTTGTGGCCTATCTTATAATGCTGGTAATGGGCAGGGAACTTCCCGGACGCATTGCCACGATGGTATCCTACTGCGGCCTTACGGCACATAGTCTTGCCATAGGCCTGAGGTGGATTGAATCGTACCGGATGGGGATTGGGCATGCCCCCTTTTCGAACCTGTATGAATCCCTGATTTTCTTTGCCTGGACCATCCTCTTCCTTTACCTGCTCGTGGAATGGCGAACGAAAAACAAGACTTTGGGAGCGTTTGTCCTCCCTATGGCCTTCCTTTCCATAGCATACGCGTCTTTTTCTCCCAATATAAGCAGCCAGATTCAGCCCCTGATCCCGGCTCTTAAGAGCAACTGGCTGATAAGCCATGTTATAACCTGTTTTTTCGGCTACGCCGCGTTTGGGCTCTCTTTCGCCCTGAGTGTTATTTATTTTCTGAAAAAATCCTTCAGGCCGAAGGCTCAAAATATATTTCTCAGGCTGATACCGGATACCGACATTCTGGATGAACTCAATTATCAGATTGTGGTTATCGGTTTTCTGATGCTTACACTCGGAATAATCACCGGTTCGGTCTGGGCGCACACCGCATGGGGAAGTTACTGGAGCTGGGACCCCAAGGAGACATGGTCTCTCATAACCTGGCTGGTATATGCCTCTGTTCTTCACACACGGCTGGTAAGGGGCTGGACCGGTAAAAAAATCGCCATACTCTGTATAATCGGTTTTTCCTGTGTGCTGTTTACCTATTTTGGGGTCAATTATCTGGCAGGCCTGCACAGTTACGCAACCTGACAGCTTTTATAGACTCAATTCCGCCCGCAGGCCTTTCAGGATGCGGGCCCGGCCGCGGTGGAAATGTTAGAGCAGTTGAAAAAAAACGGTTTTGTAATATCTCTTTTGACAAGGCTCCATGCTGCCGGGCATGAGGCCTTTATTGTGGGCGGCGCGGTCAGAAATGCGATTCTATCAATCCCGATAAAGGACTGGGATATTGCCACCTCCGCCTCGACCCGGGAGATGGAGCTCCTTTTTCCTGATCTGAGAAGATTCACCATGAAACATGGCACTGTTACCCTTCTTGGCTCAAATAACAGATGTGAGACAACAACCTTCAGAGGTTCAGCGAAAACCATAAGAAACGACCTCGAATTACGGGACTTTACCGTAAACGCAATGGCCTTTGATATCAGGGGTGATAGGGTCATCGATCACCAGGGCGGACAAAGAGACCTCAAAAGAAGTATCATAAGGGCCGTGGGAATGCCGTCTGATCGTTTCGAAGAAGATCCGATCCGCCTTTTAAGGGCGATCCGGCTCTGCTCTGAGCTTGATTTTCATCCTGAACCATACACACTTGCCTCTATTTCAGAAAACTCCCCGCTTTTAGACACGGTCTCAAGGGAACGGATCAGGGATGAACTTACCAGGCTTCTTCTCACTGTAAGGCCGTCTCAGGGATTCCGCCTTGCCGCTGAAACAGGGCTGTTAAAGCACTTCCTTCCGGAACTTATGGAATGCGTGGGTGTGGCTCAAAACGATTATCACAGTTACAGTGTATTCGGACACACACTTGATACCATAGACAGAACCGAGGCTGATCTTACTATAAGACTGACGGCCCTGTTTCACGATCTTGCAAAACCGGTCGTGATAAAACATAGGGGAGAAAGGCGTACCTTCCACGGGCATGAAAAGGCGGGTGCCGTGATGGCCGTTAGTATAATGCGCCGCCTCAGGTTCAATGTATCCCTGACAGAAAAGGTCGGCATTCTGGTATCAAATCATATGATCGATTATAATCCCTCATGGAGTGACAGTGCCGTTAGAAGGCTTATAAAGCGGGTAGGCCGGGAAAACATACAACCTCTCCTCAAATTGAGGGAGGCCGATGTCCTTGCTCACGGCAAACAATCGGATGGTCTTTCGATGCTCAACCATTTAAGAAGCAGGATATATGATCTTTTGAGAAAACCTCTGTCCTTACATATGAGAGACCTTGCGATTGATGGAAATGACGTCATGGATATCCTTGGAATAGGACCCGGCCCGGCAGTCGGTAAGATACTGGAACAGCTCATGGACAAGGCGATAGATGAGCCTGCGATTAACAGTCGGGAGGACCTTCTCTCACTTATTGAATCGATAAGGCAAGAGACACCTTTGACATCCGATTAGGGCCCTGGCAAGCCCCTTTACTCAATCCCGCCCCTTCTGTAAGGCCCAAATTCACCGTCTGATTCAGATATGGGCCTTAAGATAAATGGATTTGGGCGAATCCCCGGACACCGGCAAGATAAAGAGATAAGGCACCAAGGAGCGATCACCGAGGACGGGCACCTATACGTCGCTCATTACCTCTTGATAGTGGTTCAGGGTAACACATATCTGCTTGACCTCACAGGATGCATTCTCTATACTCCTTGCAATCCAAAAGAAGAAGAAAAAACAGAATTTATTTATTTTTCCTTCGCCCTGTTTTTACCGTTATTTTTCATCTTAAACAGTAATTAAATTAATTTAACCGGAGTAAAATGAAATCCCCTTATACCTTCCCCTTTCTCACTTCATCCCTTTTTTTTGCAATTTTAGCCTTCACTTTCGGCTGTGTTTCCCAGGATGCTTATGTCAAGAAGTCCACAGGCAGCACTTACACGAAAGAAGCTCCGGAGAACATAAACGCGCCCCGGGAAACTGAAGATAAGGCATCAAAGGCCTGGCAATCGGTCCACAGTCCGCAGGACGAAAAGGCCGGTAAAACCCCTGTCCAATCCGCTGAAAAAAAGGCACCTCAACCTGGAAAACCAGCTTCAGAGAACCGGCTCTCCGGTAACGGCCATGACGAGGCCGAAACGGTAGATGAACCGACGGATATGTCCGAGCAGAGCAAATCCGACCAGGAGATGCTAGATTCTGCGCTTGAATTCTGTCAGGCATCATATGATTACTGGGGGCAGGGTGATCTGGAAAACTCAATCGACTCACTCGATCAGGCCTACTCCCTCATATTGAAAGTGAAACCCGACCACAACCCTGAGCTGCTCCAGCAGAGGGAAGACCTTCGCGTCACCATTGCCAAGAGAATCATTGAGGTCTATGCATCCAGGTTCACGGTTGCAAACGGCTGTCACAAGGCCATTCCACTGGTAATGAACAATCACGTGCAAAGTGCGCTCGATCTGCTTAAAGGCAGAGAGAAGAAATTCTTCATGTACGCCTACAAGAGATCAGGCAGATACCGGCCTGCTATTGTAAGGGCATTAAAGGAAGCAGGCCTTCCTGAAGAACTTTCCTGGTTGCCACTTATTGAAAGCGGGTTCAAGGTAAGAGCGCTTTCAAGGGCAAGGGCACTTGGACTATGGCAGTTTATCGCCTCCACAGGATATAAATTCGGTCTGAAAAGAGACACATGGGTAGATGAAAGGATGGATCCGGAAAAATCCACAAAGGCCGCAATAGATTACCTGAAAGAGCTTCACCAGATCTTCGGAGACTGGGCCACGGTACTTGCGGCCTATAACTGCGGTGAAGGCACCGTACTGAGGAAGATAAAAACACAAAAGGTAAATTATCTTGACAATTTCTGGGACCTCTACACCAAACTTCCTTCGGAAACGGCCTTTTATGTGCCCAAATTTCTTGCCGTACTGCACATTCTGAACGACCCGAAGGCCCATGGCTTTGAACTGCCTCCGGTTGATGATGAGATTGTTGCGGACAAGGTTACCATAGACAGGCAGGTACACCTAAAGACAGTGGCCAAACACGTGGACGTCTCATATGACACATTGAAGGAACTCAATGCCGAGCTCAGGCGATATTCGACCCCCGGAAGGCCTTACACCCTAAACATCCCGAAAGGAAAGGGTGACATCCTTCTTGCAAAGATGGATGAGATCCCCACCTGGACTCCACCGGTGCCCTCCCAAGTCAGACACCGGGTAAGGAAGGGCGAAACCCTGTCAACCATAGCATGCAGGTACGGCACCAGCGTCAGGGCAATCATGAATATAAACGGCCTTAAGAGCAGAAATTACATAAAGGTCGGCTGGAGTCTGAAGGTTCCCACAAAAAAGGCCTATGCCTCAACCGTCACACGTCCATCACTTAAAAGGGGCAAGGACAACACCTCTTTGTATGTTGTTAGAAAGGGAGATTCCCTCTGGAAAATAGCCAGACGCTTCGGAACTACCACACAGACTATTCAGGCATTCAACCATCTCGGTTCATCAAATCTCAGCATCGGGCAGGCACTTATAATCTCCCGGGAGTCGCAGGTTTCAAAAGAGATAGCATCCACTCAATACAGGGTAAAAAGGGGCGATTCACCTTATGTAATTGCCAGGAGACACCAGATGAACCTTTCCGAATTCCTGCGCCTCAACAGGCTGACCCCCAGAAGCAGGATTTATCCGGGCCAGATGCTTCTCGTAAAGGCCGACTGATAAGTGAAGTGCCCCGGCATCGGAGAACCGCGATCTCGCTAAATGAATAAAAAACCCCGATCAATTTAAACGGGGTTTTTTATTTATTCAGAATGTTTTCAGATAACAAAACTATTAGTCCAGCATCGGAACCCCATAAGGCCCTTCTTCTACAAATGCTACCGTGGGTTCTTTTCCTTCAAATTTAGGGTTATTTACCGCATAAATAACGGCATTCTGAAACATTGCCTCAGCCTTTTCCTTTTCAGAGGCAAATTCCTGATCTTCATCCAGCATCTCATATCCGCTTACGCCCGGGATTATTTTGTAGTCCTCTTCAGCAAGCTGGGGAGCACAATATATGAGGCCTTCTTCCCCCACCTTTCTTATAGGCTTACCCCACATTTCAGGCTCCCACTGATCCTTGGTGAATATCCAGTCAGGATGCTGCAGGATCGAGATGTATCTGTCAGGTCCCAGGATCTTGAACAAATGAAGGAGAGTGAGGTATTCCTGGGAACCGATCGGTCTTACATCGACATTGTTGGCGGCCATGATAATGAAACCCTTTTCCTTGACAGCTGGAATTGCACCAACCGCTGCCTTTACACTCTGGTAATGGTCCCTGCCGACATACCCGGCATGAGTCAGGACGATATCGTAAGACTCTCTTATAGGAATTTTCACAAATTCGTTCATCGCCTTAAATGCCTCCATATGGGCATCGAACAGATCACCCCCGTATACGCCTGTGATCTTGAGTTTATGATCCAGGGTGCTGCTGATCATAAAATCAACCCCCACAGTCTTGGCCACCTCTACGGCCTCCTCGTGGCATGGATTTCCCTCCAGAATCAGGTTTGTAGCGTTGGGGTGTTCAAGAAACTCCACACCGTGAAATTTTTCAATAGTCTTCGTATTAACCAGGGCCGGGCATACCGCCTTTCTGCCCCCTGATATCCCGGTCATGAAATGACTTTCGACTAGTCCGGTGACGATCTTTACATCCGAAGCATGGAATATCCTGTTGAGATATACCTCGGTGTCCCTTGTTGTGTGAGCGGCAAGCACCATGGTGGACATATCTTCACAGTCATGATCAACGATGCGGTAATTATCCACAACCTCAGGCCCGTACATGAACAGCCTCTCTTCCAGGGTGCTGGGACGGTGCATCCCGTTTCCTATAACTATAACGATGTTATCCCTCTTTACCCCGGCCCCCTCTATGATTTCAAAAAGGGGAAGAAGCACGCCGTTTTCTCCTTTGTATGGAACCGGCCTTGTTATATCAGACACAGTCACGCATACGGTTAACTCATCCAACGGTTTTCCCTTTGATCGGATGATTTCCGGTAGTGTAGGCGAACCTATCGGATTATTAAGCGCCTCCGATATCTGCTCCTTCGAACCGGCCTTGCTTGGCATAGGTTTCATCTTGAGACTCTCACACTGAGGGGGGACTGATATATCCAGGCAATCATCCCCGAACTCAACTTGGATCCTTTTCCAGCCTTTCATGTCCGCCTTAGAAATAATCTCCGATATCTCCTGTCTCATACTCCCCTCCAGTAACCTTATCCGATGCAGGTGCATCTGAATGGCATTTAATATATTAATAATATGAAGATGTTACTTCTAATTCCCTGTGCTATTGGTAAATTGTTCTCACGGCGAAAGAATCTTAGGGAATATATTATTTAGTGTCAATCGTAAATATTAAGTCATGTTTCATCCTGCTCTGAAACCGAAAAGTAAAAGAGCATCATGGCACTTACAAACCGGGGGAGGGCCCATGCCTCAGCCCGTTATCTCCAATCAGCCGGCAGATCTTTTATCTCAGCCAGCCTCTTGATTACGAAATCCGGCTCCGGATCCCCTTTCTGCATAACCGGGGGACCACCGTTTGTTACAAGAACCGTCTTGGCTCCCGCCTCCTTTCCTGCCATAACATCAAACCTGAAGTCACCCACTACCATCAGATGTTCAGTCATAAGCCCCATCTGACCCGCTGCCTTTACAACGCCCTCAGGATGAGGTTTGGGCAATGAAGAATCACGCGTTATGACGGCCTTGAAAAAAGAGATATCTATTCCTTCAAACCTTCTTAGCGTCGTCATAACCGCCTTTTCGCTGTTTCTGGTTATAATGCCCAAGACATAACCTTTTTCCCTGAAAAAATAAAGGCACTCCTTGGCCCCGACGTTCGGAACTGATAATTCGGCCGCCTTTTCTTCAATCTCATCCAACACCCCCATCAGTTTAACTCTATTGCTCGGAGGCTGTTCATCCAGAAATTCAAGGATAGGCCTATCAATCGGGCAGCCCAGTGTTTTCTTTATAGCGGGAAAGTCAAGGGCGCCTGGCTTGGTAAGGGTCCCGTCCAGATCAAAGAGTAATCCTCTTATAGTCATTTTTCACTCCATACAGGATCCCTTTTTTCAAAAAAGGCGCTCATTCCTTCGACTGCATCATCCATGAGGGCATTTGCCGATATAAGTTCACTTGCATACATGTATGCATTATGCTCCTGCATTTCTATCTGTCTGTAAAATCCCCGCTTCCCGAGCCCAAGGGTTTCAAGGCTGTAACCGGATATCTCTTCCGCCAGAGCAGCGGCCTCTTTATCCAGATTATTCAGGGGCACCACTCTGTTAACCAGTCCGAACTCAAGCGCCTCGTCTGCATCGATAAATCTGCCGGTCAAAAGCATTTCCATTGCCCGTTTTCTACCAACCGCTCGGCTGAGAGGCACGGAGGGCGTTGTACAGAAAAGTCCTATTTTTACCCCTGGAGTCGCGAACCTTGCACCCTCCTCAGCGATCGCCAGATCGGAGGCGGCCACAAGCTGACATCCGGCTGCGGTAGCGATACCGTGGACCTGACAGATAACGGGTTGCGGTATATCATGCATAAGGCTCATCAGCAATATGCACCTTCCAAACAGCTCCCTTATATTATCAATCCCCTTGTTCAAGATCTCCTTCATGTCATGACCGGCGCAGAAACTCGGACCACTGCCCTTTATGATTATAACCTTAACCCTTTTTTCATTTCCCCCGTCCCGCAGGCACCTGTGAATTTCATCAAGCATTTCAAGGGACAAGGCATTTCTTGTTTCAGGCCTGTTAAGGGTCAAGAACCCTATCCTGCCCTCTTCTCTGTAAATTATGTTCTTATAGGTCATAAGCCCTCCTTGGATGAGAATCGCTTTTGAACACACCTGTTCACCTCTTTCCGTTACTTCTATCATCTATGAATGACTCAGTCACCACTATTGTATAAACATTTCACCTTAAAAGATGAAACCTTTTACAACCTCCAATTTTTAGCTTGACCTGGAGGTCCCGGTAGGGTTATTTGGATACCTTTTGTCTCAAATGTTAAAAATATGCATTGACTATACTGCTAAACGGGATTTTGATAAAGAGCCACTTCTGGATGGAAACCAAATAAGTCTGCATCTTTAAACCCAGTCATCTATGGAGTCTATTAATGGATAAGATAGCGATTCTACCAGGCGACGGTATCGGACCTGAGGTAATGAAAGAGGCGATAAAGGTCCTTGATGTCGTTCAGGACATATTTTCCTTCAACCTGGAATATGGATATGCTGATGTGGGAGGATGTGCCATAGACAGGCATGGCGAGGCCCTGCCTCAATCCACTTTATCACTGTGCGAGCAAAGCAAGGCGGTGCTCTTCGGATCTGTCGGCGGCCCCAAGTGGGAAAAACTTCCTCCCGAAAAGCAGCCTGAAAGGGGGGCGCTTCTTCCCTTGAGAAAACACTTCGGCCTCTTTTGCAATATGAGGCCGGCCAAGATCTTCAGACCCTTGAAAGATGCCAGCCCCCTCAAAAGCGATATTGTAGGCGACGGCTTTGACATCCTCTGCATCAGGGAAAATACCGGAGGCATCTACTTCGGATCACCAAAGGGAAGAGACGGAAGCGGTGCGGATGAGAAGGCCTATGACACTATGACTTATAAGCGGTATGAAATAGAGAGGATCGCTAGAATGGCCTTTGATATCGCCCGAAAAAGGCGGAAAAAGGTTACCTCTGTCGACAAGGCCAATGTCCTTGCCACCATGGTCTTCTGGAGGCAGGTGGTAAGTGAAGTGGCAGTAGAATATGAAGACGTTGAGCTTAATCATATCTATATAGACAATGCCACCATGCAGCTGGTAAGGAACCCGCACGAATTTGATGTCCTTTTATGCGGAAACATGTTCGGGGATATTATTTCAGATGAAAGCGCCATGCTGACAGGATCGCTCGGGCTGCTGCCTTCGGCAAGCATAAATGAGAAAAGCTTCGGGCTCTACGAGCCTGCAGGCGGATCAGCCCCCGATATAGCGGGCAAAGGAATCGCCAATCCGCTCGCCCAGATACTCTCGGCAGCCATGCTCCTGAGGTACAGCCTGGGCAGAATCGAAGCGGCAAACGCGGTTGAAGGCGCGGTCGAACAGGCGCTGGAAAAAGGGATAAGAACTGCCGACATCGCCTCTGAAGGTATGGAACCGGTGGGAACCGGGCAGATGGGAGATCTCATCGCGGATATCATAAGGAAGGGGCATCCACATTAATTAAAGGGGACAGGGAGCTAGAAATATCTGCTGCTTTTTTCTCCCTCACCCAGCATGGCCCTGGCCACAAGCAGGCTCTGGTTCCTGTCTTCAAGATTAAGTGCCTGCTCCAGGCCACCCGAGTCCAGGTTCATGTTTATTGCCTCCTTGGTAAGCCTTACCCCCATTGAATTCTTGCTGTTTATCTGTTTTGCCATCTCAACCGAATTGTCTATAAGATCGTCCCGCTCAACCATCCGGCTGACGAGACCCAGTTCAAAGGCCTGTTGAGCCGTCATGGAGTCTCCGGTAAGCATGAATTCATATGCCCTGCCCGCTCCGATAAGCCTGGGCAGAAAATAGCTGCAGGCCATATCAGCCCCTCCAAGTCCGATATTTATGTAGGCCGCTGAAAACCGGGCATCACCTGTAACAATCCTGATATCCGAAGCAAGGGCGAAGCTGAAACCAAGTCCCGCCGCAGCCCCGTGAACAGAGCATATAATCGGCTGAGGAGCCCTTCTCATTGCAAGGGTAAGCCTCGCAAGTCTCGACTGAAACCGGTAGAATTCATCAGTAGTCATACGGTCAAAGGTTTTTACCGACTCCTTCATGTCAAGCCCCGCGCAAAACCCCCTTTTTCCGTTTCCCTTCAAGATTATCACATTGGTCTTGAGATCGTTCTTTTTTTCCGCCCAGAAGACCTCAAGTTCTTCCATCATCAGGTGATTTACTGAGTTGTACCTCCTGGGCCTATTGAGGCACAGCATCTCTATCCCCTCTTCCACCTTTTGCGATTCTATCGTCTTATAGCCCATTTAACCCCCATTAAAATCTCCAGGATATCTGTCCGCCAAAAGGCCCTGCATCTAATTCCGCCAAGGCCGCACAAAAGTCAAATACACCCCTTGAATAGAATATGACGCCCCTGATTGATACCCCATTGATATGACATGGGGTAATTCATTGTCGCAGGACTCATATTTTCGCCTTTTCCCCTTGATGGTGCAACCACTTTCCGTTATATCTTTTTTTAGAGCCTTCTTTCACGGGGTTTCATCTCATCGGAGCAGCCCTATCTGAAATTTCATCCAATGCCCTTCTGAAAAAGGGGCTTTCATGGGAAAAATGCTCAAAAATCTGAAAGAATATCATTATCAGAGCAGTTATGACCGTGATAAAATGCATGGACATCGGCTTGACTGGAAAAATCGCCCCCGCCCGTTCAAGCAATATCCGGGGCAAAAGCGGATAGAAATGCCAAGGCCTGTCGGTCTTCCTGACACAGATTTTTCAGATCTTCTCAAATACCCCGGGAAAACAGTGCCTCTGGAAAAAGCAAACATCCTTGATCTATCAGACATTCTCCATCTTTCATATGGCATAACCGCCAGGGCCCAGCATGGCGATGACTATCTTTACTTTCGAACGGTTGCCTCAGCAGGTGGTCTTTACCCCTCTGAGATCTATATTTCATCACACCGAGTAAAAGGATTGGCAGACGGGCTCTACTATTTCTCCGCCGCCGATCACAGTCTGATCCCTCTCAGGACGGGAAACATCTCCGCTACGATAAACGCCCTTTCCGGCATCGGTGAGGACACATCCCCTTTTTTTATATTCTTTTTTTCCGCTATATTTTTCAGGAGCGCTTGGAAATACAGGGAAAGGGCGTACCGCTATAACCTTCTGGATACAGGACATCTTATTGAACAAACCGTCATGGCTTTAAAGGCATTGGGAGCACCCTTTTTCCTTACTTATGACTTTGACGACCCATTCATTAACAACCTGCTGGGAGTTAACCAGGACCTGGAGGCCTGTCTTGCCGTATGCCTTGTTCCGGGTCCCAAGGGATCAACTGCTCATAGAAAAATGGAAGTCCTTCCCGATCTGCCCGAATCCATAAAAAATTCAAGCAAATCTGCTTCATTTGAAAACGACTACCCCATCATAAGGGAGGCCCATAAGAAGGGTTTTTCAGCATACAGACATGCCGTAACAGACAGGGGACCAAATGAATTGATTATCCGGGCAACCTCCTGGCAGACCATCAGAAGAGACAAACAATGGACTGACAGGCCCGGTTTTACGGAAAGCACTTTAAGACGCCGCTCCAGAAGAAATTTCATTAGAGCCGCTCTGAAATCCGAGCAGCTGGATTCGGTTCTAGCCTCTCTTTGCGAGCCCTCCCCTGGTGAGCCCGACTCACTGAACCGGAAGACGACACCCTTAATTACCGGTGCCCTTATTGAAAAGGCGGAGGGTTTTGATCCAGGCTTTTATATCATTGATGGTGCATCCGGCAGGATCGGATTGGTAAAGGCTGGAAGATTCATTGAGGGCATGGCAAATGTCTGTCTTGGGCAATTATGGGTTAACAGGGCTTCTGTCCACATACTCTTTCTGGCTGACCTTGAACTCATGGATAAGACATGGGGCGGCAGGGCTTACCGATATGCCATGCTGGAGGCCGGAAGAAAGGGTCAAAAGCTGTATCTGGCTGCAGAAAGCGCCGGGCTGGGCTGCTGTGGAATAGGCGCATTTTATGACAAGGAGGCATCCGCGATCCTTGACATCAAAGATCCCCTGCGGCTACTGTATCTGGTTGTAATTGGTACTCCCGCGCATACCGTTGGGCCCTGAAGGCACAGCACACAATCCCGTCTGAAAGGGCCGTGCCTACCGGGGTCAGACTTGCTATGCGGGGACCGGTGAGCCCGGGGCGAGCTGAAAGGGATACTGACACCTTTAAAGACATCGAAGTGAAGGATGATCACGGTTTCGCACTGAAATCCGGACCGGCACTCACATCAAGGGACTATTTTTGGAGCTTACATCGAAAGGAACTCCATTATGAAAACAGAAGAATTTTCTTCTCGGATCATCGATGAACCGAAGGTGATCTCGGAGGAGGATTTCCGTCAAATTATCAAACCCTTTGCAGATCCCCTCCTTTCTCTTTCCGATCTGTTGACGGAGAAACGGGACGAGTCTTCCAAGCTGCTCCGTAACATGGGCTTTTTGGCTGCGGCAATAAAGCAGTCTTCAGATACGGAACACCTGCTTGACCTATACAGCGCCAAAAACAACCGCGACTGGATCTATTTCAGAGAACTGACCGCAACCATAAAAAATTTCAGCAAGGCCTCCTTTCAACTTGAGGAATTGATGAAAAACAACTGCCCGGGAAAGATCTTTCCAGATAATAGAGACCCCTTCTGGAGTCAATCCAATGATATATCGGAACTTTTTAAAAAAATCATTGAAGGCAGTTTCAAAAAACTTAAGGATGAAAACAGGCGCCTTAAACTGAAGGTATCAAAAAAGGCCCCTGCCCTGTCGCAAGGCGTTAAAATGCCCAGCGAGATTATATTGCCTCACAATATCGAAGAATTCGACGCCTCAGACACCACCGATATGGCAAAGAAATTCGCCCACAGGTTCGTTGAAATGGTGGAAGGGATTGCACTCTACCGGGATTTTGCATCGGTTGAATCGGGGAATCTTGAAACATATCTTCCTGAGAAAATTGATGAACAGGACCTGAGACAATTAGGGGCCCAGCTCCACAATCTCCAGTCTCAGTACGATACATATATATTCAATCACCTCATTGAAAAGGAATTTCCCCTGCTCAAAAGCCTGCGCAACATAATCTCCTGTCAGATGAATCTGGCAAAGATCGGCACGATCCTGAGCCACTATTATGAACGTCATCTGTTCATTTCCTCACCGGTCATGAAAAAGCTTGAAAAGATAGTGCCGCCAGCCGAGATACTTAAGTTTCTTTTTAATTTTGTGCTCTTTTACCTGGTCAGGCTTTCAACTGAGGGAAAAGTTTTCGCCGAGACCTTTGTTCACGCTCTGGTTGAGATAGTAACATATGAACTTCCGGTACCGATGGATCTCGGTTTCCATGCGAGACCTTCGACAAAGGTGGCCAAGGTGGTACAGCATTACGGAGCAAACGTAAAAATGATAGTTGAAGACCAGGTCTTTGATGCGGGCAGTGTCCTGTGGCTCCTCAGTGCCGGAGGATACGTGATGACCAAGGGGCTCAGGACGGTTCGTTTCCAGGGAGACAAGAGGGCACTTGACGACCTGAAACTGCTAGCGAAGGGCAACTATGGTGAGACCAAAGACGGTAAGGACCTGCCGCTCCCAGACGCCTTGTCTTATCTGAGCTGAGACCCTCCGGCGGAGAGTTATTGAAATGAAGGCCATTATACTCAGGGGATCTGCAACCTGGCGGACAATCAAGCCCCGCTCAAAATGGAACAAATCCCGGTTCCCCTTCCAAAAAAAAGAGAAGGCAGCCTGTGTAAAGGATTCAAGGCCACCGGAAAAGATGAAAACGGAGGATACGCCGAATATGGTGTTATCCCTGGGAGATTCGCATTTCCCATACCTGATGTCTTCTCTGTTTATTTTTTTCTTGATTTATTATTCCAATTTGGAATATTCCAATAAATATAAATAAGGTCGAGATATGAAGACAAAGCCATCAACGGAATATGCTGTTTTGGGTTCCATGTTTTCAGGCCCCAAACATGGATATGAGATACTGAAATTTATCAAGGACAATCTCAATTCGATCTGGCATATAGCACCCAGCCAGCTCTATACGATCCTTAAGCGTCTTGAAACCGAAGGCCTTCTTGATTCCATAAGGCAGGAGCAGCCAAGCAGGCCTTCAAAGAGGGTATTCTCCCTTAAGACGGAAGGGAGAAGGCGTTTTATGGACTGGCTCCATTCACCCAACAGGCATGTAAGGGATCTGAGGATTGAATTTCTAGCGAAACTGTTCTTTTTCAAAAATCTCGGCATCCCGGGTGCGAAGCCCCTTGTCGACTCTCAGATCAGTCTCCTTGGGGTTTCAAAAAAAAGGCTTGAGCATGATCTTCAAGGCCACATGGATCCTTTTGTAAGGCTTTCCATTCGATTCAAGATCGAAACGATTGATGCCCGCCTCTCATGGCTCCACGAGGATGCCGAACCCTTTGTAAATAATAAATAGTGTCTTTTTAAACTGATATTTTCGATGCACCTGGGGCGCAAGAAGCGGCAAACGGACTACGGCTGATTCAACTAATCAACTAAGGAAGGAACCCGATAAATGACCAACAAATACAAATCCTCCGCTCAGATCATACCCGTTGACAGCGCCTGCGGAACCGTGCTTGCTCACGACATAACCGAAATAAGGGCCGGGCAGTTCAAAGGCCCCTCATTCAGGAAAGGACATGTCGTCGGTCAAGAGGATATCGCTCACCTCAAAAGATTGGGAAAGGAGCACCTTTTTGTCCTAAAGATAGATGAAGGGGAGGTCCATGAAGACGATGCGGCCCTTATGCTTGCCAAGGCACTATCCGGCACAGGAGTTATATTCAACGGCCGACCCGCAGAAGGAAAGATAGGTCTCAAGGCGGAGCACCGTGGACTTCTCAAGGTTGATATCAAGGCCCTTACCAGGCTTTGCCTGATCCCCGAAATCTGCTGTGCAGCTAGGCACAACAATGTGGTCGTTGAAAAGGGAGACACGGTCGCAGCCACCAGGGCCATCCCCCTAATTATTGATAAGGATACGCTCAACAGTGCGGTCCATATTGCAGATTCTTGCGGTGGGATATTTTCCGTAAAACCCTTTGATGCCCTTAAAGCGGGACTCATTATAACAGGAAACGAGGTATTCAGCGGACTTATCGATGACAAATTCGCTCCCATACTGAAAAAGAAGCTTTCCTTTTTCGGCTGTGAGATTGAACGCCCGCTTTTCTCACCTGACGACAGATCGCGCATATCCAGCCATATAAAGACCCTTCTCACGGCAGGTGCACAGATCATACTGGTTGCAGGGGGAATGAGTGTTGATCCGGATGATGTAAGCCGTCTTGCGATTGCCGATGCAGGAGCCGAAGATATCGTTTACGGCACCTCCGTGCTTCCTGGTGCAATGTTCCTTTACGGCCGTATAGGTAAAGTTCCTGTGCTTGGCGTCCCGGCCTGCGCGCTTTACTACAAGGCCACGGTGCTTGATCTCATACTGCCGAGGGTCCTTGCCGGAGAGATGATCACGAGGCAGGATCTCGCTGAATTGGCGCATGGAGGACTCTGCCTTAACTGCAAGACATGCCGTTACCCCAGGTGCCCATTCGGCAAATAAGCTCGGTTAAACAGCCCCGCGCACAAATGATATGAAGGGCATGAAGGCGACCGACAGGTAACTGCCATGGTTTGAGGTTTCGGCATTTACACGGCCTATAGCAGGTGTATCGCAGAATTCCTCACGGCCATATAGACATCTCTGCTCTCGGAAAGATCCAGGTATAACAGATCCCCCTTGCTCAGGATCGCCGTAAAAATCGTGCTTCCGCACTTGATAGACACTTCCTGCAGGACCCCCAGATCAGCCACGTTCATGATGCGGCATGCGAACACATTTGTATCCCCTTCAGCTATCCTCTCCTTTCTTATGAGGATATCCTCGGCCCTTATTGCGATGAAAGACCTGCCTTCATTTTTCATGTTGCCTATATCGAAAACCAGATCACCTACCCTTGCACTGGTTCCTTCGAAAACAGCGGGAAGGACGTTTTTCATGCCCACGAACTCAGCCACAAATGGTGTCTTTGGCCTGGAAAACACATCTTTCACAGACCCCATCTGTTCGATCTTTCCATGATTCAGTATTGCGGTTCTCTCCCCCAGGAAAAGGGCCTCGGAAAAATCGTGTGTCACCATGAGAAATGTTATACCCATCTCTTTGTGGAGTTTCTTTAGGACCTCTCGAATTTCTGCCCTGAAATTGGGATCAAGAGCTGAAAGGGGTTCATCAAGCAGCAGGACCGAGGGATGTACCGACAGGGCCCTTGCAAGGGCTATTCGCTGTTTTTCTCCCCCGCTCAAATGGGTTATTGAACGATCAGCAATGTGCCTTATGCCAAGCTTCATCATTAGTTCTTCAACCCATCTCCTTGAATCGGTGCTGCTATTACTATGATATCTCAGGCCGTATGTAATGTTTTCCATTACAGAGAGGTGTGGAAACAAGGCATAATCCTGATAGACGATTCCGATTCCCCTTTTTTCAGGCGGCAGGCTGGTAATATCTCTTCCACCGACCCTTATTGTACCTCCATGAACAGGGCCGGTCCCGGTGATGGCCTCAAGTATCAGGGTCTTTCCCGCACCTGTGGGCCCAAGAAGGATAAAAAACTCACTCTCCTTTACATCGAGGCATATATCATCGAGACAGAATGAGGAAAAATCCAGACGCAGGTTCTCTATTTCAATCACCGCTTTTCTCCTTGACCGGGGAAACGATCCTCAACAATATAAACAGGGCTAGACAGACAAATATAAGCCAGACAGCAACCGGCTGTGAATATCTCAACCCATAGGCGGTGAACCTCTCATAGATCATTACAGGGGCGATCATTGGATGGTAGGCCACGATAACGACCGCGCCGAATTCACTGATCGCGCGGGCACAACACATGATCATTCCGACCAGCATGGAACGCCAGGCCAGAGGGAAGGTGACCCTCAGAAAGGTCCCGGACATTGACGCGCCCAGGCTTCTGGAGACATTTTCAAGGCGCACGGGGATCGCCTCAAACCCAGTCTTAACGGTGTTTACATAAAAGGGCAGACCCACGAATGTCAGCACCGTAACAATTCCTGTGACAGTACCCATTATATGGATACCTATACTCTGCATGAATTGACCAAGCCAGTGGTTCTTTCCGGCAAGGCCGAGGATTGCTATTCCTACAACCGGATGGGGAATCATTATGGGAAGGTCTATTATGCTTTCGACGACCTTTTTGCCGAAAAAATTCTTTCGCGCGAGCAGATAAGCGAAGGGGGTTCCTATTATAAAAGAGATGACTGCCGCAAGTCCGGAGGTGTAGATACTAAGCCATATTGACCTCAAGACATCCGTGTCGCCGGCTGTGTCCTTTAAATCCTGCAGCGACGGCTGGGTAACCATCTCTATAAGAGGAAAAAGGATAAAGGTTACAACAGTGACGCTGCAAAAAAGTGTGATAAAAAACCAGGGATCTTTCCCTATCTTTTTTTTCATTCCATATACGTTGAGTTTGTTTTCTTTATAATACCCCCGGGCGGAAAAAAAGGGGTTCAACTGCCCGGGGGATTATGCATTCTTTATAAAGGACTAGTTTTTGACTTCAACAAGCCCTTTGATGGATCCGGGCAGATCCGTCTTTATCTTCTCACTTGACACCCTGCAAGGTATAAAGGGAGGTTGTCCCATATCCTTGAGAACCTTTAATCCTCCTTCAGGATCAAGCAGGTATGCAAGGAATGCCTCAGCGGCCTCAGGGTTTTTGGAATTTTTTATCATGGTTATACCATAGGTACACGATTTTCCTTTTCTTGTGATCCAGGTCCCCGGCTTTTTGCCTGTCACCTTCACCTCCGCTTTTTTATAGAAGGCATCCATCTTGTAATTGCCCAGATTTATTTCGTCCGGAAGCAGCAGATACTTGAGTCCGTGCTGCACCGCCACTGACAGATATTCCCAGGCGTAATCCATGTTGCCGGTCTTGAGAAGAGAAACCAGTTCCACAGACTTGGGTCTTATATTTTTTTTCGGCCTGTTTGCGATAAGCCTGTCATAAAGGCCCGCCTTTGCGTAATGTTTCTCGGCAAGCTGAAGGACCATCAGGCTTCTATATCCGCACGGGTCAAGGTTTGGATCGGAATGCCCCCAGATAACGCCCTTTCTTTCAAGGATATCGTACCAGTTGTCCGCATTCACCTCGGATGCGAATTTACTCTTATCCGTGTAGCAGAGCACGAGCTGATTTGTTGCGAACCTTATGTTCCATGCCGCTTTTGCAGGAATAAGAGCCTTATCTATGACCTTGTAATCCGCAGATGCCATGATATCCGCCGGCTTGTTGAGTTCAGATATCATTCTGGCCATTTTGGTGCTCCCGCCAGCCTCACGCAGTATGTCAACCTTGGGATATTTCGCCTCAAAAACTTTTTCCATCTTGGCAAAGGGCACGGTCAAACTGCCGGCATGAAAGATTACGACATCTCCTTGCGGTTCAGCACCTGCGACCATTGGAGACAGCGGCAACACGACAAACAGGCTCAAACAAAAAATCCATTTGGCTAACAGTCCAATCCTTTTCATTTTCTTATCCTCCTTATTATTTTTCAACTCTCAATTGGTGATTATCCTGAAATACGATGCCCTGATAAGAGACATCAACAACCTCGCTTGTCAATAAAAGTGATGAAAAACGAACCATCAGGTTGAGTCCTGAATGCCGTCATCGTTACTCACCATATGACCGTTATATCACTGATGATATAAATATACGCCTAAAAAAAGACCAAAAACAAAGAGGTCTTCCAAGTCCGCCATACTGCAGGGCCATAATGCTATCAAGCACAGCGTACTGTTTTTGTCAAGCCGTTTTTCCTGCTGAACCGCTATCAGGATCTGATCCGCCATTCGGGATGCCCATGGACTTCCATCCCTTAAGGTTTCGCGGACTCCTCCCGCGCCTCCGGTCTCCTGCATGCAGCAGCAAGAGAGCCGAGGGCCAGTATCATGAATTATTGCGGCCCGTTTTGAGAGTCTGCTCCGGTTCCCAAGCTCCCTTCCTCGATCCTGGACCTGCCTTTGACCGCAAAGGTCACGCACGGATCAAGGAGGCAGGAGCATGGGTTTTACTATTCAGACCCTAACGAGGAAACACCGCACCTTTGTCAGCGCTTGAAACTACCATTGCATATCTTGCCAGATACCCGGTCTTCACCTTCGGCTCAAAGGGTGGAAGGCTGTCCAGCCGCTCCTTTATTTCCTCTTCAGAAAGCCTCAGATTAAGGCTCTTTTCAGGGATGTTGATGTCTATCACATCCCCTTCTCTTATTGCACCTATCGGCCCCTTTGCAGCCGCTTCAGGAGAAATATGACCTATTGCGGCACCCCGGGAGGCACCCGAAAATCTGCCGTCCGTTATGAGGGCTACATATTTGTCCATACCCATTCCCGCCAGCGCCGAGGTGGGAGAAAGCATCTCCTGCATACCCGGCCCCCCCTTCGGCCCCTCGTACAGAATTACCACGACGTCTCCCTTTCGAATGTCTCCACTCAGTATGGCCCCGCATGCCGCCTCCTCAGAGCAAAAGACCCTGGCAGGGCCTGAGTGTTTCAGCATCTCCTCGGAAACAGCGGCCTGCTTGACTATTGCACCGCCCGGCGCGATATTCCCGGTCAAAACCGCAAGCCCACCGGTCTTGTGCACCGGTCTGTCAACAGGCCTGATGATTGATTCATCCTTTATTCCCGCCTTTATCTCGTCCAGCATCTCTCCCACGTTTTTACCGTAGACCGTCAGCTGCCGGTCATCAATGAGACCGCTTTTCCTTAACTCGGAAAGGATCGCAGGAATACCGCCCGCATGATAAAGGTCCACTACATGATGAGGGCCTGCCGGCGCCAGGGACGTAAGGTGAGGCACCTTTTCTGTTATTTCGCCGAAATCCTTGAGAGTCAGGTCTATCCCGGCATAATAGGCAAGCGCGGGTATATGAAGAGCTGTGTTTGTTGATCCTCCCAGCGCCATATCGGTTGCAATCGCGTTGTTGAAGGTTTCCCTGGTGAGGATATCCCTCGGCCTTAGGCCCTCCTTAACCAGTTCGACCGCCCTGTAGCCCGTCTGTTTTGCAAGCCATATCCTTTCCGAATAAACCGCAGGAGCGCTCCCGTTAAACGGCAGGGCCATGCCGAGCGCCTCTGAAAGGTTGCTCATCGTGTTGGCTGTAAACATCCCTGAACAGGAACCTGCCCCCGGACACCCACGCAGCTCTATTTCGTAAAGCTCATCAGCGTCTATTTTTCCGCTCTTGAAACTTCCTACCGCCTCGAATATCTTGTCCACGCCGATCTCTCTGCCTGAGACTTTTCCAGGAAGCATCGGCCCTCCGGAGACAAAAATCGAGGGTATATTCATGCTGGCAGCAGCGTTCAACATCCCCGGGATTATCTTATCGCAGGAGGAAAGGAGGACCAGCCCGTCAAATGGATGGGCCTCCGCCATTATCTCAATGGAATCGGCAATCAATTCCCTGCTGGGGAGAGAAAATTTCATTCCTTTGTGATTCATGGCGATCCCGTCACATACGCCGATGGTGTTGAAGACCATGGGCGTACCCCCTGCCGCGTACACACCTGCTTTTACCGCCTCCACAAGTTTGTCCAGGTTCATATGACCCGGTATAATCTCTGTAAAGGAATTTGCTATGCCTATTATCGGCCTTTCCATTTCCCAATCAGTAAAACCATCAGCCCTCAAAAGTGAACGGTGCGGAGCCCTTTCAGGTCCGCTAGTCATCAAGTTGCTTCTCTTTTCCATGAATCTTCTCCTTTTTCTCTTGCTCTGTAAAATCAGGCTACTGCCCCTGTATCGCCACTTATTAATTCAGTCCCGAATCCCTTGGCCCTCATGCCGATACCTGAATTAAATAGTGGAGTTGGGTATCTCTATAACACTTGACATGTCTCGGATCAAGCGATTAAGAGAAGCAACACCCTGCTAGGCCATACAGCCCAGAACAATGTTTTTATTGCCGATCAGGCACAAACCACGACCTTGCCTTCCGGGCCTGGATACTTTAATATCTCGAAGGACAAATAAAATGGACAATAGAGATAAAAACAGATCCCAGCTTCGCTGGTACGACCATATTCTGCTCCACCTGATTTCTCCTTTGGCAGCCTTACTGATCAAGGCACTTATGCTTACCTGCCGGGTAATAAAGGTGGAAGGAGAGGAAAAGGCCGCGGATATTATTCGAAAAACAGGCGGAGGTGCGGTTTACGCAACCTGGCACCAGAGGATGTCCTACCACTTCCATTATTTCGGCTCAAGGCGTGTTACCATAATGATCAGCCAGAGCAGGGACGGCGAATACGCAGCCACGATAGCCAAATGGGTCGGGTTCAAAAATGTCAGAGGCTCATCCACAAGGGGTGGATCACAGGCACTCAAGGAAATGATAAAGAGGATAAGAAACGGTGAGATAGGTGGAATGCTTGCAGACGGACCTCAGGGCCCGCCCCGGGTTGCCAAAACAGGTTCAGTGGTACTTGCAAGGGATGCATCCGTTCCTCTTATCCCTGTCGTCTGGGGAGCGGATCGCTGTTGGACCTTCAATTCATGGGACAGGTATATAGTGCCCAAGCCGTTCAGCCGGGTTGTCATTTTCTATGCCGAACCTGTGATAATACCCCCTGATACAAAAGATAAGGATCTAAAGGAATTTCGTCGCATCTTTGAAAGCAGACTTAACCTCGCAACCAGCTGGTGCGATGGGCAGTTCGGTTTTGAAAGACCGTGGAGAAAGGCTGGCGGGGAAGGTATCCGTGAGACTGGCCCCCTGGATTTTCATGATGATAAATAGGCATTCTTCCCAGCCGATAGATACCGGCTCGCAGAGCCCTTGGTGCCGGTAAAGGGGAGGAGAGAAAATCGGGATGCGCGTCCGGATATTATCATATTGGAAAAAATTCAAGAGGTCTGATAACCGGGAGGCTCAGTGGCATTTCTACAAGACCATGAATGAACCGGTCAGGATAAATACCTTTACCCTTTTAACGGCAACAGCCACGGTCGCAACGGTTGAAATCATCGCCGGCCTTTTAATCCCTGTTGCACCCTGGCCCGCCATTGTCATAACATGCATTGCCAGATTCAGTCAGTCTCTTATGCTCCTGTTTCTGGTCCGTCTAACAGGAAAAGGGCTCGAATCCGTCCGCCTTTATCCCAAAAAATGGAAAAAAGGGATCAAGAGGGGCCTTGTCTGGTCTTTTTTTTTCGGACTTGCAACCCTGCTGGTCTTTCTGGCCCTCCGGCTTCTGGAAATAGATCCATTGCTCCTTGTCAGGACAAATATCCCTGATTACCCGCACCGGACCGTAATGTTTTTCATAGCGGCAGGATTTATAGGACCGATCGCGGAAGAGATCCTTTTCAGGGGGATAATCTACGGCTTTTTTAGGCGCTGGGGTATCATTTACGCCCTTTTGGGTTCAACCCTTGCTTTTGTGAGCGCACATGCATACTTATCGGGGGTTCCCCTGCCTCAGATTGCGGGAGGTCTGCTGTTTGCTCTTGCCTATGAACTGGAGCAGGACATCATGGTTCCGATAACCATACATGTCCTGGGCAATCTTGCCCTACTCTCACTTTCCCTTTTCTGAATAAAATAGCTGAACCTGCTGTCATTGATCGGATTTCATCCGCAAATGCCCTTTGCCGGATTAGCATAAACCAGGAACCGATCAACACTGCCGGGGGGGTTAGCCCATCCACTCCGGGCACCGAAGCAAGTATTAGACAGTTTCTACATGCTGCTTCCTGGAGGTAACCAGGGGCCATCGTGGTCATTCGCCTCTCATACTTTCACCCTTCAGCAGTATTCTCAGGAATAGAGGGCCTCCTACTATGGCGGTTATTATCCCCACAGGCATTTCAGTCGGCGCGACAATCGTCCTGGCAACCAGGTCGCAGACAGTCAGGAAGGCTCCTCCCAGCAAAAAGGATGATGGAAGCACAACTCGATTGTCCACACCCGAGATTCGTCTAACGGCATGCGGTATTATTAGCCCCACAAAACCTATCGGTCCTGCTATACTAACGGCCCCGGCAGTAGCAAGCCCGGAGCCAAGAAACACATGCCTCTGCACCGAGGCGACATTTACTCCATGGCCTGTTGCCATTTCTTCCCCAAAGGCAAGCTGATTTAAGGTGTTACATTTTAAAAAAAGCAATATCAAACCTGGCAATACAAGCGGCAGCAGGGTAAAAACCTCCCCATACCCCACCACATCAAGGCCGCCCATCATCCATCTATCCATCGCAACAAGATGACCCGGGTCCGCCATGTAACGCACCAGCAGTATCATCGCTCCACAGAATATATTGATCGTGACCCCTGACAGGAGGATGTTTGTCATTGAAAAGTCGGGTTTATTCACCGCCAGCCAGTAAATGATCAAAACACAGAGCATGGATCCGGTAAGACTCAGAAACTGGACAGAAGAAAAGGCCCCGAGATGTATAAGTAGCCCGGGGATCGATATCGCTATCACGGCCCCAACTGCTCCGCTTCCCGCTATCCCCAGAATAAAGGGCTCTGCCAGAGGGTTTCTGAGGACTACCTGGAGGGCACTTCCTGCGACAGACAGTATGCCCCCTACTATAAATGATGTGATAACCCTGGGAAGCCGAAGAGAAAAAAAGATGTCGCTGTCTACATTGGTTTGTCCTGACAGGATAGACCCGGAGACATTGTTCCAAGACAGGTTTTCACTGCCGAAGAAAGGCGCGGCAATCAAAACGCCGATCGAAATGGCTGAGTACCATGAAAGGATAAAAATAAATTTTTTTTGCGTCAGCATAGTCCGGCTAATCCATCCGTATTATCTGCATTCAATACCGGGAAATACTACAGGACGGCCGTTAGCCGGGTGCCTGGCTATTTCTATTTCCTCACCATAGGTCTTTTTCAGCGCATACTCTGTAAGTACTTCATCAGGTGTGCCCTGGCATGCTATTTCGCCATGTCTGAGCATAATTATGCGATCACTGAACAGGGAAGCCAGATTCAGATCATGGGTCACTACGGCCGCTCCTATTCCGCTTGATGCGAGCCTTGACAATAACCTGAAAAACTTTACCTGGTGATTCAGGTCAAGGGCGCTTGTAGGCTCATCAAGAAGCAGGAGTTCAGGTTCCTGTGCAAGCACCGAGGCCAGGAGTACCCGTTGAACCTCGCCCCCTGAAAGCCTCTTGAGAGGACGCCTTCCATAATCCGCTATCCCCGTCTTTTCCATGCATCTGCTGATGATTTCAAGATCGGAGTGTCTGAGAAAACCGGCCCCTGTCAGATAGGGAAACCGACCGAAGGCAACAACTTCTTCTACGGTGTAATCGTTATGGCTCTCCGCGTTCTGGGGCAGATAACCCATCAGTCTTGCCAGATCCCGCCTCTTGAGTGAAGATATTTCCCTTCCCTTGATAATGACCTTGCCATTGAGCGGTTCAAGCACCCCGGCCGCTATCTTAAGGAGAGTGCTTTTTCCTGAACCGTTGGGACCGATTATACCTACTACCTCTCCCCGCCGGAGTGAAAAAGAACAGGGAAGAAGCCCCCAGCCGTTAAAATCATAATTGAAGGTTACATCGCATATTGAAATAAGTTCACCTGCCATCCTGAGCCCCCTGATGAATCGCCTCTGCCAGCAAGCGAGCGGCCTTGACGACCCTCGGACCCGGCATAAGTAAAAAATTTTCGGTAAAAACGTAAACCCTGCCCTGCGAGGCCGCCTTTAATGATGTGAGTCTCTTCCACTCTTTACTGATTTCCTCTTTCTCGCAATTTGACAAATCTTCTCCCACACGTGTCTCGATTATTATTTCAGGAGCCTTTTTGATTATGCTCTCCTTGGATATTTCAGGGTACCGTTGGTTAATACTGGAAAAGATATTTCTTCCCCCTGCGATATGTAATATCTCTGAAATAAAGCTGCTACCGCCTACGGTAAATATATTGGTAAAATCCTCAGACATACGGCCGAGACATAAAAAGACCTCTTTTCTCGGCAGACCCGCCACCGATTCTCTTACCTCCTCAAGACCTTTTCGTATTGACCCACAGAGGGTATTTGCGTTTTGAGAACAGTTGAGCGCCTTTCCCAGCCTACCTATTCCATCGTATATGCTCTCGATGTCTTCCATTTCAAGATTAAGCACCGGCACCCGCCGTTTATTGCAGAATCTGATGAGTCTTTCATTTTTCCCCTGAACAACCACCAGATCAGGCCTGAGAGATGCAAGCCTCTCCAGATTAGGATTTATCGCACCGCCCAGTTTCGGCAGACCCATAGCCTCTTTGGGGTATACACAGAAATCGGTTACTCCTACGATCCTGCCACCGCAGCCAAGGGCGAATATCGTCTCTGTAATGTGGGGTGCCATTGACACCACCCTGCAGGGCGTTTTTGAGCCCTCAGAGGCGTTACAGTCCATGCGGCAGATACACACCGAGCATATGAAGACAGAGATGAAAATTATGACAAACAGCCTTTCGGATCCGTTCATATTGAAGTCTCTTCCTGGATACGGTCAATATGCAAGCCCCCTGCCGGAAAGGAGCCGGGGCATCGGTCTGCCCCTGAAAGGAAAAAGGCTGCGATGCAGGGCTTCAGAACATCTAACACCATGAAATAATTTCCCTTTTCGTAAGCAAGCAATTTCACGGTTTCAGGCACTTATCCCGATCCATTAAGGCAACGCCTCCCCTGCATGTCCTTCAAAACCGGGTCTTAATAATGGAATAAAAAAACCCGGATCAAAATTAATCGATCCGGGATATCCCTTTTTCACCAAGACCATGGGCAAGACCTATTTCCTCGCAGGCCTAAATCCAACATTCAGGCAGGTCTTCTGACTTCCCCCCCTCAGAGGCTGCCTTCCCGTCTCGCAACAAGACAGTGACTCTCAATTGCCTTCGAGGTTCCCCTTTAAACATCTAAAAGAGAGAGGTAACAGAGGCGGGCCCGTCCCCGATTCTCACGGGGTTCCCTATTAAGCTCAGATCGAGCGCCTGATGTTTATCCTAAAATTTTATGACTAATAAAAACCCAAGTCAAGGATATGTTATGGCAGAGCTACTTCTCAAGCATCGCAAGTTTTCTGGTGATATTATCCTTGATCCAGTGGCTGTCCCAGAATTCTATCGGATTGACAAATACTCCGCCCACCATAATCCCGAAGTGGAGGTGGTCACCCCCTGCCAGACCCGTGTCACCTGTCAGGCCCAGCATATCACCTCTTGAGATTGTGTCTCCCTCAGACACGTTAACAGCGCTCAAGTGACCGTAAACAGATGCGATTCCCTGGCCGTGATCGATTACCACAGTGTTCCCGTATATACCGAGTTTGCCTGCAAAAAGCACCTTTCCGCTGTTAGCGGCCTGGACCTCTGAATTTGCAAGTGATGCCAGATCTACACCCAGATGGATCTGCTCATCGATCTTTTTCCCTTTGTAGTAATAGTTTCTTATATCCCCGAAACCTGCCATGGTGGCGGCATTCTTGAGCCTTACCCACGTGCCTTCCCAGAGTCTGCGAGTATCCGTCTTATTTCTGAGACCGTAATAGGTCGTATTGTTTTCTTTTCTTATATTTCTATTGATCTCAAGAAATTTTTCGACATTGCTGGCATCTTTTTTAAATTTATGAGAGGAAAAACAGGTCAGGACCTTTTCTATAAAACTGTCGCTGATTTTCATCCTCTTTTCGGGGAAACGCTTATCCTTTATCTTATAATAGAAACCTGATTGGGAGATATTCCCGGCCCTGTCCTTTGCCCATAGGTACAATTTGGGGTCTCTTTCCAGATTCTGAGGTATGCCGAAATAGCAGACATGCAACCCGCCTTCTGATCCTTTATCAGAGGGAAACCCTTTGAAAAACATGTCGTTTAGATACACCCCACTTTCAACGGCATCGGAAGAGCTCTGATATACTACAAGACCTGTTCCTCCTCTGTTGAGGTAGTGCATCTTACTGACAGCCCTTATTGAGGGGGATATAGTATCGACTATCAACTTGTGTTGAAGCAGAGCAAGATTCCCGTCCCCACCGTTTCTTCTCGAAAAATCCCTCACTTCAATCTCGATATCGACCCTGCCCTGGGCCAGTTTCACCTTTGAGGTATCTAACAGAAATTCTTTTTGAAAACTCTGAACACCGTCGCGATTAAGTAACCCCTTATATGTAAATTCCTTTTTTAATAATGTGATTTCTCTTCCAGCCTGCTTGGCCACTACCTTCACCTTGCGCAGCCCCCTCTGCCTATCAACGGCTGAAACCATGAATTTCTGGTTCTTTGAAAAGAATTCGGGCATCGGTTTAATGGAAACATCCGGTTCCTTCCCTTCAAAGACTCCCGTAAAAAACCAGGCAAGGGCTCCTAAAACCACAACCAGCCCTATAAAAGTAATAGAAAGACTTATCTTCTTTCTCTTTTTCATTTCCTCAAGACACCTCCGACATAACAAAGGGGCGGCTAAGCCCCTTGCTGTTTAAAAAATACCACACCGGACACATGCCATTAGGGCGTTTCCGGCGTGGCATAAGATTCAAAAGATTGTATTGTGATACTTAATGGCTCTATACATAAGCGTCGGTGTTCATGAATTATCTCAATACCCTATCAAAATCCCGCTGATCTTTTTCTGTGGGGACGCGCACTGCGGGACCGATTCCCCGGTATTCGTCTCAAAAAAAATAGATCAGGCAGGGGCACCCGGGAGATTCAACAACACCATAAGACACTGAACCCTTCACAACCTCACCCTTACAGGTCTCCTTTTCCGTGGAAGACATGCCTCCTGATATGACATTTGAGGGAGGTACGCCGATGAGGTCGCAATATTTTATGGGAAAGTAGATAGCAGTTTATATTCACAATGGCAAATACTTTTGCCTATCAAAAGGAATTCGATTCAATTTCACGTGCTATTTCAATCACTTGGTTTATTACCTCACACTTTTCAATATAACTGAATTTTCTGTTCCGCATCACTGTCTTTCCGTCTATTATTACATTACTAACATTGCTGCCGCACGCTGAATAGACAATCGCGGAATAAGGGTCATAAAAAGGGCACAGATTCGGAGAATCCAGATCAATAGTGATAATATCGGCCTTCTTCCCTGCCTCAAGAGTGCCTATCTCATTATCCAGACCCAGAACCGAGGCACCCTCTACCGTTGCCATCCTTAAAACGCTTCTCGCATCCATCCTGGTCGGGTCACCTGAAAACACCTTGCCAAGTTTCGCTGCGGTATCCATTTCAACTAGGAGGTCAAGATCATTATTAGAGGCGGGTCCATCCGTGCCCAAGCCTACCTTTATTCCGGCCTCAATCATGTCATGGACCCTGGCTATACCTGAACATAATTTCATATTGCTCTCCGGGACATGCACAACAGCCACGCCGTTTTCTCTTATCCGCAAAATCTCCCCTTCATCAAGATGCACGGCATGGACAGCTATCAGGTTTTGGTCCAGTACCCCCAGCTCAGCCAGATAATGAACCGGTCGTAACCCTGTTGACTTAAGTATCTCATCTACCTCCTGGGCTGTCTCTGAAAGATGCATCATGAGAGGCACACCGTAATCGGCAGCTATCTCGGCACTGCCTGTAAGCGTCTTTTTAGAGCATGTCACAGGGCTGTGGCAGAAAAGTGAAGGAAGAATCATGTCTGAAAAACCTGACCACCTTGATATGAATTCTTCCGCCTTTAGAAGATTTTCCCTTGGATCTTCAACACCCGGCGCAGGAAGATCTATCACCCCCTGTGAAATTATACCTCTCATACCTGAGTCACAGATCGCTTTGACAGTCGCATCCTGATAAAAATATCCGTCAGCGATACAGGTCGTTCCTGAGGCCATCATCTCCAGACAGGAAAGCATACCCCCCCAGTAAACGCTGTTTTCGTTTACATAACGGGCCTCAGCCGGAAAGATCTTTTCAAAAAGCCAGGTCTTCAGTGGGAAATCATCGGCCAAACCCCTGAAAATAGACATGGCGGCATGGGTGTGACCGTTTATAAGCCCCGGCATTACAAGTGTGCGGCTACCGCCTATTGCCTCCGGTTCACGCGTAAAGGATTCATTGCCATCCTTTTGCCTATCAGCCACCTCTGTTATTATTCCGTCACAGACACACACCCTTCCGTTACTTATCGGTTCCTGACCATCCACCATGGTCAGCACGATATCACCTTCCACTATAAGGTCAGGCACTTTGTCTTTCATCTCTTTCCCCTTTATTCTTTTTCTTCACCAACAGGCCCCGTTTCGATATATCTTCGGCACCGTTGAACCGCAGCCCCTTTTTGTCACAAATCGATCTGACGGACATAAAACCCAAAAGGTTATTAAACTTAAAGGGGTGAAATTTCTTGACAGAACAATTAAATTTAAAAGAATATATAAAATTTTATATTAAACCATGGAGGTCGAAGCAGAGAAATATGGCGATAATAGCCCCGTTTAAGGGATTAACATACAATTACTATGTCAGAAACGATTTCTCAAAAATGGTTGCCCCGCCTTATGATGTGATATCTTCGGAAGAACAGGAATCATTTTATCAACTGGATCCTTATAATGTAATAAGGCTTATACTTGCAAAGAAAAAAACAGGCGATTCGGACTGGGATAACCGCTACACCCGGTCAGCCGATTTTTTCAGGCGCTGGGAATCAGCCGGCATTCTTATCAGATCAAATGAGCCCTGCCTATATATCACCTCTCTCAGTTATGATCCCGGAGACGGATTACCAAAGCGTACCAGATGGGGTATCATAGCACTGGCTCGGATAGAAGATCCCGATTCCGGCGTCATACTCCCCCATGAGAAGACCTTTTCAGCGCACAAGGACGATCGGCTAAAGTTGATGAGGGCATGTGAAGCGCAGGTCAGCCAGATATTCGGACTGTATGAAGACAGTCAGGATATCGTTATGAGCGAATGCAAAAAGGCACTTGATTTTCAGCCTCAAATTGATTTCGACACTCAAGACGGCACCAGCCACAGGATGTGGATATTGAGAAGGCCTGATATCTTCAAGCTTGTCACAGAGGCCATGGCAGAAAAGTCAATCTTTATTGCTGATGGTCACCACAGATATGAAACCGCCAGAAATTACAGAAATATAATGCGGTCAAGACATGGAAGGCTTGACCCTCAAAGGTCCTATGAATTCGTGATGACGTATCTGTCCAATATGAACGATAAGGGGCTCACCATACTGCCCTCGCACAGACTCATAAAAAGGGCTCAAAATTTTGACCTCACAGCCTTTTTGAAGAAAGCTGAAGGCTGGTTCAACATAGAAAAGCTTGAGCTTCCCGATTCAGAACTTCCGGTCAAAAGCCGTTTCCTAAAGGTCAGGTTAGAGCAGGCCGGTAAAAGCGATACTGTCATTGCCTTTGTTCATGCCGATTATAAGGACTGTTACCTCATGACCCTTAAAAAAGGGGGCAGCGATGACATGGGGGAGGATCTTCATCCATCGCAAAAAAAGCTTGATGTCCTTGTCCTGTCCAGACTTATTTTACAGAAAAGCCTCGGTTTTCAGAAAGACGACCTTGATAATGAGGAGATATTTCATTATCTGAGCAGTACCGAAAAGACCCTTGATCAGGTCTTTTCAGGGGATTATGAGATGTCCTTTCTTTTGAATCCCACAAAAATCGATCATGTTAAAGAAATCGCCGATAATTCTCTGGTAATGCCGAGGAAATCCACCTTCTTTTATCCCAAAATATTATCAGGCCTTGTGTTCAACAAAATTGATCCAAATGAAACCATTCAGATCCCATGAAAATTTACTGATGCCTGAAGAATCACTTGATCTGTTCAAGGACGGCCGACTCAAGCTGATTCAATCCAGGTATGGATACAGGTTTTCAATTGATGCCATATTGCTTTCCGAATTTGTAACCCTGAAAAAGGGGGACATGGTGGTTGACCTTGGCACGGGCTGCGGCATAATCCTATTGCTCATTCTTCATAAAGGAATCGCCGAAAAGTGCTACGGGCTTGAAATACAGAAAAATCTCTGCGGTCAGGCCCTCAGAAATGCCGCCATAAACGGATTTGAAGAAAAAATGAAAATAATTATGGGGGATATAAAACAATCCCCCCTCAAGGATGGTATGGCAGACCTTGTAATCTGCAATCCGCCCTATAGAAGGTTCAACAGCGGGCGAATCAATCCTGATGCAGAAAGGGCCATTGCCAGGCATGAGATACTAGCTTCCCTGGAAGACATCTTGAAAAACGCAAGAAATCTTCTCAGAAAAAGGGGAAGGTTTGCCATGATATACCCGGCAGAGAGGATTGTTGATCTCTTCTCCAGGATGAGAAGTCTCAATCTTGAACCAAAAAGGATCCAGCTGGTCTATCCGAGCCTGGAAACAGGGGCAAAACTTTTACTGGTTGAAGCCCTGGCAGGCGGCAACCCCGGCCTTTCCGTCAGTCCGCCTTTGATTGGTCAGGGTGATTATTCAATCTGATTTTCAATCAGTTGCTCCATACCTGAGGCCTAATCTGAATTCTATGCTCACTACCGCATTCCTGCCCAGTTGCCGGTTGAGTCTCTGCCTTATCTCGTTTTCCGAATATTGAAGTTCCTGACACCATATCGGGTCTGAGACGTTGACCCTGAGTATCCCATCCTTTATCCATGACGGCCTGGCATGTTTTGAGATTCCGACTCCGACTACCTCTTCCCAGATCTTCCAGATCTTCGCATCCTCAGGATTAAAAGGCAGTTCACCGCTGGAAAAGAGGCTGGATAGCACATCCTTGAGAGCAGTTAGAGATTTTTCGTCCTTTGACATAATTTTGTCCGGTTCTTCCCCTTTTTGGTTTAACGGCCGGGTGCAAGGATTTATGCAACATGATTTCATAACCGGCTTTTTCGTATATTACCCCGATATCCTAACTTTCAGCCAAGGCAAAGTCAACGAGGCAGAAACGAACCTGATCCACCATCAGGATGCCTGATGCAAGGCGCAGCGGAGCGGCAGGCGATATTGCCTGTACGCGCCGAATCTCTTCCAGACTGTGGGTCAGCGGCAAGCAATATGCTTGACGTTGAGCGTTTTTATATATATCTTTAAAGGGTAACGTGTTAAAGCCTTTATGAAAATTAGAGAGCTTCGACGTGCTTTCGGTATATGTGGGATATCATATCAAACTGAGTGATTCGCATAAGGCGAATTTTTTTTCATTTCCTTAAGAGGACAACTATAAATTAAAACGGAGTAAAGATTATGGCGTGGGACTGGGATAAACTGCAGCAGCAAAGGAAAGGCCCCAAAGGCCCATCAGGGGGAGAATCGGGTGGTCCCCCCCGGATGGATGATGTCTTTGAAAAAATAAAGGGATCAAAGCTCAAGATACCGGGTGGTGCGCCCATCATAGTCATAATCCTGCTACTGTTTTTTATCGGTTCAAGCTGTTTTTATACTGTAGCGGTGGATGAAGTGGGTGTGGTTCAACGATTCGGCAAATACGCAAGGACATCGCAGCCAGGCCTAAATTTCAAATTCCCTAGGGGCGTTGAAAGGGTAAGCAAGGTAAAGGTCAGGTATGTATTCAAAGAAGAGTTCGGTTTCAGGACCCTGCAGGCGGGCGTAACTTCCAGATATGCCGCCGGCACAACCTACCAGAGCGAAGCCCTGATGCTTACAGGAGATCTGAACGTGGCGGTAGTGCCCTGGATAGTACAGTACAGGATAAACGACCCGTACAAATACCTTTTTAAGGTAAAAAACGTTCGCTCGACCCTGAGAGATCTGGCCGAATCCAGCATGCGTCTTGTTGTGGGTGACCGGAGCATAAATGAAGTCATAAGCAAAAGAGAAGAGATAGCCGACGCTGCAAAGGAATTCCTTCAAAAGGAGCTTGATGAAGCGGAAACAGGCATAAGAATAAGCACTATCGAGATGAAAAAGACAAACGTGCCTGAACCTGTACAGCCCTCCTTCAATGAAGTCAACCAGGCCACACAGGAAAAGGAAAAGGTGATATACCAGGCAAAAGAGCAGTACAATAAGATAATACCGGCTGCAAAAGGTGATGCGGAAAAGACCATCCGATCCGCAGAGGGTTATGCCCTTGACCGTGTGAACCGGGCCAAGGGAGATGCTGCCAGGTTTGTCGCCCTTTACGAGGAATACGTCAAGGCAAAGGATGTGACAAGAAGGCGTCTCTATCTTGAGGCCTTGATGGAAATATTTCCCAAGCTCGGAAGCAAATATATTGTTGATGCCGATCAGAAGAACTTTCTCCCCCTTTTAAACATGGGGGATAAGGCTGGAGGCCAAAAATGAAACTTAAGGTGCTAATTATTCCCATAGCAATCGTACTCATTGCCGTCTTTTCAGCCGCCTATATCGTGGATGAAACGGAACAGGTAGTCATAACCCAATTTGGAAAGGCCATAGGAGATGCCAAGACCGAACCGGGCCTTTATTTTAAGGTCCCTATGATCCAGCAGGCAAACTACTTTCCCAAAAATCTGCTCGAATGGGACGGTGACCCGGGTCAGGTTCCCACTCTGGACAAGACGTTCATATATGTGGACACCTTTGCCCGCTGGAAGGTAGTCGATCCCCTGGCCTTTTTTCAGACTGTTAACAACGTCGTCGGAGCCCTTGCCAGGCTGGATGACATAATAGATCCGGCGGTCAGGAATTTTATCACTTCCTACCCACTTATCGAGACCGTTCGCATGTCCAACCGAAAACTTGACACATATGAAATAGGCATGGACAACAAGCAGCAGGATGTAAGAGTCATCCGTGACATAACAGCCGGACGAAGAGAAATAATAAAGGGGATACTCAAACAGGCCCGGCCCAAATTGAAGGATTTCGGTATCGAACTGGTTGATGTCAAAATTAAACGTCTTAATTATGTGGAACAGGTAAGAAAGTCGGTTTATGCCAGGATGATCGCAGAGAGGAAACAGATCGCGGAAAAATTCCGGTCCGAGGGTCAGGGGGAGGCACGAAAGATAGAGGGTAACCTGGAAAGGGAGCTCAAGAAGATCACCTCCGAGGCATACAGGATCGCGCAGGAAACAAAGGGAAAGGCGGATGGACAGGCCACGCTTATTTATTCCAAGGCCTACAGCAAGGATCCTGAGTTCTATTCCTTTTTGAAGACCCTTGACACCTACAAGGAAACAATGGGTGGAGACAGCTCCCTCATACTCTCGACAAACTCGGAATTCCTTAGATATCTGAAAGGGTACAAGGGAGAAACCTCAGATTGGCTTGACTAGAATGATCTAAAGAGAACCCCGGGGATAGGAAGAATTATTATGGTCAGGACCGAGATATCGCTTTTCTTAAAAAATGCACCGGGCGAACTGGGCAAACTGTCCTCTCTCCTCGCAAGCGAAGGCATAAATATCGACGCCCTGACCATTCAGGATGTCTCAGAATATGTAAAGGGTCTTTTCAAGGCCAGGGGGAAATCGCTCAAAAGGGTCGCATCCGCCGCAAGTTACGGCTCAATGCAGAAGGACTCGGCAGATTATGCGCTTATTCGCCTTCTTGTGGAAAATACCGACAAGGCGATAAACCTGCTTTACAGGGAAGAATATTTATTCGATATAATGCCTGTCATAGCCCTTGAGATAGACAACAAACCGGGGACCCTTGCAAAAATGGCGCGGAAATTCGGAGAAGAGGATATAAATATAAATTATGTATACGGCTCGGCCCTCGCAGGCAGTAAAAAATCACTATTCGTATTCTGCCCTGAAGATATAGAACTTGCAGCAGACATATTCAAGGACTAGGGCTCGGATCTCCTGAAATCCGCCATCTTTAGCTGAATATTTTTACATCCATTCCAGGTGTTGATCTCAGGGATGTGAAGGATATCGACCCTTGATCCCTCTTTTAACTCTCTGTGACCCATTCCGAATCCGATTACATCAAAACAAAAAGACCCGGCCCTGGCCTTAAATTTCAGATGCTCCTCGCAAATCACTCTGGGCTTTTCAACCTCCAGTGATTTTGTAAGAAACAACGGACGAGGATTTCCAGCGCCATACGGTTCAAGAGGCTTCATGACACTTATGCACTCACTGGTTATATCTTTTGGCCCGACTTCCGCATCTATTATAAAACTCCTTAAAAGCTTGTCCCTGGTAAGCAGTTCTTCTGCAAGCTCATGCATGCCTTTTTCAAAGGCGGGGTAGATCTCCCTTTTCATCGAAAAACCTGCCGCGGCTTCGTGGCCTCCGAAAGAGCTGAAGACCGCTCTCATTCTATTCATCATTGCAAAGATATCAAAGCCTTCTATGCTGCGTGCGGATCCATAGTTATCACCGTTAATCTCACTTGAAACAAATGAGGGCCTGTTGTATTTTGATACAAGCCTTGATGCGACAATGCCTAAAACGCCCCTGTGCCATTCCTTTCCTTTCATCAGGATTATCTTGCCGGA
>Ga0272441_10000321_pt1 | contig 110279 bp, 100 predicted proteins | sample SSMProp6N_FD_193582 | JGI IMG/M metagenome (GOLD analysis project Ga0272441, IMG submission 193582) | Marine sediment archaeal communities from Little Sippewissett salt marsh, Falmouth, MA, United States - SSM-Prop-6N | ecosystem: Environmental > Aquatic > Marine > Wetlands > Sediment ...
TCAAACTCACCCGGGAAGCTCAGAAGACGTGGAAGAAGCTTAAGGGCTACAATTTGATTCCCCGTGTATTAGAAAAAAGAATTTTTATTGACGGAGAACTACAGGAAGCGGCATAGGAAATGACCGGGGGGGGCGTTTCCCGACCCACAAGATTTGACAATATCTCAAGTGAGACTACAAACTATTAGAAATAATGAAGTGGAGATAAAAGAGATAACTATAAGGCATGAGAAAATGATATATAAGTTTACATAACATATCTTATCAGACGTTAGAATTTTCTCATTTTTGGGGCTTATCTTTAAAATAAAAATTTTAAAGGCCTTCTTTTTTTAGGTTTTTAAGGATTTCTTTCTGACGCGTGGTGAGTTTATTAGGAATTGCCACAGTGATTGTTACGTATTCATCACCCTTTCCCTGTTTTCTGAAAAGTGGCATGCCGTAACCCTTCATTCTAATTTTAGTATTGTTTTGCGTGCCGGCAGGGATCTTTATTCTCTTCGTTTCGCCATTGAGCGTTTGAACATCGAGCGATGTGCCGAGTGATGCCTCTGAAAAAGAAATTATTTTCTGTAGATAGACATCGTTTCCTTTGCGAGTAAAATTAGAATGTGGAATCTCACATATCTTTATGTAGAGATCTCCCGGCACGCCGTCGATACTTTTCTGACCCCTCCGGGGTATTCTCAATTTCTGACCCGAACCGATTCCAGGTGGTATTTTAACCTTAATTTCATCGGTTTTTCCCGTAGTTGACCGAATAGATATCGTTTTTTCAGTACCTGAGTAGATTTCTTCCAGTTTCGTGGCGAGTTCATATTCGAGATCGGCGCCTTTTCGTGGTGCCTGGGTAAAATGCTCCTGACCGAACATTCCAGAAAAGGGATCAGCACCTCTGCTGCCGTAGGAGCGCCTTCCCCTCCCCCCCCCAATACTACCAAAAATAGATGAATAATCTCCACCAAGTTCACCAAATCCCATCTCACGAAGAATCGAATTGATGTCGAACTCTCTGAAGATATCCTCTTGGGAAAATCTTTGCCCAAACGCATCCGACCCGAATGTATCATACTGCTTTTTCTTTTCAGGATCGTTTAAGACGGCATACGCCTCATTAATTTTTTTAAATGCTTCCTCGCACTGTTTATCATCGGGGTTCTTGTCAGGATGATACTTAAGGGCAAGCTTTCGGTATGCTTTCTTTATTTCGTCCAGTGATGCAGTTTTGCTCACACCGAGGATATTGTAGTAATCTTCAGCCATAAAATCCTTTTTTCTTCAAAAAAGACTATCTAAATCTAAAATAAATATGTTTGCTCACCTGTCAAGTTTGTTCTTATCTTTATACCACCAGAAATCATTGTTTCGGAGTGGATCAAAATAATGTACCCCGTCTCCCGCTTCTATCAGTGGCGCATAGTCCATTTCGTTGCTCTCATGGATTAATCGGTCGGCAGTCATGACAATTCCAAGGAAAAAACCGTGTTTCTCAATAGCCTGTAGACTGTATGAAGAACAGGTCGGATACATCGGACATCGATCACCGTCAACACGTGATACAGAATGAACAAATACCTTAACACACTGTTTCAGGAAATATGCAGATACAGATGGTAGGGTATATGATATCGATACGTTTTCATTGCATTGGATGGAACGGTCGAAATCCCATGGCGTAAATGAGTCTAAGCCTTCGGTATTTCCGGCGGAGGAAAACGTAAAGATGAAAAGCAATAAAAATATCACTATCTTCAAATATTTCAACATATTAATATCTAAAAATTCATGCTATACATTAAAATATGGATATCGTCGTTTTTGTCGTAATGATACGAAAGATTCGACTTCTCTTTCAATACATGAATAAATTCATCTTTGGCCCGTTTGTTATATTTGTGGGAGCTGCTTATGGCACTGTAGATATTGCCGGTGTACCAACCAAGTTCAAAAAACGTCACCACACCACCGGCGACGTAATTGTCGTCTTCAAAAAGTTCAATGGCTGCAAAAATAAAGGCACCGTTCAGTAAAAAGGCGACGAGGGCATCTCGAGGCCTTTCAACATAAAGGTGGCCGGCTCCTGGCACCACGGCCGCAAGGATCCCGGCAAGAGCAGGTGACTTTTGGGGTATCGTTTCGATGTGTTCCAATCCTGAGGCAAATATCCACGAAGAGGGATACAGAACGCTCTTCTCAGATACTTTCAAAAACAATTCCCGTGCCTTAGGCCAGTTTTCACGATCAACGTGAATCAGGGCACTTTGGATGTATCCTCTGTTGCGCATTTCTTCAGAGGTGCAGACTTCAGTCAGCAACGAGAAGGAAGACAGGGCATCGTCGTATCGCTGAAGACATTTTTCAGCAGATCCCATCAAGTACAATGCCTCCAGATACCTGGAACTGTCGGGATACGATGTAAGAAATTTCTCAAGTGATTCGACGGCATCATTCCAGCGCTCGGCGTGATAATAACTTTCACAGATCCTGAAGTGGCATGTTTCGCATAAAGGATTATCGGGACAGAGGAAGATGAATCGCTTATATTCAGAGATAGCCCTGAAAAAATCGTTTTCATTGAAGAGGTATTCGGCAAACTCATACTGTGTCTGACAATTAACGCTTTCCCCCGCCCACGTTTCATGAGAAGTTGAAACGAGACACGAAAGACACCAGAAAGAAAGAATAATTATCATGAAAAAGGGTAATCGGGTCATGCACTCCTTCCAAGTTCAAATGCCGCGATGTTCGCTTCAATTGCCTTTAAGGGGAAAGATCTTCGAAGTACCCGTTCCCACAGTTCGACTTCAATATCGAGATATATCGACAACACCCCCAAAAGCGCGGTATTCGCTGCTCGAGGATTCCCCGCCTGGAAGGCAAGAGCGGACGAATTTACTTCCTTCACATCCTTGATGTGAAGGCGAATTTCATCAACAATATTTTTTGGATAGAGCGTTTCGCCAAGATTGACCGACGGAGGATAAATTTCAACATCATTAACGATTACCTTCCCCTGCAGTTTCAAATAATCGAGATATCGAACGGTCTCCACTTTTTCGAAAGATAGCAGAATATCCACATCGCCTTTTTTGGCGAGGGGAGAATAAACCTTTTTTCCGTATCGTACATGGCTGGAAACACACCCTCCCCTCTGGGCCATACCGTGAACTTCGCTCTTCTTGATATCATAGCCGACTTCTATCATCACCTCGGAAAGAATATCACTCGCTCGAATTATTCCCTGTCCTCCCACACCGGCGAGTAAAATGCTCGTTGTGCCATCAGTCATCATAATCAACCTCCTCAATTGCTCCGAAATTACAAAGCTGGTCGCAGAGAGTACAGCCATTACAGAGAGTTGCATCGATAATCGCGATGCCCTCCTGTTTTTTTGTTTTTTTCTCTATTGAAAGTTCTGGAACATCCTCAAAATTTTTCCAGGAGATAGCGGGACATCCGAGCCTGAGGCATACTTTACATCCCGTGCATACGTGAGGATCTATTTTCAAAGGGGTAATCCTGTCGATTTCTTTGCTCTTGAGGAGCGCACAGGGAGCACGTGAGATCACCAGCGACGGTCCATCTTTTGCCAGCTCCTCTTTCATAACCGTCCTGGTTTCCTTCAGATTAAGCGGGTCGACAACGCGAACGCTATCGATTCCCAGTGCCATGCCGAGAGCAGCGAAATCAAGCTGCTTTGTCTGACGGCCCTGAAGAGTTGCACCCGTTGCAGGATGATCCTGCATACCGGTCATGGCCGTCGTCCTGTTGTCACAGATGACGGTTACTACATCACTTTGGTTATAGACCGTATTCAAAAGAGACGTGATACCCGAATGAATAAAGGTCGAATCTCCAATGACCCCGACAATTTTACCTTTTCCCTTTTCTTTCAAGGCCTTACACATTCCGTGTGCCACACCAATACTGGCACCCATGCATATGGTTGTATCTATTCCCTCGAGGGGTTTCATAAACGACAACGTATAACAGCCGATGTCTCCCGACACGAATGCGCCAAGTTTTCCGATGACGTAGAACAGCCCTCTGTGGGGACATCCGGGGCATAGATTCGGTGGTCGCACAGGTACGGGTAAAATGGGCTCTTTCAAGTGCTCCGTGGTTTCACCCGTCACGGATATTTCAATAATACCGGGGTCAAATTCATTCGTATAAGGGAAGATTTCTTTTCCTGTTACCTCAATTCCCAGGGCGCGAATCTGGTCTTCAATAAAGGGATCGAGTTCTTCGACAACATAGATCTTTTTCACTTTTGCGGCGAAATCTCTTATCAGATTTACCGGAAGGGGATTCACCATGCCGAGCTTGAGGAAAGAACTGTTCGGAAACGCATCCTTCGCATAGTTGTAAGACATCCCCGCCGTAATGATACCCATGTCGGGATCGTTCAATTCAATGCTGTTTTCCTGAAAAGTTTCCGAAAACTCCATGAGTTTCTTCATTCTCTTTTCAACCTCTACCCTCCTTACACGGGCCTTTGCAGGAACCATCACGTACTTGTCGCGATTGTGCTGGATAGATGTCGTATCTTCTCGTATGACCAGTTCTTCAAGGTGCACGACGGATTTGGAATGCGACACTCTCGTCGTCATTCTCAGAAAAACGGGCGTATCGAATGTTTCACTGATCATGAAGGCATGCTTGATAAAGGTTTTTGCCTCCTGACTGTCAGCCGGTTCGATCATTGGTATCTTCGCAAACTTGGCGTAGTTTCTGTTGTCCTGTTCATTTTGTGAACTGTGCAGCGAGGGATCGTCAGCAGAAACAATGACAAGACCGCCATTCGTACCGGTATAACTGACCGTAAAAAGCGGATCTGCCGCGACGTTCACCCCCACATGCTTCATGACGACCAAGGCCTTTGCACCCGCAAGCGCGGCCCCGATGCCTACCTCGAGGGCTACTTTTTCGTTTGGTGACCATTCGGCATATACGCCGTCATACTTAGAGAACTCTTCAGTGATTTCGGTACTGGGAGTTCCCGGATACGCAGAGGCAAAGGTGACGCCATACTCAAATGCGCCTCGCGCGACTGCTTCATTTCCTGACATTAATCGTTTCATCTCTTCAGTGTATTCTCCTCTTTTTTCAATGTATATCAAGCATCGAAATCTTTCTTCGTACCAGTTTCTCACGCATGGGATCGTTAGTCTTCTCAAGGACTTTTCTATAATACTCTTCTGCCTTTTGAGGACTGCCCATCTCCTCGTATACCCGTGCCATGTTTTCATAATTCATGGCCTGATAGAACTCTTTGCCACTAATGGTCCCTGAATTTTCAAATGATTGCAATGCATCGTTGTAGTTTTTCTTGGTTTCATAACAATACCCCAATCCGTAATACGCCAGCGGGGCAAGAATATTATCTTCTGATGCCTTTTCAAGAAACAGTGTGTACGAGTCGATTGATTTGTCAATATCACCAAGGTTGAAGTACAAATTCCCCAGATTGAAAAGTGCAACCATTGCCGCACCTGTGCGAGGGTATTTTCCGATTAACTCCTCATAGAGTGAAATCGCTTTTACATACGACTCATTTTTCTTATTATCATCGATGGTCTGATATGTTCCGTATGCCTGTGCATACATTGCAAGGGCGTTCTCTTCGCAGTGAGAAGAATAGAAGTACAAGCCGACGGCTAAAATAATTGCCGCTACCACAATCCCTGCGGCGATATAGAGTTTCTTTATATGGGTATCCACATACTGAAGCACCCGTGCAGAAAATTCCTGAAACTGATCCGGTTCTTTGAGCTCTTTTCTCGTTATTTTTTTTACCATCTTTATTCTCCCCCACTGAAATAGCACCGCGTGCGCTTTATATACCGATCACCATGCCTTGCCGTTCACTTTCGATACACCACGATCCACGGATATCTGAATCATGTCATAAAACACCGCCCACTATCAGGTTTTTTGCATATTTTCACGAATAATATTTACCAGTTCGACGGGAGTTCGTACAATCTTTCCCCCTCTATCGGTAAATGCATGAAGGGTATACCCTTCAACGAGGATCCTGCTTTTTTGTTCGTTCCATATGTGATAGTCAAATTGTATACTGGCTCGTCGCAGATAGGATATCTCAGTTTCTATCACAATCACATCATCGTATTTCGCCGGTGAGAGGTAGTGACAGAACGATTTCGTCAACGGCAGATAGTATCCATCGGTTTCGAGTGCGGCATATACCACGCCCATCCCACGAAGTAATTCCGTTCTACCTATTTCAAACCATCTGAAATAGTTGGTATGATACACAATGCCCATGGCATCAGTATCGGCATAGATTACCCTGATTTTATAGTCGTGTTTCTTCAATGAAATTTTTCCAGTTCACAAGAAAGTAATTCATCAGGAGATAACCGGGTGAAATTAAAATTCCGGACTCTTTTGCCGCAACTTCGGTAAATGGTCTGCCGGCTGAAAGATTTTCGGCATTCTCGGAAGAGAGAACCGCGAAGGGGCTGGGATCTGAGACATGTGTTTTTACGCATATCGGTGTCGGGTGATCGCTCAGCACGACAACTCTGAAAGGGCCGTACCCGCTGATATTTTGTAATACCGTCCCCACTACCTTCTCATCAAAATCCTCCAACGCTTTGATTTTACCTTCGATATTCCCCTCGTGGCCCATCTCGTCAGTTGCTTCAACGTGAATGAACACAAAATCGCCCTTATTCAAATATTCAAGCGCCTTGCGGGCCTTGCCCAGGTAGTCCGTGTCAGTATAGCCAGTAGCCCCGGCGACAGAGATAGTCTCCAATCCCGCGTACACTCCGATACCGTTGAGGAGGTCGACGGCAGATATCATTCCCCCTTTGAGGTTGTACTTTTTGGTCATGGGATCCATCTCGGGCGCCCTCCCCTGTCCCCATAACCATATTGAATTCGCGGGTCGTTTATTCCTTGATATTCGTGATGTGTTGATGGGATGACGTGCGAGAATATCCTGAGATCGTACCATCAGTTTTTTCAACTCTTCCGCACCGATGCCGCGGGGCAGATACTCGTGTATCTTTTGCCCGACAATGTCATGGGGGGGTGTTGTCTCTACGAGCGTGGATCCTTCCTTCCACACCATAAGGTGCCGATAACCGACTCCGGGATAAAAGTGCATCTCGTCAGAGCTGAGTTCCCTGTTGAGGTCATCAATAATTTCCTTTCCCTCCTCGGAGCTTATGTGATCAGCATTGAAATCATCAATCGTGGGTTCCCCTTCGAAGTCGAGAGTCACGAGGTTGCATCGGTACGCAATATCGTTTGGGCTCAGCTTGATGCCCATGCTCGCCGCCTCTAGAGGTCCGCGCCCCGTGAAGTATATCTGGGGGTCGTATCCCAGTACCGAAAGATTTGCGACATCACTGCCGGGAGGATATCCCGGCGGTATGGTATCGATCAGCCCGATGGTGCCGTTACTGGCTATTGTATCCATGTGCGGTGTTACGGCCACGTCAAGGGGTGTTTTTTCCCCCAGTTCTTCAAGGGGATAATCAGCCATTCCATCGCCTAGCAAAATTACGTATTTCATCGCAGTCGCTCATCCTCTACTCTCAGTAAGATAGTCTTTCCTCCAACGATATCAAGCTTGTCGATTTCTATCAGAGCATTTTGGACGTTTTGCTCTTTCGACAGATGTGTCGTCATGACCACGGGTACCACACCATCCTCTTTTCTTCCCTTCTGAATTACCGCGGCAATGCTGATCTGATAGTTCCCCAATATCCCGGATATTTTTGAGAGAACCCCGGGGCGGTCGTAAGCGGAAAACCGGAAATAGTAGTTGGTAATCACCTCATCCATGGGTAACAGATTTATCGGCTCTATTTTATCTTCCGTACACGATCGGAGGGGAACACGATGCCATACTTCCTTCAACATATCCCGGGCTGTATCGACGAGGTCGCTCACAACGGCACTTGCCGTCGGCATCATACCGGCACCCTGACCGTACAGCAGTATCGAGCCGGACGCGTCGCCGGTAAAGTGAAAAGCGTTGAAATTGCCGTTTACATTTGACAACAGGTGATCAAAGGGCAGCATGGTCGGATGTATCCGAGCTTCAATGACATCCTCACACTGATTCGCAATAGCAAGGAGTTTAATCCGGTACCCGAGTTCTTTGGCAAATTCAATGTCCATAAGGTTTATATCGGAAATACCTTCTCGGTGAATATCGTTCATCACGACACTTTTACCGTATGCGAGTGACAGCGTGAGCGCGAGCTTGTGAGCCGTATCAATCCCCTCAATATCATATGTCGGATCGGCTTCTGCAAATCCCATATCCTGGGCCTCTTTTAGGACTTCGTTAAAGTGCCTGTTTTCATCTGTCATCTTGGAAAGTATGTAATTTGATGTTCCATTCATGATGCCGAAGATTGATCTGATATTATTTCCGACAAGGCTTTCCCTCAGGGTCTTTATAATCGGTATGGTTCCTCCGACAGATGCCTCGAAGCCGACATTGACTTTTTCCGTGTCGGCAACGGAAAAGATCTCATCGCCATAGGTGGCGAGTAGTGCCTTATTCGCCGTGACAACATGCTTTTTCTTTTTCATTGCCTTGAGGATAAACGATTTTGCGTCATCGTACCCGCCCATCAGTTCAATGACGATTGAAATTTGAGGATCTTCAAGAATTTCATTGATATCTGTCGTGAGGAGGTTCCTGTCAACCGACACGCTGCGTGGCGTATCAATATCAATATCGACAATTTTCTTTAAGGTAAGTTTCGCTCCCAGGCGTTTTTCGATGAGTTCATCATTATCCTGAAGAAGTTTTACGATACCTGTCCCGATGGTACCGAATCCTATCAGACCAAGGAAAATTTCTTTCTTCATTGACATACGTCCTTTCTACGTAAGGTAACAGGCCATTATATTACTCACTGTTGCTATAACAGTTACAGATTATTGTCAAAAGATATTTCTGTGATACCCTCTCAGCCTGTCTTTGCAAGATCGAGTCGTCCGGCCCACCTCCTTTGCAGCTCCTCCTTTAGAAGAGCGTGTTCCGGATCATCCAACGAAGGATCCCCCTGAACAACAATGAATGCCTCTCTACGGGCTTCATTGAGAATTGCTGCATCCCGTAATATGTTCGCGACACGAAAATCGGGTAACCCAGACTGTCGTGTCCCCATGAAATCTCCTGGTCCTCGAATTGCAAGATCTTCTTCCGCTATTCTAAATCCATCATTTGTCTGTTCCATGATCCGCAATCTTCGTCTTGCGTCTTCGGTTCCATAGTGATGGGCGATTAATACGCAGTATGACGGAAGATCGCTTCTCCCCACTCTTCCTCTGAGCTGGTGCAGTTGGGAAAGTCCGAACCTCTCCGCGTGTTCAATTATCATGAGTGATGCCGACGGAATATCGATACCGACCTCGATCACCGTTGTTGCCACAAGGATATTGAGTGATTTCTTTGAAAAGTTACCCATTATTTCATTTTTCTCATTACTTTTCATTTTACCGTGGATGAGCCCGACACTAAATTCAGGGAAAATATCTTCCTTCAGATGTTTCGCCATTGTTGTGGCATCTTTCAGGTCGAGGGTATCTGACTCTTCAACAAGGGGATAGACGATGAAGGTCTGATTTCCCGCGGCAACTTCTTTCCGTATAATATCATATACTTTATGCCTGTCAGTATCGTTGAAAACTTTAGTTTTTATCGGTATTTTCCCCGGTGGAACCTCATCAATAACGGAAAAATCCAGATCTCCGTACACGGTCATTGCGAGCGTTCGCGGAATCGGTGTTGCTGTCATTACTAATACATCGGGAGTCATTCCCTTTTCCCGCAGAACCGACCGTTGTATGACCCCGAACCGATGCTGTTCATCAATCACGACAAACCCGAGATTGTTAAACGTTACATCTCCCTGTATCAATGCATGTGTTCCCACGACGATATTGACATCTCCCCGTTCAATCCCCTGCAGCCTGTGTTTCCTCTCCTTTTCTTTCATGCTCCCTGTAAGAAGTGCGACTCGCAGGCCAATAGTCTCAGCCCATGCTGCGATGGTTGTAAAGTGCTGTTCAGCCAGAATCTCGGTCGGTGCCATGATTGCCGATTGAAATCCATTTTCGCACGCCGTTACCATCGCAACCATGGCAACAACGGTCTTCCCGCTTCCTACGTCACCTTGAAGGAGCCTGTTCATGGAAAAATCCGCCCGCATGTCGGTTTCTATCTCGCTGATGACTCTTCTTTGCGCTCCTGTCAGCGTAAAGTGAAGGCTTCGGATGAAGCGCGAAACGGTGGGGCCTCCCGTTGTAAAAGTAATGCCTCTTTCAAGAACATACCCCTTTTTTTTCACTGCCATGGCGAGTTCGAAGAAAAAGAGTTCGTCAAATATAATTCTCCGATGAGGTAGCGATTTGAGACCGTTGTACACATTGATATCCTGCTCATTGTCTGGAAAATGAACGTTTTGGAGCGAGGAGTGCATATCGGGAAGATTCTGCCTTCCGCATACCTCTCCGGGGATTGGACTCAATATATAATCGGCATATTCACTGACAGCGTGCATCATGACCTTTCGAATATATTTCTGGTGAAGACCAGCTGTCTCCGAGTAAACGGGTACAATTCTTTTAAAGTGGAGCATATCGTCGTCTTTTTCGTCCAGTTTTTCGTAGTCTGGATGTATCATATCCTTGCCGAGGAGATAACTCTTCACTTCTCCTGTTACAATGTATCGTGTTCCCTTTTGAAAGGTTTTCCTCAGATAGGTAAAGTTTCCATGAAACCACTTTGCCGTTAACACTCCCGTTCCGTCGTCAAAAGTTACCTCGAATATCCGTGTACGCCGGTAATACTGCATCCGGGCATTGATTACCGTTCCGATTATGGTCTCCTGAGCCCCCGCTTCTGCCGACGACACCGTTGTGATGAATCGTCTGTCTTCGTATCTCCTTGGGAGAAAATAGAGAAGATCCTCCACCGTTGTGAGGTTTTTTTTCGCCAGAAGTTGTGCAATCTTTGGTCCGACTCCCTTAACATACTGAACCGGACGCGTGAGCTTTTCGGCACATACCGCTCCCGGGATGTCACCCTGGGGTGGTTCGAGGGGAAGAGTGTGTATCTGGCGAATAAGCTGACGAGCCGTGGTGACCCGCTCCCTCTTATCGACTGGTTCGAGTATGTCGAAATCGGAAAACGTTCTCTCGAGATGTTCTATAATACCATTGAATGTTACCCGTGATGATTCATCCCATAGAAAGGGGGCTGCAACGCTCTTCAATTTGTTCAGAAGGCCGACCATGCTGGATTCAAAATCTCTGACCAGTGTGATGTTCTTAAACGAATCTTTGGAGAGAAAATCAAGCGGAGTTTCGACTTTCTTGAGAATGTCTCGTAAATTTTCCATATGGTACTACCATAATATACGAAGTAAAATCGACCACAAAGCGTTAATTTAACTAGCAGATATCCGCATGATTGACAAGGAAAGAATTGACTTTTCCGATGAATTGCGTTACGCATAAACAATTGATACTATTCAGGCGGAAGTCATTCTACAGTACTATTTACGGGGGTATCATGGCAAAGAAAACGGGGTCGTATAAGGATGCCGGAGTCGACATTGACAAAGCAAGTGAATTTGTTGAAAAGATAAAACCGCTTATAAAATCGACGTCTCGCAAAGAGGTCCTCGGTAACATAGGTAGTTACGGGGGATTGTTCCACCTTGACACACAGAAGTACGCAAATCCTGTCCTCGTTTCATCAACTGACGGCGTCGGTACAAAACTCAAAATTGCCCAAGCAATGGATATTCACACCACGGTTGGCATTGACCTTGTTGCGATGAGCGTCAATGACCTGATCGTTCAAGGTGCAGAACCACTGTTCTTTCTCGATTATTTAGCAACAGGAAAGATCAATCTTGACACCAGCACCGATATCATTGAGGGCATCGCAAAGGGCTGCAGGGTGTCTGGATGTGCCCTTATCGGTGGAGAGACGGCTGAAATGCCGGGATTCTACGCCGAAGACGAATATGACCTTGCCGGTTTCTGCGTCGGTGTGGTTGAAAGAGATAAGGTGATCGACGGTTCCGAAATTCGTGTCGGTGACAGTATCGTCGGCATAGCCTCTAACGGCATTCACAGCAACGGGTTTTCCCTTGCCCGCAAGGTACTGTTGGAAGAGGCCCGTTTCTCGCTGGATAACGTAGTCGAGGGGTTGGATCATTCCGTCGGCACCGAACTTCTTCGTCCGACAAAAATCTATGTGAAAAGTTTGTTAAATCTCATAAAAAATTTCACCATCAAGGGTGTCGTTCATGTAACGGGAGGGGGGTTCATCGACAACATCCCCCGTGTTCTGCCCGAACCGTGCCAGGCCATCATAAATCAAGGCAGCTGGGATATCCCGCACATTTTCACCCTTATACAAGAAAAGGGAAATATCGATGAACTTGAAATGTTCAGGGTATTCAACATGGGCATCGGTATGATGGTCATCGTTTCCAAAAAGGATGCCAGAGAAGTAGTCGAGCGCTTGGAGGTACTCGATGAGAAGGCATATATAATCGGTTCTGTCGCGAAACGGGTCAAAGATCAACCGCCAGTTATATTCAAGTGAGGAAAGATGGCACAGAAAATTGACGTTGGTGTCTTGGTATCGGGTAGCGGGTCGAATTTACAGTCAATTATTGATAACGTCGAAAAAGGAACCCTCGATGCAGTTATAAAAATCATTATCAGCAATAATCCTGACGCCTTTGCTCTTGAGAGGGCAAAAAACCACAATATACCTGCAGCAGTCATCGACCATAGAGATTTTGACAACCGGGAACAGTTCGAACAGCACATGGTCGACGTACTCAACTCATATGGGATTGAATTGGTTATCATGGCAGGTTTCATGAGAGTTCTCTCACCACTTTTCCTGCGAGCTTTCCCAAAGAAGATCATGAATATACACCCCGCAATTCTCCCCTCTTTTCAGGGTATTCATGCACAGCAGAGAGCATTTGATTACGGGGTCAAATTCTCGGGATGCTCGGTTCACTTCGCTGATGAAGGCGTCGACACGGGTCCGGTCATTATCCAATCTATCGTCCCTGTACTCGATGATGATACTGCGGATACTTTGCAGCAAAGAATCCTGAAAGAAGAACACCGAATATTTCCTCAGGCAATACAGATGTACGCTGATGGAAAGTTGGAGATTATCGGCAGAAAGGTCCGTGTCAAAAATCATACACGGATTGAAGAGATTGCATTGCATAATCCTCCACTAACGCAATTTTAATATCTGCCATGGTCATCGTCAGTGCATGTCTCTTGGGGATTAAATGCCGATACGATGGTAAGAGCCGCCCCGATGAACTACTTCTTTCGTTGGTGCCGGATAAGCTATTTATTCCTGTCTGTCCGGAGCAATTGGGTGGTCTTTCAACCCCGCGTCTCCCCGCCGAAATTACGGAAGGCGATGGAGTGGATGTGGTTGTCGGACGATCTACCGTCTCCAATTCAAACAATCAGGACATTACCGCACAGTTTTTGAATGGAGCGCATGAGACAAGGAGAATAGCACGGTTATTTCATGCAGATACCGCCATTCTTAAGGAGATGAGTCCGTCGTGCGGCGTTCACTGTATTAAAAGGGGCGGTATCATTCATGGGGGGATGGGCGTCACTGCGGCTCTTCTTAAAAAGGATGGAATAATTATTATATCATCGGACAGCATAGAAGAGGAATATGTACCAGACCATCGTTATCGGAAATGATTTCAGTTCACTGGTTGCGGCACTAACCCTTGCACACAGAGGCAAAAGTACCGTTCTACTGCGCGAAGGCAATGTGCCGGATTACCTTGAGCAGTCCGGCTATGTATTCAACATCGATCCATTACCCTGGACGGGCTTCGCGCCCCACGGCGTTTCACGACGGCTCATGAATAAAATTGGTATGCCGCCGGTAGAACATTTCATGACATTATGTGAAAATCCGGCGTTTCAGATCATCTTTTCGCACCACAGGATAGATCTTTACAATGAAATCGAACCGCGCCGCCAGGAACTGTGCAGAGAATTTAAAAATGACTGCACTCGAGTAGCAAAACTGTTTGAAACGATTACCCGGGGAAGCACCATCGTTTCAAAATATATCGATGATAACCCCTGGGTCAACCGTCGATCGTTTCCAGGTTACATGAAATGCCTCTTTTCTATCCCCCGATTCGTATGGCATCGCAATGCCCTGAGGAAACAGATGAGAGCAATTGAAAGGAATATTCACCTGAAACGCCTTCTTGATGCCGAGGCACTCATTTTTTCCAATCTTGAGACAACCGGCAGCAATCATTCTCTTTCTCATGCTTACACGCTGACTTCTTCCATGAAAAACCTTTACTACCATAGTGGAGGAAAGCATCGTCTCATTGGTGAAATGGAAGACAGTTTTGAACGGAAGGGGGGCATACTGTTGAGAGGATGTTCGATTTTGCGCCTGCATGTCGATTCGGATATTACTGCTGATGTGATGTTATGCACCGAGACAGCAGCCATCAGAGCAAAGAATATGATAGTGAGTGCAAAGTGGGAAAGCATCAAGTCTCTACTCTTCAATGACTCGAGATTTGCAAAACTCGAGAAAAAACTTAAAGCGGCAACGCCGACAACCTTCCCCTTCTCCGTACATATTGGCGTACATGACAGGGGTCTGCCGGAGAAAATGGCGCCTCATGTGATGCTCATCGTCGACGAAGCGAAACCCCTTGCCAATGGCAATCTTATCTTTCTGGAAACGAGTGAGAGGGGGGACACCGAACGGGCACCGTCCGGAAAACGTGCGATGAGCGGCACTGTATTCCTCAGCGATTCACCCTTGCGCCTCAGCGATGATGTGTTAAAAGACCTTTCTGAAAACATAGTAAAAGATCTTGAGGAATTTCTCCCCTTTCTCCGCGAAAATATCGATTTTCTCGACATATCACAATCAATTACCGCATCGAGGAACTATCAAGAAGTAGTAAATCATAAATATACCGTCGACAGAGCTTCCCTGCTCGGTATTGTGCCTCTGGGTGGAAAATCTTCTGTCAAAAACGTAATATTGACGGGAGGTCCGATGTATGGCGGCCTCGGATTTGAAGGTGAAGTCATTTCAGGGGTAAATTCGGCAAATCTGATGGTAGGAGAAGGGTAGAATGAAAACCGAGACGTATGATTTTGAAATTCAGAGCCTGGGAGAGCGAATGGTTCCCTCACCCGACCCATCCGGCTATTTTACCTCGGACGAAAAAAAAGTGCTTTTCAACATCAGGCAGAACAATTACGACGCGTTAAAAGACAGCAATGGTCTGCCCCTCTCAGTCGAAGTGGCAGGGCCGCGGGAAATGATCTACTTTGATCCACCCAAAACCAAGGCCGCCATTGTTACGTGCGGCGGTTTGTGCCCTGGGATCAACGATGTGATACGAGCGGTGGTCATGCAACTGTATTATTTCTACGGAGTGAAAAATATCATCGGTATTCGTTATGGTCTGCAGGGATTTATCCCACAATACGGTCATGAGATTGTAGAGCTCTCACCGCACCTTGTGGAAAACATCCACTCAATTGGGGGAAGTATTCTTTCGTCATCCCGGGGAAATCAGAATATTGAGGAGATTGTCGATTCGATATGCCGGATGAACGTAGCCATCCTCTTCTGTATCGGCGGCGACGGAACGATGAGAGCGGCAGAACACATCACAGAAGAGATTACCAGGAGAAGACTTAACATCAGTGTCATCGGTATACCGAAAACAATCGATAACGATCTCAATCTTATCGACAAGACATTCGGATTTGATACGGCCATTTCGGAAGTCGTCAAAGTGATCAAATGTTCCCACGTAGAAGCAAAAGGTGCGCCCCGGGGAATTGGTCTTGTAAAGATTATGGGAAGACAATCCGGGCATATTGCCGCAAATGCCGCACTGGCACAGAACGATGTCAATTATGTATTGATACCTGAAGTTTCCTTTGACCTGACCGGTGAAAAGGGGTTCTTTAAAGTTCTTGAACGACGCCTGCAGTATCGAGGACATGCGGTCATTCTGGTAGCTGAGGGGGCCGGTCAGGATCTTTTTGATAGAACGGCACATGCTGCAAGGGATGCATCGGGAAACATCAAGCTCCGTGATATCGGACTCTATCTGAAGGAACAAATCGACAACTACTTCGATTCTACTACTATGAAAATTAACTTGAAATATATTGATCCCAGTTACATAATAAGAAGTGTTCCTGCCAATGCAAGCGACAGTCTCTATTGCGCCGTTCTCGGTCAGTATGCGGTTCATGCGGCCCTGGCAGGGAAAACAGGCATGGTTGTCGGGCTGTACAACAACGAATACGTGCATTTTCCCATAAAAGCGGTTACCACGAGGAAAAAAGTTGACCCGAACGGTAACCTCTGGATGCGTGTTCTTGATGCCACGGGACAACCGGTATCGATGAAAAATTAAAAAAAGCTTGCAATATTCTCTATTATAGGTTAGGAAGCTATCCAGTTTTTCATAGGGAGTTTAACAATGGCACGTGTTTGTGAAGTATGCGGAAAGAGACCAACGGTTGGGTTCAAAGTCAGTCACGCCAATAACAAGACGAAGCGGGTATGGTACCCCAATCTTCAGAAATTACGGGTTGTCGATAAAAAAACAGGGGCAATAAAGAGGGTGAAAGTCTGCACTCGATGCCTGCGTTCCGGGTTTGTGAAGAAAGCCGTCTGACAAATGATCAGATGCGGGTTGCCCGTTTATTTACGTAGATCATACAAAAAAGGGGAATGTAAATTCCCCTTTTTTCATTCTTCAGTCGTAAATGTCATCTTTTTGAGATCGAGCAGCTTGATCTGAAAAGTTCCGTGAGCGGTCTTACCGTATGCCTTATGACCCTTGTTCAGGGACAATTCTATTTTGTTTCCGTCGTAGAACGTTATAATACCCCTGAGGTTCTCACCTTTCAAGACAAAAAGTATGTCCTTTATTTTCTCGAAATGAATTGCATAGGTACCCTCCCCCTTCTTTCCCTCGATGAATGTTTTCCCCTGTATCGATATGTTCGAACATATTGTCGTCACATCCACCTGGTCGATGTATATTGCAGTAAATTTCTGCTCAGGTGTGGGAATGTTGTCCGCGGAATCCTCGCCAAGAATTCCCCCCATCCCGACTAAAAAAGGAACAACCAGCACGACCAGCAAAAGCCTATATGTTTTCTTCATCGTCTTTCCTTTCTCGTTGAAAATCTTCAATTTCATGAAAAGCAATTTCTGCACGAAGGGCATAAAGAAGTCGATTTGTCTCTGAAATGAAATCGGGAAGTACCGTCAGCGTGACAATTGCCGTGGTGCTATCGATGGTGGTCTGGGTACACATCCCCTCATATCCCTCGAAAATAAACTTCAAGTAGGAGATATCTTTCCGTCTTAACTTCAAGTATTTCTTGATAATATTGTGCGACATTATGTTTGACTCACGGGTGAAGAATATGTAACATCCAGCCTAATAAATAGCAAGTAATAAATCTCTTCTTGACATGCAGCCATACCTTGATAATATTCGTCGTAGAATGAACATCCATAAAAGAGATGCAAATGCTCCCCACGACACAATGGAAATTAACTGAACAAGACATGCAGGTGCGACATACTTTAGAAGAAGCTCTTCAGGTCAAACCTGTTATATCTCAGATCTTACTCAATCGTGAGATTGCAGATCCAGAAGAGGCATGGCAGTTTTTGCATCCAGCCCTGAAAGATCTCCACAATCCTTTCCTCATGAAAGATATTGAAAAAGGTGTCGACAGACTTATCAAGGCCATCTTCGGCAATGAGCGCATCGCAATTTATGGCGATTATGATGCTGACGGCATAACGTCAGTCGTGGTTCTGGTCAAATTCATCTCGCAGTTTTATAACAATATCACGCACTACATTCCCGATAGGATTAAGGAAGGCTATGGCCTCAATACAGATGCCATCGACGCGTTGAAACACGATGGCGTCTCCCTGATTATCACCGTTGACTGCGGCACTACTGATCACGATGAAATCAGGCACGCGAAATCACTGGATGTCGATACGATAGTCCTCGACCACCACGAGGTACCGGAGAGGTTGCCCGATGCGGTGGCGATGGTTAATCCGAACCGTATCGATTGCGCGTTTCCTTTCAAGCATCTTGCAGGGGTTGGAATTGTTTTTAATTTTATTATCGCTCTGCGCGGTAAGCTCCGTAATGTGGGATTCTGGAACAACAGAATATACCCGAATCTCAAGGAATACCTTGACCTTGTCGCAATCGGAACCATAGGGGATATTGCTCCCCTTATCGACGAAAACAGGATATTCGCCAAAATAGGACTTGAGGTCATTAGCCAGGGTAAACGTCACGGAATTCGTGCCTTAAAAATAGTGAGTGGGCTGAATAACAGCAGTATTGACTCAAAAGCCGCTTCATTTCAGATCATACCGAGGATAAATGCAGCGGGACGTGTGGGATCACCCGAAGATGCAGTTCAACTCCTGTTAACCGATAACCCGGATAAAGCAATGCGCCTCGCCGGCGTCCTTGATACCTATAACCGCCAGCGACAGGAGATCGAAAGAAATATCATCGATGAGATATTTAATAAAATAGATGAGATAATCAATTTGGAGACTGCAAAATCGATAGTCCTCGCCTCACCCTCCTGGCATCCGGGAGTAATCGGTATCGTTGCTTCAAGAGTCGTCGACAAGTACTATCGCCCAACGATTTTAATCAGTCTGAACAATGGTGTTGGGAAAGGGTCGGGAAGGAGTATTACATCATTCAACCTCTATAACGGACTGAAAGAAAGCTGTGATCCCTTTCTTATTTCATACGGAGGGCATCAATACGCAGCAGGCATCACCATCAGAGAAGAAAATATTGAAGAGTTTTCACATGCTTTTAACAAGGCCGTGCGAGATGATGTTGGAACTTCCGATCTGATTCCGCTGACCTTTATCGATGCCGAATGCAATTTGCATGATATTACATATGAACTCCTACACCAGATTGAAATGCTTGCACCATTCGGCAATAGGAATCCCGAACCTGTGTTGTGTGTAAAAAACATAAAAGTAGCCTCGTCAATCGTCGTTGGCACGAACCACCTCAGAATGCGAGTGAATGAAGATTATACGTATCATGACTCGATATGGTTCGGCATGGGGCATGTGTCTCGTCTCCTGCCGGAATCCGAGATTGATATCGCCTTCACCCCTCAATTCAACAACTGGAACGGTCTAAATAATATCCAACTGAAAATGATAGATATCTCTTTAACAGGGTCACCATAGACCACCGTTATTTCCATTCCCTCATATCACGTATGAGAACGTCTGGACTTGACAGTATCCCCGGCGCGACAAATTGAATCCGGTCGGCTTTCACGGTACATATATCGTTAAATAGTTGTGCAAACCTGACTCTCAAGGGTTCGTTTTCCCCTTGTGACTCTATATTGATGGTCGCGATATCTCTGTGTGACTCTCTCGTTACGACGAGCTCAAAAGTAATATCCGTTAAATGATCGCGTATCTGTTTAAGCTGACTCGGTGCGATAAAGAGTCCTCTCACCTTCACGGCATCACCGAATCTTCCAGCGATACCATTGAGTTTGTGTGATGTTCTCTCGCACAGACAGGCTTCGTAATCGATGCTCGACAGATCACCGGTTCCAAATCGAAAGAGATAAAAAATGGTATTCAACCGTGTGACGACAACCTCACCCAAGTGCCCCGATGGCACCTTTTTCCCTGTCGAAGGATCGACTATTTCTACAATGACATTTTCCGAAATGTGCCATCCCCTCTTCTTCTCACATTCGTATGCGATATCTCCCACTTCTGTGGCACCATACATCTGATATGTATCGATTCCGTATTCTTCTTCAAAGGTTTTCCTCAGTATGGGATGAAGCGGCTCTGCAACAAAACTTGCCCGTCCAAGTCTAAAATCAGCCCTGAAATTATGTCCCATTTCCTCGGATTTTCTTATAATCGCCATGAGAAAGCTCGGTGTGCCCGCATAGGCTGTCACGTTAAGATCACGAAGAAGCTGCACCTGTGCCTCGGTATTTGCAGTGCCTGAGGGAACAACCGTTGCCCCGACACATCTCAGTCCCTCATGAAAAGTTAAACCCGCGGCCACCATGTGGTATGAAAACGTGTTGAGGACGATATCACCTTTTCGAAAACCTGCGGCATAATATCCCCGCGCCCAGAGGGGGTCTTTTTCGGTAAGATGCGGCTCATAGACGGGTCCCGGAGAGGTAAATATTCTATCAGTTACCATACCGGGGTTTGTGAGTCCGCCGAATGGAGGTACCTTCAATTCCATTTCTATCAGTTCTTCCCTGGAAATGACAGGGAGTTTTTCCAGGTCATCGATCACTGTGATATCCTCGGGAGTCAGTTGCAAGGAGTCGAGCAACGATCGTATCCATGGGGCTTCTTCATACCCGCGTCGAACCATCTCGGCAAGGCGTTTATTCTGTTCCTCTTCTCTCTCTTCCGGGGATCGTGCCTCTTTTTGATCGAACTGTTTCTTCATCTCATTCCTCTGTCTTTTGCTCTCTATCAAAAAATACCTTTCGCATAAACTCGAATCCCATAACCGTCACCTACAGCCATCGTTTTCTCCGTTTATACGACTTCACGTCCCGGTATGATTTCACGGTCCCCGCTGCACCCATGCCGAGATAAAATTCACGAACGTCCGGATTTTCTCTCAACTCGCCCGCTTTTCCTTCCATGACCACCTTGCCGTTTTCCATCACGTATCCATAGTGAGCGATTTGAAGCGCCATGTTTGCGTTTTGTTCAACGAGAATGATCGTCGTACCCTGTTCTTCGTTTATCCTTTTTATAATTCTGAATATCTCTTTTACGACAAGCGGAGCAAGACCGAGTGATGGCTCATCGAGAAGGAGGAGTTTCGGATGGGCGAGAAGTGCCCTCCCTATGACGAGCATCTGCAATTCCCCCCCGCTGCAATAACCGGCGAGAGTCTTTTTTCTGTTCACCAGCGATGGGAAGTAATCGTAAATCATTTCCATATCCTTCTTATACGGCTTACCCCATCTCGTTGCCGTTCCTACCCGAAGATTTTCTTCAATGCTCAGATACTTGAATGGCTGCCTCCCTTCGAGTACCTGGATGATACCGAGACGGGTAATGTCCTCAGGGGCTGAATTCTGAATCTTCGTTCCGTCATAGACAATATTTCCATCCGTGACTTTTCCGTTTTCCGGTTTGAGGAGACCTGAAATTGCCTTTAGCGTGGTTGTCTTGCCTGCACCATTGCTTCCCAGCAGTGAGATTATTTTATTCTTTTCAACAACAAGTGATACACCTTTCAAAACCTGTATCACATCCGAGTATACCACGCTGATGTTATTAAGTTGAAGTAACATGTCACTATTCATTGCTAACTACCTGTTATAACATCTATATTATATGCTACACTTAAACTACACCACACAAGGCTTACGTTAGTACGAAAACGGCCATAGTCTAAAGTTTGATCTTACAATTCTCCACACTTCTGCAAGTCCCCTAGGCTCGAAGAGAATGAAAAGCACGATAGCACCACCAAAAACAAGCTCACGCAGGGGCGCAATATTCAGTTCTATTCCGGGCATTATTCCGGCATTCATTAAAATGTCCGTGAGCCATCGCAACGCTTCATTCAAGACAGTGATGAATGTCGCACCGAAGATTGAACCCGCGATGTTTCCCATTCCTCCGATGATGACCATGGCAAGGTATTCTACGGAAAGCCCAAGATTAAAAGGCTCCGTCGATATACTGACCATGTAATATGCCCAGATTGCTCCTGCAAATCCCGCATAAAATGAACTGATACCGAATGACAGAAGTTTGTACCGAAAAATGGGGATGCCCATACCTTCTGCCGCCCTGTCGTTGTCACGTATTGCGATGAATGCGCGTCCGTATCGTGTTCGCATGAGATTTGCCGCAATAAGTACCATCATAATGAGAGAAATGTAGATAATGTAAAAGAACGAGCGATCTCCCTCCAATGTAAATCCGAAAATCGACGCTGCGGGTAAAACAATTCCCATTGTACCCTTAGTCATGCTTTCCCAGTGTACCAGGACATACTCGATAATAAACTGGCCAGCGAGCGTCGCTATTGTCAGATACAATCCTTTCAGCCGAATCGACGGCATCCCAAAGACCATTCCCACCACTGCCGTTACTAATCCCGCGGCAGGAACAGCAGCCCAGAATGGGACATGTAATGACGTGGCCAGGATCGCTCCGGCATATGCGCCGACACCAAAGAACGCCCCATGTCCGAGAGATATCTGTCCAGTAAAACCGACGAGGATATTTAATCCGATCGCTGCAATGGCAGTGATACCGATGATATTGACGACATAGAGAAGATACGGTTCAATAATCATAGGCGCCAGCACTAAAAACAGAAAAAGACCTATACAGACGGCTCCGCGACCGAAGTCTGTTTCAAATATCGTTAGTTCCTGATCATATTGTTCGCTGAAATTTCCACAGGGGTGAAAATGTAATTTCTTCATTTCTCCAAATCCTGACAACAAAGTTACATGTGTAAATCACTTACACTCGTTCAATCTCGACCAACCCGAACAGCCCGTAAGGTCTCACCAGAAGGATAAATACCAGGGCAATGTACGGAACAACATCCCGTAATGACGGCGAGATATATCCACCCGTAAACGTCTCGAGCAGACCGATAATCAGTCCTCCAATGATTGCTCCTCCGATACTGTCGAGTCCTCCGAGAATCACAACGGGGAACACCTTGAGACCCACCGAAGAGAGATCATGGACATTGATGCCGTTGATAATCCCCAGCACTATCCCGCTCATCGCCGCGACGAGTGCGGCAATAGCCCACGAAAGGGCAAAGACCCGCCTGACATTTACCCCGAGAGAAAGCGCCGCAGTCTGGTTATCAGCAACAGATCTCATATAGATACCCTGGGAAGAGAATTTAAAAAAAAGACCAAATAAAATGAGAAAAAGAATGCCGATTGCGACAGAGAGCACGTAGACGGGCGGTATGAAAATATTTCCCATATGGACAGAGAGATGTTCTGGTAGAAATTTAGGATAGATGTACAGATTACCTCCCCACAGAAGCAGCATCAATCCTTTGAAAATCGATGCAAGACCAACGGTAAGCATAATTACATAGATAAGCGATTCTCCTATCAGTGGACGGAGAAAGAGTCGTTCTATGACGAATCCAAGAACAAAGCTTCCCGCTAAGGTAATTAGAAAGGCCAGAAATATGGGAACCTTGGCCCATGTGACGAGGGTTAGGAATATAAATGCTCCTGCGGCCAGCAGTTCACCATGGGCAAAATTAAGAACGCTCGATGATTTAAATATCATGACAAAACCCATTGCTGCGAGGCCATAGAGGAATCCAATACTGATTCCGTTTACTAAAAGCTGCACAAAGAACTCCATACCCTCTCCTTACTTATATGATGTTTAGTATCCGTACACTGGTTTCAATGGTACCGATCTGTCCGTTACGGTAGCGGATCTTGCTCTTCACGTCGATTTCCTCTTTATTTGTATACATCGCCTCAATAAGTTTGAGATATAAGCCGTACACAAACCTTCGGCGCACTTTTCCCGTGCGGGTCAGTTCCTCATCGTCTGCATCAAGAAGTTTGTAGAGCAGTATCATCTTGTGGATCTTCATGTGATCGGGCAATCGGTCATTTACCTGTTTCACTTCTTCGAGTATCAGCTCTTCAACCGGTACTTGCTGCGAAAGATCTGTGTAGGTGGTGTAGGGGATCAGCCGTTCCTCAGCCCAGTTTCCCACATTTCCCATATCAATATTGATGAGTGCCGTGATGTACGGACGTCCCTCGCCGAAGGTAACTGCCTCTTTTATATAGGGACTGAATTTTAGGCGAGTTTCGATAAAATCAGGTGAGAATGCATTACCTTTTTTATCTCGCATTATTTCTTCTTTCCGTCCGATTATAACTAGGTGGCCGTCCTCATCAAAGTACCCCGCATCGCCTGTCTTCAGCCAGCCATCGTTAAACGCGTTTTCTGTTGCCGTGTAATCATTATAGTATCCCTTGAAATTTGACCCGCTCAGAACGAGTACTTCGTTTTCGGCGGAGATTTTAACCTCCGTACCCGAAAGTGGCTTTCCGACTGTTTCGGCTTTCGCCTCACCTTCAGGCTGCACCTGAAATATGCCACCGGCTTCTGTAAGCCCATAACATTGTTTGAGGTCCAGACCCACTGAACGGAAAAATCGAATGACATCCGGACTTATGGGGTGTCCTCCCGTATACGCACTTGCGATTTGAGAACAGCCTATACGATCGAGAAGGGGACGGTAAATGAGAAACGCAGCTATCCATCGTAAGAGCTTCAAATACATTGGGATAGTTCTCTTTTCAGACTCGAAACCAACAATAAGGGACCCTAACCGCTCACAGGCGGTAAAAAGCTTTCGCTTCACATACCCTGCATCACTCATCTTTACGCGAATGGTTGATGCGAGATCCTCCCAGAACCGTGATGACGTGATGACAACAGTGGGGCCGATTTCCCTGAAATCTTCTACGATTGTCTCCACAGTTTCAGGAAAATTTATCGTTGTCCCGCCTGTCAGCGCAACACCCATTCCCCACATCTGATCCACGATCCAGGCCGGCGGAGAGATAGAAAGCCAATTCGTATTTGTATCAAGCCCGTCACTTTGCAGCCATTTGCTTCCTATATCGGTGAGATTACTGTGTGAGAGCAGCGCCATTTTCGATATTCCTGTTGTGCCGGATGTCATGATCATCAGGGCGCTATCATCAGCTCTCCCCCGTCGGAGTTCCCGGGGAAAGCACTCCGGGTCGTTCCTGTGCAGTTTGTCACCGAGGGCAAGTAGATCCTTGAAGCTGATGAGCCACTGATCATCTCCGTATGATCTCATTCCTGTCGGATCGACATAAATTACCTTTCTCACTGTCGAAAGCTTTTCCCTGACTTCCAGAAGTTTATCCACCTGTTCCTGATCTTGAACGATCACGTATGACGCCTTGATACGATTGAGAATGCCGGACAATTCATCCGCGACAGCAGACGTGAACATATTCAGCGTCACACCTCCAAGCGCCTGCGCCCCAATTTCTGCGAACAGCCACTCAGGATGATTATCCGTAATAATACCGACATTCTCCCCTCGCCTCATACCCAATGATTTCAACCCGAGTCCCGCGTTTTTCGCATACTCCAGATAGTCATTCCAATCATAGGTCTGCCATATTCCGTAGGCCTTTTCTCGAATGGCGATACCACGAGAACCGATTCGCTCAGCCTGTTTTGCGAGGACCTGAGGAAGTGTTAATTTTTTGTATTCGGCAACTGTTTCGCTATCTATTTTCATGTTTTCTTTCAACAATGTGCTACGGGCTAAAGGTGACGGGACTTTTTCTATTCCCCTCTGTCCGCATTGTGATGTCAAATTCTTGAATCGTCTCCAAGGTATGCCTTTGCCACTTCCGGATTGTCCTGGATCTCCAGTGCAGTACCTCCTGCCAGTTTTTCTCCGAAGTTCAGAACCATAATTCGTTGCGATATGGCCATCACGATCGACATGTCATGCTCGACGAGGATCATCGTCTGTCCCCATCCTTCATTCAGATCTAGAAGAAACCGGGTCATATCTTCCTTCTCTTCTAGGGTCATTCCCGCGAATGGTTCGTCAAGTATGAGAATTTTGGGTTCCAGTGCCAGGGCACGGCCAAGTTCTACTCTCTTTCTCATGCCGTACGGCAGCGATCCGACGAGTTGGTGTCGGATTGGCTGCATTTCGAGAAAATCGATAAGCTCCTCCAGCACGCGACGGTGTCGAACCTCTTCCCGCCTGACAGACGGCGAAAACAACGACGCAAATCCGAGATTGTAGGAACAGTGGACGTGCCGGGCAAGCAACATGTTTGATAGCACCGTCATGCCGGGAAACAGCTCGATATTCTGAAATGTTCTTCCGATACCCTTCCGCACCAGATCATGTGTTGCGAGTGCGGTGATGTCCTCGCCATTAAAAATAATCCGCCCCTCCTGGGCCCTGTAATAACCAGTGATGCAATTCAGAAGACTCGTTTTTCCTGCGCCGTTTGGACCGATGATCGCAAAGAGTTCTCCCGTCTCAACATTCATAGTGACCTGACTCAGGGCCATGACACCACCAAAGCTGAGTGAGAGATCCTCGATCATTAAATCAGCTCGAATCTCGCAGTGATCGGACGCCGCATAAATACCGGGGGGGCCACGAAATGCCTTCATATATACTCCCTCTTATTCGCTCAAGAGTTTCACGGTTTCTTTTCCCGGCGTGAAGAAGTTCGTCTGGGGTATAAAACGCCCGTCTTCATGAACGCGAACAATTCGTGCCTTGAATGATGCCTCGTGATTCGTTTTCGTATACGTACTTTTCGGCAGGAGGCCACCGAAGTCCTCATTTTCAAAAGATTCCATCGCCCCGTTTATGGTCTCCCTGTTTATCTTTCCGTATTTTTCCTGTGCCCGCTGGAAGGCGCGTTCCATAACCATTGCGACCACTACACCTTCCCAGTAGGATGCATCAAAGGCATCGACAGTCTTGTACCGTGACCACAGGTCCTCAAGAACCTTAATTCCCTCGGTACCATCCATAGGAACACCGCCTGAGAATTGTATCTGGAGGCGATCACGAATCAGCCCTTTCCCCATCTTGAAGAAATCGGGGTCCGTCGATGTCCAGGTCCCGAAGAACGGTGGTGAATAATTGATGCGATCTGCACACTTGAACGTGGTAATAATGGCGGCGGGTAACATCTGCATGAAGATGTATTCCGCCCCTTTTTTCCTCAAGCGGAGAAGTTCCGTTGTCAGATCAACGGTTTTCGCGGGAAATTCTTCGATGGCAACGATGTCTATACCGTGCCCTTCCGCGTACTCCCTGCTCGGTTTATGAATCGACCGGCCATACGCGTTGTTGTAGGTTAAAAGTCCTACCTTCGGCGGTTCACTTCCTTTATGAATTGTCCGAATGTATTCCAGAATGGCATAACAGTCGAGACGGTAGCTCCCAAAGGGAAGATAAAAATACTCAATGGGATCTTTGAGGATTTCCCAGCTCGTTGAATAATTTATCGTGGGTATTTTATAGCGCTGGATGATCGGTTTCGCGGCCAATCCTTCTCCGGCGCTCCAGGTAGCAATCATATCGACATTGTCCCTCATGGCAAACTTCCGAACGGCGGCGATCGCCTCCGGTACCTTGTAGGCTGTATCGACGAGTATCAGCTCCAGTTTATTGCCGTATACGCCCCCTTTGACCTCATTGACATAGTTGAAATAGTCTTGGTGTCCTTTGGCATGGTACTTGCCGAACGTAGACGCAGGACCGGTAAGGTTAATCGCCGCTCCCACTTTTATCGTACCGGCATTCGTGGTCTCCACGACACACAGTGCCACTGCGATGGACAGTGCCGCAATTAAGAATAGATTCGTGATTCTTTTCATGGTTCCCTCCTTGTATTTTAAAAAAAAAGCCGTGGTTTCTTCCACGGCCTCTACATACAAAAAAGCCGTGGGCAGCGTCTCGGTCCGCCCACGACCCTAGTTACGATGTTCGTCACTACGAGCGCAGCAGGCAGACCCCCGCAAAAAAGCTAAAGAAAGAAAAGAAGTTACCTGCTTGTGCTGCGTGATGACTGATCATATACACTATCCTATGCTATTCGAACCTAAATGAAGGAACATTAAAAGTCAAGGAAAAATTTACTTCATATACTTGAGAAACTCGGCATCGGGTGAAATTAAAAGGGTTGTCCCTTCTTTCAGTGACCTCTTGTATGCCTCGAGGGTTCTTGTAAATTCGAAAAATGACAGATCTTTCTGATAGGCATCGGCATATATTTTAACCGACCGGGCATCACCTTCACCCTTTGTTGTTTCAGCTTCCTTGTTGGCTTTTGCCAAAATGATCGACCGTTCCATATCGGCCTTCGCCGTGATTTTTTGCGACTCTTCTTTTCCTTCAGAGCGGTACTGTCGTGCCTGTCGCTCTCTTTCCGCCTTCATCCTGTCGAATACGTGCTTCTCGTTCTGTTCGGGCAAATCTGCTCGTTTTATTCTGACATCGATCACTTCGATACCATAGTCCCGCGATCGGGCATCCGACTTTTTGGTCACCAACGACATGATATCACTCCGAGTCGTTGAGACAACATCGGACAGATTATGCTGCCCGAGTTCGACACGCAAATGGGCATACACGATATCATCAAGTCGTGACTGCGCGCCGAGAACGCTTTTCACCGTCTTAAAAAATTTCAAGGGCGCAACGATCTTCCATTTTGTATAGTTGTCGACAACGAGATTTTTCTTATCCTTGGTGAGTATCTCTGTTGGCGCGGCGTCGTAGACCAGAATTCTCTTTTCGAATTTCACCACCTGCTGGACAAAGGGTATTTTGAAGTGAAGTCCCGATCCGTATACCCCTTCCAGCGGTTTTCCCAACATTATCACAATCGCCTGTTGTGTCTGATCCACGGTAAAAAGTGAAAGAGATCCGGCCAAAGCGATGATAAACAGTGCCATGATGAAAATTGTTCCCTTCTTTCTCATATGTACCTCCGATTTGTGACTGTCGACATCATCATTTAATCTTTTCCAGACCCTTTTTATCAAGAGGAAGGTGCGGTAAAATGTTCCTGCCGACGCTGCCCTCTACAATAATCTTGTTCATTGGGGGCAGGATCTCTTCCATGGTTTCGATATACAGTCTCGTCTTCGTCACGTCTCGTGCCTTTTTGTACTCTTCGAGAACCTGCAGGAATCTACTGACATCACCCTGAGCCTGAATTATCTTCGATTCCCTGTACGCAATGGCATCATTGACGATCTGTGACGCCTTTCCCTTGGCTTTTGGGAGGATCTCATTGCGATAGCCGTATGCCTCATTGATCATTTTCGACTTATCTTCCTTGGCGCTGGCGACATCCTTGAAGGCAGCCATTACCTGGTCAGGCGGGTGAACGTCCTGAAGCTGGACCGCAACGACATGTATACCCGCATTGTAGCCGTCGAGGATGGATTGAAGATTTTTTTTCGTATCCTGTTGAATCTGAAACTTGCCCACCGTGAGAATATCGTCAATGTCATTTTTCCCGATAGTCTCGCGCATTGCCGCCTCTGCCGCGTCTTTTACTGTTTTGTCCTGATCTCTCACATTGAACAGATACGCGATCGCATCCTTGATTTTATACTGGACAATAAATGTGAGATTTACGATATTCTCTACCCTGGTCAGCATGAGACTCTCACTGGGAATCGCCCTGAAGCGCCCCTGTTGCCGTTCTCCGATGGTTCGAAATCCAATTTCTACTCTCCGCACCTGTGTCACTTTCGGCTTTGTGACCGTTTCTATCGGCATTGGTGCGTGATAATGGGGGCCCGGATTCGTCGTGCGAACAGCCTCCCCGAACCGCTTTACCACACCGATTTCATCAGGGGCAACAAAATACACTCCAGATGCAAGCCAGAGGAGAAGCAAAATAATCAGAACCGCAGGAACAAACCCGTGCTTGCCTACAAGCGGCAGATTGTCAACGGGGAAAGACTTCTTCAACCGTTCGATGGTCTCTTTAAAATCCGGCTGTTGTCGTTTCCCCCAAGGACCTCCCTCGTCATCGTGCCAGGCCATACTACTACCTCCCGAATAATTGAACCATTTTACCGTACATCTATATATCTAAATAAGATAGCACGCGCATTGATACCTGTCAAGGTGAACAGCAATACGATGTGCGAGGTGTTTTTCAGAGATGCAGCTACTGTACCTTTACTGACTACTCTCTTGTATGGTATACATTATTTCCAGCCTCGTTTCGTGGAAAGGTTATTTATTGTATGAACCCGACAGTTTTTCGAGAGTATGATGTGCGGGGTGTCGTCGGCACTGAACTGACCGAAGAGTTTGTCTATGACCTTGGAAGGGCCATCGGCACATATGGAAGCCGCCGTGGCACGACGACAATGACGACTGGCCGAGACTGCAGACTCTCCTCTGACATGTTCCACAATGCAATTATGAGAGGAATCGCAGCAACTGGCGTCAACGTGATTGATGTAGGGCTCTGCCCTACCCCCCTGTTGTACTACTCCATACGGCACCTTGAAACCAGCGGAGGTGTCATGATAACAGGCAGTCATAATCCCCCTGAGTTCAATGGGTTCAAAATATGCATTGGACCGGATACGATCTTCGGCGATCAGATACAGGAACTCCGCACCATCATGGAAGCCGATGGCTATCTTTCGGGTTCAGGCACTCTTCGCACGGAGAATATTATCCCCTCATACTACGATCACATCTTCAATAACGTGACAGTAAAGCCCGGGTTGAAGGTCGTTGTCGACGGGGGAAACGGTGTCGGAGGATACTTTGCCCTTCCGCTGCTGGAACGTTTCGGCTGTGATGTCACGGCACTTTACTGCGACATGGACGGTCGCTTTCCCCACCATCATCCCGATCCGACCATTGTGGAGCACCTCACCGAAATCATTAGTATTGTGAAGCAGCAGAAAGCAGATGTGGGAATTGCCTTCGATGGAGATGCGGATCGAATCGTGATCATTACCGATGCGGGAAAGATCCTCCTCGGTGACGAACTCCTCATGCTCTTCTCACGGTTTGTCTTGAAGGAACATCCCGGTGCCACGGTTGTAGGGGAAGTAAAGAGTTCACAGCGGCTCTTCGACGACATTACCTCCCACGGCGGCCATGCCATCATGTGGAAGGCCGGTCATTCACTCATCAAAGACAAACTTCGGAAAGAAAACGCCGTTCTGGCCGGTGAGGTGAGCGGTCATCTGTTTTTTGCCGATCGACATTTTGGCTATGATGATGCCATCTATGCCTCGGCGCGCCTCTTGGAAGTGCTTTCGATGACAGGGGAAAAGATCAGCAGCATCCTTTCAGATGTGCCCTCCTCTTTCACGACACCGGATATCAGGATAGACTGTCCCGATGAAATAAAATTTCATGTTGTTGAAAGCGTTAGAAACCACTTTCGCCGGGAATATGAAGTCGTCGATATCGATGGTGCGCGTATCCGTTTTGACAACGGCTGGGGTCTGGTACGGGCCTCGAACACACAACCCCAACTCGTCATGAGATTCGAGGCATGGACAGACGAGGAGCTTCAGGCAATAATGACCCTTGTTAAAAACGTGGTACATGGTACAATGAAAAACATGTGAGAGTCGTCTCGAATCTGTCACAAAAGGAGGATACCGATGCTCACCTTCTCCCAGAAGCATACAAAACTTACGACTCTGCATTTACTGGGGAAAGAAACCGAAGAAATATCACCGCGCTTGAGACTCAGCTCACGCCGGAAGAAAACGATGCTTGTGGTGCCCACTCTTGCCACAGAATTCACTACTGAGGAAAACAGGCCGGTATTTATCAATATTCTCAAACAGATCAGCAGAGCCACGTATCTGTCCGGAATTATCTTTGGCCTCGACCGTGCGACAGATGAAGAGGCGTTTGATCTCGCGCGACTTCTGAAGCGGCACAAGATCAAGAATTACGTTATTCAACACAACGAAGGCGATGGGTTCAAATCTCTCTACACGTTACTGCACGATGCTGGATACGGATTTGAGGAACCGGGAAAAGGAAAAAATATGTTCATGTCCTTCGGCGTCGCGCAGGCGCTGGGGGCACAATGTATCGGCGTCATCGACGCAGATATTCGGACATTTCATCGCCGACAGCTCGACCGTCTCTTCTACCCCGTCCTCGTTCTCGACTATGAATTCTCCAAGGCTTCATACACGAGGATCGGCGAGGGGCGCATGTACGGGCGTGTCAAGCGTCTTCTGGTAGACCCCCTGCTTCTCGCCTTGAAACGGAAATTCACCGATTCAGGGGATGACAAATACTTGAAGATGATCGATTACATTCTGGCATTCAGCTACCAGCTCTCAGGCGAGGTCGTTTTCGACACCCAGCTTCTCAAACGTATGCACTTTGCTACCAACTGGGGTGTCGAAATCTTCACGCTTATCGAGGTTTACCGAAAGGCGACCAACGTCGCTCAGGTTGAATTCGACACAAAACCGTTTGATCACAAGCACCAGTCCGTGTCGTTCGAAGACCGCGAAAGAGGTCTCTTCAAGATGGCAATCGACATCGTAACAACGATTCTCTCCGCTCTCGTCATCGAAGAGGGGCTCGAAATATCCGACTACTTCATCCAGGATCTTACCCTTACCTACATGAACGTTGCCGACTCACTGATCAAAAAGTATGCGGACAATGCATCATTTTCTTCACTGCAATATGACCGCAATGCCGAAGAGGCCATGGTACGTGGTATTTTCAAGGATGCCATCATGACTGCAGGTGACCTGCTCACCTCACCGTATCGCCTGACCGAACGATTCTTGCGACTTCTGTCCAGCGATGTCAGATTCCGGAAGTATCTCGATGAAGGTCTTGACAAAGACCTGTTGGTATATGAACGGGAAAATCAATCTCAGCTTTTCGAGACACCGCAGACCGTTTCCTGGGAACGCATTCTCATGAAACTTCCGCGTATTCTTTATGATATAAGTGACGTGATCGAGAAAGAAAAGTCGCAGTATGCAAAGGCCTAGCGCCAATGGCTCTCCGCCACTTTGGAGCTTTCCGCTGAATACCAGAACGAACATCTTCTGATAGTACCGAGTGGTGCTTCGGGTACATGGCGCCCGCTCATCCGGAGTGTCCGTATATTATCATTCCGCTCCCACGAGAATGATTCTGAGGTCCATCACATTTGTCATTGTCGGCCCCGTAATGAGAAGATCGTCCAGTCCTTCAAAAAAGTGATATGAGTCATTGTTCGCCAGATAGTCCGCTCCGTTAAACCCCCTTTCACGGGCCCGTTCCATTGTTTTTCCATCCGCGATGGCGCCTGCTGCGTCTGTCGGCCCATCCGTCCCATCGGTACCGCCGCTGAGTACCGCCACGCGGTCAATCCCGTCGATATCCAGTGACGCGGCAAGTACAAACTCCAGGTTTCGTCCCCCGAGACCATTTCCACGGATGGTGACCGTCGTTTCGCCTCCCGAGATGATACAGGCAGGCCGTGCAACGGGATTACCGGATTTCACAATTTCTTTAATGACCGCTGCGTGCACCTTTGCAACATCCTTTGTTTCTCCTTCCACATACGACGACAGGAGCATGGTATTATACCCGAGTTCTTTGGCCTGTTCTTTTGCCGCGGCAATCGAATGGCTCAGACTGCCAACGATGTATGCCGACGACTTCTCGAAGATGGGATCATCCGGCTTTGGTGTCTCCGCGACACTCCCTTTCAATCCATCCCGGATATGGTGCATAACGAACCGTGGAATTTTATCCGTGAGATTATATTTTTTCAGGATAGCGATGCAGTCGGCATAGGTGCTCATGTCGGGAACCGTCGGGCCGGAGGCAATCACATCCAGATTATCTCCTATGACATCGGAAAGTATCAGGGCAATGAGGGTTCCCGGATATGCGGCCTCTGCGAGTTTGCCCCCCTTGATTGACGAAATGTGCTTTCTGATCGCATTGATTTCATGGATGGTTGCCCCACACGCCAGAAGCTCCTGTGTGGTTTTTTGTTTGTCCTCCAATGATATGCCGGCAACGGGAAGCGGCATGAGGGCAGATCCGCCCCCGGAGATTAGACAGAAGATAAGATCTTTTTCATCAGTATCTTCAATGAGTGAGAGCATCGTTCGTGTTCCCGCAAGTCCTGCATCGTCCGGCACAGGATGTCCCGCCTCGATGAGTGAAACGATCTTGAGAGGCAGACCATGACCGTATTTTGTTATAATGGTGCCCGTCGCTATCATGGAGCCGAGCATCTCTTCGAGAGCGTCAGCCATAGGCGCGGCAGCCTTACCGGCGCCGACGATCAAAATTCTTCTGAAATTCCGCACATTGTATTCCTGATCGCCGATGTGCAACGTATCTTTCCCGTCGTATCGTAGGGCATGCTTCACCGATTCACGGGGATCTGCCGCCTGCAGCCCCGCATCAAATATTTTACGAATGTCGTGTCGTAGGTTCTGTTTCATCTTTTATTCCCTTCGTTATGGGTCATCGTTCTGTTTTTTCTACAGCGCTCGCTTTTATCAGATTGATGGCTTCCGAAATAACGGGGATGACATTTTCCCGGAAATCACCTGCCACAACGACGTACATAATATCGTCACCAGGATGAAGCGTACCTTCATTCAGTTCGATGAGAACTTCAATGATTCCTGGGCGGTTTTTCATCTCTGCTGCAATATCGTCCAACCGTATTCTTTCGTGACGCACCGTAAGTTCACGCACGGGACTGCCGTCGCGCGACGTACCCCGTACAATACCGTTATGGCACAGAATCATTCCCGCTTTATGGATATCGGGATGCTGTTTTACCTGTTCTATCATTTCTATGAGTTTCATATTATTTTTCTACCTTCCTCTTTTGTGGTATGATACGTAATATACATGTCACATCAACAGCATCCGAAACTGTGATCTATGTCCAGACGTCGAAGAAAAAAACAGACCGAGTTTCAGCATGTGGGCGAAATTCTGCAAAAAGCGCTGAAGAAAAGGAAACTCCACCTTCGCGTTGAAGATCATCACCTCTCCGATGCATGGCAGAAAGCTGTTGGGTCTATCATTTCAACCCATACTCGCGTGCACAACCTGCGGGGCGACACGTTGTTCGTGAAAGTTTCAACTTCAACGTGGATGCAGCAGCTTCAATTCATGAAGCAGGAAATCATCGACAAAGTCAACGCCGTTCTCGAGAATGAAACCATCCAAAACATCTATTTTTCAATCGGTACCATTGACCCGTTTGCAACGAAGCAACCACAGGAGACGAAACACGACAGTGGGAAAATCCTCCTGCGCGATCGTGACAGAAAGGTAATCGAAGAAAGTACCGCCTCTATCTCCGATGACGAGTTGAAAGATATCCTGAAACGGGTGATGAAAAAAGAGATAATCAATCGGAGAAATCAACAGGAAGAGTAATCGCCCCGAAAATACCCGCCATCTCCCGCGTGTAGTTTCCCGTGCCGTCGTAGATATACAGCGGCGGCATGACGTGTAATTCTTCACCCCCCCTCTTGTTTCCCTCCATCAGGACAAACTTGGCCCTCGACGATATGTCGGTGTGTACCATCCGGGCTCTTTTGGGTTCAATGGCACTGTCCTTCATTCGCGAGAATAGCTCTGCCATTCTTTTCGCCGGATAGATGGCATAGATGCGTCCTTTATCCTTGAGAAGATAACACGCAGCGGCGAGAAAGTCACCGATCGAACCGGTTATCTCATGCCGTGCAATTGCCCGTTGCATGTCAGGATTAACGCGACCCGACGCAAGTTTCCGGTACGGGGGATTAAAGACGGCCACGTCGAACGACTGTGCGGCGAACATATCCGTTACGTCGCGGGCATCGCCGTGTCGAATTTCGACCGTTTCATCGAGGCCGTTCATCTCAATGCTCCGCCGTGCCATATCGGCAAGATCTTTTTGAATCTCCAGTCCTACCACCTTGATCGATGAGAAGCGAGACGCCAGAATGAGCGAGATGATGCCGCTTCCCGTGCCAATATCTATGATTCGATCATCCCTCCTCAGTTGTATGAAATGGGCAAGAAGCACGGCGTCGACAGAAAATCGGTAGCCCTTTTCTTTCTGCAAGATTGTAATGCTGCCCTTGAGGATCTGGTCTACTGTTTCTCCTTTTCTGACAAAATATTTAGACTGATTTTCATTGTCTTTCATATAAAAAAGAATCACTCACTATTTTAGAAGATCATACACGAAATAGTAATATCGTCAACGAAAAATGGGGAGGCGAAAAAAAGAAAAAAAAAGGAAAGACCCTGTGCCGCTGTCTTTCCCGTTTATAAAATAATGGGGTGAGTGAGGGGACTTGAACCCCCGGCCTCCGGGGCCACAACCCGGCACTCTTACCAACTGAGCTACACCCACCACAATTCTGTAAGCGCTCGAAAATGAGAACGTATTCTTACCACTTTTTTCAGAAAAGGCAAGAAAAAACGAAAATGTTTGTGTCGACAGTACAATATCGGAGATTGCGTCGTTATTTCTACTATATGTTATAACATATTCATTCCATTGCTCGAATAGAGACCGGCCAGGTACGGCTTCTGTGATAAAAATGCCATTGCCTGCTTTTTGATCTCTTCTTCGGCAAAGCTGATGCTGTAGCTATATGTCTGGTAATCAAACGTGATGCTCCGTGCGAAATAGAGCGGTTTCAATGCATTAATAATTTCCATCTTTTGCTCTTCCGATGCGCCATCGAAAAGATAGAGGAATCGATAGACGATATGCGTCCACAGCATCGTGTCAATATCGTACTGATCCATCTCCATGTTGTCGTTGATGATCTTGAACGCATACACACTGAGATACTTTTTCACAATATCGTAATACTTTATATACTCTTGGCGGCAATCTTTCTTGAGTTTTATGATATCAAGACTGATATCCGCCATCTCTGCATCACAATCATTCGGTCCGTAACATTGCACGGCCTGTGCCTCGTCATCACGCTCGGGATCATCGATACTGTTCGGCTTTGCCGACAGCCACCGCGATCGATTTTCGATCAGGATTGAGAAGAGCGTATAGACCACCTCCTCGAACATCCTGTTCAGCTTTGGTGCACTCACATTATGAATTTTCGCTCCCAGATCAGTCTGGCAGACACGAAAATCACCTGAGAGCGCGTTGAGAGACATGAAGATATCGACGCCATAGTTACGATTTTTTTCGTTCCACTCCTGACCGAGCCAATGCGTGCAGAGACGCGGAGAAAACGCAAAATCACCACCAATGGGCTGTCTAATATCTACACCCATGAGGGCGTACACGAGGGGATAACAGAAATGATTCGTAATTGTGCCGTCAAACTGATGTCTCGAGTACAGGGGAGTAACAAAATCGTGTCCGTCTTTAACAGGATAGCCGAGGTATTTTATCCATTCAGGAGTGATTGAGCGGAGATCTGCGTCAACTGCAACAAGAATACGTGCATCCACTTCACTGCCGAAGCGAAAGAGATTGAGGAAGTTATTTCCCTTTCCCTGCACGCCCTCCGGTGTCGATATATATTGTTTCCGTATACCTTGCGGTACGTCAGCCGCGAGAAAAGCATCCCGCGTTCCGTCAGGACTGCAATTGTCACAGTTAACAATCACACTCTTAAAACCGGGGAAGTATTTATCGAGACCCGCTCCGGCCATTTCTACAACATGGCCAATGGTCTCTGACTCGTTATATGATGGAATGCCAACAACAACCTGAAACTTATCTACCATTGAAACTCCAGTGCCTTAAGAGGGAGGCCTACATCATAATTCTTATAAAATCAATATATTTTTTTTTGTTGAGTCATTATTTTTTACTTATCGCAATTTCGATACCTTAAATACGACAAACTCCCGTTACCTCATCTCGTCTTCTATCCAGTCAACGATCAATCTCTTATTCCCGTACCCCCTCTGACGGAATCCCTTTCTACGTTATTGCTTCTCCAAGAATGGTGATTTGTATCCGACAAGCTACAAGAAATATCACTGGTGTGGTACCGTTGCTCAGTCTCTCACATGTTGGACAACATATTTTGATGGTATTATTATGGCTAGTGTCACGGCGTGGCGATGCGGTTACAGCCTTTGTGGTGAGTAAAAGCGATCTTCTACCCTGCACCGCAAAGATTGTCCATCGAAACGAAACTACCGCCTCACCCAGATTCGACTGTTCAGATTGTTGCCAATGATATCTGTTACGTGATAAGGCATCACCCCAGACGGATATCATCAACTTTTTTTACGGATATTCCGCCCTGCTGTGTAATTTCATCGGTTTCCTCATCCTTTATATCTTCATACACAAGTTCGCCATTGCAATATATTGCGCGGATACCTGAAACTTCAGAACCCTTGATACTGAATTCTCCCATTGATGTACCTCCACTTTTCAAAACGTATACGACAAATCTATCGACACGCTACAGAACAACCGGCTCTCAAGAGACCTCTTGTGTGTTTCTTCCTACAGTAAATATTACGGTTTACAACCGATTCAGTATGCAAATATCTTGCCCGCTGGCAATGTGTGGAACGTTATCGTGGAAAAAGTGACGTCAATTCGCAAAACTTAGACGACTCATGTATAAAATGCCGTGAATCATATATTTTTCTGATATTATTTAAAATAAATGCAGGAGTAACAAAAGGCGGGGTCCTGACATTTCAAAAAAGAGAATCTTTTCTCAATTGAGTCTAAAAGTTCTTGACGTCTTTCACGGTCTGTGCTTAAATTCTCTCGTTATTAAGAGTGACAACCTTGCACAAGCACCACACGCTGGCGCTTTGCACATCTTGCAAGAAAGATTCACGCACAACCGAGAGTTTAGAAGAGAATCAGGGGGGAATTCCCCTGATACTCTTCGAGAATAATAAGCCAAGAGCCCTACCGTCCTATAGGGGAAGGAGGGAAAACCCCTATACAGCCAGCGGTTAGGCGGGGCCCGCATAACTGCAAACGGTAGGGCCGGGGGCACTGTAGTTCATACATAATAAGTAGTAAAAGATCGTTCCTCTCTCTTAATGTAGACATAAATTCTCAAAAGTCAAGACCCTTATTTTTCACCTATTATTAGTTATTTAGTATACACCCTTTTGTTATTTTAATCATCCTAAAAAACAATAGGATATTTTGCTATGATATGTGTTCTGTATTGCTCTTTCTCTTTGGGTTGTATGAACTATATCTGTATCAGACCGTCATTTCCATCAGGAAAATCCTTATTTTTACTATGCCATTTTCTGATTCGTTCTACGGAAATGGTTTATACACCATTCATTCTTGCTGAAAGATGAATCGTACATCCTCTCTCTTTTGTGCCTTTTCAACTGATACTCCTTCGGGTTAAACCTAATAGCACGATTATAATCGGCGTTTTCACTTCAGCACGCCACACTAGTGCAGCGCACATCCACTTACGTACAGTGAATCAGGCGTGTCGTCTTCTCCCCGTTGTCGACAAATTCCACCACCCACTGTTCAAGATGCCCCCCGTCGACATACCCGTGAGATATCAATGGTTTCAGGAGATTGGCGGTCCCCTCTTCCACTGTTCTGTCTATGGGGTCACGGTAAATCATGACCACATCACCGGGCTGATATCGTTTTGCAAGTCTGCACACATCGTCATAGATCCGGTCGAGTCGGTAGGCGATCCATGTTTTCACCGTGTGGCTGTAATCAAGGTTGACAATACGGATATGATCCGTTCGAATGACTTTCGGTCGGCCACCTCGGCGAGTTTCAGGCAGACGCCCGCAGAAATCACGCAACAGCTCTTCCAGTTCATCGTCAAATGGTGTGGGAAAGTATGAATAAACCGTGCGATCCCCCATCGCTGCTCCCTCCTTTCGAGCTACCCCCTGTGCTATCTGAAAGATCACTCCGGTCCGCACTCCATACGGACCGCTTATCCTTTGCCCGGTGAATACAGTTTAGCACGTCTCGTACCGTAAAGATATCGCGGAAATGAAGTTCTTCCCTTTCACTTTGTGCGGCCGTCTCATCATTTACATTCCACCGATATCGGTGTATTGTTGCGACCTGATAAGAAGGTGAGTAAAGAAAACGATCAGAAGGGACAGGCTCATGCCAGTCAGAGAAATACTCCTTTTGGGCAATCCAACGCTCTACGAAACGAGTGAGCCCATCACCAAAGACGAACTCCCGGCAGTTGCGAGGGTTATTGCCGATCTTCACGATACCCTATTTGCATTCAGGAATAACTACGGTGCGGGGCGGGCCATTGCCGCTCCACAGATCGGCGTGATGAAACGTCTCCTGTACCTGCATATCGACCGCCCCGTTGTTTTCATAAATCCTGAACTCGTCGGCAAAAGCAATATTTTCATCGAGATATGGGACGATTGCATGTGTTTCCCCGATTTGCTTGTCCGGGTACGGCGCCACAAGGCGTGCCGCATAAGATACCACGACCTTGACTGGAACGAGCATGAAATGACGCTTGAAGACGACCTTTCTGAATTACTGCAGCACGAGTACGATCACCTGGACGGCATCCTTGCGGTCTCGCGGGCAATCGATGCCCGGTCGTTTGCCCTGAAAAGCCAACGGCACTTACTGAACAATCCGGAATAACCCCGGCGAAAAGGGAAGGCAGTGTGGCGCTCCCGATCACGACACAAGCGGGGGGCAAAAAAACCCCCGGGATGAATACCACCTCCCGGAGGTTCTCTGAAATTAGCGTCATTGCAAACAGCGCCCGTCTACCTCACAGTCGGGACACCACGCACAACATCAATAGATTTCAACACTATACTTCTTTTCCAGCGTTTTTACCTCTTCTCCCATCGCCTTGTAGCGTTTCATATCCATCAGCTTTTTATTGATCTGCGACTTAACATCCTTAAAGCTCTGTTGTTCTGCTTCCTGTTTGTCATCTACCTTTATGATGTGGTAACCGTATTCCGTTTTTACGGGATCGCTGATCTGCCCCTTCTGCAATGAAAAGGCAGCCTCAGAAAATTCAGCAACCATGCGATCCTTCGTGAAAAACCCGAGTGCCCCTCCTGTGTTCTTCGAACCCGGATCTTCTGAATATTTCGTGGCGAGTTTTGCGAAATCTCCCCCCTTATCCAGTTCCGCTTTTATTTTCTTCGCTTTTTTGAGTGCCTTTGCATCTTCTTCTGGTGTTGCCTTCGCCTTCAACTTAATGAGAATGTGACTCGCGCTCGTCATGGCAGGTTCCTGAAATTCTTTCTTATGACCATCGTAATATTCCGTCATCTCTTTTTCTGATACCTTCGGCGTATAGGATGCAATCTTGTACTTCACAAATTCCTGGGCAAGAATTCGATTGACCGTATTATCGATAATGGCTTTTACGTCTTCTTTTTCATCGATTTTTTCTTCACGCGCAGCCATGGAAAGCATGTGCACTTGTACCATTCTCTTCAGAAGTTGTTGTTTCCCATATTCTGTGCTGTACGCATTATGATATTCGGGAGGTAAGGCAGCTATCTGCTCATCGAGATCATGTTGCATGATCACCACGTTTCCTACCTTCGCGAGAGGTTTGTCCTTTTGTTCCTCATCGGCACTTACGTATGTCCCGAAAAGACACACCAAAAGTACTATCATCACCATAACAGGAACACGGAAACCACTACCTACCTTTTTCTTTCGCATTTGATACTCCTCCATTTTATTGTAACTGTCGACGAACATACACCCGCTGCAATATTATTGCAAAACATTTCTCCCCATGCCATCAATGGCGAACCAGCACATCACACAGGGGTTGTTATAACGGTTCGATCCCCTTCTGTGACACTGTCTGCTTCCTGTTTTACACTTTGAGCCACTTCAGATCTTCTCTGATCTGGTCGAGCGATGCGTTCAGTCCCTCGAGTTGTTTGTCCATACCTTCAAATACATTCTTCATCCCCGCAAGTTGCTCAACCAGCCCGGTTACTGCATCGATCAACTCCTTTGCGCGTTCGTCGTTCATCCCTACCCCCTTTCCTTTCATCTCACTGTGTGGTTGTAATGGCCCCCGCTTTCTCCAAGAGGACATCGAGAATTTCATCAGGATCGCTGACCAGTGTCATGCCAATCCGGTCACCGCAACAGTCGAACAATCTCCTGAAATCCGAATCAAAACTGGCGACATACTGGCATCCCAGGTGCCGTGCTACCACCACGTGCATCAAATCAGACAGACCGATCTGCAGATACGCATGCCACAGAAGATCGGACCACACCTTGTATATTGAGAGCTTAAAGTTAATGATATCGACGAGGAGCAGCCCGGCCAAGCCGTCGGTAACGGCAAAAGACGGATCAAACATTGTCGCCCGCACAAGGTGCTCCAACCCCGATGAGATCCGTTTATCCTCACTCCTTTTGGTATCTCCTTCTTCTCCGTACCACTCAAGTGTCCGTCTGAGATACTCGCCTATCTGTTTCTTGCCCCTTCGGTGGATATAGGTCAGTCCAGTCGCCTCGGCGACGGCTGCCTTAAACTCAGAATCGGCATACCACTCGATCAATTCAATAAGAGACAGGGGGGTTACGACGCACGTAATCCCGCTTTCTCCCCCGCAGATTCTCCTTCTTATCTGGCGAATCTTTTCGAAATCCCGCTCCGCATTTATAATGACTTTCGCCACTGTGGCTACCGGATCTTCGGTTTCGACATACGTGTCTCTCTCGGTACGGGTCAGATCAGATCCGTGGACCTCCGTCCCGCCTGCCAGCCAGTAATCCACGAGCACGGACGTATCGAGATACATTGCCGGCAGGTACTTCTTCCGTAATCGCCCGCGTTTTGTAACAACGCCTTCTTCCATTAGTATACCTTCTGAGAAACCAGCCCCATTATTGTGCTTCCGTTCTTATTGTTCCTATGGATACTATGAGAAATTATCCTCGATCATCCCCGAAACGTGTCCATACGTGTCAGACAACAATATTTTAAGAATAGACCACCTCGTGACGATGTTCAATCGCTATTTTTTACCCCGATGATTATATGACAGCTTCGGCGTGTCGTGAATAGTCAAATATATATAATATCATATAGTTGCCCTCATATCCCCGTTGCCCATCAGAAAATCACCCTTGACCAATCCCGGAAAGTGTATCACAGTTGTTTCTCACGAGAGAGGACATATGCCGCAAAATCACTACCTCAAAGCAGGCGCCATCACGACACGCTACTGGATCGCGGGAGATCACGGCTCCCCGGTTATCCTCATTCATGGTCTCGGGGCCTCTGCAGACATCTGGATACACAACATAGAAGTCCTGGCCCAACACCACCGCGTGTATGTCCCGGATCTGGTGGGGTTCGGCAGAGCAGACAAACCGGAGATGCACTATACCCCGACGATCTTCACCACGTTTCTCAACGATTTTATCGGAGCCCTGCATATCGAGAAACCTTCCCTTATCGGCAATTCCCTCGGGGGCGGCATCGCCCTCCACTACATACTGCTGTATCAGGACAACGTCGACAGGCTGGTGCTCGTCGACAGTGCCGGTCTCGGCAAGGAAACATCGATACCGCTGCGATTGGTATCGATTCCCATTTTGGGTGAGCTCATGACCTACCCCACCCGAATGGAGGCATACTTCTATTTCATTGGCGCGGTACATGACAGAAGCGTCTTGACCAAAGCGTTTGTGGATCTCTACCATAATATCCACTCACAGGCCGGGGCACAGAAATCGCTCTTGAAGGTGCTTCGTTCCATTGCAAACGTATGGGGTGGCAAGAACGAGATCTTGGCGCCGATACAGAGACACCTGCACATGATCACACAGCCAACTCTCATCATCTGGGGCAAGCAGGACAAAGTGCTGCCACTGAAGCATGCCTACGTAGGTGCGGAAAAGATTCCTGACGCGAAACTACAAATCATTGATGACTGCGGGCACATGCCGCAGTTTGAAAGGCCGGATGAGTTTAACAGTGCGGTACTAGAGTTCCTGTCTCGCTGCTAAGAGAAAAAGTGTGAAGAAATAGCATTTACCGTCACTTTTAAAATTTAAGACACAGTGACGATATGCGATTCATATCTTCAAAATTGCTGAATTAGAGAGCGATGGCAACTGTCATGAGTTTTAGAACGGTTGATCAAAACACAAAATATTGATTACTTCCTGTACTGTTGTTTTTTCAATTCTGCCTTTCTCTGCTATCTTTCAACTGGAAATCGTGAGTTTATATTTTCACAAACGATGACCTTGTTGCACATTTTCCGCAGCTTCCTTCATCAGATTATTTCCTTGACAATAGAACGTTCGTTCTGCTACGATGTGAGCATCGAAATCCAGGGAAACCCTGATCTGCCCCGGTTGGGGATCTCCAAAATAATCAGCCAGGGCAAAAATGACCCCGGCTGATTTCATTTAAAAGATTTCCTCCCACAATCATACACAACCTGAAGAGACTTTAATCTCAAAACAGAACGGAGGCCGAATATTCGATCAGTGCTGGCACTCGGACAAACCCAGGAGGCATCGCCGTTGGATGAAGCTGCAAATGTCTTCTGCTTGGCAGGAAACAGATCAAAGTAACTTTCAGAACGTCTAATTTGAGACGATCCGAATGAAATCATCACCGCGAATCGGGGTGCCATCAAAAGTGCTGCCTTCAAGTATCGCAATGGCCTGCCCGACCACAATCTGCGTCTCATCTGTCAGGATGCCGCATTTCAAGTCAACCAACCCATCGCCATTCACGTCTTGTTCATGGGCAAGGGTCTTCTCGCCATTACCTGTGAGCTTGACACCCGCTGCTTCCAGGTGGATAGTGTCCGGATCAATTGCAGTGGCATCAAAAGTGGGTAAGCTGAGAATGGCGACAGGAATCACACCAGCTGATTTGATCTGAATGCTGTTAGTGACACAGCCGGGCTTGACATCAATTGGTACAACCAGTTGAGCTGAAGCGATGATCTCACCGTTCTGCCCCACAGTTTCTATCAATCTTATGTCGACGTTTTGTGTCTCATCAACTGATAGGCTCCCCTCTGCTACGGAATTTTCTAATACGATCTCTCCCCTCTGGCTTGCAAACGATGTCATCGAATAATCGAGGTCAGCAAGCCCTGTCATCTGAAATGAGTAAAGCCCTTCTCCCGATGTGCCTGAGCAGGGTCGATGTATGAGTACCCGTATCAACTGAGAGCCGGGCACCACCTGATCATCTTCCACATAGAAGGCGTTTTCACCTATTTCGTTCACCTCATGAGAAATCACATTCCCAAAGGGATCGGTTACTTGGACGTCTACAGGAGACCACCCCCCGGTCCAGAGAAGCCACCAATCTGCACAGCACAGTGGTCCAAATTGCTCCGGAATAGATGAATCTAAAAGAGGGAAAAAGTCCACGCCTTCGTGCGGCAAGTCGGTATCGCCCACGTAGTCGCCTGCCGTTCCCCCGTTACTGCCATCGTCTTCTCCCCAGTAGTTACCCCAATAGTTGCCAAACCCAGCGTCTTCCCACGTCTTTAATCTGTACGTCATTATTTATCAGTATATTATGGAAGATCGAGTTATTGGGGGAAGTAACAGACACGCCCATATCGTTTTCAAATACGATGTTATTGCGTACGATGGTGCCGGTTGCGGAGAGGGAAACTCCAATCCCGTTGCCACTCAGGGCATTCCCTGTAATAAGATTATCGCAACCGCGCCGCATGTTGATGCCATTGTTAAAACATTTTACAGAAAGATTTTTGATCGTGACACTTTTCTTTTCCCCAATGAGAATGCCATTGTCGGTGCCGGTGCCGCTGATTATATGTCCATTCCCGTCAAGGGTAATGCCATGCCTGGTAACGATGATGCCAACTCCATCGCAGGGACCAATATCCTCGGTCAAAATAATAGAATTTCTTATCTTTTGACCACATTGACCCTGAATAAAGTTGCCACCGTAACTTTGACCGGCAACAGCCAGAAAAACTACCACGGTCATTACTACATAAATTTTCGAGCATTTGCTTATCATGACATTGCTCCCTTCTGTATGTTAAAAATACTATGTGCGATATTATGCACTACCCAAGCTTATGATGGAATTAGGGGGATATAATCTGCTTTTCTTAAAGGATGTTGATCAGTGGTGAGGGATTACGGTTACGTGCTGAAGAAAATCATACGGACAGTGCATATACTCTTATAATGCTTGCAAGATTGTGCTTCGAAGCTCTCGGCAGCGAAACGGCGGTCAGGAGCGAGATCAGGGTGATTTGTAATACATTGCTGCCTCCCAAAGAATACGACATATCGAACAATACATTCCAATTTTACTCCCTTATTCCATGGTGTCAAGTAGTTAAGCTTATTGTTGAAATATTATTGCGGGGCATTGTTTTTCCCACTGATTGGTAGTGAAAGTAGCGATTTTTTGCGTTTAATCGATTCTTTTGACTTTGAAAGATAGTCTCTTTTAGTGGCAAATACATTCAATTTTAATGACTCAAGAAATTTGACAATCCTAGCAAGATAGCATCAATTCTGATTTGAGAGTATTGATTGACGGCATCAAGCGAATATCTGGAAATTATTTAAAAATAAACCCTGATCTTGAAAAGTAAAGACTTACTTTTTTTAATGCAGAATCCTGGAAAGTCCAATAAAACATACCAGGTAATATTTTTGTTCTACGAATATCTTCCCGAAATATAATTGCTCAACTGATCAATAAGAAATTCCTTATGAGAAATAATAGATTTAACCACATCGCCAATGGAAATTATTCCCACAAACTTCCCCTTATCAAAAACTGGAAGATGTCTCACATGTTTACCCGTCATGAGAATCATGCATTCTTCCACGGTATTTTCCGGGGTGACATTGAACAAATGAGAAGACATTACTTCATTGACGAGGGTATCTTTTGAAGTTTTTCCCTGAAGAATGATCCTTCTTGCATAATCCCTCTCAGAGATAATGCCTACCACTTTATCGCCTTCCATAACAATAAGAGCACCGATCTCTTTCTCGCTCATAAGCTTGAGGGCATCGTATACTGTTGCGCCCGAACTTATTGAATGAATCTCTTTTTGTTTTGCATTCAGAATATCCCTAACAGTGCTCATAACTTTCTTTCCTTTCATGCATTTTTTGTCGATATTTTAAAATTATATTAATATGTTTGTAAGTCAAAATAAAGGATAAACTTTATACGTTAAATGTTTTTTCCGGCAGAATTGATCTTGTCGTTTTACCTCTGAGAGCCAAAAGCCTCCCTTCGGCATAAATGTAAGTTCAAACAATTATAATTGTTCAGGACAGGAAGTAATGTGCAAGATAGAGTGTCCAGTCAGAGCACTTCAAGATTGTAATAGTTGCCAGATCTTTTTCTCGAAATAACTATTCAATCTATGATCCGCCTGTCATTAACATTCTGTTGCATAACGAAGTGATGATATATGATAATGTCTTCAGCGATTCCGTAAAAAAAGGGATTGACAACAGCTTGCCACTGTACGTAACAAAAAGATAATTGACTGGTAATGTATTAGCGGTCATTATCTATCTGTATTTCTTGATAAAAGGAGAAAGGAGATAGAGATGACCGAGATGAATGTACCAGGTAATTTTTATCAAGAACATCCATCCACGTCTGATCGGGTACTGATTGGAGCTCGCGCGAGAAGAGAACGGCAGCATATTTATGAGCTTGCCCTGCGTAAGTTTTCCGTTGGTGATTTGCCGGGGGAAGATCTGGCAGTAGAGCACATACGCCGTAAGTATCAACGAAACTGCAAGGCACCGACGATCCGGTCAACTGCTGAGATCCTTCAGTCTTTTCTGGGTTTTCTCAGGGGACAAGGCATTCATGACCTTGGGGGGATAACCAGAGGTACGATTGCGGCATACGTGGAGCATGAGCAAGACCGTGGCCTGCAGCCTGTATCGGTCTCGGGAAAACTGAAACTTATCTATCCATTCCTGAGTTTTCTCGTCGACCATGAGATTACCCATCCCAACGTGCTGATGCGGAAGATCAGGATCAAGCTTCCCGAAACACTCCCTCGGGCCATTGACACGTTTGACATGAAACGGATTCTTGCTGGTATCAACGAGGTCAGAGATCGAGCAATGATACTGCTTTTGTTGCGGACGGGAATGCGAATCGGTGAACTGCTGAACACGACCATTGATGAGGTTAATCTCAAAGAGCAAAAGATCTTCATCTATGAAGGGGAAAAAAATCGACTTGGGCGGGTGGTCTATTTTGGTGGTGACGCCAGCGATGCCCTCGCTGCGTGGCTCACGAAGCGGAATCCTACCAAGGTATTTCTTTTCTATGCACAGGGCAGGGATACCATGACCTATGGTGGGGTTGCCCGTATGATGTTTGTAAAGTGCCTCAGGGAGGCACAGCTTGAGGATAAAGGGTACACGCTCCACTGTTTGCGGCACACTTGTGCCACCGATCTCTTGAACGCCGGCATGCGACTGGAATGCCTTCAACAGCTGCTCGGTCACAGCAGTATCGAGATGACTCGCCGGTATGCACGGCTCAGCGATAAAACCCGTGAGGAAGAATACTTCAGAGCAATGACGATCATCGAAAAAGGACAGAACAATGGATATGACGAACGCTATCGTGAACTACCGTCGATTCTTGAAGAGACGGAACTGTTCGCCCTACACCGTTAAGAACTACATGAACACCCTGAAGCACTTTACCCTGTGGGTTGCGGTGCCGATTGAGGAGGTAACGTCGCGGGATGTATTGGCATATATCGATCACCTTCTTGACAGGAGACTGCAGCCCAAGACAATCAACTGTTGTTTAGACAGCATCCGTGGTTTTTATGAATATCTGTGCCATGAGGAAGCGATACCGATCTCAAACCCGGTGAAGCGCGGCTATGCCTTGCGACTGTCACGGCCACTGCCACGGCACCTCAGAGACGAAGAAGTGAGCAGGGTACTCAAGGTTATCCGGAACTATCGGGATCGTGTTATGGTTATGCTCATGCTCCGTTGTGGACTACGGGTTTCGGAAATTGCTGAGCTTACCATCGATGCCGTCGACCTGAGACGAAGACAGCTTTTTGTCTATAATGGAAAGGGAAGCAAGGATCGAGTCGTCTATATCAGCAACGATGCGTTTGCCGCTCTCGTTGAGTATCTCAGAGTGCGGCCCCGCACACGAACGAAAAAGATCTTCCTGGTTGAAAGAGGAGTCCATACAGGCAAACCTCTTTCCGTTCGCGGGATTCAAAAGCGGATCGAACACTACGCACGAAAGAGTGGGGTGAAGGTCTCTTGTCATCACCTTCGCCATACAATGGCAACACAACTGTTAAATGCCGATGCAGATCTGGTCACCATCCAGGACCTTCTTGGACACACAAGAATTAAGACGACACAACGGTACTGCAGAGTTTCAAACCTCAAAGTCCAACGAGACTACACCAAAGCAATGGAGACCATTATGCAAAAAACAAACTTCACATAAATCCATTTGACTTTACAATGAAAGCAATGCAATATAACTACACTTAACTATTTAATCTTACAAGAAATAACAGAATATGTTACGTACAGCTTGCCAATCTCATCATAATTCTTAAGTCGTCAAATGAGATGGTATGGTATACGCAACCGAAAAAATAAGATTACGAAACCATATTCCAGTAATGGCCATGTGATTGATGCCGCCATTATCTCTCTTAACGTTTGTTGGTAAATTTTCCGGGGAAATCTTTTTAGATGTGAACGGTTCCGGTCTTGCGTAATTTATCGGCCGTCTTTTTAATGGTGGTATACCGATGTTTCAACTCGTAAAAGCCGTGCCACCACGCGTAGTCGGGTGCCATCATCGCTGCCCCCATGCGTGCCCGTCTCCCTTCGTGGTGCCAGAGTTCATAGAACTCCCATTCGAGTTCTTCATCAAAATACTTTTTTCTCGAGAGGAGCTTCGCGTCATACAATGAGTCTATGAGTTTTTTCATCGGCCTGTAGTAGAGATCGTTGTAATTGCGCACAACGTTTTCCAAATTGGTGAAGTGATCATCTGTCCATGTATGTGAATGACACTGGAGACAGACGGTCTTCATCTTTTCCCGTTCGCCCTGCCAGTCCGTTTTAGCGGGAAACGGTGTAAAATTGCGCGGCCGCACCGTTAACGGTGCCTGTGTCTCCCAGGAAAGTCGTTCCGTGACATCATGCGTCTTGGCGACTTTGCCGGCGGTCGAAATATGGCATACGGCACAGGTCGGTGCCCTGAAGTCTCTACCGGCCTCCCAGTTTTTATCATCTGGGTCCCATGTCCAACTATTTCCTTCGGCATGGTATATTGTGCCATGCTTCGATTCATTGTAGATCTCTATCTGGGGATGATCAGGCCCGAGGTGGCACTGATCGCACGCCTCCGGTTTTCTCGCCTCCACAATAGAAAATCTGTGTCGCGTATGACAGCTCGAACAGCTCCCCTTGCTGCCGTCCGGGTTGATCCTGCCAACGCCGACGTTTGGCCAGATTCCCGGTACCGGTCTGCCGTCGATCACTTTCACCACGGTACCGTGACAGGCGTAGCAGCCCGTCGTCCGTTCAACATCATTATTCATGCCGTCGTTAAGCCAGTGATCGACTTGCCATATTATTTCATGCGTGTTGGCATGTTTGCTTTTCTCGTACTGAGCGGCCTCCGTGGGATGGCAGCCGGCGCAGCGAACCGGTGATACGACGATCGAGATTTGTGCCGTACTATTCTTCAGATGAGCTTTACTCATAAGCGTTTTGTCGTCGCCTGCCTTATGACAGTCATAACAGTCAACCCCCACCCGTGCATGCACGCTCGTCTGCCAGTCACGATAAAGCGCTGGCTTCTTCACACGATGGCATTGGAGGCACGTTTTTCCCACGACGACGTCTTTTTGTTTTTCGGGTAACAGTCTTATCGGAAACCCCCAGCGCCAGACACTGATACAGGCAAGGATCAGAAAAATGATCACCAGATTGATATAGGCCATAACGGCAAAGATGCGGTGTGCGGGTCGTGCGGCAGCCGGTGCGTCATCTTTGACTAGTTCTCCGACATATGTCACCTTTTCAAAGACCTCGGTGCCATGGGGTGCCCCCTTGAAGGCCTCGGTCAGGTCGGTTCCAACAGGATGTTTTCGAAAGTGTTGTCCATTCTTCCACTTCTCGCTTTCGGTAACGTCATAGATGCTGGTTTCATAGGCGATATACGCCCGCTTTCCCTCGTTGCCGTCAAACCGTCTGAGAGTCTCCGAGGTAATGCGATCGGGTGTGACCGGTGCGAGGGGTTTCGCCTCTTTCCGCATCCTTCTGTGGATGATGGTGATCGCCGTCATGGCAATCGACACCATAAGGGCAAAGAGCAGGAGTTTGATGAAGAGCATGAGGCCAAAGGTGTTGTTCACGAACTGCTCCCATTTATCGATACGGACCCAGGTCAGGTATAGTCCGGTAAGAGTAAGGGTAATCATGCATGAAACCCCGAGGATGCGCTCATATTTCGGAATGCCACCGATCAAACGAGTCGGCTTTATGAAGATATGGATATAGAAAATAGCGCCAAAGAATATAACGGCAGCAAGAAGATGGATATAGCCGACGATAAATCGCAGTGTTTTATGAAAGGGTGATTGCAGGGATTCTGCCTTTGTCAGTACCCGTTCTGAGATGGGGTCGTGATATCCGTTTCTGATATAGGCAAAGCCTGTCGATTTCAGCGGTCCGCCGGTACGTTCCTGATGGCAGAAGACACATCCCTTTCCGGTCTCTCTGGCGTAGTCTTCCTTTGCATCTGATGTGGAAATCCCCGAGAGTAGAAATGATATAACCAGAAAGAATATGACTATGTGCCGGCACATTTCCCTGGCCTCATGACGGGCATCAAAGAGAGTGTAGTTTCATGAACATATTGATATTACGTATCTATTTGTATGCTACGGACAATTTGTCATAATTGCAAGAAAAAATCTTTTTCAGAATGAAAATTCCGGCGACGTGGGCTTCTCACGGTATGTAGAAGTACTCATGAATGGGGTCACATACGGTGTAGAGTACCCATGTCAGGGGAAAACATGGGCATTCCCGTATGTCAAACTGATCTGAGACAATGCCGACGTACCATATCCAGAAAATAACGGTGAATCCGCGTATCGGCGGTAAGCTCCGGATGAAACGTTGACACCAGGAGATTGTCCTGCTGTGCAAGGATTACCCTGTCTCGATACGCGCTAAGTGTCACCACATGTGTACCGATGCGGGTAATAATCGGCGCCCGGATGAAAATCGCGTTGAACGGTTCCTGATCGGAAAACGACAGCGTAACAGGGGTCTCCCGGCTGTCGACCTGTCGTCCATAGGCATTCCTGGTGATATCGATATCAACGAGGTCGAGAAAATCCTGCGGCACCCCATCTTGCCTGCCGGCGAGGAGTATGGCTCCGGCACAGGTGCCCAATATGGGTTTTCCTAACGAGGCGAGTGTCCTGATTGCATCACAGAATCCGTATTCGACGAGCAATTTCGCGATGGTTGTGCTCTCGCCGCCGGGAATGACGAGGCCATCCACCCTGTCGAGCTGCTGCGGCAGCCGCACCGCCGCCGCATCGACACCGCACCGCTGAATCATGCATATATGTTCACGAAAGGCTCCCTGGAGCGCCAGGACGCCGATTGTCACGTTCCCTGATCTTCTCAATTTCCTCTGAATTGGAGCAACTGATCCTTCTCGATCTCTGAGATTTCAAGTCCGGGCATGGCAGTACCCAAGGCCTTTGAAACCTGTAAAAGGATATCCGGGTTGTCGAAGTGGGTCACGGCCTGTACGATCGCATGAGCCCTCTTTGCCGGGTTGTCCGACTTGAATATGCCCGAGCCAACGAACACGCCATCCGCCCCGAGCTGCATCATGAGTGCCGCATCCGCCGGAGTGGCAATACCGCCGGCTGAAAAATTCACCACGGGTAACTTCTTTTCACCGGCAACCACCTTCACCAACTCGAACGGTGCTCCCATGGTCTTCGCCTCCGTCATCAACTCCTCTTCGGGAAGCGCGGCCAGCTTAGCAATCTCATCCCGTATCGCGCGCATGTGCCGGACGGCTTCTACCACGTTTCCCGTTCCTGCCTCGCCCTTTGTGCGCACCATGGCAGCACCCTCGCCGATTCTCCGCAGCGCCTCACCCAGATTCGTCGCCCCGCAGACAAACGGCACGGCAAACTTCCATTTATTGATATGATGCTTCTCATCGGCGGGTGTCAACACTTCACTCTCGTCAATGTAGTCGATCCCGATCGCCTCGAGTATCTGCGCCTCAACGAAATGCCCGATCCTGACTTTCGCCATAACCGGAATGGTAACGGTCTCCATGATCTTTTCGATTATCTCAGGATCGGTCATGCGGGCAACACCGCCCTGGGCCCTGATATCCGCCGGCACCCGTTCCAGGGCCATGACGGATACGGCCCCCGCATCTTCCGCTATTTTGGCCTGTTCGGGCGTCGTCACATCCATGATGACCCCCCCTTTTAGCATCTCTGCCAGCCCGGCCTTTACCGGCATTGTCCCAAATGTTTCCATGATTTCCCTCCTCGTAGAGAACGCTTCACTTTAAAAAATTGTCGGTATATAAAAAAGGCCAGGATGAACCGCCATCGCTGACCTTTCTATTTCCTGGCGCGCCTGCAGGGACTCGAACCCCGAACCTACGGATTAGAAGTCCGTTGCTCTATCCACTTGAGCTACAGGCGCTTTCTCGCGACTTTGTCGGATAGAACTTGAATCTATAAACCTCTTGTGATCGTTTTGTCAAGATGAAATCATTCTTCAGTCGATACGGCCAAAGTCGTCTTCGAGACGTTCGATATCATCCTCGCCAAAATAATCCCCCCTCTGCACTTCAATGAACGCAAGGTCATCATTGCCCACGTTTTCCATGCGGTGCACTGCACCGCGGGGAATAAACATCGATTGCCCCCCTTCGAGGGGTATTTTCTCATCGCCGCGGGTGACCAGGGCGCTGCCGCGCAGCACGATCCAGTGTTCCGAACGATGCCGGTGCCGCTGCAGGCTGAGGCGTTTTCCCGGATAGACTACGATCCTTTTTACCTTGTGATCCTCTTCATCCGCCAGGACCTGATAGTACCCCCACGGGCGGTGATCCTCTTCCAGTACTTGAGCCATGTCATTCACCTTACGTAGCCAGCAATGCCGTCATAGACATACTCTTCCTTGATGCGCCCCTCACCTTTCAGATCTGTCGAGTAGAAATAGGCTCCTGTAACACGGTTGATCCACCGGTACAGCTCCTTGGTACGCAACAGACGTGATGTAGCGATGTTCCCCATCGTGCCTTCGAATCGGTATCCGTCAAGAGACTTCCCCCCCCCCTCACGGTCGTATGAGTAGAAATGCACGCCCTTTGAGGGGTTGAACCACCGGTAGAATTCAGTAGTTCCGCGGGCACCTTTTCTGTAAAGCTTGAAGGCAACACCATTGGATTCATACCCCTGCAACAACAGCGGATCTTCCGAGCCTGGATTCGCCGTGTAGAGGTAATCATGTCCATTTGTGTACCTGTATATCTCTATATATTTAGACTTGTTAATGCTTGACACCTCAAGTGTTAAGTCAACTATTTCATTGCCTCCGTTCGAGGCGAAGAGGAGATTTTCACTGTAAATACCGGGTGTCAGGTCACGTGTATTGATCATGATATTGACAAAATCCTTTTCCTTTGCCGTGGTTCCCGATTGCGGGTACATCCGTATCCATCCTTCCTGTCCCCTCAGTAGGTGCATGCCATAGATGCGAATACCCTCGATGGCAACATTTCCGCGTTGGCAGACAAGATCCAGAATATGCGGTCCCTCTTGGAGATCCTCGGAGACGGGAATTTCGATCCGTTCCCTTTTGGTGGCATTCGTATCAATTATTGCCACTTCTTCATCGTCCACATAGGCAGTAACCACCCCGCCCTCAATGTCGCGCCATAGGAACACCACAATGCCCGTTCCGAAAAAAGTGGTTTTCAGACTGCTCTGCTCTCCGTCTGTTGAGGGATATCCCGCATCCTGGTGCCACATCCCTGAGAGAAACATGGAATCTTTGAGGCGTTCCGATACCACATAATGCTCTTTATTCACGATACTGCTATTGTAGAATGAAATATAACGTCCCCGTTTGAGTGGAATACCGGAAAAGTTTTTTCGGTCCGCCTGCAGGCGTGCCTTCCACTTCAGCACTTCTTTTCCCGCATTGATGAGTTCCACCTTTTTCACAAGACGCTTCCCCACCTCGACAACACCCAGGTCGAAACTCGGCGGTGACGCGGAAAGGCGAGGCTGAGAACTCTCTTCCGCCACCTCGAACGCGATAAAAAGGTGACGAGTGCCTCCGTTTGAGTGCAGTGGCACCATTTCTCTATAGCTTCCGGGTCGCAGATCTTTCCTGAACACCATCGCCCTGTTTCGCGTCTCTATCGTTACGGCAACGGGATACCTTGGAACAAGCGATGGGGTCTCCTCAAACCCCGTCGTCGCGTCGGACGGTGCACTGTCTGCCGTCTCTTTTGTAATCGACTCCACATGTACCCGAAGGTATTGAGAGGACTTCTCAATGGTCCCCGAGAGATCCTGTTCTTCATAACCGTCCCACGACGCCAGCCCTCCCGTTGTCCACGCCAGCCGCTTGGAGCCGACATTGCCGAGGGAGAACGTCCCTTTTGCCCGTTCTCCCGGGCCGATGGCCCCGAGGTTAATCTCCCGCGGTGACACGAAAAGGACAGGCTCCGGCATGAATTCTTCGACGTCTACAACGGCAGTATTACTTTCAATTGTGCCTCTGATCTTTTTGATCTCCACATGGCCGATGCGCCGCGCAAGAAAAATCGGTTTTTTATAATGAAACGAACCGATGGAATGATCCGAAATAATCCAGCGCCCTTCCTTATCATCGGTAAGATCAGTTCTGCTTCCATCCGACCAGACGCCAATCGTCCTGAAGGTCCTCTTCTGACCGGCGTGAATCCTGATAGAGATAGGACTGATCATCATTGACGTGAGAGATACGATCTTGGTGACGACCGTTATCTTCTCTTCCCGCGCTCCTGACCGGATCGTAATGGAACCACTGTAGTCGCCCTCCGGAAGGTTTCGGGTATAGGTAGCAAAGTGAAGCTCCCGTATTCTATGAGGTGAGAGTGTCGACCTCCCCGGTTTCTCTTCACCCTCTTCCTGTGAGGAGTCAACAAACCCATAGCTGCCCGTCCCAACACTCGCCACGGTATCGGCATCGACCGTACGAAGCCACTTCTCATAATCTTCCAAAGACACATAGTCTGTCGGCACGATCCAAGGCCTGTCGACAACAAGGTTCCAGGTAAGATCCACGTTCCCCGTGTTTTTGATACGAATGGAGAATTCTTTCACCGTTCCCTTTTCTATATTCCCCAGATCGATGAGTGGTTCCCGAATCTCGAATTCCGGAGCGGTCGCGGTGTTGTCTGCCTGGGCGATACAGGGGCGTGGCAATGCGCCAATCGCGAGGAGAACCCCTGCAAGTATTGCAATAATACGAAAAGTTCTGTACATGTATGAGAGCCCCTTGTACAATGTGTAATGCTACAAGATATGAACTTATCCGGAGAGATCAAGCTACAGCAAGAAACGGATGTTGTCAATGTCCTGATACGCCCACATGAAAAAGCTTGACACTGGCAAACGTTAGGAGATATTCTCCGCTACGTTTTTTTCGTCTGGTCGACGCACCTGAAAAACCGGCAAATCCCTTTTCAACAATACTACGAACCTGACGATGAGATGAGAAGAGACACGATAACATACTGGCTTGCCCTCAGATCCATCGATACTCTGGGAAGCGTTGGGTATAAAAACCTGCTTGAGGCGTTTGGCTCGCCGGAGGCGGTGTTCAATGCCGACGAAAACGATCTCGTAAGGGTTCACCGCATTTCGCGAAAAATAGCGCGACGGATCAGAGAATTCAGCGACTGGACACGGGTTGAAGACGAGATCGGGGCGGCCGAAAAGCATGGCATTACGATCGTGACAGCCCATGATGCGTCGTATCCGAAAGATCTTTTGAATATTTATGATTTTCCGCCGCTTCTCTATGTAAAGGGCGTGCTGCATCAGGATGACATCAACATCGCTGTGATCGGTTCGCGGATGGCAAGTACGTATGGGAGATTTATGACCGAACGGCTGTGCCGCGAGCTTGCCCTCAAAGGCGTCACGGTGGTAAGCGGCATGGCACGGGGAATAGATTCTGCCGCCCATAGAGGGGCTCTCGCCGGCCGAGGGAGGACAATTGCCGTGCTGGGCTCCGGTATCGATGTGATCTACCCCCCGGAAAATAGAAAGCTTTATGAGAAAATTGCCGCTACCGGCGCGGTTATTACCGAGTTTCCCTTTGCCACGGAGCCGAAAGGACCGAATTTTCCTTCACGCAACAGGATCATCAGCGGAATTTCATTAGGCGTCGTTGTCGTTGAGGCAACGGAAAAAAGCGGTTCTCTCATAACAGTGAGACTCGCCCTTGAACAGGGCAAGGAGGTCTTTGCCGTTCCCGGCAGCATCGACTCACCCGGTTCGCGAGGAACGCACCGACTCCTCAAAGAGGGGGCAAAACTCGTTGAGAACGTCTACGACATTCTGGAGGAGGTTCTCCCCCAGGTTGACATGCCACAGCATGCGATACCCGCGGAGCAGCAGCAAAACGGGGGAAAACGATTGAAAAATGCAAACGCACTGACCCCTGAAGAAAGGAACATACTGAACGTGATCGGGACGACCCCGATGTATATCGACACGATCATTCAGGAAAGCGGTTTTGAATCACAAAAGGTGTTGAGCGTATTGTTGTCCCTGGAACTCAGCAACTTTGTCGAACAGCTGCCCGGGAAACAATTTATCATCAAGGAGTAACTATGCCTGAGTCTCTAATTGTTGTTGAATCTCCCACAAAGGTAAAGACCATCAAGAAATATGTCGGCGCCGACTTCGACGTGAAGGCGTCCGTGGGCCATGTCAAGGATCTTCCCAAGAGCAAGATAGGAATCGATGTTGACCACGAGTTCGAACCAACCTATCAGGTGATTAAAGAAAAACAAAAGGTCATTGCAGAGCTGAAAAAATCGGCGAAGAACGTAAAAAATATCTATCTTGCCCCTGACCCCGACAGGGAGGGCGAGGCCATTGCGTGGCACATTGCAGAGGAAATCGGCACTTCGGATAAGAATGTGTACCGCGTCCTCTTCAATGATCTTACAAAAAATACTATTCTCACGGCCCTGAAAAATCCCCAGAAACTAAAAAAAAACAAATACGACGCACAACAGGCGCGTAGAATCCTGGACAGGCTTGTGGGATATCAGATAAGCCCCATCCTCTGGGATAAGGTGCGACGCGGTCTGAGTGCGGGGCGTGTCCAGTCGGTTGCCGTAAAGATCATATGTAACAGAGAAGACCAGATACAGGCCTTCGTCCCCGAGGAGTTCTGGAACATCACCGCCCTTGTGGAAGGCACAATCCCGCCGCCGTTTGAGGCGCGTATCGTCAAAATCGACGGTAAAAAGTCAAAAATCCGCAATGAAGAGCAGGTCACGGAGATACTCAAAAATCTTGACAGCGCATCGTTTGTCGTCGACAATGTGGAGCGAAAAGAGACAAAGCGGACATCTCCCCCGCCCTTTATTACGAGTACCCTCCAACAGGAGGCGTCGCGTCGGCTCCGTTTTCCGGCACGGAAAACCATGAGCGTTGCCCAGAGGCTTTATGAAGGAATCGAACTCGGCGCCGAGGGCCCCGTGGGACTCATCACCTACATGCGTACAGACTCGGTGCGGATTGCCTCCGAGGCACTCAAAGAGGCCAGAGAATTTATCCGAACCACCTACGGCACAGACCATCTTCCCTCAAAGCCGCGGGTCTTTAAAACTGCCAAATCCTCTCAGGATGCCCACGAGGCAATACGGCCGGCATCCATGGCCTACAGGCCAAAAGACATTGAACGGTACCTCAAGGGTGACGAATTCCGTCTTTATCAGCTCATATGGAATCGTTTCATTGCAAGTCAGATGAATCCCGCCGTCTTTGATTTGACCGTCATTGAAATCCGTGCCGACAGATACCTCTTCCAGGCTCGTGGATCTGTCATGAAATTTCCCGGATTCACCATCCTCTACACGGAAAGCAGGGAAGGAAGCGACATGGAGGAAGAAATCGGAAAAACCCTCCCCGCCGTCGCGAAGGGCGACGTACTCTCCTTGGTTTCCATCACGCCAGAGCAGCGTTTTACGCAACCGCCGCCACGGTTTTCCGAGGCGACGCTCGTAAAGGAACTCGAAGAAAACGGTATCGGGAGGCCGAGCACCTACGCGGCCATACTGAGCACCATCCAGGACAGAGACTATGCACGCCTGGAAAAAGGCAGGTTCCATCCGACGGAGCTCGGATATCTGGTAAACGGGCTACTGGTGGAAAATTTTGGCCGAATCGTTGATGTCGATTTCACCGCATCCCTGGAAGAGAAACTCGACATGATCGAGGAGGGGACTGTCACCCGCTACGAAACGTTGAAAGAATTTTATACGCCGTTTGAAGAAGAACTCAAGAAGGCACAGGCGGAAATGAGAAACGTCAAGCGGGAAGAGACACCCACTGATATCGTCTGTGAAAAATGCGGAAGTCCGATGGTCATAAAATGGGGGAAAATGGGCCGCTTCATTGCGTGTTCCAATTACCCGGAGTGCAAGAACACAAAGAACTACGCGGCTGACGGAACGGTTGAGACACGAGAAGAGACAACGGGTGTTACCTGTGATGTCTGCGGTCGGCCCATGGTAGTAAAACAGGGAAAATTCGGACGATTTCTTGGGTGTTCGGGATATCCCGATTGTGGAAACACAAAACCCCTCGACATAGGCGTCGCCTGCCCCGAAGAGGGCTGCGGCGGAAACATCTGTGAGAAACGGACAAAAAAAGGGAAGATCTTTTTCGGCTGTTCCAACTATCCGAAATGTACCTTTGCCCTGTGGAACAGACCCATACCGGAGGAATGTCCCCAGTGCGGCCATCCATTCCTCGTAGAAAAATACTACCGGGGAAAGGGCACCGTAAAGGTGTGCCCGAACAAGGAATGCAACTATAAGGAGCAATGAGCGGCTGGATGTGCGATACTGTCTTCCGGATATGAGAGGATCAGCTCTTCCGAAAAAAGTAAACATGAAACGGGTATCCTGTTGAATGTTATCAGCTTCTCAGCGGCCAAAGGCTGGATTCAACGTGGTAAACGATAAACTTGAAATCAACAATGTTACATTGAAATACACATCACCTGAAACTTGGAACTCGAAACGCGTAATCATTGTAGGCGGCGGTCTTGCTGGCTGTGAGGCTGCATGGCAACTTCTGACCCGGGGAAAAGATGTCACCCTCTACGAGATGAAGCCGGCGATCTTCTCTCCCGCTCACACATCACCCCACCTTGCCGAACTCGTCTGCAGCAATTCTCTGCGCTCCAACATGCCCCACAGTGCCGTCGGTCTTCTCAAAGAGGAGATGCGACGCCTCGGATCACTTATCATTGCGGCGGCCGATGCCACGTCCGTCCCGGCGGGAAAGGCTCTTGCCGTCGACCGCGACCTTTTCTCGCGGTACATCGAGGAAAAACTCTCCTGGTGCGACAGTTTCACCGTGGTGAGAGAAGAACTTACTGAGATTCCCGAAGACTCTATCGTCATTATTGCCACGGGACCGCTCACCTCAGACCGTCTCGCCGCGAAACTGTCAGACATAACGGGAAGCGAGTATCTCTATTTCTATGATGCCATTTCCCCCATTGTCGAAGCGGAGACAATCGATCATACAAAGGTGTTCAGGGCCTCTCGATACGATGACGGCGAAGGGGACTACCTCAACGCCCCCATGACGAAAGAGGAATATGCACGGTTCTACCGTGAATTGTCGGCAGGCGAGGAAGTTCCCCTGAGAAATTTTGAAGACTCGAAGTGTTTTGATGGGTGTCTTCCCGTTGAGGTACTCGCCAGACGGGGAGAAAAAACACTCCTTTTCGGACCCATGAAACCCGTGGGGCTTGTTGATCCCTCGATGGGCACACGGCCCTTTGCCGTCGTGCAGTTTCGCCAGGAAAACAAAGAGGGTTCCCTTTATAATATGGTAGGATTTCAGACAAAATTGACCTGGCCTGAACAGAAACGCATATTCCGACTTATTCCAGGCCTGGAGCAGGCCGAATTTGCCAGATACGGCAGTATTCACCGAAACACCTTCATAAACTCCCCTGCCCTTCTCACCGACACCCTTCAGTTACAATCTCGTAACTCGGTCTTCATCGCCGGTCAGCTATCAGGCGTTGAAGGCTACGTAGAGTCCGCGGCAATGGGGCTTATCGCAGGCCTCAATGCGGCTCGCTACATCGACGAACATGTCATCAGTCCACCTCATGAAACGACGGCCCTCGGAGCCCTCGTCCACCATATTACCAATGCCGATCGGAAAACCTTTCAACCCATGAATATCAATTTCGGCCTTTTCCCCCCCGCCACGAAGAAGGTGCCGAAAAAACAACGCGGTCTGTTTTATTCTGAGCGATCTCTCGCCGATCTCGACTCGTGGGCAAGAACCTTACGGTAGGACGTCATATCTTCCCCACGAAATCTTTTAATTCCACGAAATTTAACTTGAATTATACCCAATTATGTGACTATATATTGTACACAAAATGAATGGTAACACAATATGTTGTGTCATTTGGTCCGGTGTTTCTGCACCGACGGGTGTGTGTGCATAAATTATTATGTGATTCTATACTCTTAGTGGGGGCTGTTGCTGGTTGTGCACCATTTTACTCTCAGGGAAGTTCGATGTACAGGCAATCACCTATTATAATCTGAAAATAATGTGCCAAATAATTTTTTATCACTATCTATAGAAAACGGGAGGTAACCATGTTTGTGAGAGAAGACGGAAGTGGTAGAGGGCTGTTGTCGGGTAAACGGGGATTCACACTGATTGAAATGGCGATAGTTCTCATTATCATCGGTATCATTATCGGTGCTGTGGTAAAGGGAAAAGATCTCATTCGAAGTTCTGAGCAGAAAAAGATCTATACCAAGTTCATCAATGCGTGGCGTTTGTCGTACCTTAATTTCTATGACCGCACCGGCAAGGTTCTGGGAGACACGTATGATGACGATAACACCACAGCCGGTCAGGACGGCAGGGCTGATACGGCGGCCTGCGCTGCCGGAGCACCTTCGGATGCCGGACGCGATGATCTCATTGATGGCTGCGCCAATGCATACGGATTGAGCCAGGTAGGGCTCGAGGCCCCGGCAACCAACACGAATGACAACTGGAAGTATAAATACGGTGACAGCTGTGGCAGCAGTCATGATCTGACCATCTCGTTCGAGTTTGATGCGACGAATAATTACAACTATATGTGGATCGAAAATATTCCCAATGAGTTGGCCATTGCACTCGATACCATGATAGACGGTGAAGCCGATGGTCAGAATGGTGACTTTCTGCACGGCGACGGTACAAATGACTGGGGCACTGCCCCATGTACGGACGCCGCCAACGATGTCCGATGGAAAATGCAGTTTTAATACGGGGTGAGCATCATTTATTATCTCAGATCGCACACAGTTACAGCCGTTCTCGCGGGTCTGTTTATTATATGTGCCTATTTTTCATCAACAACGCTTTCAGACATTGCAATCGGCCAAGAGAAACTGAAGGCGCTCAAAAGAGAGGTGCGCATGTTGCGTGTGCAGCAAAACGAGGTGAACCGCACGTTAGTGGCAGTAAATAAGACACGTACATTTGTCAATCACGCAAAGTCTCTGGAACTTGAAAGGAAGTTGTGGAACACCTATAAAGTCGACATACATGAACCTACGACACTGCAGGAAGCCGAACAGATACTGGATCAGACGGCCAATACGAAGGCATACCTTTTCACACCCCAGCGGCTCCATATGAGTTTACTCGGCATGACGGGTGAAAAACCACCGTCGGCACAACCGTCCCGACCCTCGACTGCACCGGAACCAACTGAAGCAAACGATATCCTCCTGCAACTGAAGGGTGCTTTTTTGGTGAAAAAGTAGATGAGATTACGGAACGCCACACAATGTGTAATAGAACTCGGCGGAATACTTCACCGCTTTTCGCACCACAGCCTCGAACGTGTAACGGAATTCAAAGACATCGACAACGATATGTTCTATATCTCAGACATGCAGGAAGCAATTTCCCGGACCATGACGATCGAGTCTCCCGCCAGGTATACCGAAATAATGGTGAAACGGAAGCTGCAGGATACGGGAGAATTTGAAGAACCGATCTCGGTGATTACCCACTGGAAGAGGAAAAAAGACAGAAACCTTACAGACATATTCTTTACCGCTCTCCCGACACGGGTTTTGCACCAGTACCTCGATCGAGCACGGGAGCATCAACACTGCGTCATCCTTTTCCCTCTTTACGCAGTTCTTTTTGCCATACTGAAAAAAAATAACCCCACGGAACCCACTGCTGTGGTGTTTCAAAATGGCCGTTTTGCTGATCTGATTGTGGGAACACGAAAGCGAGTCTTCTATGCCAACAGATGTGTCTCCTATGATGAGAGCAATGAAGCCATAGAGGCACTCTGGAACACGGTAAAAGCCGACATTGAAACAGCCCAGAACGAATACGGCATCGAAGTAACCCGGGTCCTCAAGCTTACATGGCCGGGGAACCATGAAACACCCGAATGGCCGAATGACGTAAAATTTCCTGAAACCGAAAAAATAGTCTTCAACGGCGCAACATACGATGTGCCCTTTCTCCGGGGATGTACCGATATGGTCGCCTCCCAGGGTATTTCACCTCCCCGGGAAACGGCGTATTACTATGCCAACACGGTTGCACCGTACTTGAACGTGGCTCTCGCGATCGGAATCATTGCACTCATCGGAATGACATTATTCTATAAGCATGACCACCACCTGCTGATGGAAAAACTGGAAGCCGTGCAAAACGCGAAAGGCTGCATCATCGAGGAAGTATCCCAGGAAATTCCCCGTGTCCCCTACAAGGACACGCTCTCTTTTGTGGAAAACGTGGTCTTCAGCCACAAGGCACCCTCGTTCAAAGAGGTGATTAACGATATCTCTTTCGCCATCTCATCGGGCATGAAAATCAAAGTTCTGAAGCTTGACTACGAACGTGAAAATCTGAAGGTGGAAATTTTCGGTGAAGCGGAGACGTCATTTGATCTCGCACACATGGGATACCAGTCATTCGAACAGATATTGAAAGAAAAGAATTATCTGGTTGACGAGAGTAACTTTGACACGGAAATAAGCTCATCCGTGTTCCTGTTGAAACTTACAAAAAAGATACAATGAAAAGAAAACACAGAGGTTTCATCAATTTCATCATCGTCGTGACAGCTCTTCTGGCAGCAGGCGCTGTCGCCACTGTGAGTATTGGCAAAGACCTTTACACACGATACGAGATGAAAAAGCCGGTACGTGTGAGCGTTGTCGACATACCACTGCCGTACACTTTAAGAAAAATGGAAACACTGGACAAGAGTATCGATAACACCATGAAAGCGAGAAAGATGAATACCTCCGAAGTCAACCTCATACTTTTTGGGTATATGCCGGCTGAACGAGTGTTGCCTTCTCGAGAAAGGTCAGATGAAGAGGCACTGATACGACCAAAAGATTACGTTCTTACCCTTGCGTTTATCTCAGGTATTCATCGTTTGTGTATCATTGACGGAGCGCTTTATGAGGAAGGAGGCACCCTTCCCGACGGAACAAGGATACTGCGAGTTGAGCCGACAAAAGTACTGGTAAACAACAGAAAATTTAATTGGTGGGTCCCGCTGTCCGAAAAACAAAAAGTCCATGGGGAACGGAAATGAAAAAATCGATACAACTATGCTTACTCATTTTCCTCGGTATTTTAACAGGGTGCGCTCTCGGACCGCAATCTGTACTGGAATCTCAAAAGCCGTCTCCTGATGGAATTCCCGCTCGAATTATCAAAGAATCGGAAAACGTCGGCACCGTCCAGAAAGAGTTTGTCAACTCCCTTCAGTCATCCGTGCCCAGAGAGATTGACGTGGAGCCCCTCAGGCCGGAGTATGACCCCCTGAAAGATCATATCGTGTCATTTTCCGCCGTTGATGAAGATCTCCAGACGGTCATGTACTCGCTGGCACGGGCCGTCGGCATGAATCTGATCATTGACCCCATCCTCAATAAGGAGGACATGCGTGTCACGCTGAATTTCGAGAAGGTCTCCGCCGCAACGGTACTGAGAGAAATTCTGAACAATTTTGATCTCTACTATGAAACAACAGACAACATAATCCGTATCAGGACTTTTGAAGAGAGAACATTTCGTCTTAATTTTCTGGACACAAACCTCAACGCGGCATTCGATGTAGGGGGCGATGTTCTCGGCGCCGGAGAAACAGAGACCGCTTCCGGTCTCAAGGGCAGTTTCAGGCTCTCCGGAAAGGGGGGAACCAAGCCAAACCCCTATGACATCATAGAAGATATGGTCAAACGAGTCACGTCGAAAAAGGGAGGCACGCATTCCCTTAACAGATTATCCGGCATCCTCTATGTGAAAGACACTCCTGCCGTCATCAAATCAATCGCCACAATGATAAATCAGTTCAAGGACAGAATGGCAAAACAGATTCTCATCGAGGCACGTATCATCGAGGTTGATCTGTCCGACGGGTATCGATACGGAATTGACTGGGATATGCTCCGGAATGAGATACATACGAAATCGATGTTGAACAGTGCTCGATGGTCCAGGACCGGTTTTATACTGAGCGGTGTGACGGGAGCGTTTACCTCCAACGCGACCATTCAGATGTTCAACACCTTCGGAGATGCGAAAATCGTATCAAATCCGACAATCCGCACGAAACATGGTCAGCCGGCAATTATAAGTGTCGGCAGTTCCATCACGTACAAAGAGAAAGTAAAAACGACCCGTACCCTGGACACTGTAACGGGAGACGAAGAAACCACCGAGGTCGAGGTCTCCACCGTATTCGACGGTCTCATCCTCGGCGTTATTCCTTTCATCGAGCAGGAAGGGAAAGTCACGCTTCTGATCAATCCGATTAAAAGTGATGTCGACAGAAACAGTCTCGTTCCTGAGAAAATAGGAGACCAGGACATATCGCTTCCCGAGGTCAGCATCAAAGAGATCAGCACTACAATCGGTGTAAATGACGGGGATATTGTGATCCTCGGCGGTCTCATCGATAAACGGAAGTCAAAATCAAATGAAGGGGTACCGGTACTGTCATCGATACCGATTCTCGGATACTTTTTTAAATATGATATCATGTCGGACGAAACACGGGAGCTCGTCATCCTTCTGCGCGTTTCGATACTATAAGGTACGTGACACAGAACTACTATGAGCATTATCTTCAAGACACTGAAAAAATTACGATCCCAGGAACTCGAAAAGGGTAAGGAAGCTGAGCGACTGAAAAAGCAGCGCAAGACCTTTTCGTTAAAGGCGATGATGGCTTCCTCACGGTTAGTGCTGTTTCTTATCCTCTTCGTGGTGCTGTCGGGTGTTTTCGCCCTGTTTCTTGCGGAACAACTCGGAGAGGAAAAGTCCGCATCTCCTCCAACCATACGCCACAAGACTGATATGAAAAAGGAGATCTCCGGAGAGGTTCCCCGAACAACCCAAGCACCGGTACAACAGGAACGTGTGCCTGCTGAGGATGTATCATCGATTCCTCCACCACCGGAGAGTATCCCCGTAGAAACCGTGAAAACCGAGATACCTGCTCTCACGTCGGATACAGGAAGCGTCACACAAGAGGAAGAGCCAGACGGCAAGACACCGCCACCGCAAAAAACAGACCTCAGGAGAAAGGATGTGCCGGTCGAAGAAGAACTCCACAAAAGCACCGTATCCTTTCCTGAAAGTACCCCGGTGAGTGAGACCCGGGAGTCAAAGCTCTCTATTCCGGAGAAAGAACCGTACAAAAGTAAAGAGGTGAGCGGCGGCACCCAGTATTCCCCTCCCGGTTCAGCAGCGGTCGGCACAATCAAAAAAGAAGAAGGGAACGACCGCTGTACCCAGGAAACTGCGCAACCATCTGAGGTGGCCGCGTCGTCACAGGAAGACATTCACAGGATCCAGGTAGAGAAAAATAAAAAAATCGAAGATCTTGTTAAAGAGATAGAACAGTCAATACAGACGAACGGGAGCGCACACAAAACGAACACTCTCATCAGACGGCTCGCGTCGCTCAAGGGAAAACATGACTCGTATGTCGTAAAGCTGAGAGCGTATTACCATATGCACGAGGGAAACTTAGACGCAGCATCCGATCTTTTGAAAACGGTGTTAGGGAAAGAAAAAGACGACCGTGAGGCAGGTATCAACATGGCAATAATAGAAATCAAGAAAGGAGAGTTGGGCGCGGCGAAAAAACGATTGTACAGACTCCGGGATAACTACCCTCACGACCAGATAATACCGGATCTGCTTGATAAGCTTGAGTAGATGATTCTCAGTAGATGATTCTCACCGGTAAAAATATTGATAAATTCGTGGCAACAATTCTATACCTCGCGTTGCTCTGTTTCGTTTTGTGGGGGGGCGCCCGGCTTATCAATCGCTCGCTTGAGTCTAAGTTTTATAAAGATTACTTGATGAAATGGGACATTGCCGTAATGACATATTCGTTAACGAAAGCGACATGGCCGCAATTCACCGGCGGAAATCATGTGGACTACATGGACAGCCTTATTTCTGCTATGGCAGGAAGGAGTGTCACCCCGCCTGCTTCCAACACGACACGCCCCTATATCTATCAGATAAAGAAAATTGGAGCATCCGAGGAAACCATATTTTTGCTGTGCTTTTCCGACCGGATCATACTCTACGGGATTTCTGAAAAGACGTTTTCCCGTATCGACACGTATATCGACGGGAAAACAGGGCGGGACTCCGGAAAAGTCACCGGTAACCCGAGCAAAGACGGCAGAACATATATTGCCCTGTGGCATATGTAGACTGAGAGGATATCTTTCTTGGAAACCATCACGTTTTTGAGCAGCGCGGAGTAAACAATGAAGGAGGAATTCAAATATCTCGAACATTTCGGTCTCGAGTACAATCCGTTTCCCGTGGCGCCGGACTACGAAAAGTTTTTTCTTTCCGACCATATCGATCTCATGATTTCGGAAATTGTGCACGGGATACTCACACGAAAGGGATTCTTGGTTCTCACGGGAGGCATCGGGCTTGGGAAGACCACCATAAGCAGAAAGATACTCGGCATTCTCGAAGAAAAAAATGTCGAAACATCCCTTATCGTGAACACACTGTATCAGGATGTTGAACTTCTGAGAGAAATAAACAGAGATTTTGGCCTTGTTTCGTCAAGCCTCACCCTCTCCGATCAGATGGAAGTATTGAATCAATTTCTCGTCGAGGCGAATAAAAAGGGGAAAAACTGCGCCATAATAATCGATGATGCCCAGAATCTCAGTGTTAACAACCTCGAGTTGATACGTATGATTTCAAATCTCGAGACTGATAGTGAAAAACTTGTGCAGATCCTCCTTGTCGGTCAGTCCGAACTGATGGAAAAACTGGACGCGCCCGAACTGACGCAACTGAAGAGCCGCTTTGTCATTAAGAAGGAAGCCATACCCCTGACGAAGAGCGAGGCAAAAAATTACGTTATGTTCAAAATGAATATGGCGGGAAATCAGGGGAAAACCACGGTTACCGCCGGCGCCTTTCAAAAGATCTATGGATACAGCGGGGGCAATTTCAGAAGGATTAATATGTTGATGGACCGGTGCCTCTATGTCGCCTTTGTCCTTGAATCGAATGACATAGATAAATTCGTTGTCGCCGCTGCCATCAGCGATCTTGTCCCCGAGAAAAAGTCGCGCACGAAGAGCTCCCGATACTGGTTTTCGGCTGTGACAGTGTTATTCGTTGCCTGTCTGGCAGGTGCTTTCTTTCTTGATCTCATACCCGGGCTGGACCATTCCTTCACCAAACCGGTCGTTTCTGAAACGACCGGCCCTGATGACAGCAGGACGGGTACACCATCAGCACCCGCAGAACCGGTAAAGACTATTCCTTCATCCGATCCGCTGATACCCGATACGGCGACACATGCCGCTGCCTCCCCCTTACCTGGCAAGAAGCCAGCGAAGGAAACACCGCTCCCGTCCACAACATCCGCAAATAACACCCCAGCGACAGTACAGGAACTGCTTTCACCCCCTCCGGCGGTAAAAGAGGCAGTACCCGAAGCGCCTCCCATACCGTTGGCACTCACAAAATTTTTGGAATATTACAATCTGACACGGTATGAAGAAGACTTTTACCGATCAATGGTTGTAGAACGTTTCAAAGACATTACCGATCGCATCTATGAAGAGACGGGATATCAGCTGATTCAGCTTGATCAGCTATCATACAACATCAAGGTCCACTATGCGGTCTTCAGTTTCGTGTCCAGAGATACGGAGAAAAAACTCTACTCTCTGTTCTGGAAACCCGCGCTGCGTATAAAGAACTTTTATCCCGATTATACGGGGGAAGAGATACGTCAGCTTGAGGAGCTTCTCAGCGATGTGCATCTGTATACCTATCACCTTGATGGAAAGGTCGGCCCCCGATTGATGAAGGCGTTAAGCCGTTTCCAGATTGATCAGGGAATCAAAGTTACGGGATTTCCCGATAACGTCACCGTGTTTCTCCTCTGTCAGGGAGGTGTGTAGGGTATGATGACGACAGTACCTCAGAGGAAACCCCTCGGAGAATTACTCAAAGAGAAGGGGCTGATAACAGAAGATCATGTGCAGTTTGCCCTCAAGAACCAGAAAATAAGCGGTGAAAAGCTGGGAGAGGTATTGGAACGGCTGTGCTTTGTCACGCCGCACGACATTGCCACCGCGCTATCGGAACAGGAAAACATTCCCTACATAGATGTGGACGAGGTACTGCCGGAGCACGATGTCCTCAAACTGTTCAACAAGAACCTCTGCTTGAACAACCACTTTCTCCCCCTTCGAAAAGTCGGCAGAACCATTGAGGTCGTGACACCATTTGTCTCAAACGAAAAGATCGGACAACTCGTAGCGAGGCAGACCGGACTGATGCCAATCTTTTTCATCTCCGAGATGAGAAAGATTACCAATACCATCAATAAACTGTATTACTTTATCGAAAATCCCGTTGAGAAACTTATTGAAACGGAAGTGAATCTCCTCTCCCATGATCCCGATATGGCCCGGGGAATGGACAATCTCATCAAGCATATCCTCCATCTGGCAATCAAAATGCGGGCGACGGACATCCATATCAGACCCATGGAAAAATCCATCGATGTTGCATTCCGTGTGGACGGCGTGATGGCGCCTGTTCTATCGCTGCCGCTGCCGCTCAGGAGAATCATTGCGAGTCTCAAGATGCGGGCAGAAATGGATATTGCGGAACAGCGACTACCTCAGGATGGTCGCTTTACTGTTGAAATCCTCAACAACCGGTACGATTTCAGGGTTTCAACAATCGTCTCACCTTTCGGTGAAAATATTGTGTTGCGTATTCTGGCGATGGATTTTGCCCTCATGGGAATGGGCCAGCTCGGTTTTTTCGAAGAAGATATCGAAAAAGTTGAAAATATGTTTCGTGAACCCTTCGGGATTGTGCTTCTCACGGGTCCGACAGGATCCGGAAAATCGACAACGCTGTACGCGGGAATACGGCGTCTCGATCTTCTAAAGAGGAATGTGCTTACCGTGGAAGATCCGATCGAGTTCAGTATACCCCTTCTCAGGCAGACGCAGGTAAACGAAAAGGCCGGCTACAACTTTGCCAACGCTATACGATACTTTCTCCGGCACGACCCCGACGTGATACTGGTGGGCGAAGTTCGCGATAACGACACGGCCGCTACGGCCGTCACCGCATCAACAACGGGACACCTTGTCCTTTCGACACTCCATACCAACAGCTCTGTCGGGGCAATTCCGCGTCTGAGAGACCTCGGGGTGCGCCCTTTCCTTATCGCTGACTCTCTCATCGGGGTCATCAGCCAGCGGCTCGTCCGCAGAATATGCACCGGCTGTAAGGAGGAATATACCCCTCAGGAATGGGAAAAAACATATCTCCGTGATCCCACCGTTACAACCTTGCATCGTGGCAAAGGCTGCGAACTCTGCAACAATTCTGGGTACTTTGGAAGAACTCTCGTTTATGAACTCCTTGTGGTCAACAAGAGTCTGTCGCGTCTCATTGAAAAAGAGACCGATGTGAGCGATATTATTGCTCAGGCAAGAAAAGACAGCGCCTATGTCGATATATTTGATACGACGGCGGTCAAGGTAAAACAGGGTATCACGACAGTAGAAGAGGCGGTTCGCGTGCTTGGCCACTTCGCATAATCGGAGCAGGAAATCCAGTGGGGTATTTCAGGTATAAAATAATTGAGACGACCGGCAAAGTCAGTTCCGGCATTACGAGCCTCCCCTATGAAGACGAGATATCGGCCTCGTATCACCTGGAAAGAGACAACGGAACGCTCATCTATGTAAGAAAGATGGGGGGAATATCGTCTTTCCTTCTCAGAAAACTGAACCTCCTCACCCGGAAAAAACTCTCGCGCACGATGCAGGCAGAGTACATGGGGAATATTGCAATGATGCTGCGATCGGGAATCACCCTGACCACCGCCATGTATGAGGCGGCGTTAGGGGTCCAGATGCCGGGATTCGAAAGTGACATCAATGATATGATCTTGCGTATCGAGGGAGGGGCATCGCTCTCCGAAGTGGCGGAGCGGTACAGCTACATTTTCCCGAAAACAATCATCCACCTCATTCGCATGGGTGAAGAGACGGGCAGAATGGATCAGATGTTACTGGATGCCGCAGAACATCTGAAGCGAATCGAGGCAATCATAAGCGATACCAAGCAGGCCCTGCTCTATCCGTCATTTGTCCTTTTCACGATGATTGCCGGTTTCCTCTTCTGGTTTTATTACGTCGTACCCAAAATTATCAGCCTGTTCGAAGAGATGGATGTGTCACTACCCGTCGTTACCATCATACTCCTCAAGATCTCCGCATTTCTCCAGAATAATATCTTCTTTCTCATCGTGGTCACCGCCCTTGCCATCGGGGTTCTCGTTTTCGCATACAGAGGAAATCGGCACACCCGCACGGTAATCGACGCACTCATTCTCAAACTTCCCGTGGTACGTACGATTATCTCGGCATCCAACCTCGCATTTATCACCGAATACTTCAGTGTGTTACTCCATGCGGGAATCGACATTGTAAAGATTCTTCATATACTGAAGGATGCCGTACGAAACGAGATCTATCGCAAGAAACTCGGCGATGTGATTCAGGGACTCGAGAGAAGCGACACGATTGCGAATGCGTTCAAACATGCCGTTGTTTTCCCCCCCTTTGTCGTGCGAATGATCAACATCGGGGAGTTGAGCGGTACCCTCGATGAACAGCTCGACAATGTGGCAACGCATTACAGAAACAGACTCACTCTTCTTGTGGCGACGATCGGAAAGATGATCGAGCCGGTTGTCCTCATCATCGCGGGAGTGCTTTTCGCCATTATCGTCGGCGGCCTCTTTCTGCCCATCTACGATCTGGTCAGCCAGGTAAGCGGTCGTTATTAAACAAAGTGTTTCCGCGACAACCCCGATGTACACAGCCCTGTCAAATCGGGGCACAAAGAGCCCTCTTTTATAAGATGGCTCTTGCTTTCAATCCTCCCAAAGATATCGCGACTCGGGCAACGGTGACGTTTTACTGTTTGATCTCGATGGTTTTCAGATATCCGTCATCTCCCTCACCACGATACACGACGGCGAAGACATCTCCGGCAATGTGGATCAATTTCGGCTCGTACCCTCGATTGGTGTCAAATTCAAGCGTGTCAATCGCCGGTTCCGTAATCTCGCCGGTCACCGAGATGTCCACTGTTTTTACAAAGCCATCATCATTGTCGCCCCGGTAGGCGATCGCAAAGACACTGTCGGCAATGGGTATGATGTTCGGCTCGCACCCTTCATCCGCATCGTACTCAAAGGTATCGATCACCGCCGCACCGATCTGTCCGTCCGCCGCAATGGTAATTGTTGCAAGATACCCGTCATCGTTGTCTCCCCGGTAGACGATGGCAAAGACATCGCCCGAGGTGTTGATAATATCCGGCTGAAGCCCATTCTGGGTGTCGTATTCAAGGGTCGCGATCACCGAATTTGTAATGGTGCCGTCTGCGGCGATCTGCACCGTCTTAACGAACCCGTCATCACCGGGACCCCGATAGGCAATGGCGAAAATGTCGCCCGCCACATGGACGATATCGGGCTCCCTGCCGTTCGACGTATCAAATTCGAGGCTGTCAATAGTGGAGGCGGGCATCTGCCCGTTCGCCGCGACCTGCACCGTCCTGACAAACCCGTCGCTGCCATTACCCTGGTAGGCCACGGCGTAGACATTGCCGGAGATATGAATAATACTCGGATAGTTTCCATCACGGTTGTCATACTCGAGGCTGTCGATGGTGGAGGTGGACATCTGGCCTTCCGCGGCGATCTGCACCGTCCTGATAAATCCATCGCCATCGCGGCCCCGGTAGGTAACGGCGAAGACATCACCTGAGACATGAATGATCTCGGGGTCGCGCCCATCTTGATTGTCGAACTCCAGGGTGTCGACGACCGCGTTCGTGATCTGGCCGTCCGTGGCGATCTCAACGGACTTTATGAATCCGTCGCCGCCACCACCACGGTAGGTGATGGCATAGATGTTTCCTGAAACGTGTACGATGTCTGGAGTAAAGCCACTTGAGGTGTCGAATTCGAGCGAGTCGATAACGCCGATGATCGCCCCGGCGTAACCGGTCCCCGATGACAGGACCGTTACCACGAGGAGGATATCTGCCGTGTTCCCCGGACAGATCGCATCCGTCGCCGTAACGGTAAAATTGTAAGTACCTGCCGTGGACGTGCCGTTTTTTTTAAGGACACAGGTGTCGCTTCCTGTCGACGTTACGGTGAATCCGGTTGCCCCGCCCGGATCGAGGCTCCAGTTGATGTCGCCCAGACGCCCCCCGTTGGCCTTGAAGGTCTCCTCCTGCCCCGATGAGCTCCAGGTAATATCGACACCGGCACCGCTCGTCCGCGCCACGGAAAGATTTGACGTCAACTGGAGATCAAATGATGCACTGTCTGTGGTGGGCCCTCCGTCGGCAGGCAGAGTGGAATCCTCGACATTGACACTGATGGTATAGGTGCCAGGGCATTTATCAAAGGTACCAGTGAGTTTTGCCGTATAGGGGTGGAGATAAAAATCACTGAATCCCCCGTTGTCGGTCAGACTCCACTTGTAAGGGATGATCCCCCCCGTGGCGGAAAATGTAGTCGTGTAATCGCCGTTTATGCTGCCCGCCGGGATACTCGTCGTGACAATGGTGACACTTGCCCCTCCGCCCGAGCAGACGGGATCACCGGCGCAGTCGGGGTCATCGCAGTCGACATACCCATCGCCGTCGTCGTCGACCCCGTTGGTACATCCGTTGGTATAACCGTTTTCCACGCCGCCGCCACCACCTCCACCGCCGGAGCCGCCACCGCCGCCGGTACAGTGCCGACCGATAACGGTGGTAAAGGAGGCCACCGTCATGAGATCGTCATAGGATGTGGTAATGATCCGCTCCGGGTCGTCGTATTCCGCATTATCATCACCGTTCAACCCATCAAAGAACCCATTTGCACCATCACGGTCCTTCTGGCCGCCGCTGACGATAACGCAGGCGATATTTGTCTGCGTCGTATCCTCTCGCGTGATGTACAGTTTTGAGGTATCAAATGTGGCGGTACTCGCCGCACTGAGGGTGGAACAGAAGGTGCCCGTTGTGGTGGCGGTCAGATCTGAGTAGACCCCGTATTTTATTTGGTTTCCCCACACATCGTTTCCCGAAGAGAGCCCGAGGTCCCGGTAGGGAAGCCTGCCGAAATATGCCCCCGCATCTCCCTGACCGTCCGAATCGGTATCGGCGTAGGGCAGCTTGCCATTCGCGGTGATATACCCCTGTAGTGAATAATCGATACTCTCAAGGATGACTCGCGCCTTCCGTATCTTCCCCGACTGGATGAGTGAGGGCAATACGGCGGCCATTATGGAAATGATGATGCCGACAATTACCATGACCACGGTTAACTCTATGAGAGTAAACCCCTTCCCTTTTAACCCTTCCTTCTGGTGTCTCATGATCAAAGATCCTCGCGATGAAATGCTTCACAGCTGTAGAGAAAACAGTTACACTTCCATGTTGGCACACCTGTCCTGATATGGAAATCCTGTCTGTGCTCTGTCTTGTATAAAATTGCCCGAGTGCTTGTCGGCTATAAGGATCGTTTGTTTCGTGAATAGATGATGTTCAGCCCCTCAAGGGTAAGCATGTCATCGACAATATCGATGGTTTTTGTCTCCGGGGCGACGATAACCGCGAGCCCTCCTGTCGCGATTACGGTAGGCTTCGACTGCGCCTCTTCCTTGATCCGCTGGACGATTCCATCAATGAGCCCGGCATATCCGTACATGATTCCTGCCTGCATGCTGCTCACCGTGTCCTTTGCAATGACTGCCTTCGGTTTGCTGAATTCGACCCGCGGGAGCTTTGATGCCTTTTCAAAAAGCGCTTCAGAGGATATCACAATTCCGGGAGCGATACAGCCGCCCATATATTCACCTTTTTTATTGATGTAATCAAAGGTGGTGGCGGTTCCGAAATCGACAATAACGAGATCACCCTCATATTTTTGCCGTGCCGCAACGGCGTTGACGATGCGGTCGGCACCGACTTCTTTCGGATTGTCATAGTAGATGGGCATGCCTGTCTTGATCCCGGGACCGACAATCAGAGGTTTTATCTTGAAATATTTCTCACAGAGGGGTTCAAGGATATTGAGCATGGGAGGAACAACGCACGAGATAATAACGTCGTTAATCTTTTTGTGACTCACTTTGGCTGTTTGATAGAGGTTGAGAATCTTGATGGCGTATTCGTCAATTGTGTGATCGACGACGGTCCTGATGCGCCAATCGGAGACGAGTGAGTCGCCTTCGTACAACCCCATGACGGTATTGGTATTACCTACATCAATGACAAGAAGCATTATGACTCTCCGATCAGCGAAACATCCCCCGCTATTATGTGCTTTATATTCTTCTCCTCATCAAAGAGGAGAAGTGCCCCGTGGTCATCGATGCCGAGGCCTTTCCCCGTTTCAGTTTTACCTCTGAAGGAGACCTGTATATCCCTGTTGAGCATCTCCGAATACCCGAGCCACCGGTTCTTTATCGGTGAGAACCCCTCATCCAGATATCGGTCATACCATTTTTCAAGAGATTGATACAGTTTCACGGTAAAATCAACGCGACTGACCCTTTCGCCTGTTTCCACGGCGAGAGATGTCGCCCTCTGGCGTATCTCTTCGTCAAACTCATCCGTTGCAATATTTATATTGATGCCGATTCCGACGATAATGTAATCGATCATTCCCCCCGTTGTTCTCATTTCGGTAAGAATGCCACAGATCTTTTTTCCACCGATCTGTATATCGTTGGGCCACTTCAGTGTGACACGCCCAGTGCAATACTGTGAGAGAACGTCAGCGACAGCAACCCCTGCCGCCAGGGTAAGCTGAGGCGCCCGCATCGGTGGTATGTCAGGTTTTAAGATCACCGAGGTGTAGATATTACTACCCGGTGGAGATTGCCACACCCGCTGGAGCCGCCCTTTTCCCCCTGTCTGACAATCGGCGATAACTGCTGTTCCGGACAGGGCTCCGCCGCAGGCGAGTTTGGCCGCAAACGTATTCGTCGAATCGATCGATTCGACGAGAATGATCTTTTTCCCTACCAGATCTCCGGCAAAAAATGCCTGTAACTCCTCATTCGAAAAATCAAAAAGGTCTCGTTCGACTGCATGAGATACGACTGGTTTTGCAAAACTCATGTTATTCCACCACAACATTCAATGAGATATCCGCTGCCGGAGCGGAATGGGTTATCGCTCCGACAGAAATAAAATCGACTCCCGTTTCGGCGATTTCGCGCACGTTCGCCAATGTCACATTCCCTGACGCCTCGGTCAGTGCCCTCCCGTCGATTATTGAAACGGCCCGTTTCATGTCGGCAACGTGCATATTATCAAGCATAATTATGTCGGCACGTGCAGAGACTGCTTCTTCTACCTCACCCAGGGTTTTTGTTTCAACTTCAATTTTTAACGTCGGAGGAATCTTTCGGGAGACCATGGAAACTGCGCGTGTTATTCCCCCTGCAGCAGTAATATGATTATCTTTTATCATTGCACCGCCGTAAAGTCCCATCCGGTGATTGTGCCCTCCTCCAACCCTGACGGCATACTTGTCCAGATCCCTGAGACACGGTATGGTCTTGCGGGTATCCAATAGTTTCGTCTTCGTCCCCTTCAGAGCGTCGACGTAACGGCGGGTCAGGGTTGCAATACCACACATTCGCTGCAGAAAATTTAATGCAACCCTTTCGGCTGTGAGGATGTGTTGCAGATTTCCTGTCACACGGGCACAAACGGTACCGGCAGTCACCGGGGTGCCATCGCCCATCACTGTTTCACATCGGATGGTGGCATCGATGGAGAGAAACACCTCTGTAAATACACCGATCCCTGCGATGATGATATCGTCTTTTGAAATTGCTTCCGCCGTTCCCGATTCATCTCCCGTTAAAATTGCCCGGGTCGTGACGTCACCAGATCCTATGTCCTCTTCCAGAGCAGCATGAATCAGTTGTTTGAGCCTGAATTCCTGGATCACTGCACTCTATTCCTCAAGACTGTGGAGTCGTTGCAAAGCATTTTCCAAAATCACATGCTTCTCCCTTAGCTCTTCCGATTTTTTCACTTCCTTCTCGATAACGTCGGGAGAGGCCTTTTCCCTGAAGTCCTGATTCGCAAGCTTCTTGGAAACAACCCCCATATTCTTCGTTACTTTTGCCATTTCCTTCTCGAGTCGTGTAATTTCTGCCTTCAGGTCGATCATTCCCTCGAGAAATACATACACTTTTATTGAACCGGCTATACCGGTCGCCACACCCTTCGGTTCTTCCTCGACGTCCCCCTCAATATTCAGTTCAACAAGGTTTGCCAGATCAACGATGTAATCTTTACCGTCTGTGATAATGCTCATCAATTCCACATCAGGTACTGAAAGGAGAACCGTAAGCTTCTTCGAAGGAGATATGTTCATTTCGCCTCTGATGTTTCTCACCCGCGTAATAATTTCCTGGATGAGAGTCATTCGCCTGACTGCTTCGTCATCCCTGAGAGCAGCGTCATTCTCGGGAAATCTGCTCACAACAATTGATTCTGCTTCAGGCAGCAACATATGCCATATCTCTTCCGTAACGAACGGCATGAGGGGATGGAGAAGCAGTACCGTATTCTTCAGCACCGTAACGAGTGTTTCCTGTGCCGCACGCCTTTTTCGCTCATCATCTCTGCTGTAAAGGGCCGGTTTGATAAGCTCCAGATACCAATCACAGAACTCATGCCATACAAAATGGTAAATCCTCGCGGCCGCATCATTAAAACGATATTCATCGAGATGCTGTGTGACCTCAACGACCGTGTTGTTCATCCTGTCCTTGATCCATCGATCGCTGACAGAATAGTCTTCAGCGGTAAGCGCAACCGGTTCAGCCGGATAATCTTCCAGATTCATGAAACAGAACCTTGCCGCATTCCAGAGCTTGTTCACAAAAAAGCGGTATCCCTGAATCCGGTCTTCCGACATCCTGACGTCTCTTCCCTGCGCCGTAAACGCCGCCAGGGTAAATCGGAATGCGTCGGCGCCGTATTTGTCAATCATAACAAGTGGATCAATGCTATTTCCCTTTGACTTGCTCATCTTATCTCCCTGTTCATCGCGGACGAGGGCGTGGAGATACACATCTTCAAAGGGGATATCTTTCATCACATAGAGTCCCATCATCATCATTCTTGCCACCCAGAAAAAGAGGATATCAAAACCCGTAACAAGAAGTGTTGTCGGGTAAAATGTCGCCAACGCCTGCGTATCATCGGGCCACCCCAGTGTCGAGAAGGGCCACAATGCCGAACTGAACCAGGTATCCAAGACATCTTCTTCCTGTCGAAGCGAACTTCCGTGACATGAAGGACACGCAGTTGGATCTTCATTTGTAACGATTATTTCACCGCAATTGTCACAATACCAGACGGGGATTCTATGTCCCCACCAGATCTGCCGTGAAATGCACCAGTCCCGGATATTGTCCATCCAGTCGTAGTACGTTCCTTCCCATATTTTTGGTACGATTTTTGTGTTTCCTTTCACGACGGCAGAAATCGCCTTCCTCGCCAATGGTTTTATTTTAACAAACCACTGTTTGGAAACCGCCGGTTCGATAATGGTTTTACATCGATAGCATCGTCCTACATTGTGGGAATAGGGTTCCTCCTTGAGGAGATATCCCCCCTTTTTCAGATCCTCAACAACATTGTCCCGGCACTCGTAACGATCCTGTCCCTCGTAGACACCGCCGTTTTCATTTATCACGGCACTACCATCCATGATAATAATGATTTCTATGTCGTGCCGTTGTGCCATGTCAAAATCATTGGGATCGCAGGACGGCGTGATTTTCACTGCTCCCGTCCCAAACTCCTTTGAAACGTAGTCATCGGCAATAACGGGTATTTTTTTATTCATCAGGGGAAGTATGACGTCTTTTCCGATGACGTCTTTATACCGTTCATCATGGGGGTTCACCGCAACTGCCGTATCGCCGAGCATTGTCTCGGGTCGTGTTGTGGCAACAATGATGCGCCCTTCCCCTTCGGCATAGGGATACGCAATATACCACAACCCACCTTTTTCCTCCTCGTATTCAACCTCGAGGTCAGAAATAGCCGTATGGCAACGTGGGCACCAATTCACGATATAGTTGCCCTGATAGATGAGGTCATCATGATAGAGGCGCACAAACACCTCTCTGACAGCCCGCGACAGTCCTTCATCCATCGTAAACCGTTCCCTGTCCCAATCACAAGAACAGCCCAGTTTCTGCAATTGCTTGAGGATAATTCCCCCGTATTTTTTCTTCCACTCCCAGACCTTTTCAATAAACTTTTCCCGTCCAAGATCATAGCGCGTCAGTCCATCCTTTGCCAACTCCTGCTCTACGACATTCTGCGTTGCTATTCCGGCATGATCGGTTCCCGGCATCCACAGTGAATTATATCCCTGCATCCTTTTTAACCGTATCATTATGTCCTGCAAGGTATTGTTCAACGCATGTCCCATGTGGAGCATTCCGGTAACATTCGGAGGTGGGATAACAATTGTGTACGGTTTTTTATCGCTTACGTCATCAGCCGCAAAAAGATTGTGTTCAAGGGAATGCCGGTACCATTTTTCTTCGATATCTTGTGGGTCATACCCTTTATTCAGTGTCGTCTTTTCCATCACACCTCCAAAAATAATAATGGTCTACGAGATAATAAGGCTAAGGATATTTCCCTTAGCCTTATTTGTGGTAATGTTCACTTGTAGTTAAAAATACCGAAGTGCTTCTTTTAACTTTCGTATAATCAACAGCGCGTCAGCACCTGAAACCGAACCCAAGGGTGAAAACTCTCCCGAGGCAAAATCTTTCGCGGTCATAATACCCCGCGACGTAACAACCATCACAGCATTGAAGTATGGCAAATCGCTCCGTAAATCAGGATATGGTGATGTTGTGCCGATATACTTGGTAGCAAGTCCTCTGTCATCGGTCACTTTCATCAGGATATCTTCCAGCATCATGGCGTACGACGCTCTATTAATCAGATCATCCGGATGAAAGGCACCATCGGGGAACACTTCAAGCCCGCGAACTCCCATCTGAAGAACACCTTCAATGTCACTTTTCAAGACATGGTCGGTTATATCTGCCGCACTGATCTTCGGTGTTTCTTTAGTCTGCGTGTATTTTTCAGGATCTTTGAATGAAGTATCGTACGTTTTAACCCCTTTTCTCTTGTAGAGTTCATCAATTCTCAGCTCTTCCATGAAAAGGGCGGAAATATCGGCCCGTGTTATACTCTCAACCAGTGCAATTTTTTTCCCGGTTACCGTTCCCGGCATTGCCCGTTGAATCTTCTGTACCAGTTTCCATTCTTTGTCCGCTTCTCCGACATACTCGTCATCGAGATCAAGGACCTTTGCAAACATGTCGGCGGCCTTGTCGAAATTCAGCGATACCTTATAGGCAACTCCCATAAAATAATAGGCGGCAGAAGATTTTGGATCAAGCTTGACTGCATCTTCGAATTCGTCTTCCGCATCCTCCAGCCAGTCATCATCCTCCTTTGCCATGGTATAAAGTCGTAACATGCTGACATGATAGAAGACCTTTTCTTTCTCTGCTTTGGCGTATTTTTTTGCTTTTTTCATGTATCCGAAGGCGCTGTCAAAATCACCGTTATAAGCCTTCACGAGACCCATACCGGCGTATGCTTTCGAAAATTTCGCATTCAACTGAAGTGCAAGATCAAATTCACGTTCAGCATCATTGTATTTACCCTGATTCATTAATTTGATGCCGGTGAATGTGTGATGTTCCGGTGTGTCCAGCTGGCTGACCGGCTTTCTTTCTTTCGGCGCACATGAGAGCACGAACGCTCCGATGAGCACGATAATTGCCAACGCCATACATTTACGGTACTTCATTGCATCCTCCTTTCATAAAAAACCAATCCCCGTTTATATCGCATACATTCTGGCTGTCGACGTAATATTTGTTTTGAAAAAATATATGGATAACCCTTTGAAGTCAAGTAAATTTACCGGCTCGCTACGCAATAAAATGTTCGATTGCGGCTGCCACGTCGTCCCGACTGTCGGGGTGAAACCACTTGATTTCTTCATCGTTTCTGAACCACGTCAACTGTCTTTTCGCGTAGTGTCGGGTATCTCGAGCTATCCGTTGTAGTGCCTGCTCCAGCTCGATTTCCCGATTCACATGACTGATCATATGTTTATAGCAGATTGTCTTCATGGGCTTGAGGGTTCCGTCGTACCCTCTCTTCAGGAGATTTTTTACCTCATCACAGAGTCCCTCCACTATCATTCTTTCGCATCGCCGGTCTATCTTGTCATAGAGGGTCTTTCTGTCCGCCATGAGTCCGATTTTCAGATATTCGTAGGCATTATCACTGAAACGATGTTTTTCCTGATGCGAGACAATCGACTCACCTGTCTGTTCGTAAACTTCCAGTGCCCGAATGATTCGGACGGTGTCATCGGGATGTATTTTCCGGGCAGCTCTCGTGTCGATCCTTTTCAATTCATCGTAGAGATACCTCTTTCCGAAATGTTCCATCTTCTCTTTCAGCAGGCAACGCAGCTGAAGATCCGCTCCGGGTCCCTCAAAAAGTCCTCCGAGAAGAATCCTGATGTACAGTCCTGTGCCTCCGACGACAAAGCTCTTTTTATTGCGTCTTTCAAGGTCTTCGATTGCCCGTGCCGCATCATATAAAAATGCAGCGGCATTGTACTCTTCATCAGGATTCACCACATCGATCACGTGGTGAGGGACAAGGTGTCGTTCTTCCTCCGTGGGTTTAGCCGTTCCGATATCCATGTATCGGTATACCTGCATGGAATCTGCGCTGATAATTTCACCACCGAATCTCCGTGCCATATCAATGGCTATTTCGGTTTTTCCCACTCCTGTCGGGCCACCAATGATAATAAGCTTCGGTTTCGTCATTGCTTCGCACAACGGTAATCGTTAATTTTCCAACCGTATTTACATCGTGTTTTTCGCTCGTTCCCCCGCACCGATAAACGAACACGATTCCCGCTCCCCTATACTCACCGCCTCTTAAACATTCTCTCCAGATCCCTCATATCAAATTTCACATACAGCGGTCTCCCATGGGGGCATGTCGAGGCATACGGAACCGAGTCGAGTTCGCGCATAAGGACTTGAACTTCATCACGGTCGAGTCTATGGTTGGCTTTAATGGCTCCTCTGCAGGCCAGAAAAGTCAATATTTTCTCTCGAGCATCGTCAAGGCGCAGTGACACACCCGTTTTCACGATTTCTTCGACAGTATCTGAAATGATCGTCTTGAGATCGATGTCGACGAGAAAGGAGGGATGTGATCGTATTGCAATTGTGTTGACACCGTACTCGTCAATCTCAAATCCTGCCTCCTGCAGTGTTTCTTTGAATTCCACAAACAGCGAATACTCCCGGGGGGATAACGTAACGATCTCTGGCAGTAACAGTACCTGTTTTTCATCACTCTGCCGCCGCAACGGACTTCTCATCTTTTCAAAAAGTACCCGCTCATGGGCGGCGTGTTGATCTATAATCACGAGACCATCCCCTGATGAAAAGAGGAGATACGTGGCACCGATCTGCGCAATGTATTCGAGTATTGCGAAGGTGACTCTGCCGGGGGTCGGTGTTCCCACATCAAAAAGACGGGACACCTCCCGAGGCGCAGTTGACTCTAGTGTTTCCGTTCCCTTCGACGTAAACGAAGGTTTCCTGTCTCCGGCAAAGACGGTGTATCTCTTAAGTGATTCCTGTACTGTTCGTCGGTATGCATTCGCACGTGAGGAAACCTGATCAGCGGATTCTTCTGCCGGAACGTTACCGAAGGGCAATTGTCCGGCCAGTGTTGCCGCAATACCGGCTACAATTGCACCGTACACACTTCGCGAGTCTGCGAACCGAACTTCCACCTTTGTCGGATGGACATTGACGTCAACCTCGTGCGGGGGAAGGTCGATAAAAAGAACAGCTGATGGGTATCGCCTTGGCTCCATAACTCGTCTGTACGACGCCATGACGGCATTGTGAATAAGGCTGTCCCGGACAAACCTGCCGTTGACAAAACAAAAAATCCCTTTCGTATTTGAGCGTGTAAACGTCGGGTTCGATATATACCCTCGAACCTGAATAGTGTCTTCAGTATTGTGCACCGCCAGGATATTATTGCTCAACTGATCGCCGAATATCGTTGCTATGCGCTCGGACACATCCTCTCCTTTCGATAGACGCAACAGCTGCCTTCTGTTCGACAATACCTGCATTTTCACATCAGGATGTGCAAGAGCAAGCCTCACGACCGTATCAACACAATGTACCTGTTCCGTTGCGTCTTTTTTGAGAAATTTTCTCCGCGCGGGCATTGATTTGAAGATATTCGATATATGAATCGCCGTACCAACGGGACACCCTGCATCAACAATGTCACATATTACTCCCCCCTCGGCAGTGATACGTGTACCCGTTTCCGCATCTTTTCGCCTCGTAATCATCTCAAGGCGCGAAACCGATGCTATGCTGGGTATCGCCTCGCCCCTGAAGCCGAGCGTTTCGATCTGATAGATGTCTTCAAATGAATATATCTTGCTCGTCGCATGACGTTCAAATGCCAGAAGGGCATCTTCACGGCCCATACCTTCGCCGTTGTCGATGACATGAATTGACTTTTTCCCCCCTCCTTCTAACTCAATGGTTATATCTGTCGCCCCTGCGTCGATGGAGTTTTCAACCAGTTCTTTCACTATCGATGAGGGCCTTTCGACGACCTCGCCGGCAGCTATTTTACTGGATAGTTCCTCTGACATGACAACAATTCGCCCAGACAACGTCCCCATCCTCTCACTATCAGTGTGACTACTCCTGCAGATAATGAAAACCGCAGTCACCACCAACGGCAACTGCGGCAGTACTTAACAACAAAGGTGTTCCTGCTTCAAGTTTTTCGCACCCCTGAACATCAAGGAGTTATCAGTCAAGAACAATCATGACACGACACTTCTTCATGAAGGTCAGCGTTTCTGTCGATGCGCGCAAAACATTGGCGTCGGCAGTACCGATGACGATGTTGGATTTACCCGGCCCTTCGGCCCGCATTCCTTTCACCGTAAGAGGATTGTTGGTAACTCGGGCATTGCTCTGTGCGGCAGTCAGGTCTCTCGCATAACCGCTCATACCCTGCTGGACGGCATACTCACGGTCTACATGCATCGATCCGTATACTTCTTCCCCGTTCTCATCGACTATTTTGGGTGACATGGCCGGTCGCGCCTGAATGCCTCGTGCATCAACCACCAGTCCGGTAAATACCTCAGATGGTGTTGTGGCGGTTGGAGCCGGTGTCTGTGGGGCCTGAGGTACTTGCGGAACAGCCGGCGTTGCGGGATATCCGGAAGTAGGTGCCGGCGGCAAACCCTGTGTTTCCATCATCCTCGGATAGATAGCCTGACTCAGTGTGGTTCCCGCGCCGCTTATAGGCATTGCAACGGTAACCTCTACTGTTCCGTCTGACATATAATCTGTTTTTATTGTCCGTGCGCCTCTGACAATTCCTTCAACCTGGGTTTTCACAACATCACTTTCCACGGCATAGTCTCTTACCAGGGTGGTGGCGTCAACGCGAACGCCGTTTGCAACCTCGAGTAATTTTCTGTAAGCATCAACCTGTGCCGCCCGCATTGCCATTGGTCGAGCCTGTGGTTTTCCGTAAAACCGTTCCGGGGGTGCTCCAACACCGACGGCAGTAATCATCCCTGACGACCAGTTTATCGCTCCCGCGGCTCCGACCTGTTCGACGTATTGTCCCGCCTGAGACCCCTGCTGTGCATATACGCCTGCCACATTCGTGAAGAAAAGTATACCGATGGCTACCGCCACCAGAACAAACATTCTTCTCATCATCACATCCTCCTTATTCGGCAAACACATTTCAGTTTCCACCCGTCTATTTGATCCACTGCTGAATAACATAACAAACTGAACGCATCCTTGCAATAACGTATTTCGCCACGACAGCCACCAGCCGGTGGACCGTTACCGTCACCTGTACTGTTTGAGATAATATTGTGCCGCCTTGTTTTTCGGCATTATAGCCAGAGTTGCTCTCCAGTAGGAAACGGCATCTCGCTTCTTGCCCTTTGTGAGGGCAGAAAATGCGAGCTCATTGTATGCTTTCGCAAGATTCGATATCGCTTCCCTGTCTCTGGCATTGATTGTGATAATCTTTTGCCACTCCGCTATTGCCGCCTTATAGTTGCCCTGAGTGTAATAAATCCAGCCGATTTCATTGAGGGCTCTCGTGTGCGTGGGTTTTAGCTGCAATGTTCTATAATACTCCAGAAACGCATTGTTCACCATGCTGAGATCGTGAAACGCTCTGCCGAGGCGATAGTGTGTGTCCGCCTCTTCCGAGTCGGCATCGCGCGCCTTTTTCAGATACTCGACAGCTTTCAGCGGATTATGCCTGATGTTATAAATCGATCCGATAAAATAGTATGCGTCGGCATTGTGTCGATCTATTGTGATGATTTTCTGAAATGTCTCATACGCCCGATCGAGATCGTTCTGCTGCAGGTATAGAATTCCCAGCCACAGCAGCGCGAACGTATTTCGCTCTTCAATCCTGACGACGTAGGAAAATTCACGGAACGCATCGTCGTAACGTTCTTTTTTTGCATAGAGAATGCCAAGTTGATTGTGGGCATATTCATTGACAGGATCCATGCGCACAGCCTTCTGAAACTCTATAATAGCCTCATTCAGCTTACCCTTGTAGTGATAATCCGCTGCCTGAAATACAATATCGTCAACATTACCACCGTGTGATTTATAGGGCATCAGTACCGACGCAACAATAACGGCACTCGCGACAATTCCCCACAAAAGCCCTCGCGACACACACGATCTCTTCTTCACAACACGGCGTATCATGACAGGAACCCCTGGAGGATCGAATCGGCTACCTTCTCGCGAAAAGATTTTTTTCCCAACCGCGCCTCATCGCGCTGATTTGATATGAACCCTATTTCCAACAGAATTGATGGCATCTTTGTTCTCCGTAGAACAAAGAAATTGGCAGAATTCACCCCGCGGCTCTTCAATGGCAATCCCTGCTTGAATCGCCCCTGAAATTTATGCGCAAATTTGCCACTTTCACCCCAGTTGAGCTTCTGTTCGAGCCGAAACAACACTTCTTCTATATCGATATATCCCTTTCTTTTTTTATAGGGTTCATCATACTTCAATACCGCGTTCTCAAACGACGCCACCCGTGCGGCTTCCTTATTAGATGCCGTCTCGGAGCAGAAGTATGTCTCAGAACCGCTGGCATTTCTATTTTTACTCGCATTACTGTGGAGACTGATAAAAAGGTCAGCACGGTATTGATTCGCGGTGGCGGTTCGGTCGGTAAGGGGTACATAGTAATCATCTGTTCTGGTGAGAAATGATTGTATCTTTCCGTGATACACAAGCCTTTTATGGAGCATTTTTGCAATATCAAGGGTGACATCTTTTTCTTTCAACCCGGAGTACCCCACCGCACCGGAGTCGAATCCTCCGTGCCCCGGATCAAGCACCACACGTTTTACCTGGTATGAAAGTCCCTCATCCGCCCCGAGAAATTGCACCATACGGGCGTCCTCTTGTGCTGCTGCCGATTCGAGAGGAGTGAGGGGGGCCTTTTCTTTTCTCTTCCTCGGTATCGGCTTCTGGGTCATTATTTCAATCATCATGCGTGAGTATACATCTTCCGGGTTTAACCGTACCGCTTTTCTGAACGCCTGGAGTGCATCAGTCTGCTTACCCAATCCCCGGTAAGAGCGACCGAGAAGACCATACGTCCAATCACTTTGGGGGTCGAGTTCTACCGCTTTTTTTAATACCTCGACGGCCTTTCGATAATCACCAGTCTGAATGAGATTTTGGCCTTCTAGGGCATAATCGAATGCGGACTTCCCCCACACAACGGAGGGAACTATTCCGGCAGCGGTGGAAACAAGCAAGCCCTTACCGAATAATTGTAAGAAGGATCTTCTGTGCATCACTCTTCTTTCCGTGAAAATGCACTCTCCTCAGGGGTTTTGAGCCATGGTTCAATATTGATGTTGACTCCCCAGATGAGATTCTTATCCGGTGGATCGTCACCCCACCAGTTGTGGCGTGCATCAATATAGATCGATGAGAAAGACTGAACTGCAACGGAATTTTCCATGAAATTATTGTTGTGAATTACCGGTTTTGACATACCGACGCAACGAATCGCACCTTCGCCCTGATTGTGGGCAAACGTATTAAACGATATCTTTGGTGACGCATCGTTGCGACAATAAATGCCGCTCTGGGCATTGTGGGCAATATAGCAATACGAAATTTCAGGCGTTCCGAATTGCACGTCAAACGCCGTTGTTGCATACTGTACGACACAGTGTGCAAAGATGCTGTTTGCTTTCGTCCCCCTGCCGGTAAACCGCACCGCACTGGTATAAAACCCGGGCGACGGGGATGCCCCCGAGGCCGTAAACGTGATGGGATTCTCCATTGTCCCCCTCGCAACAATACCCCCATCTTCGGTCACTATAGAAGTCGTTTGATCAAATTCGATCGTGACTCCGGGTTCGATATACAGTACCGAACCGTTGTCGACGGAAAGATCGTTGACAACCGTATACGGGCTGTTCGAAAAGGTGAGATATGAATCTGCATCGACTGCTCCTTTCAGCTCGGACGCCAATATAGGAAGTATGAGGGGCTTTCCTTCCGGATATGCAGCAGTGAGAATGGACCCGACATCAATTTTCCCCTTAACCGCGGCGAGTACCGCTAGACCATCGGTCGTTCCCCACCAGTTATCCCTGGCATCAATCGCATTTCCCGTCATGCGTCCAACAATATTAAATGGTTTGTTATCGACAATAGCGTTCTCTGCAATCTCAGCCTGACTTACCTGCACGATGATGCCCGCCCCCCTGTTGCGGACAATCTCATTACGAACAATTTTGGGCTCCGCGTTGTGAACTACTATACCGCCATCTGCGTTGTCATGGATCTTATTCTGTTCGATAACAGGCTGGGCGCTATCCGTAATAACCACTCCTGTCGCGGTATTCTTATGTACCGTATTGCGGCGTATAGGCGGTCTGGAAAAAGCCCCTTCTATGCTGATTCCCTCCGCATTTTCAGTTACCTCGCTGTCCTCTATTTCGGGAGACGACGCATTGCAGGAAATTCCTACCGTTGCATTTTTTATACGACAGAACCGTAGGATGTTTTTACGTTCCCTCACATTATTAAAGTGTATCCCCTTCCAGTCACTCCCTCTGTATCCTTCAAAACGTATGAGGTGCGTGTCGTCGCCTGTCGCGGCGATTCGTCCCTCTACCGTCAACGAACCACCTTTCGACTGAATAATCGTACCCGGCTCAACAGTCAGCAGTGTCTTGTCTTTGATGGTTACCGTATCCTCAATTACGTAGGGACTTGCGCCGGCGTACCATATGGTATCGGTTTCAAGGCTGCCGGATACGGGCGTCGGTCCTGGTGCCACCGGCATTCCGGCAAGTGTTTCTGTCAGTTCACTCTCGTTGCCCGCAGCATCATAGGCAGCAATCTTATAAAAATACGTGATCGAATTTTTAAGACCTTCGTCTCTGAATTGATTGAATTCGAGTGAGGCAATGTTTTCGAAACCACTCAGGGGCGTCATACTTCGGTAGACGGTATACCCGGCGAGATCTGATTCCCGACTCTTCGTCCAACCCAGTAAGATGAAGGTATCACGGCTTACCACCTCTGCCTTCACCGGTGCATCCGGTGGTATCGTGTCGAGCGTAACCGTGCCCACGGCGTCAATCCACTGGGCGGTGTTGCCCGTATCATCTGTCAGCCGTCCGGTAATCACGGCACCGGTAATATTGTCTCCTGGCACCACTCGGTAGACACCGAAATATCCACCCGGTTCAACCTCTTTCATGTCGACACCCTTTCTATGTTCACCGATGTCGAAGTATGCCCGCATGTTGGGAGTGCCCTTCATGACGACTTTAATTTCATCGCCGGCCTTTTTGGGCTTTGCCTGTGTGTCCTGCGTCAGAATCATTATGACAGGCGGCTGCGACGTTTCTGCTATTGTCGGCACAGGTATTGTTTTGACCATATCCCTGAACAGGTCGTCACACGCACGCAACAGTTGAATATCACGCACGTTCATCGAGGTGGCGATAACAGTAGCAATAATGCCAACTGGCGTTGTCGATATACCACCTTCCTGTATTCGGGTTGTATGTTCTCCCCTCCACAGAAAATGTCCCGTTTCCGTGTCGTACATTTCAATCTTTGCACCTACTGCTACCTGTGAGTAGACAACGGCAAACATCTTGTCAAAGTTGGAAATGGTTCCAAAGACGACAGCATCCACGTTCAGTATTTTCCCAAGTTCCTGGGGTGTCTTCTCACTGATCTCTGCCGGGTCAGTCAAACCCGCCTTTCGCAAGAGGTGATCAACCCGGTAAATCTCCATATCTTTAAATGGCAGAGAGCTGAAATGGTTGTAGAAATACTTTCGAACGGTTTCTGTTCCTCTCTTGCTGCGAGATTGATCCATAAAGGGAATCACTGCCACTGTTCTGGGCTTGTGCTCTTCCATATAGGGATCGACCGTATATTGCCCCTTGAACATGGTCGTTATCTGCGTCGATATTGCCGTATTTTTTGTGGCAACGATACATCCTTGAAGAAACCCGAGTAAAAACACCAACGAGAGAACTGTGAACATTCTCGTAATGTCACGTTTCATAAAGAACCTCCGTTGCGATCCGCCAACCTACCCTTTCCATAAATTCAATTCATTCCATTCTTCATGATATTTCAACACCGTCAAGCGCATTGTTTTTATCCCGTATTACTTCACCATGACCCGGATACAGCACGATGGGCGACATATTTGCACACAAGTATGCAAAGGATTCTTTCAGCAGGTCACCACGCCAATGGAAGCGATTAAGAATTCCCCGCCCACTTTTTGATATATTGACAATTAAATCACCACAGATGAGCTCCCGCGTCATCTCGTTGTAGAACGATACGGAATCTTCGGTGTGACCAGGCGTCTCTATTACTTCCCACCCGCCGAAACCCAGTGCGTATCGTTCTGCCGTACCATCACCGAAAAAACCGATCCTTTCACGATCGACGGGGATGTTTACCATTCCTCTCATCCAGGGAAGCGGAATTCCGGAGAGATTCATGAAGAAGAAATGCGATAATCTTCTCACATACCGTGCACTTACCGCTGTCGCCGGTATCAGACCGGAACGCCAGTTCCTTATAAGTGAGATTTTTTTCTTTCCCGTTAAATAATCTCGAACACGCCAGTTAAACAAAACCCGTGTCGTTGCTCCGCACTGTTTTATGAGATGTTCTATTCCTCCGATATGGTCGATATGGAAATGTGTTGCCGTAATATACGCGATCTCTTCAATCGACCTGCCAAGATGTTTTACATATTTCGCCACATCCCGTGCAGCACCGATACTTCCCACATCAACGACCAACAGACCATTGAGATCCTCGATAATATAGGTTCTCGAAAAACCTGTGTTTGCAATCGGATGAACCTGTAACATTTTTTCCCGGCCGTTTACAGCTCTACAGAAAACGCGCTGTCGCCTCGCAATAACGCGCGAAGGGGGTACAGAGTTTGTCCTGTTATTGTTTACGTGCCGTATGTATTGTTACCCTTTTTGTCGCTGTGCCGTCATAGTCTTTGCACAGGGGCATGTTATCAAGAGGCGTAATTATTACGAATGTGTACAGGGTCGTTCTCTGTTCACGACCCGTCGCCAAGGTAAGGGATTATGTAATCAAGAAGAATACTAACACCCACTTTTTATAGTGATATTGCCTGATAGTGTCAAGTTGAATTCAGATTAACAGTTCAGTCTATTGACATAATCTTTCAGTGCTATTTGCCAGAAACGCATCGTTTTTTGAGTCGTGCGCGTGAACTTTCCGCACCCCAATACCGACTGGTGAGGACGTTTCGCCGGTCTCTTGAATGTATTGGATGTTACGGGCTCAACAGCAATATCACCAATATTGGCATACTCCAGTATTTTCACTGCAAACTCATACCAGCTGCAATTTCCTCTGTTGGTTACATGATAGACACCGGAATAATTCCCTTCAATGAGCAGATGAACGGCAGCAGATAAATCCACCGTGTACGTCGGAGAACCAACCTGATCATCGACAACCCGGAGAGCGCCCTCGTCTTCCGCCTTTTTGATAATTGTATTGACAAAATTCTTGCCATGTTTTCCATATAGCCAGGCGGTGCGAATGAGGAGGTAATTTTTCGCGTATTCCTGCAGGTACCGCTCACCCTGCAGTTTTGATTGACCGTATGTATTTATAGGCTTACACGGGTCGTCTTCCGTGTATGGTTCCCCCTTCGAACCATCGAAGACGTAATCCGTACTGAAATGAACGACCTTAATATCCTCATCGCGACAGGTGATCGCCAGATTTTTGACGCCTTCAGCATTCACGGAAAAACATTGTTCCTGCTTTGATTCACAGCCGTCCACATCGGTAAACCCGGTTGTGTTAATGACCACATCAGGACTCACCTCGTTCACAACACGCCTGCAGTCATCGAGCGAGGTAATATCAAACTCTTCGATATCCTTGCCGACAACGTCATAGGAAAGCCCCAGTCGCAAGACTATGTCACTGCCGAGCATACCCATGTGTCCCAGAACCAGAACCTTCATCAGTACCGTACCTCCTTTAGATAGAGTCCCTGAGGCGGCGCCGTCACACCGGCCTTTGTTCTGTCTTTTGCCTCCAGTATACGGCTACATTCCTCTTTCGAAAGCTTCCCTTTGCCGACAGCGACAAGGGTTCCCACAATGTTACGGACCATGTGACGGAGGAACCCGTTCGCTTCAACCGATACGATAATCATACCCCCGTCGGCAACGTTAATAGCGGTGTTGTTGATTGTTCTCACATGCGTGACGGCATCGTCATCAGCACCGCAAAAAGACGAAAAATCGTGTGTTCCTGCCAGTATAGATAACGTCGCTTCCATTGCACTGCTGTTCAATGAATCATAGACATGCCACGTATAATTCCGGTAGAGGGCTGATCGTATTGCACTGTTATATATCTTATACACATAGATTTTACTTTTCGCATTGTAACGGGCATGGAACGTATCGTCTACTTCGGTGACTCCTCTGACAGCGATATCCTTCGGAAGAAGGCTGTTAACACCCCGCAGTAGATTTTCACACGGTATTGCCGTTTCCGTTTTAAAGTTCGCCACCTGTCCAATGGCGTGGACACCCGCGTCTGTTCGTCCCGAGCCGACGAGCTTGATTTTTTCCTGTGTAATGACTGCAAACCGTTCTTCGAGAATCTGCTGAATGGTAACACCGTTCGGCTGCCACTGCCAGCCGTTATAATTGGTTCCTTCATATTCGACAACGATCTTAATATTTCTCATTGCATCGGCAAAAAAAGGGTTAACCCGCAAAAGCTAACCCCTGTGTGGAACTGTGAAGACACTTCCCCAAGGAAGCCGTCTGTAAAAATCCTCTAGCCGCCACATATTTCTTTAATCGCTTTGATAGCCGGAAGTTCTTTTCCTTCAAGCAGCTCCAGACAGGCGCCGCCACCGGTCGAGATGTACGTAATGTAATCACTTTCTCCGGCCTGATGAACCGCCTGGTCTGTATCCCCGCCACCGACGATGGTGAGCGCATGTGAGCCAGCCACGGCGTGGGCGAGGGCAAACGTCCCTCTGCTGAACGCATCAATTTCAAAAACGCCCATCGGACCGTTCCATACAATCGTCTTCGCATCTTCCAGCACTTCACGAAAGAGAGTAATCGTCGCCGGGCCGATATCGAGCCCCATCCAATGCGGATCAATCTCCTGCACTGGAACAATTTTTGTGACCGCTTTAGGATCATTTCCTTCCGCAATGACACAGTCGACGGGAAGATACAGTTTGACGCCCATTCTCTTTGCCACTTCGAGCCCCTCTCGCGCCGAATCTAACAGATTCTCTTCAAACAGTGATCGTCCTACTTCGATCCCCATTGCCTTCAGAAACGTAAAGGCCATCCCTCCGCCAATAATCATTTTATCGACTTTTTTGACAAGATTTGCAATGGCTTGCAGCTTATCAGAAACTTTCGATCCGCCGATGATCGCCACAAAGGGTCTGAACGGGTTTTCGAGTGCCGTGCCAAAATAGGAAAGCTCCCGTTTCATCAAAAAACCCAGACCGCACTCTTTTGCATATTTGGTAATACCGACATTTGATGCATGGCTCCTGTGGGCATTTCCAAAGGCATCGTCTATGTATATATCGGCAAAACCTGCCAACTCTCTAGCGAAGTCGTCATCATTTTCTGACTCTTCTCGGTGAAATCTCAGATTCTCGAGCATGACCAGGCAACCCGGTCGCATGCCCTCGATAATATTTTTGACCTCACTCCCTATGCAATCCTTGGCCAGAATTACTTCCTTGCCTATCAGTCGTGACAGCCGTCGTGCAACGGGATTGAGGCTGAGTTTGTCGATGGCATCACCCTTCGGTCTGCCAAGATGAGATATTGCAATCATCTTCGCACCCTCATCGAGGGCGTAGTTTATTGTCGGAAGCGCCGCCCGTATTCGTGTATCGTCAACGACCTGTGAATTATCGTCAAGAGGCACGTTAAAGTCAAATCTGCAGAGAACTCTTTTCCCTTTGATGTCAATCTGATCAATATACTTCATACGTTCTCGTCCTTTGTGATTTTATAGGAAATTACGTACATCCTCCAGCTGCCGACATCTTTATATATTACCTCACTATTTTGGTCAAGACAGAAAACAAAAAGCAAATTATATTGCATTTCACGCAAATACGTGTTATCACTCGCTATCTTTAATACTATCAATATATAACAATACAAAATGAGGGAGTGAAATATGGGAGCTACAGCAGACAAAATCAAAATTTTTGAAGAAAAACGCGATGATTTACTAACCATGGGCGGTGAAAAACTGATTGAAAAACAACACACTCTGGGGAAGTTGACCGCTCGTGAGAGAATCGACCTCTTCTACGACAAGGGTACGTTTCAGGAAGTCCAACTGTTCGTAAAAACTCGCTCAACGCTGTTCGGTCTTGGTGATAAGGATATCAAAGCGGACGGGGTCATCACTGGTTTCGGCAAGGTAAACGGGCGCACCGTTTTTTCTTCTTTCCAGGATTTTACCAGCGCAGGGGGCAGTCTCGGCGAAATGCATGCAAAAAAAATCTGGAAGGTCATGGACATGGCGGTAGATACACAAAAGCCGTTTGTTGCCTTTAACGATTCGGGTGGTGCGCGAATCCAAGAAGGCGTTCCGTCTCTCGACGGTTACGGAGGAATATTCTACCGGAACACGATTGCATCAGGTTACATCCCCCAGATAACTGCGATTATGGGACCTACAGCGGGGGGCGCCGTCTATTCACCGGCACTTACCGACTGGGTTTTCATGGTACAGGGAAGCAGCTACATGTACATAACGGGACCCGACGTTATCAAGGCCGTCATCGGCGAGGAAGTCACCCATGAAGATCTGGGAGGTCCTATTGCCCATGCGACTAAAAGTGGAGTCTGCCATTTCGCCACGGAAAGCGACGAAGATTGCATCAACAAGATTAAAACGCTCCTCTCATATCTGCCGGACAGCTGTCACAGTTCTCTTCCCATCATAGAGGCAACAGACAGCCCCGACAGAGAGTGTCCGGAACTCGATACCATTGTGCCCGACAGAGCAACACGAGCCTATGAGATGAGAAACGTCGTTAAGGCCATCGCCGATAACAATGAGATATTTGAGCCCCATGAACTGTGGGCACGCAGTATTCTGGTCGCCTTTATCAGGATAATGGGTCGACCTGTCGGTGTCATTGCCAACAACCCGAGAAACAATGCCGGTGTTCTTGATTACATGGCATCTGACAAAGCGTCTCGATTCATACGTTTTTGTGACGCCTTTAATATTCCCCTTTTAACCTTCGCCGATGTGCCTGGCTACATGCCGGGGACAGAGCAGGAATGGGCCGGTATCATCACTCATGGAGCAAAGCTGCTCCACGTTTACTCAGAAGCAACGGTGCCGAAGATAACCGTCGTAACCCGAAAAGACTACGGTGGAGCATACATCGGCATGTGCAGCAAGGAGTTGGGGGCCGACTACGTTATGGCCTGGCCCACAGCGGAAATCGCTGTCATGGGTGCGGAAGGGGCGTGCAATATTATCTACCGTCGTGAGATTGCAGGCGCCGACGATCCAAAGAAAATGAGGAAAGAACTCGTTGCCGCATATGAAGAACAGTTCAACAATCCGTACTTTGCGGCGACCCACGGCATCATCGAAGAAGTCATCGCGCCGAGAGAAACGAGAAAACGCGTGTGCACAATTCTTGACGCGTTGAAGGATAAACAGGTACAAACGCTTCCACGAAAGCACAATAACATTCCGCTTTAAAACCAAGTAGTATAATGGAATAGTGAGGTGACGGTTATTCTCTTCCGTCACTTCATTATTCCGTTGTTTATTTCTCCTCTCCTCTGAGAGTCTCTGTTACCCGTTCGATACGCCATGCAATTGATTCCAGCCCAAGTATCTTAAGTTTCGTGTCAAGTTCTCTCCCTACGAGTTTCCCCGTAACTGCATCCCTTATCGGCAGGAACAACCGAATTGTGTCTTCTCCGTTTCCGACTCCTCCAGTCATGCGAACAATCAGTGAGGGGAAACTGTTCGGGGAGTTTCACACGTGAAGATGACCCATATGAGACGGTGTGAATCTAACCCACATATCTCCCTGCATCTCTAAGTGCCTTCACTGCACATAATCGAAACAACCGCCATAGCGACAACGCCTTCTCCTCTGCCCGTAAATCCCATGCCCTCATTTGTTGTCGCCTTGACATTTACCATATTCGTGTTGATATTCAGGATATGTGCGATATTATTGTTCATCTTGTAAATATAGCCTTTGAGCTTCGGCTTCTCCATGACAATCGTTGCATCGACGTTATTTACCCGAAAGCCCTCCCGATCTGCCATCTTTTTAATTTTCAGCAATAGCTTGAGAGACGACATATCCTTAAAATCGGGATCAGTGTCGGGAAAATGCATCCCCAGGTCTCCTTTGCCCAACGCACCGAGTATGGCATCACCAACAGCATGTAACAGCACATCGGCATCTGAGTGTCCCAGCAGTCCTCTATCGTAGGGGATTTCAACACCACCAAGAATGAGATTTCTGCCTTCCACCAATCTGTGCGAGTCGAAACCGATACCAACTTTCATGCAACGCCCCTCCCCCTCTTTTGCAACAAAAATTCGCCCATTTCAAGGTCATCTTGTGTCGTAATCTTTATGTTTTCATAGGATCCGGTAATCATTGTGACAGCGATATTGAGACGCTCTACCAGCGATGCATCATCTGTCCCATAATGGTTCTCATTTCGTGCTTTCATATGCGCCCGTTCCAGTATATCTTTTTTAAATGCCTGCGGTGTCTGAACAAGCCACAGAGAACCACGCTCCAGTGTTTCCTGCACCACTCCACCATCATCAACCGACTTTACTGTATCCTTCACGGGCACGCCGAGAGTGACAGCACTGTTTTTCCTGGCGTGAAACACAATTGCATCGATGAGCGATCCCGTTATCAGCGGCCGCACACCGTCGTGGATTACCACGATCTTTGCATCATCACCGACGTGCGCGAGCCCACTCTGCACCGAATCCTGTCGTTCCCTTCCTCCCGCAACAATATGGCTAACCTTTTTCAATTCATAGCCTGCAACGATAGTCTCCTTTACGTATTCCACATCGTTTTCGGGTACCACTACTATCACTCGATCAATGCTTTGTGCGCAATCAAATGTCCTGACGGTATGAACAAGAATTGGCACGCCACCGAGCAGTAAATACTGCTTCGCACGATCCATCCCCATCCTCTTTCCGTAACCACCGGCTACAATAATTGCAACAACCACGACAATAACTCCACTGCGTCGGTTCTTTTTCAGTCGATAGCGATACACCTTAAGACTACTATAATCATTGGCATATTTTTATGGCCTGCCGCGGGTGCGTCAGAAGAACGTCAATCGCCTCCGAGGCGTTCTTATACATTTCGATACGTATCACTATCGGAATGTATAGAACATATGATCATTATTTTGATGATGGGTCATAACACGTGGACAACACGAAAAAGAGGCCCGGATTCCTTCACAATCCGGGCCTCTTTTATTCTTCACATCTTAACTATGATTCGTGGTTTTTCTCTCCGACAGTACTTCCTTTAGATTAGAAAATATCATCCTTCCCGCAGTCGTCTGGAGCACACTCGTAACGACAACCTGAGCATTTTGCCCCAGCAACTTGCTCGCATTGTCCACGACGACCATCGTTCCATCTTCGAGATAGGCAACTCCCTGTCCAGGCTCTTTACCCTCCTTAATGATCTTAACCGTTATCGTCTCCCCGGGCAGCACCACTGGTTTCAGCGAATTCGCCAGCTCATTGACATTGAGAATTTTTATTCCCTGCAACTCCGCTACTTTGTTCAGATTGAAATCATTCGTAATTATTTTCCCGTTTTTTTTCTTCGCAAGGGCAACGAGCTTGGCATCGACACCTTTAATCTTTGGAAAGTCTTGATCGGTGATTTCGATCCTGATTCCGGCACTTTTCTGCATCTTGTTGAGTATGTCCAGCCCCCTTCTTCCCCGCGATCGCTTCATCGAATCTGACGAGTCTGCAATAAGCTGTAGTTCATCAAGGACAAATCGCGGTACGATAAGCGCTCCATCGAGAAATCCCGTATCGCATACATCGCTTATTCTTCCATCAATGATCACACTGGTGTCGAGAATTTTATATTCCGACGTACTCTTTATAAAACCCTTGGGCTGTAAAAAGACAGGGGTTTGAAATTCTTCACCTTTTTTTGACCCAAGTACAAGACCAAGATACCCCAGACTCAGGGCGATCAAAAAATAGATGAGTCCCAGAGGAACAATCTCTTGCTCTTCCAAAGCTGGAATAAATGTCAGACCATAGGCGAAGAGAACGGCAATTAAAAGGCCTACAACGGTACCGATTACACCTCCGAAGATAACCTTAAGTGACAATTTCCTGATTGCTTGTTCGACCTGAATAACGAATAATGCGATTAATAATCCTGATAATAAACCGATCAATGAAAGCGGGAAATGATACTTTCTTGCAATAAAATAACCACTTACCGAACAAGCCGAAATCAGGAAGAGGCGCATGAGAATTTGAAACATGTTTCCTCCTTTCATATAGTACTTACTGTTCGCTATGATATATTATGATTTCAAAGAACCAATAAAATAGTTTTTTCGTATATAATAATTTAATCGACGCCTAAGAAGCGCTTCCGCTCACAAGGAAAAGATTTCATTGAGATCTTTCTCTACTACCGTTTCCTCTCGCTCACTTGCGATTGAAATCTCCTTAACCAGAAGATTTTTCGCTGTATCCATCATCTTTCTCTCGCCGAACGAAAGATCCTTATCCACTTTCAACCTTAAGAGATCTCTGAGCACCTTTGCAATTTCATAAGCCGAACCTGTTTTGATTTTTTCCCAGTATTCCTTGTATCTTTTATTCCATGTCTGCTTATCAACCGTTACGTCGCGCTCCTTTAAGATATCATACACATACGGTATTTCTTCTTTTGCAATGAGTTCCCTTAAACCAATCGATCGTGCACCATGTTGGGGAATCATTATGGTCATATTATTGCCCAAAATTTTCATGACATAAAACGGTTGGTTACACCCCATTATTTCCTTGTTTTCTATCGCCTCGATAATTCCCACACCATGGGCGGGATATACCGCAAGGTCTCCTACCTTGAACATCTTACAACACCTGCCTCGCAACTTATATTATTAATCCATGATTCACTATCATATTTTGCCTTTCAGGTCAATTAAATACCTGAGATATTTACATGAGATCATAATTTTAGCTTGACTTTAGAAAGTTAAATACGCTAAGCACATTAGATTCTAAAAAACACATTACCCCCAGAAAGGAGCTCACATGGCAAAGTATGATTCATCCACCTTGAGAAACATAGCAATAATCGGACACGGTGGAACAGGGAAAACTTCCATTGGTGAAAGCTTCCTTTTTTCGAGCGGTAAATCGGATAGACTTGGTCGCGTTGATGACGGTTCATCAACGCTTGATTTCGAACCGGAAGAACAAAAACGACATATCTCAATAAATTCATCAACCTGTTTTTTTTCATGGGACAAACACAAGATTAATATTATCGACACACCCGGTGATGCCAATTTCGTAATGGATACCAAAAATTGTCTGCGTGTCGTGGATGGGGTAATCGTTGTCATTGACGCAGTAGGGGGTGTTGAGTTTCAGACGGAGAAGGTGTGGGAATTCTCTGATGAACTCTCTCTGCCAAAAATTGTTTTTGTCAACAAAATGGACAGAGAACGTGCCGATTTTTCCAAGGCACTCGAATCAATACGCGAAATACTGGGGGGGAAAACTTCTCCCTGTTATCTCCCGATCGGTTCGGAAGAAAACTTTAAAGGCCTCATAGATCTCGTCAGCATGAAGGCACTCATTTTTGATGGTACCAAGGGAAAGTATACAAAAGAAGACATCCCGGCAGACCTCCTCGAAGAATCAAAAACGTTCAGAGAAACGCTTGTAGAGGACATTGCTGAGTGCGATGAAGAATTAATGGACAAGTATCTTGAAGAAGGTGAATTGAGCCTTGAAGAACTGCAGAAAGGGCTGCACAAGGGTGTGGTTTCAGGTGAAATCATACCGGCGATATGCGGTTCAGCCGGTAAAAACATCGGCATTATTCCTCTTATGGATATGATTGTCAGTTACATGCCGTCGCCAGTTGAAAGGGGTTCCGTCTCAGGCAAAAAACCTGGTTCCGAAGAGATTGAAGTAAGACTCCCTGAGGAAAGTTCTCCCTTTTCAGCAATGGTTTTTAAAACAATTGCAGATCCGTACGCGGGCAAACTCACACTTTTCAGAGTTTTTTCGGGAACCGCAGACTCCGATACGGTGTTCTTTAACGCAACAAAAAAGGTGAGTGAAAAATTCGGGAACATATTCTACCTCGACGGCAAAAATCAAAAGTCTGCCGAATCCATCGTTCCTGGGGACATTGCAGCGGTCGCAAAGTTGAAGGAGACTGCAACAGGCAACACCCTGTGCAATGAAAAGGCACAGATACTATTTGACGAAGCGCCTCCGGTGCCCGGTCTTATGTCATTTGCAATAGAACCGAAGTCCAAGGGAGACGAGGAAAAAATTGCGACATCGCTTGCCCGACTCATAGAAGAAGACCCCACCCTTTCCACTCGTCGCGATGAACAGACGAAAGAACTGATTCTTACCGGTATGGGTCAAACACACATCGAAGTGACAGTTGAGAAAATGAAACGCAAGTTCGGCGTTGAAGTTGAACTTCGTGTGCCAAAAGTCCCGTATCTCGAAACGATCAAAGGGAAAACCCAGATCCAGGGCAGATATAAAAAGCAGTCCGGCGGTAGAGGTCAGTATGGCGACACATGGTTGGAGATCGCATCGCTTCAGAGAGGTGATGGGTTCAAATTTGTTGACAAGATTGTCGGAGGTGTTATCCCGAAACAGTATATACCGGCCGTTGAAAAGGGTATCGTCGAAGCTATGGCCGATGGGATTGTTGCAGGATACCCTGTGGTAGATTTACAAGTAACGTTGTACGATGGTTCCTTCCACACCGTCGATTCTTCAGAACTTGCATTTAAGATCGCCGCATCAATGGGCTTCAAGAAGGGTGCTTTGCTATGCCAGCCGACACTGCTTGAGCCTATCGTAAACGTGTTTATAGAGATACCTGACGAGTATCTGGGTGATGTCATCGGAGATTTGAACAGTAGACGGGGCAGAGTTCTGGGTATGGACACCAAGGGTTCCAATCAACTCGTGAAAGGACAAGTGCCGTTGTCTGAAATACTCTCATACGCGGCCGACCTGCGATCAATGACAAGTGGTCGCGGAACTTTCTCGTTTGAGCAATCCCACTACGAAGAGGTACCTGCGCAGATCGCAGAAAAGATCATAGCGGAATCAAAAAAGAAAGACGAGGAATAATACCCCCTTGTTTACAGCAGGAATCATAACGGTAAGCGACAAGGGTTCCCGTGGTGAGCGTGAGGACACCAGCGGCACAGCGGTAATCGGCCTGCTGGAAGATGCCACTTTCCGGGTAACCGACTATGATATCGTTCCTGATGAACTTGACATCATCCGCGATAAACTGATCACCCTCGTTGACGATAAAAATATTGATCTTATTGTAACGACAGGCGGCACTGGTGTGAGCCCTCGTGATGTTACACCTGATGCCACCTTAGAGGTAATTGAAAAAGAAATTCCAGGAATGGCAGAAGCAATGCGTCGCGAGAGCATGGCAAAAACACCCCACGCCATGATCTCCCGCGCCGTCGTTGGAATGCGAAAGCAGTCTCTGATTATTAACCTTCCGGGAAGTCCAAAGGGCGCACATGAAAACCTCTCGGTACTGTTGCCTGCCCTGAAACACGCCATCGAAAAGATCAAGGGTGATCAATCAGATTGTGCTGTCTGAGATAGGAACACACATTGTCCCTATGAGTCCCCGCCCAGAATATTTGCCCGCAGTTCGTACAGATTCGAAATTTTTGCTGTGTTTGAAATACATAGGGAGGAACGCGATCCTCTACGTCAGTTCGCGAAATACTGCGCAGTGTTTCATTGCAGTGAAGGCATATAGTAAGAATGTGTGCGGTATTCACATCAAGGGAATAGGCACCAATTACCTCCGTCAGCTGTTGAGGCATCTTGTCGCCGTAAATAACAAGCATGGTACCGAGATAATTTCTCTCGGCCATGTCTCTTCTTCTTGTCAAAACAACCCTGCCCTGCCGTGCCCCCTCTCGTAGAAAACTTCTCCCGATTTCCCCATGCCAGATTACGGCATCATACCCTAGAATGCGAAGCCACTTCGTCAGTTTTCCAAGATTCCTATCAGCCAGGAATTTCATCGATCCATTTACAGTGTGGATGCCTCCTCCGACTCAGGAGGCAGTACCTCGGTTTCCCCAGGCTTCTTTTTCGCCTCTTTTTCCAATACCTTTATTCTCCGGTTCAGCCGGGATGCTTTTCTTACCAGCCTCATTCTCTCAAAGAAGTCTAACAATCCCGTAAATACAACCCCCACACCAAATGATATAAAAATCAGCATATAACTGGGCACATTAACGTCTATTACGTCATAATATAAGAGATGAACCGGATTTGTATTTTTTAAGGAAAAGGTAATAACGAACAGAATGACCAACATACCGATAATGGTGTAGAGCAGCTTCATCCTATACCTCCTTCAATTTTTGAAAATAGGGCAGCAGCGCGTCGCGCGTTTCTTTTACGCTCTCCGGAATAACCCTGAATTCCCCTAACACCGTAGCAAAATTTGTATCACCGGGCCATCTCGGAACAATATGAAGATGCAGATGGCTTTCCACGCCCGCCCCGGCAGCCTTCCCTACATTTATTCCAATATTGAAACCATCGGGGTTCATGACCTTCTTCATTATCCTTACCGACATGTCCATGAGATCTATCATTTCCCGCTTCTCATCTGAGGTCATTTCCTCAATGTCTGAAATATGTCGGTATGGCACAACCATGAGATGCCCCGAGTTGTACGGATACTTATTCATCATAACGTAACAGTAGTCACACTCGGTTAAAAGGAGGTCTTCATCGCGTGCGGATCCTTTGCAAAATATACACCCCTCCGGTTTCTTGCCTGTTAAATATTCCATCCTTCCAGGAGATTGCATATACTCCATTAATGATCCCTCAGTCTGTTACTTCAATAATTTTTCCCGTAATAGTGTCGCCAATTTCGATAATGCCAACCGTGTTGTTACTGGCGAACATTCTGTCGGTAGGAGACCCGGGATTAAAAAAAAGAACATTATCCTTTTTATGATTCACAGCCATGTGGGTATGTCCATACACCAGGCAATCGATAGTATCGAACTCTCTTATGAGTTTTTCCTCTATGTTGTGCGGCGTTCCCCACCCGTGAATAAGACCGATACTATGACCTTTTATTTCAAGAACCTGTTTGTAAGGGAATGAGTTTCTTATCGAGGCCAGATCCATATTGCCGCACACGGCATATAGTGTTTTCCCCCCGAAGACACCAAGTACACCCAAGTCAACAATGTCTCCCGCATGTAAGATGATGTCGGCATCTGAAAAGTATTTCTCAACAACAGCCTCAAGTTTTTTATCATAGGCCTTAAGGTGTGTATCTGAAATGACTCCGAGTTTCATGTCACAACACCGTGTAATTGTGTAGTATATCTGCAGTCAAAATACAAGGATTATTTTATTTCTCACGGAACATCGACTGCGCCTGCATCCTTTTGATTTGACAATTCCCTTGCGTGTCGATACTATAAATTTATAGTAGCACACGTAGGAGAAGGAGTCTACAATGCTTGAAAAAGCACTGGAAAATATAGCAGATAAAATACTCGCCCTTGATGAATCCTCACTTTCCGGTCTATGGGACAAGTACAAAGAGAAAATGGAGCACTTCGATACGTCGAAAGAGTGGGAAAAGGCTGTTATTATCTTTTTCATCATCAACTCAGTTCGTGTAAAAAACCATATTTTTAATGAGCAGGTCAAGCAGTCTCAGGGCAGTAAACGGTCGAAGAAGAAACCTAAGGCAGAGTTGCCTTCCTATTTAAAACTTGTCAAATGATGGAAAAAGAGGAAGCCCTCAGGAGAATAGAAGAACTCCGCGCAGAGATCAACTACCACAACAGGCGATACTATCAACTCGACGATCCTGAAATATCAGACGCGGCATATGATCAGTTGATGCAGGATCTCATTCGCCTCGAAAACCTCTATGCTGAATACATCGACATTACCGACTCTCCCACCCAGCGAGTCGGAGCGGCACCCCTCGACAAATTCGAAACGCGCACACACCTTACACCTATGTTGAGTCTCGCCAATGCATTTGGTGAAGAAGACATCATAGAGTTCGATGAACGGATAAAACGTTATATCGGCACTAATGAGACCATTTCGTTTGTTGTCGAGCCGAAAATTGACGGTATAGCCGTCAATCTTATCTACGGCAGCGGCACGTTAACCGCCGGTTCAACACGCGGTGACGGCTCGGTTGGCGAAGACATTACGCACAATATCAAGACCATTCGTTCAGTTCCCCTCAAGGTTGATAACACAAACGATATTCCGGCGCGAATAGAAATACGTGGTGAGGTATTTTTAGGAATCGACGCGTTCAAAAAGCTTAACGAGCGCCGCATAGAGAACGGTGATCCCCCCTTTGCGAATCCCAGAAACGCAGCCGCCGGATCTTTGCGCCAGCTCGATTCAAAGATTACCGCGAAAAGGCCCCTCGATATGTACTGCTATGCCGTCGGTGCCGTAGAAGGCCGGACATTCCATTCACAGTGGGAAATACTGCAGACCCTTTCCGACTGGGGGTTTCGGATAAATCCCCTTGTCAGACAGGCAAAGGATATCCCTGGGTGCATCGAATATTTTCAGGAAATCACATCGCGGCGGAACGAACTGCCCTATGAAATTGACGGAGTGGTCATAAAGGTCGACTCTCTCGATCTGCAGAACCGGTTGGGAGCAGTATCCCGAAGTCCGAGGTGGGCACTTGCCTGTAAATTCCCCCCCACTCAGGCAACGACGATCATTGAGGATATTGTGGTGCAGGTAGGAAGGACCGGCGTTCTCACCCCTGTGGCAAAAATGAAACCTGTCCGGGTCGGCGGTGTTACCGTCAGCAGTGCCACGCTTCATAATATCGATGAAATCGAAAAAAAAGATATCAGAATCGGTGATACCGTGATCATACAGAGGGCCGGTGATGTGATACCCGAGGTTGTCAAAGTCATTGAATCACACCGAAACGGCGCGGAGAAACAATTTATCATGCCTGATATATGCCCTACCTGTGGTTCCGCGGTGGTTCATCTCGACAGCGAGGTTGCCTACCGATGTATCGACTTTGATTGCCCCGCGCAGGTAAGAGAAAATATCAGGCACTTTGCATCGAGAGGCGCCATGGACATTGAAGGTCTGGGAGAGAAACTGGTCACTCAGATGCTCGAAAGACAGATCATACGAAATCCCGCCGACCTCTATTACCTTAAAAAAGAAGATATTGAAGCACTCGAACGAATGGCCGACAAATCCGCGGAGAATCTCCTCGAAGCGCTAGAACGATCGAAGAGTCCTCCCCTCGACAAATTTATCTTCGCTCTCGGCATCAGACACGTGGGAGAGCATATATCACGTATCCTCGCCCAAGCGTTTTCAATAATCGATGATTTGATCTGTGCCCCCGAAGACCAGCTCAGAACCGTAAAGGGAATCGGGAAAGAAGTCTCTGAGAGTATTGTTAAGTATTTCAGTCTTCCCGCAAACCGCACGATGATAAAAAAACTCCGTGATGCAGGAGTTACTCCTCAGGAAACGGCACACGGCGTCTCATCAGACCTCATTGACAAATCGTTCGTCTTCACGGGAACACTGCGTCATTTTTCCAGAGACAGGGCGAAAGAAATGGTACAATCACTGGGCGGGAACGTTCTGTCTTCCGTTACGAAAAACACCAGTTACGTGATCGTGGGGGAGTCTCCGGGATCAAAATACGAAAAGGCCCGGCAACTGAATATCCCGAGACTGACTGAAGAAGATTTTTTGGAACTCGTGGAGAAACAAAGTAGAGATAAACTATAGTATCACGATGAAAAGGACTCGTCTACTGATATCAGGACGTGTACAGGGTGTCTGTTATCGTGCTGAGACGTGGCGCCACGCGCGTCGCCTGCAACTCACGGGGTGGGTGCGCAATCTTCGCGATGGGAGAGTCGAAGCTGTATTTGAGGGACACGGAGAAGATGTCGAAACAATGGTTTCGTGGTGCAAGAAGGGGCCGTCACTTGCAACAGTTACCGATATTGAGATTGTTGATGAACCGCTGTCAGGACACACGACTGAATTCATCATCAGACACGAGGGGGCGTGAATGCATCGTCACTTCGGCAATCATTGCGCTATACACATTCCGGAGGGAAAATCTCTTCGGAAAAATATTACAATTCAAACCAGCAGCAACAAAGGAGGTCCGACATGAAAAAATGCTAAGTCTTCTCGCTGTCCTCGCTACTGTCTCTCTTATGTCACCGTCATATGCGGCAACAGGACCTATATTTACGGCAGCCGAGCAGATAGAGAGTTCCTTTATTGCCAAGGAACCGTACCCTCTCCCCTCACAGGAAATTCCCGGTCTCACCATCGATACGGCTTATGACATAAAGGCCGAATTCGTCAAAATGAGGGAGCAACGGGGTGAGGACGTTATGGGGTACAAGGCAGGTTTTACCTCCGCCGATGCGCAGAAAAAATTTGGTGTTCCGGAACCCGCGTGGGGAACCCTTTTCAAATCCATGTTCCGCTGGCCAGGAACCCTGTATCAGAAAGACTTCGGACAAATGTTCATAGAAACCGAAATTGGCTTTCGTTTCGGAAACGATATCATTGAGCCCGTAAAGGACAGTGAAACACTCAAGGCGGCAGTTGCCATTGTATTTCCCGCCATTGAACTTCCCGACATACACTATGCAAATCTAAAAATGGTCAAAGGAACTGACATTATCGCGGCCAATGTTTTAGTCAGAAAAGTACTGGTAGGAAAGGCATGTCCTGTCGGAGTGCATGATCTTGATACCGTCACCGTCAGACTTTTTCACAATGGCACGGAAGTGACGTGCGGTGTTGTCAAAAACGCTCTCGGCAGCCAATGGGAAGCCCTCAAATGGACGGTCAACGATGTGATTGAACGGGGGGGAATGATAGGAAACGGCGATGTGATCATAACGGGCGCCATCAGTAAACTTCTACCTGCAAAACCGGGAAGATACGTTGCAGACTATGGCGAGTTCGGTACCATTGAATTCGTATACAGGTAAGACTCCTCCTTGGAATGCTTCGCAACAGTAAGTGTATGAATAAAAAAGCCAGTATCATTTCGTAATACTGGCTTTTCACGTTCGTTCATATTTACGGTCTACATCCACTGCATAAAATGCTCTTCGTATTGCTCCTCGAGGATCTGTTTGTGTTTCAACTCTTCCTGGGCCAGGCGAGCGAAAAGTCCCTGTAGTTCCGTATCGGCGTAATTGTCGAGAAGGTCACGGTAGAGGTCATAGGCCGATTGTTCCATTTTCAGGGCATACGCCATAACATCCTGCGGATTACTGTTAGAGTCGAGGTCTGCGGGCGGATCCATATAGTCGCTGAAACTCACCTCTTCAATCTTCTTCTTTCCACCGATGTTCGCCACATTGCCCGTCGTAAGAACATCCTCAATCATCTGTCGGTGCCGAAGCTCCTGCATCGCGAGCTCTTCCAGGAGTTTTCTTGCTGCCTGGCTTTTCACTATCTGGCCGAATACCGTGTAAATATCATTTGCTTTCTGTTCTTTATCTCGGGCAAAATTCAACGCATCTTCCAACGATTCAAACCTCATACCCTCCTCCTTTTCGTGCTTTCGATACGTTCGAAGATTATCACCTGTCACACACCCAATTCGATGCTCTATAATATAAGTTTAGAGTAAAATAACAATTTGTCAAGCTATACGGAATGTGCTTTTCCTATTGCTATTTCAGGCAAAATCTTTCATTGTTAGGAACGATTGAGTTCCATTGCACGAAATTCGACAGGGGATTGAGATGGACGGCTGGTATCTTTATACACTTTTTGCCCTTATGGCATTCGGCTTACAGAGATTTTTGTATAAGGTTTCGGCCGAAAGAAAGTGCAATACCGCATGGACTACCTTCACATTTATGGGAACCGTGACGGTCTTGAGCACATTTTTCTTTTTCTCTCTCGACGAAACTGTTACAGGCATTTCCTTTCTCATCGTCATTTCATTGATCAACAGCATCTCCTTTCTCTGCGGCACCATTACAACAATCGAAGCATTGAAGTATGTTTCCACAAGCATTGCATATCCCCTCATCAGACTCAATACGGCAATTGTCGTCATCTTTTCAATTATCTACTTTAAGGACAACCCCTCCATGTACCAGATAGCAGGGATACTGCTTGCAATCACCGTGATATGCCTACTCACCCGGCATAACGGAGATGACGACCAACAGAATACCCTGAAAAAAAATACGAAAGTGGGGTTTACACTTGTATTTGTGGCGCTCTTTTCTGGCGCTTTCGCCGCCATTTCCAGTAAGTTCGCGGCGACACACACAAATCTTCTCGGGTTCATGGCGCTTTCCTATGCCATGAGCACGATATTTTCATTTACCCTCAGGAACCGGCTCCAGGGAAGGGAAGAAAACCCGAATCATGGTGACGCAATAGCTATCGGTGTGATCATGGGAGTGGTGAACTTTATGGGATTCTATTCCCTGCTCAAAGCACTGTCCGTCGGTCCTCTCTCCCTGATCATTTCAATGACGGGACTCTATTTTGCTGTTGCAATCATGTTGTCTGCTCTCATCTATAAAGAACGGCTCACCACCGTGAGAATCACCGGTATCGCGATGACCATCGTGTCAATCACGTTGATGCGCCTCTAGCCGCATCAATCCCAGACGTCGTAAAATGACCGCTACGGACAAAAATCCATGACTTGAATACGAAATTCGAACCAAATTAAAAATTGCTGGCGGTTTCGGATTTCATATTTTGTGTTTCGAACTATCGTGTAAAGACCGAAACATCCATTACGAACATTCCTTCATTGCTTCGTCAAACCCCTTCAGGGAATTGATGATCGTGGAATCGTCAACACAGTATGAAATGCGGAAGTAACCTGATCTCCCGAACCCGCTTCCCGGTACCGTGAGAATGTTCTTTGTCCTTAGAATTCTTACAAATTCCACGTCGTCATCGATGGGAGATCGTGGAAAGAGGTAAAATGCACCCTCAGGTTTCATGAAACGGAATCCGCATGAGGCAAGGCCGTCGCAGAGCAAATCTCGTTTTCTTTTGTATTCTTCAACAGCGACAGTAACTCCTTGCAATCGGGTAACTATTCGCTGCATAAGGGCAGGGGCATTCACGAAACCGATAATCCTGTTACAGAGGATCATACCTCCCATTACTAATTCAAGGTCTTCCATATTCGGATTCGCCGCAATGTACCCTATCCTCTCACCGGGCAGAGAGATACTCTTCGAATACGACGTAGCGACTATACTATTGGTACACACCCGAAAGATACTGGGAACAGTTATCCCATCATAGATAATATCCTTATACGGTTCATCAGAAACAAGATAAATGTCTCGCCCCAGTTCTTTCGATTTTTCATCTACAAGTGCCCCGAGCTCACGGA